>WNFW01001030.1_pt1 | contig 27876 bp, 24 predicted proteins | sample 5400131 | NCBI WGS metagenome assembly WNFW01 (sample SAMN13153362, study PRJNA577476) | soil metagenome | isolation source: 20 cm soil or saprolite under grassland replicate 1 | place: USA:California | collected 2016-06-15 | reverse complement strand
CGCGCTGCTCCATTGATCCCATCGCCCCGCCTGAAGCCAGCCTAACTGTAAGGCGACAACCCAGATCAACAAAGCGCCGATGATGAAATGGGGAACGGAGATGCCGAGAGTGGCAAAAAACATGCAGAAGCGATCTATCACAGTATCTCGATAATAGGCGGCGATGATGCCGGCAGGAAGGGAAATTGCCAGCGCGAAAGCAATCGCCAGGCCACCCAAAATGGCGGAGGTCGGCAAACTATCGGCGATGATTTCTTTCACTCCCCGGTCGAGATACTTATACGACGGTCCAAAATCTCCGCGCAGCATTCCCGCCACGTAGCGGAGATACTGCTGAAAGAAAGATTCATCGAGGTGAAACTTGGCTTCGATATTGGCCATGACTTCGGGTGGGAGTCTGCGTTCGCGATCGAAAGGGCCGCCCGGAGCCAAGCGCAGAAGAATAAACGTCAGGGTCGCCACGACCCAGAGGACAATGATGCCATGAAGGAACCGTTTCAACAGGAAGGCGGCCATCGGGTATTAGAAAACAACGCGCGGAACACGCGCGAGAAACGCGATTTAGCTTTTTGAACTTGCTCGTTTTTCGAACGTCACGGACAAGCCATCTTTACGGACGTAGATCTGGTTGCAGTCCTTTCGTTGCGCGAGCTTCCGAAGCAGAGCGAGCAACGGTTTTCTGGCGTCCGAGTATTCCTTAGGAGCGCTGGAGGTACGTAACGCTTCAACGTCGTCTTTGCCCACCACGTAACGCATCAAAAGCTCATCATCGCTCAAGCTGGGCCCACCCAGCTTGTTCCGCACCTCCTCGATGGAAGGTTGGGGTGGCTCCCAATTGGCGAACTCCTTGGCGCGCGGTCGATCAAGGATTTTGTCCCTAACTTTGGGAACTACCTCGGATGCCGCCTCGGCGCCCCACAGGCCGCAGGCGTACTGAATCACTTGATCGATGACCTCGGCGTAGCGCTCACCCTTGATGACGTTGATCGCCGCCTGGCTGCCGACGAATTGGGAGAATGGAGTTACCATGATCGGATAGCCGAGATCGGCACGAACCTGTACGGCTTCATCGAGGACCTCGTCGAGCCGGTGCAGCATTCCGATATTTTTAAGCTGGAAGTGCAGGTTGGAGATCATTCCGCCGGGCACTTGATGAACGTACTGGCTGTAGTCGTATTCCACGGGCGCGCCGATAGGCAGGCCTTCTCGCTTCGCGATATACGTTAAATCCTGCGCCACGGGCTGGAGGGCCTCTTCATCAATGAAGGGCGAATAGCCCAAGCTACGCGCATTCTGGGCGAGGTTAAAGACCGACGGATTCGAAGAGGCGTTGGCCAACGGCGGAATTGCCGTGTCGACGATTTGCACGCCCAACTTGATCGCTTCGAGAGCGCAGAGCGGGCCGAGACCGGTGGTGCAGTGAACGTGAAGTTCGATGGGGATGCCGGGCGCGTTGTCTTGAATCACTTTAACCAGACTTGCGCTGCGCTCCGGGGTCAGCAGCCCTCCGGGATCCTTCAGGCAAACGTAGTCGGGCTTTAGCGCGAAGGCTTCGCGCGCCTTGCGCGCATAGTAGTCGTCCGTGTGCTTCGGCGACACGGAGAAGATGAGATTCAGGATGCTGCCAAGGCCGACGCGTTTGGCTCGGGCCACTGATTTTCGCCAGCCCGCCGGATCGTTGGCCGGGTCCGAGATCCTGAGTTGTCGCATGCCGTTGGCCACCAGCCTCTCGAACCAGAGATCGATTACGGAATCCGGCGAGAGCTCGAAGGCGCTGATCCGTTCGGCGCCGATGGCGCGCAGGGGCGTCTTCCTGATTTTTTGCGCCACAAGCCGCATGCGCTCAAATGGGTCCTCCCGGAGTTCGCGCACGCATTTTTTAATATGACTCGAAGCGATGAGCTCAATCGCATGAAATCCAGCCTCGTCGATCCGTTCCGCCACCGCCAGCATCATGCCCGTGCGCATGTTCTCGGCCCAGAGGCTCGCCTGACCATCGCGCAATGTGGTGTCGACAAATTTGATTTCGTTCATGATGTCTGCTGCTTTGAGAAGGAGGCCGAGTACTCTTCCAGTTTACCTTCGAGCCAGTGGATATTCACCTCGCCATTGAGATAATCAGGATCATCGAGCACGGCTCGTAAAAAAGGAATGCCGGTATCGATTCCTTCGATCAGAAACGCCGTCAAGGCTTGTTGGGTGCGCGCGACGGCATCGGTGCGGTTGCCTCGGTGCACGATCAGCTTGGCCAACAGCGAGTCATAATAGGGCGGCACGAAATAGCCGGTGAAACAGTGGCTATCGACCCGGATGCCGGCTCCTTCCGCGGGCCGCCAATGAGTGATTCGACCGGGGCAGGGACGAAATCCATGCTGGGGCGATTCGGCATTGATGCGGCACTCGATAGCATGACCCGTGCGGTGGATGTCGGCTTGCCCGATGGAAAGCGGCACGCCTCGCGCAATCAAGAATTGCTGTGCCACAAGGTCCACTCCGGTGATCATCTCCGTCACGGGATGCTCGACCTGAATGCGCGTGTTCATTTCGAGAAAATAGAATTGACGGGTGTCCTGGTCGAAGATGAATTCCACCGTGCCGGCGTTCTGATAACCGATGGTGCGCCCCAGGGTAACGGCCGCGTTGCAGATTTTCCCCCGGAGTCCTTCATCGATGCAGGAAGCCGGGGCTTCCTCGATGACCTTCTGGTAACGCCGCTGCAGGGAACAATCACGCTCGCCGAGATGAATCACGTTGCCGAAGCGGTCGCCGAGGAGCTGCACTTCGATATGCCGGGCATTCTCGACGTACTTTTCCATGTAAATGGTGTCGTCTCCAAAGGCAGCACGGGCTTCCGCTGATGCAGTTATGAAGATCGGCTGCATTTCGCCACTGCTGCGCACGAGTTTGATCCCGCGTCCGCCGCCGCCGGCCGAGGCCTTCAGCAATACCGGATAACCGATCTGTTCCGCGAGCGCGGCCGCTTCTTGATAGTTTTTGGCCTTGTCGGAGCCCGGCGTCGTTGGCACGCCGCAGGAAGCGGCGATTCTCCGCGCCGCCAATTTGTCGCCCATTTCAATGATATTTTGCGGCGTGGGACCGACGAAAGTAATTTTGTTATCGGCGCAGAGCTGCGCAAGCTCGGTCTTTTCCGAGAGAAAACCATAACCCGGATGGAGCGCATCGCATCCCGTGGCTAAAGCGGCAGCGACCAGCGCCCGGGGTTTTAGATAGCTGTCTGCCGAACGAGCGGGGCCGATGCAAACCGCACGATCCGCCATCTTGGCGGCAAGGCTCTCGCGGTCCGCTTCAGAGACTGCGGCGACGGCTTCGATCCCCAAGGTCTTACAAGCTCGGATAACGCGGACTGCGATTTCACCCCGGTTGGCGACAAGAACCCGGGTGACATTCATGGTTTTACGAGGAAAAGCGTCTGCCCGTACTCGACGAACTGGCCATTCTGGGTGACGACTTCGACGATGGTTCCCTTAACACCTGCGCGGACGCTATTGAAGACCTTCATCACCTCGATAAGCCCGACGGTCGTATCTTCCGTGACTGCCGCTCCCACATTGACAAACGGAGGCGCGCCGGGCTCGGGAGCGACATAAAAGGTTCCCAACAGCGGAGCAGTGATGGGCAGCAGACCTTCAGGGATTGCGGTCGCAGTTTTTGGCTCGGCCTTCGCTGATTGAGGGGCCGACGCAGCTTTGGGCGCCTGAGCGGGCGCGGCACTCGGCGCCTGAGAAGCAGCCGACGTCTGCGGCGCCGACGCCAAGGGAAGCGGTTCGCCTTTACTGACGGTGATCTTGAGATCGCCCATTTCGAGCTGGAAATAATCAAACGTCGATTCGTCGATCAGTTTCAGTATGTGCAGCACATCGTCTTCGCTGAGTTCCATAGCTTCTGCCTTTCTCCGCGGTGTTTTGTTTGGCTTTGTGAAGGAAGGTCGAGATTTGCCCGATCCTGAATGGTCCTTAACCTATGTGATTTCGCGGCGCATGGCAAATTACTACCGCCTCGTTACCGAGCGGCGGCCGTGGTCGCGACGGGTCGAACGTAGCGCAGATCCAGGCGAGCCATCGAGTTGAGCTCCAAACCGGTGAAACGCGGATTGAGCAGCGTGCTCTCGGCCGTCCAGAAAAGCGGCATAATCGGCAGGTCGGCTTCGCAAAGGATTTTCTGCGCCTCGTCGTAAAGCTTGACTCGCTTCGCCGAGTCGAGTTCCTGCGCCGCCTGTTCTAGTAGTTGATCGTAGCGCTGATTTTTCCATCGCGTCTGGTTATTGCCGCTGTTGGCGGTGAAGAGCTTCATGAAATTGTCCGGGTCCGGGTAATCGGCTCCCCAACCCATGCGGAAAATATGGGGCGGATCGTTTTGCAGCTTTTTGAGATAAACTTTCCACTCCTGATTTTCCACGGTGACCACGACGCCGAGATTTCGTTGCCACATTCCTTGGACCGCTTCAGCGACCATCTTATGATCTTCTTCCGTGTTGTAAGCCAGGACCACGGGAGGCAAGCCCTTTCCCTCAGGATAACCCGCTTCGCGCAGTAGCCGGCGAGCTTCGGGGGGATTGAAGAGGAGGCCGATTTTAGGATTGTGAGCAAGCATGCCGGGAGGAATCCACGACGGTGCCGGTATTTCGCCACCGTGTAAAATCGTTGGGAAGACATTGCGATCGATGGCCATCATAAAGGCTTTGCGCACCCGCACATCGTTGAAGGGCTTTCGGTTAACGGCAAAACCGTAGTAATAGCCCCGTAGCTGCGGCACGCTTTTGAAGCCGCGCCGCTTGGCCAATTGGCTCTTTTCAAAGATCGGAATGCTATGGTTGTCGAGAAAATCGAGTTGTCCTTGATCGTACATGGCGAGCGCTGTCGTCTTCTCGTTCACCATCACCATCGTCACTTTGTCCATGGCTGGCTTGCCGCGAAAAAACCGGGGGTTCGCCCGCAGTTCGATTTCATTTTCATGTTTCCAGGAGGAGAGGAGGAATGGGCCGTTGGTCACAATGTTTTCCGGCTCGGTCCAGCGGGATTCAAACTTCTCGATAATGTCTTGCCGTTGGGGAAAGGTGACTTCGAAGGTAGTGATGGCGAGAAAATAGGAAGCCGGGTGGCGCAGCTGAACGACGAGCGTGGTGTCGTCGGGGGCGTGCACTCCAACGGCCGCGGGATCTGTAATCTTTCCCTCGTAATATTCTTGCGCGTTGACGATATCGAAGAGGGTATAAGCGTACTCCGAAGCTGTCTTTGGGTTTAGAAGGCGCTTCCAGGAATATTCAAAATCTTGCGCCCGAACTTTTTTTCCATCAGACCATTGCACGTCGTCGCGCAGGTGAAAAACGATCTTGTTCCCGCCTTCCAAAACGTCCCACGATTTGGCAATGACCGGCGCCGGCTTCAACGTCTTATCAAACTCGGTCAAGCCAACCATCAGGTTGGCGATGACGTTGAAAGAAACGTGATCGGTCGCTAGGGACCAGTCGAGACTCGGCGGTTCGGTGCCGATATTGACGCGGAAATGGTTGTCGGACCCGGCCTTAGCCGTTTGATTATTCCTGCCGCAGCCCGCGCCGAAAAGGAGAAGAGCAAGGCCCGACAAGACAAAAAGACGGCGAAATGTTCTATGCTGCTGCAATGAACGAACCAACTTGCTTCTAACGAAATTTGCAACTATTACTAACCCAAGCCCAAAGCTTCTTCAAGGAAGGGATAGAGGTATTCATGGATGCTAAGGAACTTTTACAAAAGCATATCGTCGTCGAAGGCCATCGCGATGTTTACGAGCAGCTCTACCGTGCCTCCATCGGCGAGCCATCGCCCATAAGAGATGCCATCGCACCGCGATTGATCCGCGACGGCATAAACGTCTGTGTATATGCCATTAGCGGCGACTCTTACTCCCACTCCCAGAACACCGGCCGTTATCTGGAAACCGCCCTCGATCAGATCGATATGTTCTTGCAGGAAGCACCGCGCTCCGAAGGGATGATCTCGATGATCAAGACCCGCGGCGACCTGCCCGATAAAGTCGAGCCGGGCACGGTCAAATTCATCCTTCACTTCGAAGGCGGCACGCCGCTTCAGGGCAGCATCCATCAACTGCGGAATTTCTATCGTTTGGGGCTTCGCTCGATGCAGCTGACCTGGAATTTCCGCAATGAGCTGGGGGACGGCGTCTGGGAAAATCGCACCGGGGGCGGACTGACGAATTTCGGCGTCGAAGTCATCAAGGAGATGAATCGGCTGGGGATGATCGTGGACCTCGCCCACATGAACCGTGAAGGATTTTTCCAGGCTCTCGACGCGGCGCAAGCGCCGTTGATCGTCAGTCACGCCAATGCCTGCGGCATGCTCGATAACCCGCGCAACCTCGCCGACGATCAGATCAAAGCGATCGCGCAGCAGGGCGGCCTGGTGGGGATTCTAGCGCTGCCGGAGCGGGTGGCGAAGAAGGATGCGGCCTTGGATGATCTTCTCAAGCACATGGACTACATGATCAAGCTCGTGGGGGTGGAGCATCTCGCTCTCGGCATGGACTTCGTCAAATATGACGGTCCGCGGACGCTCAAGGACCGCCACCATCCGCTGCACAAGCCGGAACTCGTGAAGGGCTTCGAGGAGATCGAGGACCTGCCGAATTTGATCGACGGCCTGCAAAAGCATGGCTACAAGGAAGAGGAAATCGCCTTGATTCTTGGCGGCAATTACCTGCGGGTTTTGAAAACCATTTTGCCGGAGCAATCGGTCATCTAAGCTCGTCCCATGGCGAGCACTCTTCGCATGTCAGTCGGAGCGAGAGCTTTTCGCGTTGACGGCATCATCCCGCTCCAAGTCGAATTTCCAATATGAAATTTGCCGTTCAACTCAATCCGCAGGTTTCCATCGACAAGCCCGCCCCGTCGTTGATGCCCACACTTATCGAGCAAGTGAGAGTCGCGGATGCCACGGGTTTTCACGCCTTCTCCATGGGCGAGCATTACAACATTCCCGGATTGCAACGATTGCACCAGGTGCCGGCCCTGGCGAGACTCTGTGCAGAAGTGAAGAACTGTGCCGTCGGGACTGCCGTCACGCTGCTTGGGCTACGCCATCCGGTGACCGTCGCTAACGAACTCGCCAGTCTCGACGTAATCAATAACGGAAAGTCGTTTGCCGCGTTCGGGCTGGGCTACCGTGATGACGAGTTGAATGCGTTTCAGCTAACGAAATCCCAGCGGTTTCATCGCTTCGTCGAAGGCATCGAGATCATAAAAAGGCTCTGGATGGAGGATCACGTTTCATTCGAGGGGAAAGAATTCCAAATAAAAGATGTCACCCTGGATCCTAAACCATCGCAGAAACCACGACCGCCCGTTTGGATCGCGGCAAATTCCGATACGGCTGTAGAGCGGGCCGCGAAAATCGGCGACGGCTGGATCATCGGCCCTCACTCGGCGATCGATGAATTGGAACGGCAGGTCGATCTCTGCCGTAAAGCCTGGAGCGCCGCGGCGAAAGCCGGAGAGCCGGATCTGCCGATCATCAGAGAAACTTTTGTTGCCAAGACACGCAGAGAAGCGGTCGAGAAGGCGCGCCCCTGCTTGGAGCAGCTCTATCGAACCATTTATATTAAATGGAAGCAAAACGAAGCGATGGCTGATTCCACGGAGCTCAGTTGGGCCTTCGATCGGCTGGCAAAGAATCGCTTCATCCTCGGCTCGGTCGAAGAGTGCCTCGATCAAGTTAAGGAATACCAACAACGGCTCGGCACGAACTATATGCTGGTCCGATTCGATTGGACTCCCGGGTTGGGGCAGGAGCACATTTTGGCGTCGATGCGGCTCTTCGGCGAAAAGGTGATTCAAAGCATCTGAGTCTATGCTTTATTCAAATTGCGCTATCGCCACCGGAGCCCGGCTCAGACGAACTTGCGCGAGACCGCGGGCTGGGTGTAAAAATCACGGTTAGCAGGGCTTGACGAAAGATACGCCAAGGATGGCCCTCCTTCACTGCCAACGATCAAAAGGGGGATAAAGAATGAACATAAGAAAAATAGCACTGCTGTTTTTTGCTGCGGTTATCGCCTTTGGAGTTCTACCGAATTCGAGTCACGGCAAAATTGTTGTCGGCCTCTCGTCCGTGAACGTGGCGTTTTTACCGGTTTACGTCACTGAAGATAGAGGTTTTTTTAAAGACGAGGGGCTGGACGTGTTGCTGGTTCTATTCAATGCCGGTGCAACCAATCTTCAGGCCCTCATTGGAGGGGACGTGCAAATTATGGGGAGCGCCTTCGTGGAAACCGTCGGAGGCCGCGCGGCCGGCGTCGATGTCACAAATTTTTGGGGAATCTGTAATCTCATGCCTTTTCAGCTTTACTCACAGCCTGGTTTTAAGTCGATGAAGGAAGCGAAGGGCAAACGCTTCGCAATCAGTCGATTCGGTTCGCTTACGGACTTTTTGACCCGGGCGACTTTGCGTCATTTTGGGCTGGACGCCAAAGACGTGACGATTCTTCAAATCGGCAGCACGCCGGCGCGGTTTGCGGCCCTCAGCGCAAAAGGCGTGGACGCATCCATCGTATGGTTCCCGGTGACGGAGATCGCAAAATCCCAGGGATACAATAAGCTCCTCGATCTGAAAGAAATCTTTCCCGAGTGGCCTTATGAGACGTTTGCGGCAAAGCAATCATGGCTCAACAAAGAAAAAGATCAAGTCACCAAATTTCTTCGCGCCTACCAGAGGGGAGTCAAATATACGTTGGAGAATAAAACCGATTCAGTGAGGATTATGAAAAAATACGTCAAAATAGATCCTGCCTATGCTCCCGCTGGATACGATGAGTATCGGGGTTCCTTCCCGCTCAACGGGCAAATCGCTGAGAAGGCGATCCCCGCCGTCATTGACCAGGAATTCGAGAGCGGCAGGCTCCAGAAAAAAGTAACCGTGGAGGACATGGTGGACCGTTCGTTCATGAAGGCTCTGGGAAAATAACAGAAACCCTAGCGAATCGGATAATACCAACGAATCATACCAGGAGGTTACCCATGATTATCGATTTAGATTCTCATTTGCGTGAAGGTTATTTTTATGACGAGGTTTACAACCTGCCCGAGCCTTACGCGAGGTTCACGCCGCAGAAAATGGGCGACGGCAGAAACCATAACACCAAGTTCGTTCACTCTTTAGATCCGGGCGATCCCCAGGGACGCGCGGCGCACCGGCATCCTTATATATACGATCCCAAGGTTAATTGGCGGAACGGCGAGATCGCCGAACGGCAAGTCGCAGGCTACGATATGGAGCGGCGTCTTAAAGAGCTACGCCGCTGCGTGAAGGAACTTGGATTCAAAGCAGGCCATCTCGTGCCTTATGTCGGTAACCGCAACGTGGATCATCCGAGCTTTTATCCCTACTATCAGGAAGCGGAAGAGCTCGACGTTCCGTTGTTCTGTCACCCGAACAGCAACGGCGAGTTAACCGATCGCTTCGATAACTTTTTCAAAACGCACGTGCTCGGGCGAGTCATGAACTGCACGCCGGCATTGATTGCTCTAGTCCTGGGCGGAGTCTTTGAGAAATTTCCCAAGCTGAAAGTGGCTTTCTTTGAATGCAGCGCCGAATGGCCGCTCTATTGGATGCATCGCATGGACGACGATTGGGAGTGGGCCAAGGATTTTCCGCAGATTTCCGGCGAATTGAAAATGGCGCCGTCGGAATACGTAAAGCGCAACTGCTATGTCACCTGCGAGGCGGACGAAGGCGATATGACGCAATCGTTGAAAGAAGTCGGTGAAGATCACATCTTGATGGCTACCGATTTTCCGCATTTCGATTCCGAATATCCGCACACGGTCTCGGGCATTCGAGAGCGGACGGATCTGACGTCCAAGCAGAAAGACAAAATCCTCGGCGAAAACGCCGCAAAGATTTTGAACCTGTAAATTTGCGGTCGTTCGACGATGTCAGGGGCGACCAGCCGGTCGCCCCTACGGTCTCGGCCAATTGTTCATCAGGCAGGTTCGTTGGTTGATTCAAATCGGCGATCACTAAACCGACCAACGTTATAGGCTGCACGCCAGACACGCTGGCCCGGCTAACATTCATTTTAGGAGGTACGCGCATGGCCATCGACGGAATGAAGGTTGTCGATCTGGACAGCCATCTGGTCGGGGACTTGGAAAGTTGGGAGCAGACCATCGAAGACAAATGGAAGCCGTTTCTACCCAGGAAACTTCCGACAAAAGATGACGAGCGCAAAAAGACTCTGATCGGCAATCGAATTATGGTCGGCTCGGAGCTCGGGCGGCATAAAGCTGAAAAGAACGAATGATTCAAGCCGGAAGATCTCACGCCGCAGGGACGCGTGCGAAACATGAACCTGGACGGCATCGACGTTGCCGTGCTTTCGCCGAATTCGCCGGCGCTGGATATTTTGTGGTTCGTCGACGATCCGGGGCTCGCCGCCGCTTATGCCCGCGCACAAAACAATTACATGAACTACTACGCTTCGCAGCAGCCCGGCCGGCTCATGTGGGCCGGCGTGATTCCGCTGCAAGACCCCAAGGAAGCAATCAAAGAACTCCACCGGTCGCGCGAATTGGGAAGCAAGGCGCTCAACGTGAAAGCCACCCCGATACCGGGCAAGGAATGGTGGGACCCGTACTTTGATCCGATCTTCAAAGAGCTTCAGGATCTGAAGATGCCGATCATCTTCCACGACACCAAAACGGGTTCCATGGGTCATGATCGGTTTGCGGAGAATTTCTTTTTCTCTCACATGGTGGGCCGCACCATCGAGACCATGGTTTGTCTGATGGTTTATATTTGCGGCGGCGTGTTGGAAAAATTCCCGGACTTGAAAATCATCTGTCTCGAAACGGGTGCTTCGCAGATGCCGTGGTGGATATCTCGCATGGACGAACACTGGCAGAAGTTGCCGCATCTCGTTCCGTGGCTGAAAAGAAGGCCGACGGACATTTTTAACCAGAGCGTCTACGTCGGTTGCGAACCTTTCGAGGACGGTCTGTTTGAATGGGCGGTGGAATATCTCGGCGGCGATCGCTTGGTTCTCGCGACAGACTCTCCTCACTGGGATTCCTCCCGGCCGGGGCGGGTGACAGGACCGATTTCAGCCAGCACGAAGATTTCACAAGAGAATAAGAGAAAAGTTCTCGGCGAGAACGCGATTGAGCTTCTCGGACTGGGACTTTGAATTCATTGTGGCGGGACGTTCTTGTGTCAGCGGTGGCTCCGCTGGAGTATCCGGGAAAGGGGTGAACGATGAGAAGATGCGTGGCGTTTTTTTTCGTAGTCCTCGGGCTGTCAATCTCAGAAAAAGCTCTCGACGCAGCGTCCGCGCCCGCTAGGACCATCATTGCCCACGCTGCGGTCAACGCACGAGTTCTTCCACTCTGGGCGGCCAAAGAGCAAGGCTTTTTCTCTAGGTACGGCGTCCCCTCCGAAATGATCTTCATCCGACAGGCGCCGACCTTGGTCGCGGCATTGACCTCGGGCGACATTCAAATCGGTTATACCGGCGGAACTGCGGTTTTGGGCGCGGCTGCGAGTGGATCGGACCTGAAAATCTTGGCGGCGTTTACCAACCGGGTTACTTATGATGTCGTAGCGCGGCGTGGCATCAAAACTCCCGAAGATTTGCGCGGCAAGATATTCGGCGTCCAAAGTATCGGTGGGACGGTTTGGATGGGAGCGATTCTCGCATTGGAACACTTTGGGTTGGACCCCAACCGGGATAAGATCAGTTTGATTGCAGCCGGGGACCAATCCGTCCTCGCCCAGGCGCTAGTGACTGGAACCATCGACGCAACGGTGCTGGATGGAGTCATGAGTCGCACCCTGCGGGAGAATGGCTATCCGATCCTCGCGGAGCTAGGTAAGCTGAACATCCCCATTTCGAGCGTGGGGATCGTCGCCAAAGGCAGCTTCATCGAAAAGAATCCTCAGACCATCGAGAATATATTGAAGGCGCTCTTGGAAAGTGAGGCCTTTATCTTTGGGCCATCCAATAAAAGTAAAGCCCTGGCCATTTTGAAAAAGTACCTTCGAATCAACGACCAAGAGGCTGAGGAGGGATATAAGGATGTCATTACCGGACTGGACCGCAAGCCCCACGCGAGCTTAGCCGGATTGCGAAACGTTCAACGGCTTATGAAGTTGCGCAATCCTAACGTAGAGAAGGTGAAAGTTGAAGAGTTGGTCGACGACCGGTTCATGAAAAAACTCGATCAAAGCGGCTTCATCGACGAGATGTACGCTAAATACGGGGTGAAGTGATATCCCAATTAAATGCGGTTGAAGCCAAGAGCGGCTTATGGAGTTTAACATCAGCCGATCTCGTACGGCGTTATTACTACCACCCTCGCCCATTGGGAGAGGGAAGGGTGAGGGAATAGGTTGGCAACAGCAGATTGTTTCCTCACCTCTGTCCTCTCCCAGAGGGAGAGGAGGCACAAACGGACTCGTGAATGTGTCTTTACTCAAGGTACACGATTGAAGTGATTTAGCGGACAATCGTGCAGGAGGATTTTACATGTATATTGACGGCGACACGCATTATTGGCCGCTCCGTTTTTTAGACAAAGTATCACATCCGGGCAAAGGCTATATTGAAATCGGCAAGGATGACCGGAAGTACATTCGCTTCGGTGAGGTCGTTCCGGGCGCGACCGCGACTTACTACCGGGACGGCAACAAGGTGCATTCCTTTAAAGAAGGCAGGTGGAGTCTTTCGCTCCGCGCCGAATACATGAGAAAAGACGGCTTCGATGTCCAAGTTCTCATCCCGGATAATCGCCCATTGATTTACGAACTCGATCCTGAGCTGGGCCGTCAGTTGGCCCGCGCATATAACGACACGGTCGCAGAGGACATCGCGAGCGATGATCGATTTATCGGCGTTGCCTGGATCTACTTGCCGGACATTCAGGAGTCCGTGCACGAGCTACGGCGCGCCGTGAAAGAGCTTGGCCTAAAGGCGGTGAAGTTCAATGGTGGTTGGGGCAACGGCGATCTTGACAACGAAATATTATGGCCGCTCTATGAGGAAATCGCCGATCTCAATATCCCCATTCTGCTTCACCCCGCGGCGCGGGTTTTTGAGCTGCAGCACAGCCATCCCTGGCTCGTCGGCAGCGAACGCTTCCAGGGCTTTCAGCATTTTCCCACCGCGCTTGGGTTTCCGCTGACGTATATGGTTAGCGCGGCGCGGCTCATTTTTAGCGGCGTGCTGGACCGATTCCCGACTTTGAAGTTTGCCTTCTTCGAAGGCGGCATCGGCTGGGTGCCGTGGCTGATGCACACCTTAAATGCTCATACGCCGGGCGAAGCAGGAGTGTCCATCGCAGTTCAGCAATTCTTCGAAGGAAAAGAAAAAATCAAAAAAGCTCCCAGTGAATATTTCAATCAATTCTATATCGCCGCCGTGTCGTGGGAGACTTACCTTGCCGAAACGATCAAGGGCTGGCCGAATCACAACATCATCATCGGCAGTGATTTCGATCATGGCGACGCCGTCGCCACGTGGCCCCGGACCGTTGAAGTTATAAAGGGCATGAAGAATCTCTCTGAGGAAGACAAAGAGAAAGTGCTTGGTGGCAACGCGATGCGACTGTTTGGAATGAACGGAAACGGCGCCGCCAGCCAGTGATGGAGGCCGGTGAAAAATTGATCGGTGTAATGGTGCTCTACTGGGCCCTACGGCAAATCCGCCTCGAAGTGATTCGATTCATGATCCGTGGGCATCTTTAGTTACACGGGCCGTTCTTGCATTTAGACGTTCTACGATATCCGCGCTCTAGGTTATCCCATTCAGTTCATGAGGAAAGTTCCATTGACAAACCAAAACGCTTTGGATAAATCTTTTGCATAAAATTTTTCATAAATTGTCCAGGAGGAGTGCATGCCTAAGAGTCTGAGAACCTTTCTTGAAGACTGCCAACGCGAACTGCCTGGTGAAGTCATTCACATCACAAAAGAAGTTAATCCGGCAAATTACGATGTAACCGCGATCATCAAACACCTCGGAGCGCAGAAAAAATTTCCCATTATAATCTTCGATAAGCCGCTAAACCTTAACGGTAGAGTCGGCCCCATAAAGCTGACGATGAATTGTGAGATTTCGCAGGGAAAGACGCAGATTGCGCTGGGAATGCCGAAGACCTCGACGCGTCCGGAAATAGCCGAAAAGTGCCTCGAGATGGAAGAGCACCGGATTCCTCCCACCATCGTCGATAAGAAGAACGCGCCGGTCAAGGAAAACATCGTGGCCGGAAGGGAGGTCGATCTGTATGAAATTCCGATCATGAGACACCACGAGATGGATGGGGGGCCGTACATCGTTTTATCGACGGTCACAAAAGACAAAAAAACGGGAATCTATAACTGTTCGTATCACCGCATGGAGGTGAAATCGAAAAACACTACGGCGCTCTACGCCTCGCCGCGTCATCTCTGGAAGATCTATCGCGACTACGAGTCGCGCAATGAAGAAATGCCGGTCGCCACGGTGCTCGGCCATCACCCGGCCTATCATATGGGCGCTTGCTATAGCGGACCGTTTGAAGTTAGCGAGTACGACGTCATCGGCGGTTACTTGGGCGAACCCCTACGTCTCGTTCCGTCGGAAACTTTTGGAGAGGATCTCTTGATTCCCGCCGATGCCGAGATCGTAATCGAAGGAGTGCTGATCCCGAACAAGCGAGTCGTCGAAGGTCCATTCGGCGAGGCGCCGGGTTATCTGGGCCCGCAGCGTTATACTACCTGCGCGGAGTATCAGGTTCGAGCGATCAATTATCGCAACGGCGCCATGTATCAGTCCGTCATCACGCCTGAAGGCGATAAACCGTGGATGGACCTCCCGCGCGAAGGCGCGTATCTCCGCCGCTGCCGCGAAGCGGTTCCCGGCGTGACCGCTGTCTGCAAGCAGGGCCGCCACGCACACTACAATGTTTTTATTTCGATGAAAAAGATGTCTGAAGGCGATCCGGGCCGCGCCGCCGCGGCCGCGCTGACGTTCGATCACACGAAGAACGTTTTCGTGTTCGATGACGACATCGACGTGTTCAACCCGACGGACATTCTCTGGGCCTTTGCGACCCGCGTGCAGCCGCACCTGCAGGTGTCGATCTTGCAGCCGCTGTTCCGCGGCAATTTTTTAGATCCGTCATTGGTTGATGAGATCAAAACCTCGGGCATGATCGTCGATGCGACCCGGCCGCTGGATCGGCCCTTCTCGCCGGTTTCGAAGTGCCCGGATGACGCCATGGCGCGCATCAAGCTTGAAGATTACGTCCCCGGGGAAGTGTTGCAGCACATTCCGACCGACCGGACGACATACTGGGCATAATCCGTTCCGTACGTGGCGATCAATTCGGAGAAACTGAGCACCAGGAGGAAAAATGGGTCAGGCTGTAGAAGTCACTTGTCCAACTTGTAAAAAAATTTTTGTTGTCAATCCCCACATGCTAGGGTCTCAGATGGATTTCCACTGCCCCTATTGCAATCTTTACTTTCCTGAAAAAGACAGTCCGAAAATTCGCAAGTAGATCGTTCGGCCTCCCGCTCCGAAACCATGGGCGGGTCGTCGTTTTTTGAAGATCATGAAAAAGCCTTCTAGCTATACTGCGGTGGGTAAAAACGCTCATCGCGTGGACGGAATTGAAAAGGTCACCGGCAAAGCCGTCTACGCGGGTGATATTGAATTGCCGGGAATGGCCTACGCGAAAATTCTTCGCAGTCCGATGGCTCACGCCAAGCTGGTCAAGGTCGATGCTTCCAAGGCGGCAAATCTCACCGGAGTCGTCGCTGTTCTCACCCGCGATGACATCAAGGATCTCAATTATCGCTACGGCGCAACCTATAAGGACCAGTGCATCGTTGCGGTGGATAAAGTTCGTTACGTCGGCGATCCAGTGGCGGCGGTTCTGGCCGATGATCCGGCGAGGGCCGAAGAAGCCCTCGATCTCATCGATGTCGAATATGAAGAGCTGCCGAAAGTAACCGGTATCGACGACGCCATCGCTCCGGGCGCTCCGCTGGTTCACGAAGGCGATGTGGCCCGAGCCGAGCTGCGCGGCTCGACTTATGGGGCGCCGGAGCGGTTCAAGGGGACCAACATCTGCTACTACTTCGGATATGAGCGGGGAAATCTCGACGAAGCTTTCAAGAAAGCGGATTTCGTGTTCGAAGACACGTTCCGCTTTCACAAGGTTCAGCACTATTCTTTAGAGCCGCACACGAACATCGCCTACTACGACGGCGAGAAGTTCACCATCTGGAGCTCGTGTCAGGACCCGTTCACGCTGCGCGATCATCTGTCCGGAATATTTCGCTTGCCGCTAAGCCGCATTCGCGTCATCGTTCCTTACGTCGGCGGCGGTTATGGCGGCAAACTTTACGTAAAGTGTGAACCCATCGCAGCGGCCCTCTCTTGGAAGACGCGCCGACCGGTAAAGCTCGTGTTGTCGATCGGCGAAAGCTTTAAGACGGTCACGCGTCACGCGGCTCGCGTGACGCTTAAAACCGGAATCATGCGCGATGGCCGGCTCTTCGCAAGAGAATGCCAAATTTTCACCGACACGGGTGCCTATGCGGACGCCGGACCCCGCGTAACCCAGAAGGCCGGCTATCGCTCCTTGGGACCCTATCGGATTCCCCACGCCAAGATCGAAGCCCACAGTGTGTATACCAACACGGTCCCCGCCGGCGCTTTTCGCGGTTTTGGCGGAGTACAGGTGACCTGGGCTTATGAATCCCAGATGGACATGATGGCCGAGCGCTTGGGTATCGATCCGGTAAATCTGCGCCTGCAAAACCTTTTGAAAAAGGGTGAAATCTATACGGCCGGCGACACGCCCGTGGACTGCGATTTGAAGGAAGGCTTATTAAAGGTTGCAGATGCTTTAAAGTGGAAGCAGAAATCCACTAAGCGATATACCGGCAAAGGGCTCGGCATGTGCATGAAGGATGCGGGCGGAACTTACAAAGTTGCCGGGGCCACGGTCAGAATTTCATCCGACGGCAGCGTCGTACTATTGACGGGCACCGTGGAGATCGGTCAGGGGCCGCGAACCGCGTTGAGCCAGATCGTTGCAGAAGAACTGGCCATGCCTCTGGATCAGGTCACGGTTGCGCAATTGGATACAGACGTCACGCCGTACGATATTTCGACGAGTGCCAGCAGTTCCACCGTCGTTATGGGGTTGGCCTGCCAGCGAGCCGCTCAAGACGCCAGAAAACAGTTGCTACAGTGCGCTGCTAAAGTGATGAAGCAGAAAGCGGCGGCGTTAAGCCTTAAGAATGGCGCCGTTCACACCCGAGGCGGTGCAACCGCGGCGTACGGCAAAGTCATTATGGAATTCTTCGGCAGCAAGGCCGGAGAGATTATCGGCAAAGGACTCTATCGCGACAAGCGAAGCAAGAAAGCCGTGCTCGGATCGCCGACGACTTTTTGGGAAGTCGGATGGGGTGGAGTAGAAGTTGAAGTCGACCCTGAGACGGGTATCATCAAGTTGTTGAATTATATCTCTGTCGCCGACGTCGGCAAAGCCATTAATCCCGCCCAAGTGCATGGTCAAGACGAAGGCGCGGTCATGTTCGGCATCGGCCACACGATGCTGGAAGAGATGGTCTATGAGGACGGACAGTTGCTGAATCCGAACCTGGTAGATTATCGGGTGCCGACTTTTGAAAATCTTCCGCAGAAGTTTTCCACGAGCATTATTGAAAACGGCAATGGGCCGGGCCCGTTTGGCGCCAAAGGAATGGGTGAAGGCGGCCTTCTGCCGGTCGCCTCGGCTGTTGCTAATGCCGTCTCTCAGGCGGTGGGTGTGCGGATTCAGAACCTGCCGTTGACTCCGCCGAAGGTTTGGGCGGCGATTCAAGAGAAACAACAAGCCAACCAACAAAGCCGCTAAGCGGCTCACCAAAGCATTTCTATCAGGTAAGGAACGAGCAAAAGCGATTTCCTCGCCCTCCTTATGAGAGAGGAGAAAGACGAGGGTGATCGGATGGGAGAGGGATGCCAAAACCGGCCTCTTAAATGCGCGGTTATGGATGCGTTACAGACTTAACACGTCTCCACAATCATTGCACGTAGCCAGCTTCGAATCGGCCTTCATAGCCTGTGTCGCGTTCGCAACGGCATTGGACGGATCGTCAAAACGCACCGTTGTTTCATAAAGCTTGTTTCCGCAGTTTTCGCAGATCCAAATAAATCGGTCCCACTCCTCAGCTTTTCTGATGCGCTCCACCACAAAAGTCCACGAGCCCTCCCGTCGCCGCGGCGAATGGGGCACGTTATTCGGCAAGAGAAACAGATCGCCGGCTTTAAGCACGGCCATTTCCGGTTTTTTATCCGTTCCGAGATAGTGCAGATTGAGTTCGCCTTCGAGTTGGTAGAAGATTTCATCCCCGGGATTGATGTGATAATCCTTCCTTCGGTTGGGTCCGCGAGTCACGAACGCGATGAAGTCAGAGTCTTGCCAGATAACTCTCCGCTGCCCCCAGTCGTTGCGGTTTTCGTCGATCCATTGCTTTAAGTTGAAGCCTTTAAGGTGAGGAAACATAACGCCTCCTTTAGATCAGAGAGTATAGAGTCGCCAGGAAGGCCAAATCAAGCGTTCCATGTCATTGCCATTGCGAAAGATCGAGCGTAAACACCAACGGATCGGTTTGATTGCCGACACCCATGGGCTGCTGCGACCCGAGGCGTTGGCAGCGCTTGCTGATTCGGACTTGCTGATTCACGCGGGCGATATCGGCAAACCGGAAGTTGTAGCGGCGCTCAAAAAGATCGCTCCGCTCGTTGCCATTAAGGGCAATAACGATACCGACAGTTGGGCTCGCCACCTGCCCGAAACAAAGAAGATAACCCTGGGCGCTTTGAAGCTCTACGTTATTCACAACGTCAAGGAATTGAGTTTCGATCCTGCAGGACGCGGGTTCCGAGTTGTGATCAGCGGCCACTCGCACAAACCGGTGATTCAAACCAAGGATAATGTATTGTTTGTTAACCCAGGCAGTGCCGGTCCGCGGCGCTTCAAATTGCCGATTTGCGTCGGAAAACTGCTCGTTCAAGGCGAAACAGTCGACGCTGAGATTATCGAATTGCCGACGTGAATTACATAATAGTTGACTTTCATCCGTTCACGCGTTAAAAAGCATCAGTCCTTTTAATCCGGTCCTGTGAGATCGGAAAAGGGTAGCATGAACGAAAAAACTTTATCGCAGGCTTATTCAATCAGACCTTCTCGGTGATGCCGAGGGGGTCTTTTTTTTTCTATGAACGACGAAAAGCAAATTCTATTCGACAAGGACGAACTGGGTAGAACCATTACTCGAATGGCGCATGAGGTTATCGAGAAAACCACAAGCACAGCCGATCTCGTGTTGATCGGCATCCGTTCCCGTGGCGTTTATCTGGCGCGTCGTATGGCGCGGAAGGTTCACGAGATCACGGGCAAGGACGTACCGGTCGGCGTCCTCGACGTGAGTTCCTATCGTGACGATCGAAATTTAGATGTGTTTGGCCAAAAGGCGCTGCCCTTTGACATTTTGGTCTCAGTGAATGAGCAGTCCGTGGTTCTGGTGGACGATGTCATTTTCCGTGGCCGGACGATTCGAGCCGCAATGGAGGCGGTGTCGCGGCTCGGACAGCCAAAGAGAATTCTGGTCGCCGCGCTGGTGGATCGAGGCGCGCGAGAGCTCCCCATCCGAGCGGATATTATCGGGAAAAATGTCGATGCCGGCGAAGACGAAAGGATCAACGTTATGCTCGAGGAATCGGATGGCGTCGACCAGGTCACTCTAACCGCCTGGCGGGCGCGTTCCGCGGGCTGACGAGAGGAAAACCGTGATTTGGCGCAATATCATCTCCATCGCCGATCTGACCAATGACGAAATCGAGCAGATCTTTGAGCTGGCCGATTCCGCCCACCAACTGCGAGCCGACAAAGTCGCGGCCGGAAGAATCATGGCCACTCTCTTTTACGAACCGAGCACGCGCACTCGGTTGTCCTTCGAGTCGGCGATGCAACGGCTGGGCGGTTCGGTCGTCAGTTGTTCCGACATGAAATCTTCCTCGACGGCGAAGGGTGAAACTGTTGCGGACACAGCAAAGGTGGTTTCCAGCTATGCCGATGTGCTGGTCGTGCGGCACCATTGGGACGGAGCCGTACAAGCGATGGCGGAACACGCAGATGTTCCAATGATCAACGCCGGTGACGGGAGCCGTGAACACCCGACACAAACCCTCTGCGATCTCTACACTCTGAAAAAGGAAAAAGGCGACCTGAAGGGATTAACCGTCGTAATTTGCGGCGACCTTAAAAACGGTAGAACAATCCACTCGTTGGTTTATGCCCTCGCTCGTTTTGGCGCCAATGTCGTCACCTTGGCGGCAAATGGCATGGAGCTGCCGCAATACGTGATCGAACGGCTCCAAAGGGAATACCAATATAGCCTGGCGCCGGTTGCCTCCGATGATTTGAGAGCGGTCGTAACGGAAACGGACGCGCTTTACCTGACGCCGAAGCAACCCCATCAGTTGGCGCTTTTTACCCAGGTGGATTCCGCCGTCCAGTCCCAATTGGCAACGATGGTCTCCGGGTTGCGCTACGATGCCTTTTATATGACGCGAAAACAAAAGGAACGGATAAAAGAGGGAACCACCGGCGGCAGTTATCCGACCATCGGTCCCGATTTTCTTCGGAAGCAGCGATTCAAAGACACCGTGGTGATGCATCCGCTGCCGCGTGTGGACGAGCTATCGCCTGAAGTCGATAAAGACCGCCGAGGCATCTATTTCAAACAAGCGGCCCACGGAGTGCCGGTCCGGATGGCTCTCCTGAAGTTTGTGTTTGATCGAATGGACGGCAAAGCGAAGCCGGCCAAAAAAACCGTTCAGTGGTTTCAAAGTCCGGATCCCTTCGGGCCGCAATGTTCGAACGCCAATTGTATTACGGTGACGGAACCCGGCTCCGCGACAAAGAAGTTCGAGGTTCTCTCGAATGGCCCCGGGGGCGCGCTTTTGCTTCGCTGCAGTTACTGCGATCACCGTTTCAAAGTACAATTGATCGGACACGCCAAATCGAAGCGCTATTGCGCTTACGACATCAGCTTGGCGGACACCTTAAAAGACTGGCTGAAGAAACATGAACTGGCGATTTTTAATTCGATCAAAGAGGCCGAAGAATTAGGTTACGAGCCCTACAAGAGCGGGCCGCAAAGAACCATCATGGACGACGTGGAAATTCGCGCCGGGGTGAGAGAATTGAGCCAGCAAATAGTGCGCGACTGTAGCGATCTCGATCGTTTGCTGATTTTGGGAATTCGCTCAAAAGGTTCCTATCTGGCGCAGCGGATCGCCGCAGAACTCGAAGAAAGGCAAAAGCGCAAACCCGAAGTCGGCGAAGTCGAGATTTATGGCTCAGGAGAGGAGATTAGGAGAATCGCCCCGGCAGATGCCGAGATGGGTCCCGTGGTCTTGAAGGACCGAACCATCATCTTGGTGGACGACGTTATCTACACGGGGAGAACGGTTAACAGCGCCTTAAGTATTATTTTTCGATCCGGCCGACCGCAGTCGGTCCGGCTCGCCGTGCTGATCGATCGCGGCCATCGCGAAGTTCCTTTAAAACCCAACTATGTCGGCAAACACATACCCAGCTCCGAGCGGGAGCGGGTACGGGTCAAACTGCGCGAAGTAGAACACGATGAAGAGGACAAAGTCGTGATCTATTCCATCATCGGTCCGACCGAGGCGTAAAATGGCAGACGGAATGGTAAGGAAGAAAGCGTTACTCGCGCTGGCTGACGGGCGCACTTACCAGGGGATCTCCTTTGGCGCCGAAGGTGAAGCGGTCGGTGAGGTGGTTTTTAACACCAGCATGACCGGCTACCAGGAGATCCTGACGGACCCTTCTTACGACGGACAGTTGGTCACTATGACCTATCCGCAGATCGGCAACGTGGGCGTGAATCCCGAGGATGTGGAATCAAAAAAGCCTTTCATGAAAGGCTTTATCGTAAAAGAATATACGCCGACGCCGAGCAACTGGCGTGCGACCCAAGCGCTCCACGAATACATGCGCGAGCATGCAATCGTGGGCATCGAAGGTATCGACACGCGCTCATTGGTGCGTCATCTGCGCGACTATGGCGCTCAGGAAGGCATCATCACGACGACCGAATCGAATCCCGACATTGCGATCGCAAAAGCCAAGGCTTCTCCAGGACTCGTCGGCCGAGACTTAGTGCAGAACGTGACTTGCTCGCAGGCGTACGATTGGAATGAAGGCAAATGGGAATTGAAGGGGGGATATAAGAAAAGGGAGGAACCGAAGTCGAAGCGCCGAAGCACGAAAGGCGCTACTTTCAAATCCCCGGCCTATTTCGTCGTCGCCTACGATTACGGTATCAAATACAACATTCTACGAAACCTCGCCGAGTCGGGTTGCCGAGTAAGAGTCGTTCCCGCCGGCGCGCCCGCCGAAGATGTCTTGGCCATGAATCCTGACGGGATCTTTCTCTCCAATGGTCCCGGCGATCCCGATGCGGTTCCTTATGCCAAGGAGAACGTAGAGAGGCTCATCGGCAAGAAACCGATCTTCGGAATTTGTCTCGGCCACCAGATCATGGGGCTCGCTTTGGGCGGGAAGACCTACAAGCTCAAGTTCGGCCATCACGGCGGAAACCAGCCGGTGATGGATTTGACCACCCGAAAGGTGGAGATCACCGCGCAGAATCACGGCTTCGCCGTCGACGCCGACTCTCTCAAGGGCGCGGTAGAAGTCACGCATCTGAACCTCAACGACAACACGGTCGAAGGGTTAGCTCATCGCGAGCTGCCGATTTTTTCGGTTCAATACCATCCCGAATCGTCGCCGGGCCCGCATGATGCAAACTATCTCTTCCGTCGATTCATCGACATGATGAAAGCGTATAGATGAATGCTTCCGACCAACGAGATCAGGCGATGATTCTGGTGCCGTTGACCTAGCATGAAACCATCTAAAGACATTAAAGCCGAAATTGATAGGATCATCAGGCGAATTGTTGCCGACTACCGGCCGGATAAGATCATACTTTTTGGCTCCTATGCTTATGGTGAGCCAAGCGGCGAAAGTGATCTTGATCTGCTAATTATTAAGCAGACATCTGAGCGATTTATTGATCGATGGACTCACGTGCGAAAGATAGTGTCGGATCCTAAAAGAGTCATTCCGTTTGACCCCCTTGTCCTTACGCCTCGTGAGATAGAGGAGCGCCTAGCGATAGGAGACCAGTTTATCGAAGAGATCATTGCCAAGGGTGAAGTTCTCTATGCCGCCTAAGGATTCTCTCTATCCACAGGATTGGTTCCGCATAGCGGAGAAGGATTTCAAACGTGCCGAACATTTATTGAGCATCGATGATCCGGAAGGATCTGGCTATCACCTCCAACAAGCGGTCGAGAAATATTGTAAGGGTTTCTTGCTCTCTAAAGGATGGAAGCTCAAGCGAATTCACGATCTTGAAGCCTTGCTCAACAGTGCGTTGAAATACGAAAACAAATTCGACAAATACAGGAGTCTCTGTCAAAAGATCACCGGCTATTACATTATAGATCGATATCCTCTTCCCTCTGCGCCAACGTTGACAAAGGAGGAAGTGCGCGAGTCCATTGTTGGGGCAAAGGAACTCATACGGCTCTTGAAAGAGTTGAGCAAATAGGATGCCCAAACGCACCGACATCAAATCGATTCTACTCATCGGTTCCGGTCCCATCATCATCGGACAGGCCTGCGAATTCGACTACTCCGGCACCCAGGCGCTAAAGGCGCTGAAGGAGGAGGGCTATCGCGTAATCCTGGTGAATTCTAATCCGGCGACCATCATGACCGATCCCGACTTCGCCGACCGCACTTACATCGAACCGATTACCACCGAGATCGTTGAAAAAATCATTCAAAAAGAGCGGCCCGACGTACTTCTGCCGACCCTCGGCGGTCAGACCGCGCTTAATCTCGCGATCGAGCTCGCCGAACGAGGCATCCTCGGCCGTTACGGCGTCGAGATGATCGGCGCTAAATTGGAATCCATCAAGAAAGCCGAGGATCGGGATTTATTTAAACAGGCGATGCGGCGCGCCGGCTTGGATTTGCCGCGGAGCGGCTACGCGAGAAATCTGCGCGAAGCGGTGCAAATCCAGCGGCGACTTCACTTTCCGGTGATTATCCGGGCCTCTCGCACCCTCGGTGGCAGCGGCGGCAATTTCGCCTATGGTCCGGAGGACTTCAAGGAGGTGGTGCAAAAAGGGATGGATATTTCACCGGTTCACGAGGTTCTCATCGAAGAATCGGTTTTGGGTTGGAAAGAATTCGAGCTGGAGGTGATGCGTGACCACAAGGATAACGTCGTGATCATCTGCTCCATCGAGAATTTCGATCCCATGGGAATCCATACTGGCGATTCCATCACCGTGGCTCCAGCGCAGACCCTGACCGACAAGGAATATCAGATCATGCGCGATGCCGCGCTTCGGGTCATTCGCGAGATCGGCGTTGATACCGGCGGTTCCAATATCCAGTTTGCGGTGAGTCCCAAAGACGGGCGCATGGTGGTGATCGAGATGAATCCGCGGGTCTCGCGCAGCTCGGCGTTGGCCAGCAAGGCCACCGGGTTTCCGATTGCCAAGATCGCGGCCAAGCTGGCCGTGGGTTACACGCTGGACGAGATTCCCAATGACATCACCCGCGAGACGCCGGCTTGTTTCGAGCCGACGATCGATTACGTGGTGGTCAAGGTGCCGCGCTTCACCTTTGAAAAGTTTCCTCAAGCCAAGGATCTGCTGACGCCGCAAATGAAATCCGTCGGCGAGGCGATGGCCATCGGCCGCACGTTTAAAGAAGCCCTGCAAAAGGCCATGCGCTCGTTGGAAACAAACTCGTATGGTTTTGAGGAGAAGATAGAGATTTCTGCCGCTGACCGGGAAAACCAACTGGAGCTGTTACGGGGTAAGCTCAAAAATCCCAACGCTCAGCGCCTTTGGTATTTGGGAGACGCTTATCGCCACGGCTTAAGCACGGAGGAAATTTACCAGCTCTCGAGGATCGATCCATGGTTCCTGGAAAAGATTCGCGAGATTGTGGAGAGTGAAAAAGAAATTCAAAGTTTCAACGGCAAACTCCAGGACATCCAACCCGCGCTCTTGCGCCAGTGGAAAGCCATGGGCTTTGCCGACCAACGGCTGGCGAAACTTCTTGGCTGTGGCGAATCAGGGCTGCGGGCGTGGCGGCTTCAAAAAGACATCCAGGCGGTCTTCTGTTCCGTTGACACCTGCGGCGCTGAGTTTGCCGCCTACACTCCTTATCTTTATTCGACCTACGAAGGGCAGGATGAATCCAAACCGACGCCACGCAAGAAAATCATGATCCTCGGCGGCGGCCCCAATCGCATCGGCCAGGGCATTGAATTCGATTACTGCTGTGTCCACGCTGCTTTCGCTCTCAAAGAAGAGGGTTATGAGACCATTATGGTCAACTGCAACCCCGAAACCGTCAGCACCGACTACGACACCTCCGACAAACTTTACTTCGAACCACTCACGATGGAAGAGGTGATGAATATCGTCGATCGGGAAAAGCCGGACGGAGTCGTCGTTCAGTTCGGCGGCCAGACGCCGCTCAAGCTCGCCTTGCCGTTGGAGCGGGCGGCCGTCAAGATCATCGGCACATCGCCCGACAACATTGATCTTGCCGAGGACCGGGAACGATTTGCGAAACTATTGAACAAGTTGAGCATCGAGCAACCGGACAACGGCATCGCGCGATCTTATGAGGCGGCCTTTGAGATCGCCGAGCGGCTCGGTTATCCGGTCCTGGTTCGACCGTCCTACGTGCTCGGCGGGCGCGCCATGCAGATCGTTTATGATCGGGACGCGCTGAAGGACTATATGACATACGCAGTGGCGGCATCGCCCGAGCATCCGGTGCTCATCGATAAATTCCTCGACGACGCCATCGAAGTGGATGTCGACGCGTTGAGCGACGGTGATGCCGTAGTCATTGGCGGCATCATGGAGCATATCGAGAGGGCGGGCGTTCATTCCGGCGACAGCGCCTGTAGCTTGCCGCCGAAGTCTATCGGCCCGGAAATCCAGGCTCAGATCAGAAAACATACCATCGATCTGGCGATCGCACTCAATGTCCGTGGCCTCATGAACGTTCAATTCGCCGTGCAGGGGAAAAATGTTTACGTGCTCGAGGTCAACCCACGGGCCTCGCGCACGGTTCCTTTTGTCAGCAAGGCCATCGGCGTACCACTGGCTAAAATGGCCGCGCGAATCATGGTCGGAAGGAAACTCAAGGATCTCGGTCTGATCGCAGAGGTGTTGCCGAAGCATATCTCGGTCAAAGAAGCGGTCTTCCCGTTCAATAAATTTCCCGGCGTCGATACGTTATTGGGCCCGGAGATGAAATCCACCGGCGAGGTGATGGGGATCGACAGGTCTTTCGGCCTGGCCTTCGCCAAAGCCCAACTGGGCGGCGGCATGCGTTTGCCCAACGAAGGTAAAGTTTTCATCAGCGTTCGGGACGAAGACAAAAAGAGTGTGAATCGAGTCGCCGAGAGACTTCATCGGTCGGGTTTTCAAATCGTCGCCACTCGCGGCACCGCAGCCTATTTCCAATCGCGGGGGATTCCTTCGGAAGTGGTTAACAAGGTTCAAGAGGGAAGCCCGCATATCGCCGACACCATCAAAGAAGGCGCAATCGCCATGGTCATCAACACGCCGACCGACGCCCATTCCCACGCCGCTTCCTACCTTATCCGGCGCTGCGCGCTGGATTACCAGGTGCCGTATTACACTACGATTGCGGGCGCGGAGGCCGCCGCCGAAGGCATCGAATTCCTCCGCGAACATGAGTTCGACGTCCAAGCTCTCCAGGACTACGAAATGCCGCTTCAGCAGTAGTGGTTTTCATGCCGCTTTCCAACCCGAACATCGACACCAGAATACGACCTCAAGCTCCAAAGGCGCCTTCCGTCCGAGAATCTTTGAAGCTTCTCGAAAGCCCGATTCGTTTTGTCAAAGGCATCGGACCAAAGCGAGCGGCGCAGCTCGAAAGCATAGGATTAAAAACCGTCGAAGATCTCCTTTACCACCTGCCGTTTCGCTACGAAGACCGGCGACAGATCAAGAAGATCCGCGACGCCGTCCCGGGCTGTCATGAAAGTTTCGTCGGAACCCTGATCGACTTGCAGAAAAAATACGTGCCGCGCCGGCGCTCGCAGTTATTGTCCGGACATCTTCAGGATGACACCGCAATCATCAGTTTGATCTGGTACCGCGCGCCGATTTACCTCATCGAAGGACTCTCTAAAGGCCAGCGCCTGTTGGTTCACGGCAAGGTGGAAGCTGGCAGGGGAGTCCTGCATCGAATTGCCCATCCCGAATTCGAGGTGCTGGAACCCGATGGCGATCAGGAGCTGCAAAAAATTCTCCCGGTTTATCTACGCCCAGCCGGGCTATCGCTTAGCCTGATGCGAAAATGGATCGGCCACGCTTTGGCCGAATACGGCTCGCTTATTCCCAGCTATTTGCCTTCTCCGACCATGAAACGGCAGGGTCTGATAAGTCTGACGAAAGCGTTGGCGCAGTTGCATCAACCTGATGCCCAGGCCGATCCGTCAGCGTTGAACGACGGTTCTTCCGCAGCGCACCGCTCGATCCTCTTCGACGAGCTTTTCTATCTCCAACTTGGCTTAGGGCTGAGAAAAAAATCACGCAGCGAAAGCGAGGGCGCTATCCTCACCCGGCAGAGCAAAAATCTGGCTGCCGCGATGGAGGGATTGCTGCCGTTCACGCTCACCCGGGCGCAAATTCGGGTACTGG
>WNFW01000684.1_pt1 | contig 27935 bp, 26 predicted proteins | sample 5400131 | NCBI WGS metagenome assembly WNFW01 (sample SAMN13153362, study PRJNA577476) | soil metagenome | isolation source: 20 cm soil or saprolite under grassland replicate 1 | place: USA:California | collected 2016-06-15 | reverse complement strand
AATTCGGTTCGCTGGCTACTCGGTAGGCGGTCTCCATATCCCAGGGCTTAGCCGGTTGCTGTGGTGAGCGAAATAGTGCTCGTTGCGATCCGCGCGCCCATACACGCCATTGAGGTCGGGTCCGCTCCGAGCGGCAGTCAGGCGCTCTCGGCCAGTGCTTGACGCACAAGGCGACGGCGTCTATAGCCCCGAGCCATGACGATCGCCTGCCGCAGCTCTTTCTGCCGTCGCCGCGCTCCCGCGGCGTGGGCGCGCAATCGCGTGTGATCGTCGCTCATGCCGCTGGATGAGGTCCCGCGGCACTGGTCCTGATATCTTCCGCCGCATTCTCCTCGTCCGATCGTTTTTATCGGCTGCGAGAAGGAATGAGCCATGCCCAACGCGGCAAAGATAAGAGCCAGGGTCGGGGTGCTCGGCGCCTCCGGCTATACCGGGGCGGAACTGCTGCGGCTCCTGATCCATCATCAGGGCGTCGAGATTGCGCTGCTCACCGCCGAGCGCCGCGCTGGCCAGGACATGCGTCAAGTGTTTCCGCAGTTCTCGCCCTATTCGCTGCCGAAGCTTTTGGCTATCGATAGCGTCGATTGGAACAAAGCCGCGCTTGATCTTGCCTTCTGCGCGCTGCCGCACGCGACGACGCAGAGGGTGATCAAGGCCTTGCTTGCGAGCGCTCCGGGTACCAAGGTCGTCGACCTCTCCGCAGACTTTCGCCTTGCCGATCCCGCCGCCTACGCGCGCTGGTATGGACACGAGCACCACGCCCCGGAACTGCAGAAGGAGGCGGTCTATGGCCTCTCCGAAATCTACCGGAGCAGCATCAAATCCGCGCGGCTCGTCGCTAATCCCGGCTGCTATACGACCTGCGCAGAGTTAGCACTCATTCCGCTGTTGCGTGCGAAGGCGATCGATCCCGATGAGATCGTCATCGACGCCAAATCGGGGATGACCGGCGCGGGAAGGGCGGCGAAAGAAGAAATGCTGTTCTCGGAGGTCTCGGAGGGCTTCCACGCCTATGGCGTCGGCCGCCACCGTCATATGGCGGAGCTCGATCAGGAATTCTCTAGGGCCGCAGGCCGCATGGTCATTGTCAGCTTCACGCCGCATCTTGTTCCCATGAACCGTGGAATTTTCTCGACCATCTATGTGCGCGGGCTCAAGACCTCGGCGGAAGCCCTGCATGCGATCTTGTCAAAATCCTACGCGGCGGAGCCGTTCGTGCACGTGCTGCCGTTCGGCGAAATGCCGCACACCCGCCATGTGCGCGGCTCCAATATGATCTTCATCGGGCTCGCGAACGACCGGGTTGAGGCCCGTGCGATCATTTGCGCGGCGCTCGATAATCTGACCAAAGGCGCCTCCGGCCAGGCCGTGCAGAACATGAACCTCATGCTCGGCTTTCCCGAGACGCTCGGGCTCGAGCAGGTGGCGCTGTTTCCGTGACGGGAATTGATCTGCGCGCGTCATGGGCCGCGTGAGCGCGCGGCAGACGTGGTACGCTTCAGTGCTGCAAAATCTTTGAGAGGAATACCTGCGCACGCTCGCTGCGTGGGTTGCCGAAGAATTCGGATGTTGGCGCGTCTTCGACGATCTCGCCCGTATCCATGAACACCACACGCTGAGCAACCTTGCGGGCGAAACCCATTTCGTGGGTGACGACCATCATCGTCATGCCCTCCTTGGCGAGCGCCACCATGACGTCGAGCACTTCGTTGATCATTTCGGGATCGAGCGCAGAGGTAGGCTCGTCGAACAGCATGGCGATCGGATCCATCGCCAGCGCGCGCGCGATCGCCACCCGCTGCTGCTGACCACCAGAAAGTTCTCCGGGAAATTTGCTGGCGTGCGCGCTCAAACCGACGCGCTCGAGCAGGCGCATGCCTTTTGCCTCCGCTTCGTCCTGCTTGCGGCCGAGTACCTTGATCTGCGCGAGTTCGAGATTGCGCCTCACGCTGAGGTGCGGGAACAATTCGAAATGCTGAAAAACCATGCCGATGCGGGCGCGCAGCTTCGGCAAATCTGTCTTCGGGTCGTTCACGGAAATCCCGGCAACCGTAATGGACCCCTCCTGGAACGGCTCAAGCCCATTGACGCATTTGATGAGCGTCGACTTGCCGGAGCCCGATGGACCGCAGACCACGACGACTTCGCCCTTCTCGACATGCGTGGAGCAATTCTTCAGCACCTGAAAGTTGGGGTACCACTTGCTGACCTTGCTGAGCGTGATCATGGCACCTCCTCAGCGGATGACCGCGACCCGCCGCTGCAGCCGCCGCACGAGCAGCGAGGCAACGAACGAAATCACGAAATAGACCAATGCCGCGAACAGGTACATCTCCACCAGACGTCCGTCGCGCTGCGCCACCTTCGACGCGGCGCCGAGAAAGTCCGTGATGGAGAGCACGTAGACGAGCGAAGTGTCCTGGAACAGGATGATGGTTTGAGTGAGCAGCACCGGCACCATGTTGCGGAAGGCCTGCGGCAGCACGATGTAGCCCATCGTCTGCAGGTAGGTCATGCCGAGCGCCTGCGCGGCGCTGACTTGACCGCGCGGGATCGACTGGATACCGGCCCGCATGATCTCGGCGAAATAGGCGGCTTCGAACAGCGTGAAGGTGACGAATGATGAGACGGAGGCTCCCACTTGGACCGGCCGGGATGCGCCGGTGATCCATTGGCCGATATAGGGCACCAGGAAATAGAACCAGAAGATCACCAGCAGTAACGGTACCGATCGCATCAGATTCACGTAGCCGGCCGCGAGCACCGAGATCGGAACAAAGCCCGATAGCCGCATCATCGCGAGCAGCGTGCCGAATATGATGCCGCCCACGCTCGCGAACGCAGTCAGCGCGAGCGTGAACGTCATGCCATCATAGAACAGATACGGCAGCGAGCGAATGATGACGTCGTAATCAAAATTCGAGAACATCGACCGCCTCAGTGCGTAGCAACCGCGGGTTTGGCGCCGATAAGTCCGGGTACGGCAACGCGCTGCTCGACATAGCGCATCCCGAAGGTCACGATGATATTGATGACGATGTAGATGATCGTCGCCGCTGTGAATGCCTCGAACACTTGGAACGAGAATTCCTGCATGGCGCGCGCACGCGCCGTGAGCTCCATTAGGCCTATGGTGAGCGCGACCGCGCTGTTCTTGATGATGTTGAGAAATTCGGAGGTCAGCGGCGGCAGGATGATCCGGTACGCCATCGGCAGGAGTACGTAGAGGTACGCCTGGGTCCGGGTCAGCCCCAGCGCGAGCGCGGCCCAGCCTTGGCCGCGGGCGAGACTCAAGATGCCGGCGCGCACCTGTTCGGCAACGCGCGCGGAGGTATAGAAACCGAGCGCGACCACGGCCGTGTAGAAAGATGCATCGGGAAGCTGCTTGAGCCAGTCGCCGAGCTGGATCGGCACGATCTCCGGCAGCACGAAGTACCACAAGAACATCTGCACAAGCAGCGGGATGTTGCGGAAGAGTTCCACATAGGCGTTGCCGAGCCGGACCAGCCAGCGGTGGGGCGTCGTGCGAATGACGCCGACGAGCGATCCCATGGCGAGCGCCAGGCACCACGCACTGAGCGCGGTTGCCAGCGTCCAGCCGGTGCCGAGGAGGAGCGTCTCCAGATAGGTGTGAACCCCGTCGGGCGACGTCTGGAAAAAGATGCCCCAGTTCCAGTTGTAGTTCACGCTGCCCCCTTAATCAGTAACCCTCATCAGACATCGGTCATCAACGCGACGTGGTGTCGCCTGATCACCGAAGGGCTGTCGATTGCCGATAACGATCAATACACCGCCGGGTCACCGCTGTCGGTCGGGTTGGCTATCACCTTCTTGAACGCGTCGCTCATCGGCACATTGAGGTTAAGGCCCTTGGGAGGGATCGGTTTGAGGAACCACTTGTCGTAGATCGCGTTGATCGCGCCGCTGCGATAGGTGGCGATCATGGCCTCATCAACCACTTTCTTGAACGGGGTATCGTCGCGGTGGAGCATGATGCCGTAGGGCTCGACCGACAGCGCGTCCGCGGAGATCACATAATCCTGTGGCGACTTCGATCCGGCGACCAGGCTGTAGAGCAGAATATCGTCCATCACGAAGGCAGCCGCGCGGCCGGTCTCGACCATCAGGAATGCCTCGGCGTGGTCTTTGGCGGCGAGGATGTTGAAGTTGAGTCCCTTCTGTGCGCCGATCTCGGTGATCTGCTTGATATTCGTCGTGCCGGAGGTCGATACGATGGTCTTGCCCTTGAGGTCGTCGACCGTTTTCAGGTTGGCTGCTTTCTTCGACACGAACCGGTTTGCAGTGACGAAATGCGTGATGGTGAAGGAGACCTGCTTCTGTCGCTCGAGATTATTGGTGGTCGAGCCGCATTCGAGGTCCACGGTCCCGTTCGCGATCAGCGGGATGCGCGTCGCCGAGGTGACCGGGTTGAGCTTGGTTTCGAGGGTGGCGAGCTTGAGCGAGTTCTTCACCCCATCGACGATGCGCGCGCACAGATCCATGGCATAGCCCACCACCTGCTGCTTATCGTCATAATATGAAAACGGCACCGAGGACTCGCGGTGGCCGAGTGTGATGGCGCCCGTATCCTTGATCTTCTTGAGCGTGCCGGTGAGCTCTTGGCCAAGAGCTGGACTGGCGGCGAAAACCGCAGTCGCGATCATCGAAAGCAGCATTTTGCGATGCATTGGAGGTCCCTCCTGGTGAACTAATCAAGCGCGCCCGGTCCGGCCGCGGGTGGCGTCCAGCCGTCAGTCCCGGACTTTAACATAGCTTCCCGGAGCGTCCTCCAGCGGCATGAGCTTGCCGCCGCCGGGCTGGCGCGCGGAAACTTCGGTCGAATCCTGCGCCTTGAGCCACTTGAGCCAATCTGGCCACCAGGAACCCGCATGCTCCCTCGCCTTGGTGAGCCATTTGTCGAGATTGGCACTGGTCGGCTTGGGTCCGGTCCAGTACTGATATTTCATCTTGTCAGGCGGATTGACCACACCGGCGATATGTCCCGAACCCGCCAGCACGAACCGCACCGGGCCCGCGAAGAACTTCGTGCCTAGCAACACCGAGCGCGCGGGCGCGATGTGATCCTCGCGCGTCGCCAGATTGTAGATCGGGACCGTCACGTTTTTGAGGTCGAGCTTGTTGCCGCTGATCACCATCTCGCGTTTGGTGAGTCGATTCTCCAGGTAGCAGTTGCGCAGGTAGAACGAGTGGTTTGCCGCCGGCATTCGCGTTGCATCCGAGTTCCAGTACAGCAAATCGAAGGGTGCCGGCTCCTTGCCTTTGAGATAGTTGTTGATGACATAAGGCCAGATCAGGTCGTTCGAGCGCAGCAGGTTGAAGGCGGTGGCCATCTTACGGCCCTCGAGATAGCCGCGCTCGGTCATTTCGCGCTCGCGCGCGGCAATCTGCTCCTCGTCGACGAAGACCTTGAGATCGCCGGCATGGGTGAAATCGACCTGCGCGGCGAATAGGGTGGCCGAGGCAATACACTCATCGCGCTTGCTCGCCATGTAGGCGAGCGTCACTGCCAAAAGTGTCCCACCAACACAATAACCGACCGCATTCACCTCGCGCTCGCCGGTGGCTTGTTCGATGACGTCGAGCGCGGCGAGCGGGCCTTCGCGCATGTAATCCTCGAAGCTCTTCTCGGCGAGCCTTGCGTCCGGGTTGACCCAGGAGATGACGAAGACGGTGAGGCCCTGATCCACGCACCATTTGATGAAGGATTTTTCCGGCGTCAGATCGAGGATGTAGAACTTATTGATCCACGGCGGCACGATCAGCAGCGGTCGCTTGAGCACGCTTTCAGTGGACGGCGTGTATTGAATGAGCTGCATCAGCTCGTTTTCGAAAGTGACCTTGCCTGGCGTGAGCGCCAAATTCCGCCCGACCTCGAACATTTCCGACCCGGACTGACGAATTTTGAGGTCGCCTCGCCCGGCCGCAATGTCCTCAGCCAGCATATGCATGCCGCGTACGAGATTTTCAGCGTGCTTCGGCCTCGCGCACGAGCCGGTTCGCCCATTGCACCGTCAAGAGATATGCTTGTTTCAGGAAATCGAAGAACTGGTTGTTCGACCATTCCGGATCGGCGAAGCGCTTGTCTCTCGGATCGGGCTCGGCGACCGGTCGTACCTGCTCACCGGCCATGCGCTTGACCGCATGGGCCCATAGATCGAGATAGGCCTTGCCGAGACTCGATTGCAGTTCAAGCGCGCGCTGCGGATCGCGCAGCCAATAGTCCGCCACTTGGCCGATGGTTTTCACCACGTCGACGACCTCAGCGTACTGGTCGTCGTGGTGCCCTTCTTCGCGTGGCTTGAGATAGGCGGCCAAGGCCTTACCGCCTTGTTCCATCATCCGTGCGATATTGCGGGCGAACTCCTCCACGTCGGCGGAGCCGCTTTTGGTGGGTTCTGCTGGGGCTCTCACGGTAACGCCTCGATCGTGGTTCGGCGCCGGCCCCCGCTCACGGCCTTTCGGGTCAGATGGACTTTAGCCACAACCGCTGCAAGACGCATCAGGGGGGTTCTTGTCAGGCATGTTGCACGGTCGCGCCGGGGCAGGTGCGAGAGACCCCGAAGCAGCGGGCTTAACCTTGCTTTGGTCATATTAGAGAGATACAGCTGACGGCAATTCTTTGAATTCGCAGCAGTTTTGCTCGGAAGGGAAAGGGGCGGTCGGCGCGTTGCTTCTGGCCGGAACTGAATCGGCATGATGTCGGTCACACGCTCACCACTGGCGCGGTCGAGAGCCCTCGCGGCGGCGCTCATTGCCTGCGCCGGCATGCTCGCGGGCTGCTCCGCCGGCAGCACGGTCGCCGACCACCTGCCGACTGCGCTCGGCGGCCTCCCGGAGGGGAGCCCGCAACGGCCGACGTCCCCATCGGCCTATCCGGCGGTTCACGATATGCCGCCCGCGCGCCCGACCACGGTCCTCACCGACGCGGAACAGACGAAACTCGAGAGCGATTTGGTCGCCGCGCGCAACCGGGCCACGGAAGCCGCCAAGTCCGCTGCCGCAGCCGACAAGCCGTGATAGAAGGCTCGGGCCGCTCGCGCGGCAGGCCAAGGAGCCGGGCCCATGGAAGAATTTTACCGCATTCGGCGCCTGCCGCCCTACGTTTTCGAGCAGGTCAATCGCGCGAAGGCGGCAGCACGTAACGCCGGTGCCGACATCATTGACCTCGGCATGGGCAATCCCGACCTGCCGACGCCGTCGCACGTCGTCGAGAAGCTCAAAGAGACGATCGGAAAGCCGCGCACCGACCGTTATTCCTCTTCGCGCGGAATTGCGGGATTGCGGCGGGCGCAAGCGGCCTATTATGCGCGCCGTTTCGGCGTCAAGCTTAACCCCGAGACAGAGATCGTCGCCACGCTAGGATCGAAAGAAGGTTTCGCCAACGTGGCGCAGGCGATCACGGCGCCAGGCGATGTCGTAGTGGTCCCCAATCCGAGTTATCCGATCCACGCATTCGGTTTTCTCATGGCCGGCGGTGTGATCCGCGCGGTGCAGTCAGAGCCCACGCCAGAATTTTTCGCGCTGCTCGAGCGCGCGATTACTCGCTCAATTCCCAAACCTATTGCTGTCGTGGTCTGCTATCCGTCAAATCCGACTGCGGCGGTCGCTGATCTCGATTTCTACAAGGAGCTTATCCTGTTTGCGAAGAAGCACGGAGTATTCGTGCTTTCCGATCTCGCCTACGGGGAGGTCTATTTCGATAATCATCCGCCGCCCTCTGTGCTGCAGGTGCCCGGTGCAATGGAGGTGGCGGTTGAATTCACGTCGATGTCGAAGACCTATTCGATGCCAGGCTGGCGCATCGGATTTGCGGTCGGGAACGAGCGGATCATCGCAGCACTGGCGCGGGTGAAATCCTACCTCGACTATGGCGCCTTCACGCCGATTCAAGTTGCGGCAACCGCTGCGCTCAATGGTCCCGACGACTGCATTCGTGAGATGCGCGAGATCTACAAGCGCCGGCGCGACGTGCTGGTGGAATCGTTTGGTCGTGCAGGTTGGGAGATTCCGCCGCCGCGCGCCTCCATGTTCGCCTGGGCCCCGATCCCTGAGCCTTTCCACACCGTGGGCAGCGTCGAATTTTCGACACTCCTGGTCGAAAAGGCCGAGGTCGCGGTTTCGCCGGGCGTTGGCTTTGGCGAGCACGGCGAAGGATACGTGCGTATCGCGCTCGTGGAGAACGAGCAACGCATCCGCCAGGCGGCCCGCAACATCCGTCGCTTTCTTGAAACGGGTCCGAAAAAGTTGCACAACGTCGTCCCCCTGGCCCAGCGGCGCTAGACGCTCCGTTTCGACGCAGGCCAACGATGCCCGCTTCACTGAAACTCGGTATTGCCGGTTTGGGCACGGTCGGCGCATGCGTTGCCCGGCTCATTGAGCGCCAGCACGATGCGCTCGCTGCCCGCTGCGGCCGTGCCATCGAAGTCGTTGCCGTGACCGCGCGCTCACGCAGCAAGAAGCGCGATATTGGGCACAGTAAGCTGCGTTGGGTTGTCGATCCCGTGACCCTCGCGACGGATGGCGAGATCGACGTGTTCGTCGAATTGATCGGCGGAGAGGGCGATCCCGCCCGTACCGCGGTCTCGGCGGCGCTCGCGGCCAAGAAATCGGTCGTCACCGCCAATAAAGCTTTGCTTGCCAGGCACGGCATCGCATTGGCCGCCATTGCCGAGAAGAACCACGTCGCCCTCAATTTCGAGGCTGCGGTCGGTGGTGCCATTCCCATCGTGAAAACGCTGCGCGAGGGCTTGGCCGGCAATTCGCTCGCACGCATCTATGGAATTCTCAATGGCACCTGCAATTACATCTTGACGCGTATGGAAGAGGAGAAGCTCGCTTTCGCGGAGTGTCTGAAGGAGGCGCAGCGGCTCGGTTACGCCGAAGCGGATCCGACCTTCGATATCGAGGGCCATGATACGGCGCAGAAGCTCGCGATTTTGGCGAGCCTGGCTTTCGGGACGAAAGTCGATCAAGGCGCAGTTTATGTGGAAGGGATCTCCTCCATTGCATCCGAAGATCTCGAATGGGCTGACGAGCTTGGCTATCGCGTGAAGTTGTTGGGCGTCGCAGTCAAGACCGACAAGGGCATAGAGCAGCGCGTGCATCCTACGATGGTGCCGAAGGAGACCGCGATCGCGCAGGTGATGGGCGTAACAAATGCCGTCACTGTCGATGTGGATGCGATCGCGCCGATTACGTTGGTCGGCCCAGGCGCGGGCGGCTTGGCGACAGCATCGGCTGTTGTGTCCGATATCGGCGATATCGCCCGCGGGGTGCGCACCGCACCGTTTGGCCGCCCTTCGGCGCGATTGACAACGAGCAAGAAGGCGCCGATGCAGCGTCACGAAGGCGGCTACTATATCCGGCTCCTCGCTGTCGACAAACCGGGCTCCGCCGCCACCATTGCCAGGCGCCTTGCGCAGCAGAACATCTCGCTTGAGTCGATTGTGCAGCGCCACCGGGGCGAGCCGCCGCACGGCGGCGAGGTTGCCGGCAGCTCGGGCGAACCCGTGCCGGTCATTCTGATCACCTACGCGACCACCGAAGACGCCGTGCGCAAAGCGCTTGCGGCAGTCAGCCGCGATAAGGTGATCCTCGGCAAACCGCAGGTCATCCGCATTGAGAAAAACTGATATGATCGGATCACTCGCCAAACTGGAGACCAGGGACGCGGAACAAAACGCAGCATAGGCACCGAAGCCATGAAGAAAGAAGCAGGCGGACTCGCGCGGTCGATCAGCGTCCAGCCGGATTTGGCGTTGGAACGTGTCCTCACCCTGGAGCTCGTGCGGGTAACCGAGCGCGCCGCGGTCGCAGCGGCACGACTGACCGGTCGCGGCAACGAAAAGGCCGCCGACCAGGCGGCGGTGAACGCCATGCGCCGCGAGCTCAACAAACTTCCCATCAACGGCACGATCGTGATCGGAGAGGGCGAGCGCGACGAGGCCCCTATGCTGTTCATCGGCGAGACGGTCGGGAACAAGCACGGGCCCGAGGTCGATATCGCAGTCGATCCGCTAGAAGGCACCACGCTGTGCGCCAAGAACATGCCTGGCGCCATTGCTACTATGGCCATGGCAGAAGTGGGCACGCTGCTCAACGCGCCCGACGTCTACATGGAGAAGATCGCGATCGGTCCAGGCTATCCGACCGGCGTCGTCGATCTCGATGCGCCTGCCGAGGAGAACATCCGCACCCTCGCCAAAGCGAAGGACGTTAACGCCGCAGAGATCACGGCGTTGATTCTCGACCGGCCGCGGCACGCCGATCTCATCGCGGGCGTGCGCAAGGCTGGCGCCGCGGTACGGCTGATCACCGACGGCGACGTTGCGGGTGTGATCCACACCGCCGATCCAGCCAACACCGGCATCGATGTCTATATCGGCATTGGTGGAGCACCCGAAGGGGTGTTGGCGGCGTCGGCGCTGCGCTGCATCGGCGGCCAGATGCAATGCCGGCTCGTGCTTGATACGGAAGAAAAGCGCGACCGGGCCGCGAAAATGGGCATCAAAGATCCGCGTAAAAAGTACGAAATAGGCGATATGGTAAAGGGGGATTGCCTGTTCGCTGCGACCGGGGTGACCACAGGCGCGCTGCTCAATGGCGTGCGTTTCCGCAAGGATGCAATCGAAACGGATACCGTGGTCATGCGCTCGATTACCGGCACGGTGCGGTGGATTAGAGCAGAGCACCGGCAGCTCGAGAAGTTTCATCTGGACTAAGGGTTCGTCATTCCTTGTGCCGGCAAGAGCGAAGAGGCTCGGCAATCTTCGGCATGATCGCGCTGGCGTTTGCCGTTTTGTTCGTGCCCGGCGTCGAGGCGGCCTCGTGCCGCGGCTACCGACAAGACGTTCGCGCTGCCATCAAGAAACAGGTCGAGGCGCTGCGTGCGCTCGAGCGCGAGACAGCCGATCGGCTCAAGGGCCTTGATACGCGTCCGTTCGACTATCTCCTCAGCCGGGCGCGCGCTACGACCCAAGTGATTGCGGATAAGGACGCGCTGGCGACCGAAGAGGGTCTCAGTCGATGCCGCGAAGTCATTCCGCCGGTGCGGCACGTGTGTGCAGAGGCAGCGCAAGCGCTCGTCAACCTGATCGAGGCACACGAGACTGGCGCGGCCGTCTCGCACTCGAAGCAGGTTTACGCACGCGCTATGCCGCAATGCGAGCAGTGGATGGACTTTGCGCCCCTGATCACGGTCTTCCGGACAACAGACTGACCCTGAGCAGGTCGATGCGTGTTGGATCGTGCATATCGGTACCGCGACGCTGCAAGGCACCCAGAGCATTCATGATCTGAATGCCGCGACGCCCCGCAGCAGCGTAAAAATGTGTGAAAAACTGCGCGTTCGCCACCCAACCACGGATTCGGGCGGCAGTTCGGCGCATAGTGTATGGCCGCTGCGGAATCCATGTCGCAGCGGATCAAGAGCGCAAGCAAAGTCTCTCGGCGGGGCGCATGCTCGCAGCCAATCTCGTAATCCGCCATCCCCGTGCGGATGAGCGGCCCGATTGGGAGCCGCTGTGGAAGGGCTATCAGGCCTTCTACAAGGTCGTGATCTCGCACGAGACCACGAGCGCAACCTGGGCGAGGCTGCACGATCCCAATGAGCCAATGGGCATACTCGGCGCGTATGTCGACGGCCGGCTGTGCGGGATCGCGCACTACCTCTTTCACCGCTCGTGCTGGACCATCGGCGACTACTGTTACCTTCAAGACCTGTTCGTCGCCGAAAACGCACGCAATCTGGGCCTCGGGCGCGCCCTGATCGCGGCGGTGGAAGCACAGGCGCGCCGGGCGGGCGCGAGCCGGCTCTATTGGCTCACCCACGAGAGCAATGCGAGCGCGCGGGCGCTATACGAGAAGCTGGCGGAGCGCTCTGGGTTCATCCAATATCGCAAACTTTTTTGACGCGATTCGCGAGGGCCGGACATGACAGTCGCGCTGACGGCGCCGATCGTCCCGAAACAGCGCCTCTTTCTTAGGGTCGAGCGCTCGGCTTGCGGACGCGCCTGGCGCGACCGGCTCGACGAGCGTGGCGCGGGGCGCGCGCTTGCGATCGCGCAGCGCCATGACAATATGCCCGAGCTGCTGGCGCGCATTCTTGCCGGCCGCGGCGTCGAGGTAGACCAGGTCACAAGCTTTCTTGATCCGACCGTGCGGGCGCTGATGCCGGACCCGCATGCGCTCGCCGATATGCATGCCGCCGCGGTGCGGCTGGCGGATGCCATCACCCGCGGAGAAACGGTCGCAATCTTTGGCGACTATGACGTCGATGGCGCGACCTCGGCGGCGGTGCTCGGCCGATACCTGCGTCACTGCGGGCTACGTGTCATCATTCATATTCCCGATCGCCTGTTCGAAGGCTACGGCCCGAACGCGGAGGCGGTTCGTGCGCTCGCGGCGCAAGGTGCGAGCCTACTCGTCACCGTCGACTGCGGTACCACCAGCCACGAGCCGCTCCTGGAAGCGCGTAGCCTCGGTCTCGACGTGATTATCCTCGATCATCACCAGGCCGACGAACGGCTGCCTACTGCGCTCGCGGTGGTCAATCCCAACCGGCTCGACGATCTCTCGGCGCTCGGGCAACTCGCTGCCGTTGGATTGACGTTCATGGCCGTGGTTGCGGTTAACCGGGAACTCCGCGCGCGCGGATTTTGGACGTCGATACGGCCGGAACCCGATCTCCTGGGCTTTCTCGATCTGGTTGCGCTCGGAACGGTGGCCGATGTGGTGCCGCTCACAGGCCTCAATCGGGCCTTTGTTGCCAAAGGCCTGTTGGCGCTACGACGCCGCGAGCATGCTGGGCTTACCGCATTGATGGATGTCGCGCGGCTCAGTGGGCCACCCGAGCCTTGGCATCTGGGATTTCTATTAGGACCACGCATCAATGCCGGCGGCCGCATCGGCCGAGCCGCGCTCGGCGTCGAGTTGCTCATGCATGACGATGCCTCCGAGTGCGCGCGCATTGCGGGCGAACTCGATCGCCTCAATCGCGAGCGGCAAGCAATCGAACTTGCCACGGTGGCGCAGGCCGAGGCCGAGGCAATGGCCGCGCTCGGTGCGGAGGAAAAAGGAGCGGTGGTCGTTACTGCCGCCGAGGGCTGGCATCCGGGGGTGGTGGGGCTCGTGGCCGCACGGCTGCGGGAGCGGTTCGGGCGGCCTGCTTTTGCCATCGCGCTCGACCCAGGCGGCACCGGCACCGGGTCGGGTCGTTCCATTGCGGGCGTCGATCTTGGCCAAGCCGTGCGCCAAGCTGTCAGCACGGGGCTTCTGGTGAAAGGCGGCGGCCATGCGATGGCCGCCGGCGTCACGCTTCGAAGGGACAAGCTCAATGCATTCCGCGCCTACCTCGAGGATACGCTCTCGCTCGGGGTCGAGACGATACGCCGCGACGATGCATTGCTCATCGATGGCGCCATCACCGCCGCTGCCGCAAACAACGAGATCGTGACGACGATCGCACGCGCCGGTCCGTTCGGCGCGGGCAATCCGGAGCCGATGATCGCACTTCCCGCGCATACCCTCGTCTATGCCGAAGAGGTCGGGCAGTCGCATATGCGCGCGCGCTTACGCGCGGGTGACGGCGCGATCATTAATGCGATCGCGTTTCGTGCTGCTGGGCAAAAACTTGGGATCGCGCTTGCGCGGGCGCGCGGGCAATGTGTGCACGCAGCCGGCACCTTGTGCCTTGACCGCTGGAATGGCGCTGAGCAGGTACAGTTGCGCCTCGTCGACGTGGCGCCGGCTGACGGGAGCCTCGGCACTCACTAACATCGCCATATCTGCCTTTACGGGACCGAGCCTGCGAGAGTAACGGCCACAGCTGCGCGGTCGTCGTCCGCGCAGGCCGTCGCTTTGCGGGGCGTGATACCGGAGTGACAACGATGCCAAAACTCAAGCTGTCGGTGGCGGTCGGTAGCTATGACCGCGTGCGTCCGCTCATGGACGGCGCGGTCCAGATCGACGGCGTTGATCCCATATTCATGAACTTGCCGCCGGAGGAGATCTTCTTCCGCGCTTTCCGCAGCATGGATTTCGACATCTGCGAACTGTCGCTGTCGAGCTTCACCGTAAAGATCGCCGAACGCAATTGCCCCTATGTGGGGGTACCGGCCTTCGTTTCGCGGGCGTTCCGTCACAACTCGATCTACGTGCGGCGGGACCGCATCAAATCTCCCGCCGATCTCAAGGGCAGCCGTGTGGGACTGCCGGAATATCAACTCACCGCCTGCGTGTGGGCGCGCATCATCCTCGAGGATGAGCATGGCATCAGACCCTCTGACATAGTCTGGGTGCGGGGAGGCATCGAGCATCCCGGCCGGCCGGAAAAAATTGCCATCAAGCTTCCCGCCGACGTGCGCATGGAAGACGCTCCGCAGGGAGCCACCATCTCTGCGCTACTGGAGCGCGGTGAGATCGACGCTTTCATAGCGCCGCGCGTGCCGAGCCTTATGGGCAAGAACGCCGCTATCGGCTGGTTGTTTCCGGATCCGGTAGCTGCGGGAAAGGAGTATTTTAAACGGACCGGTATTTTTCCCATCATGCATCTGACGGGCATCAGACGCGAGCTGGTCGAGGCGCATGCGTGGCTGCCAGCGGCTGTCTTCAAGGCGTTCGAACGGGCCAAGGCGAAGTGCCTCGCGACGCTCGCGGACACTGCCGCGAGCCAGGTGACGCTGCCGTTCGTGGAGGAGCAGTTGCGCGCCACCCGTGAATGGATGGGCGATGACTTCTGGTCCTATGGGCTTTCATCCAATCGCAAGGTGCTGGAGGCGTTTCTGCGCCACCACCATGCCCAGGGCCTCTCGTCTCGGCTGGTCTTGCCCGAGGAGCTTTTCCATCCCTCGACGCACGAGAGCTTCGCCATTTAGCAGCGGGGCGCCTTTTCCCACGGGCGAGCGCTGTTGTGGGCTCGCCCGTAGCGGCAGTCCGCGGGTCCTACTTCTCCGTTCCGCGCAGCATGGCCGCGGTTGCGACAGCCGAATAGCCCGGCTCGACCCGGACGTCCACCACCGCTACTTGGCCCGCTTCGACCGCCGCGATCGCTTTTTCGAATGTCGGCACCAGATCGGCGGTCCTCGTGACCGGCTCGAATCCGACCGCACCTTGCGCAGCGGCGAGTCCTGCGCAGTCGATCTCCGGATCGGAGATGCGTTGACCGATCCAGCGGTTCTCCGGCGGCCTATTACGAATGCGGGCGACCCGCTCCTGGTGCAGTTCGTCGTTGAAGAAGGAGCGATTGTTGCAGACAACCACGAGCAGCGGAATGCGATAGTGCACTGCGGTCCACAAAGCGGTCACGCCCATACAGAAATCGCCGTCGCCGCAAATTGCAATCGGCAGCCGCCCTGAGTCCTTGAGCGCGAGCGCCGCACCGACGGAAATGCCTGGCCCGCCCCCGACGCCGCCGCCGCCCTCTGACCCAATGTAATCGAGCGGATGGCGGAACGCCCAGCTGGCGCCGTTCCAAGAGAGAGGCAAGTGTGTGAGCGTCACGTCGCGCTCACCAACCGCCGCTTTCAGTGACCGCGTGAGGTCATCGACCCGCACGGGCCCACTCGACGGTTCGTATTTTTCCACCCTTGGCTTGACCACCGCGGCGGTGCGCGGCTTGCCCGCGCCGAGCGCATGGAGCAGTAGCGGCACCGCGGCATCGGGCGTCGTGGGCAGCATCAGATCGACCGGCGGCAGAATTTCGTAATCCATGCTCCAGCCGTTGTGCACGTGGAAGTCGGCGCTGATACTGATGATCTTCGCCTTCGGCCCCTCTTGGCCGAGCGCATTGCGCAAGGCGCCGCCGAGGTCGACCCAATCGAGCGCAAGGATCACGTCCGCCGCTTTGATCGCCGCAATCGCCTCGGGCACCATCGCGTTGGAGGCCGGCGCGCCCGCATGGAGCGGATGATCGGTGGGAAAGCCGCAGCCGATTTTGAGATCGCTGATCACCTTGGCATTGAGCGTCTCTGCAAGCGCCACGCGTTCGTTCCACGCCTCGACGCTCCGCGACACCCGGCCCATCAGCATGACTGGATGCTTGGCGGCCTTGAGAATTGCAGCCGCGTTCTCGATGAGCTCGGCGGAAGCCGTCGGACTGGCCGGCGGCATGAACCGCGCGACCTGGATCGGCGCGAGCGGCTCCGGGAGTTTTGCTTCCTGCATCTCGGCGTCGAGGTTGACATAAACCGGGCCGCGCGGCGCGGTGCTCGCAATCCAGGCGGCACGGAGAAGCGCCTCGCGGGCGGCAGCGGGGGAGGCGGGCTGGTCATCCCATTTGGTGTAGTTGCGAACGATTGCGCCCTGATCGCGGGCGGTATGAATCCAGTCGATCCACGGCCGGCGCTTGACTGCATCCACCGGGCCGGTCGCGCCGAGCACGATGACGGGCTGCCGGTCGCACCAGGCGTTAAAAATCGCCATGGTGGCGTGAAAAAGCCCGACATTGGAATGCACGGCGGCCGCCATTGGTTTCCCGGTCACCTTGGCATAGCCATGGGCAACCGCGACCGCGCTCTCCTCATGTAAGCAGAGTAGCATTTGCGGGGTCTCGTTACCCAGAAAATTGACAATCGAATCGTGCAGCCCGCGGTAACTCGCGCCGGGATTGAGCGCGATGAAGGGAATTTCCAGCGCGCGCAGCGTGTCGGCAATCACGTCGCTGCCGAACGCGGGCGCGTTCGTTCCCATCAGATTGACGGGGCGCTCGAGCGCCCGAAGCGAGGGGTGGGCCGCGGTCGCAGGCTTATGGGCGGCAGGTGCCACCTGGGCTTTAGCAGTCGTCACGGGGGTGATCCTTGGGCTCTCCGAAAGAACCCCATACAACCTAATCAGAGGCCCTGGCGCAACCGCGCCAGAAGCTTGACCCCGGCATAGCCGTCGGCTGGCTGCATGCCCACTTTGCGCTGGAAATTACGCACGGCGAGCATGGTGTCGTTGCCAACGCGGCCGTCCGTGCCGCCGGTGTCGAATCCGAGCGCGGTCAGACGCTGCTGAATTTCCTGCACTTCGGCCAGCGTCGGCGTGCGCTCGCCGCCGGGGAACGGCTGCACGAGCGGTCCGCTGCCCATGATGCGATCGCCGAGATGCACAATCGACAACGTATAGTTCATGGATGGGTTATAAGAGCGCACGGCATAAAAATTCGAGCCGAGCAAGAATGCTGGCCCTCCCGGCACTGGCACCCAAAGTTTTGCAGACGCGTTGGCTTGTGGAAACGATTTGCCGTCGGCGCGCGTCACGCCGGCGCGCTGCCAAGCGTCATAGGTTCGTGCTGCCGCTTCGCCGCTCGTGCGGCCCACGGCGCGCACTTCGTATCCCCAGTGCTCGCCGGGGCGATACTTGCCGCGCTTGACGAGATATTGCGCGGTGCCAGCAAGCGCGTCGTCGGGCTTGCCGAACGGACTTACCCGGCCGTCGCCGTCGTAATCGAGCCCGACATTGAGCCACACCTCCGGCATCCACTGGGTATGGCCCATGGCGCCGGCCCAGGAACCGCGCATCTCCTCGGATGTGCTCCAGCCGTGCTCGATGATGACGAGCGCGTTGAGCAGTTCCTGCTCCCAATAAGCGCGCCGCCGCGGCTCGCCCCACGCAAGGGCGGCGAGCGCCGGGATGACGGGCCGCATATGGTTCTTCTGCACATCCGGATCGCCAAAGGCGGATTCGATGCCCCATAGTCCGAGGATGATTCCGCGATCGACGCCGTAGTCCTTCTCGATCCGCCCCAAAAGCGGCGCGTACTCCTTCGCCTTCTCCTTGCCGGTCGTGATGCGCCAGTCGGAGACGCGGCGATTGAGATATTGCCAGAGTTGTTCGTTGAATTCGGGCTGGAAGCGATTGAGCTCAAAAACTGCTGTATCCGGTCTGATACTGCCCATAACCCGCGTGTATGTAGCGTCGGATATACCACGCGCGCGCGCCCGTGCGCGAAAGGCTGCGACCCACTGGTCGAACGGCGATTTGCTTGCCTGCGCGCGTGCCGTTGCGCTCCAGGCCGCCATGGCCACCGCCAGCACGGCGAGGCAGCTTCGCCTTGATAGGGGAGGGTTCATCCGCTCGCTCATCGGGCCGTGCCTTCGATTCCGTCGCGTTTCCCGCGGATGATTCTATAGCCGTTTCTGTCGGCTTTGCGGCCGCGTCCGGGTCGATTGCCAGCGGGCGCATCGGAATTGAAGCCGTTGGAACGTCTTCTTGCTCCTTGATTTCCTGTCCGCGGCCGCGGATCAGCCGCTCATAGGCGGCAACGAGCGTCATATAGGGATTGACGAAAACCCAGCCGTATTTCGTCGGTACCTGTAGGTCGAAATGCAGATGATAGGTCGTACCGCGTTCGCGCCGGAAGAAGTTGCCGACCTTGCCGATGATCTCGCCCTGCCGCACCAAGCGGCCGCTCACCATTCCGTCCGCATTGAACTGCTTCGGAAGCATATGCAGGTAACGGAACCGGATGCGCTCGTTGGGCCCGTTGGTCACGATGAAAAGGGCCTCTTGGCTCTGCGCGCGCAGCACCGCTCCGTCGCGCACGGCGACCACGTCATGCAGATAGGGCTCGCATCGGTTTGCCCCTTCGATGCGCTGCTTACAGGACGCGGGACGGATATCTTGGCCCTGGTGGCCGAGACCAGCCGGGCACTGGCCGACATAGAAGTTGCGGGTCTCGCAAAAGTTATCCCGCCAGGGATAGGAATAGTTGTCGGCGGCGGATTCATCCAAAATCAGCTTCTGGCCGTTGACGCGACAGCGATAGGACCGCACGCCGTCCACGCTTCCAGCACCATAGCGTCCGGTCGCTTCGCAGTTGCCCCAGTTCATGAACGATTGGGAATTGGCAAAAGCCGGCGCGTCCTTGAGCGGGAAACGGATTTTGGAATAAACGGTGTAATCCGCAACTCCGCCTCTGCGCCTAAAGCCCGTGCCGGGAAGTATGTCGCCTGGGCTGTGGTAGGTGAACACGTTCGATTGCTCGACCGGACGATCGATTGTATCGGCCGTCATTGTATCCGGTTGCGTCTGCGGCGTTCCGCCAACGACACGCAGCACCTTGAGGAATCGAACAGCGACCTTATCGGCGTCACGGCACGACATTTTGCGCAACCGTGCTCCCCCGTCGGAGCATTCGATCGCCACGACATAGGGCACGCCGTAGCGTACGAAGGTGTACCGCGCGTAATTTTCCAGAAACATGCGGCGGATGCCGGGGAACTCATCGAGACCATGTACCGGCCATCCGATCATGCCAGTGGGCTCGTCGACTTCGTACAGGAGGGCCGAGCCGCCGACGTGGATGTAGATCGGATCGGAAAAGCTTATCTGTAATTCGGGCATATCTTGCGCGCGCGCGATAACGACAGCGTCATAGCCCGCGGGGCCAGGATAAAAGAAGGGTACTGCATTAAAGCCAAAGAGATAGTTGTCAGCTGGCGGACTCGTCACAGCGATTCCGTCAGATCCTATAGCGCGGTCGTGCAAAAAGGCCGCCGTATCGAAGGGCAGCAGCACCGGGACTGGGCTCGCAGCGATATTCGCAAAGCGCTCGCCGGTCGCGCGGCTGAGCTCTGCCATCCGATTCGGCGCCATCGGTCCTTGGGGATCAAGCGCGCCGAACTCGACCGCAATCGCATCCCAATCCACGAGAGTGGCAGTAATGCGTGGGCTCTTCATGTCCTGCGCGGCCGCGGCAAAAACGCCAGCGGCGAGCGTGAGGCCCGCAATTCCGAATCGTAGCATGACGCTCCATACCTCGCCGGAGCTGTCGCGGCGACGTCCGGGCGCGAATCAAGTATCGCTGCCGCGGAAGATTCTGCCAAGTAGGTTAACGAAAACGATGGGAAAGTGTTGCAAACAGGTTGCGCGCTGCTCGGATCGAAAAGGTCAGTCCTTGGCGCGCTCCACGTATGATCCATCCGCTGTCATGACTACAATTTTCGTGCCCGGCCCGACGAAGGGGGGGACCATCGTGCGCACTCCGTTCGACAGCAGCGCCGGCTTATAGGACGAAGCGGCGGTCTGGCCTTTGACGGACGGCTCCGTTTCCACCACTTCCAGAGTTGCTTTCTGCGGCAGCTCGAGCGCGAGCGGCACCCCCTCGTGGACCGAGAGCATGACTTTCATTTCCGGCTGAAGATACGCAGCCTGGTTGCCAACGATATCGGCGGGCAAGGCTACCTGATCGTAGGTCTCGGTATTCATGAAATGAAAGCCGTCGCTGTCCTGGTAAAGGTATTGATACTCGCGATCTTCGACATAGGCGCGCTCGACCTGCTCGGTCGTCTTGAAGCGTTGCGCCACCTTTACCCCATCGCTGATGCGGCGCATGTCGACCTGCGTCGTAGGGGTACCCTTGCCGGGGTGAAAGCTTTCGGCATTGAGGACGGAATAGAGCTTGCCGTCGACTTCGATGATATTGCCTTTGCGGAGCGAGCTGGCGATGACTTTCACGGCGAGGGTTCCTCAATCGGGCGCGCGCCACCAATGCGGGGCCACCATACTGATCTTGCGGCTATTCGCCAGCGATTTTCGTAGCGGCTGGGCGGCTGACACGGCGGCGCAAGGAGCGTGGTGATGGCGTCGCCGTTCTGGGCCTTGCACGCTGGCCGACGCCCGTTCCTGTTGGCGCGCATGCGTATTGTGGCGGCGTTGCGGGAGCTTTTCGCGGCGCGCGATTTCGTCGAGGTCGAGACTGCCACACTGGTCCTTTCGCCAGGTAACGAAACTCATCTCCATGCATTCGCGACCGAGTTGGTCGCGCCAGCAGGCGTGCGAGCGCGCCTTTATCTGCGTACGTCTCCGGAATTCGCGTGCAAGAAGCTGCTCGCGGCCGGCGAGCGACGGATCGTCGAGTTCGCCCGCGCCTTTCGCAATCGCGAGCGCGGTGCACTACATCATCCCGAATTCACGATGCTTGAGTGGTATCGGGTCGAGGAGCCTTGCGAGGTCCTGATGCAGGACTGCGCTGCCGTGCTTGCCGTCGCGGCCAAGACAGCGGGCACGACGCAGTTCTCCCTCCGCGGTCGCGCCATCGATCCCTTCGCCGCTCCCGAGCGGCTCACGGTGGCGCAGGCATTTTCGCGCTACGCGGGGACCGACCTCCTTGCACTCCTGCCGCCGCAGCCTGCCGCTGTGTTCGCCGCGGCAGCCAATGCTGCCGGCGTTCGCACCGCGCCAGACGATACCTGGGGCGATGTCTTCAGCCGCGTGCTCGTGGAAAAGATCGAGCCTCATTTGGGATTAGGGCAAGCGACAATCCTTTACGACTATCCCGCCATCCAATCCCCGCTTGCCAGGCCCAAGGCGTCCGATCCGCGGCTCGCCGACCGCTTTGAGCTCTACGCTTGTGGTATCGAGCTTGCCAACGGATGTGCTGAGCTCACCGATGCCGCCGAGCAGCGCAAGCGGCTCGAGGAGCAGATGCTGGAGAAAGAGCGCGTCTATGGCGAGCGGTATCCGATTGACGAGGATTTTCTGACCGCTCTCTCGATGATGCCGGACGCCTGCGGGGTCGCGCTGGGGTTGGACCGGCTGGTCATGCTCGCAGCCGGCGCCACTCACATCGATGATGTAGTCTGGACCCCTAGCTCAGCCATCTGAATCGATCGCCACAGCGAGAGGAAACCAATGTTGGTACTCTATCATAACGATATGTCGCTTTGTGCGCAGAAGGTGAGGCTGTGTCTCGCCGAAAAAGGCCTCGCATGGGAAAGCCGGCATCTAGTGCTGCGCGCAGGCGAGCACCAGCAGGACTGGTACCGAAAGCTCAATCGGCGCGCGGTGGTTCCGACCCTCATTGACCGCGACAGAGTCATTCCGGAATCGAATGTCATTCTTGAGTATCTCAATGAAGCCTATCCCGATCCGCCGCTTGCACCCAAGCATCCTTATGATCGGTCCAAAGTACGGTTATGGACAAAACAACTCGACGAAGATGTCCACGACGCCTCCGCCGCCGTCCTCAGCTTCGGCATTGCGTTCCGGCATCAGTACATCGAGCGCGGAGAGCTCGGGCAAAAGATGTTGGAAGCAATACCCAACGCCTTCAAACGCGAACGCCGACGCGAAGTAATTGAACAGGGTACTCACTCGAAACACTTCATTATTGCAGTCGAGCGAATGGTCCTGCTCCTCGATGAGATGGAAGAAGCGCTCGTTGAGCACCAATGGCTCGCCGGCGACGAGTACAGTTTGGCGGATGTCGCCTTCACCCCCTATCTCGCGCGGCTGGAACACCTGAACATTATCGGCATGGTTAGACAGCGACATCGCGTTACCGACTGGTACGGACGTTGCAAGGCGCGCCCGAGCTTTCATGAAGCCATGGTCAAGTGGGAGAATGCCGAATACCTTGAACTCATGCGGCGCCGTGGCGCCGAGGCTTGGCCACAGATTGAGGCGATCAGCCGTGCGCGTCGATCTGCGCTGGCGCCTTCGGCCTGAAAGGAACGGCATGCCCGCTTATCGCCCGATGCTTTGCATGTTGCTGGCGACTGCCCTTATTGGTGGCGCACAGCCGGCACGGACGCAGACCTACCCGACGCAGACGATCACGTTGCAAGTCGCATTCGCCGCCGGCGGCATCGCCGACGTTGTCGCCCGCCTTGTCGGGCAGAAACTCAGCCAGCGCCTCGGACACACCGTAGTGGTAGAAAATCGCGGTGGTGCAGGCGGCAACCTCGCGGCCAAGTCGGTGAGTGGTGCCGCGCCTGACGGCCATAGCATCCTTGTCACGACCACATCGCTCGCAGTTAACGAGACCGCCACGCGCAACAAGGGCTTCTCAGCCGAGGATCTGCGCGCGATCGCGATCGTGGCATTCAGCCCGGACATCCTTGCCGTTCATCCCAGCAATCCGGCGAAGGATTTGCGAGAGTTCATCAAGAATCCGAAGAGCTTCACCTATGGCAGCGCTGGGGTCGGCACCGGTCCACATATCGGCGCGGAATATTTTTTCCGCGAGGTCGCCAAGGTTCAAGCCGTGCACGTGCCGTTCACTGGCGGCGCGCCGGCGGTTGCCGCCGGCGTCGGTAACCACGTCGATGCGGTCGTGCTATCGCTGCCGACCGTTGTGCCGGCGATCAGGCAAGGGCTTCTCCGTGGCCTCGGGCTTGCGAGCGCGACGCGCAACTCGGCAGTGCCGGACGTGCCGACCTATGGGGAGATGGGATTCCCTAACGTCTACTCGGGCTCATGGGTCGGGTTCTTCGCCCCGGCGAAAACGCCCGATGCGGTCGTCGCGAAGCTCAACGTTGAGATCAACGCGATCATGCGTGAGAGAGAGGCGCAGCAAAAGCTCGAGACGGTCGGCTTCGATGTGATAATCAAGAATGTGGCTGAGTCCAAGGACTACTTCAGGAGCGAAGCGGCGAGATGGGGTGAAATGATCCGCGCGATCGGCTATTCGAGCGACTGAGCATACGGCGGAGAAGGCGGAGAGCAGAGCGCGTTAGCGGCTCACCACCACATTCAGGATCGCCGTCCGTCCCTCTTGAGTAGCGGTGAGCGCGCTCTGCAGCGCCAGATCCAGCTCGGCGCGGTATTCGACCCGTTCGCCATGGAAGCCGAAGTGGCTTCCCAATTTTTCGTACTCGGGCCCGTCGATCGTCACACCGAAATGCATGTCTTTATTGGCGGAGACTCCATCAGGGTAGTGATGGATGTGGCCCTTGCGCATGGCTTCATATTTCTTGTTGTTGAGGATGATGATCATGATGGGCAGGTCGTGCCGCTTGGAGGCACCGAGCGCCTGGACGATAGGATTGTAAAGAAACGAGCCATCGCCGATGAGCAGCGCCACCGGTCGCTCGGGCGCCGCGAGCTTGATCCCGAGCGCGGTTCCAATGCCCTGGCCGAGCCCACCAGACCCGCGGAAGAAGCTCTGCGGGGTGGTCTGCGGCAGGTGCTGGCGGATCAGCGGAGAATGGGTAATCGTCTCGTCCACATAGATGGTATTGGCGGGCATGGTTTCGCCGAGCACGCCTAAAAGCGAGAGCGGGTCAATTGCACTTCCATTCTGTGCCTTCTCGCGCTCGGTGCGAAGGGCAGCAACATAGTCCTGATGCTCGCGCGTCCAGCGCTGGCGCCGTGCCTTTACTGTGCCGGTCTCGACCTTCATCGACTTTGCCGCCGCGCTCAGCAGTGTCAGGGATTCGGCGATATCGCCTTCGAGATAAAAATCCGCGTGCAGGTTTTGATAGACCATGTGCTCCTTGAGCGGATGATCGTGGATCGCGACGATCTTGCCGCGCGTCGGCCGCCGGCGTGGCGGATACCAAGGCGCGCGCGCGCCGACCAGAAGCACAAGATCGGTATCGTCGAGCGCCTTATACCTGCCCGTCCCAAGGTAGAGCGGGTGATTGGTCGGGAAGTTCGCGTAGGCGTTCACCCGGCCGTTGATCACCGGTATGGCGAGGAGGTCGGCGAACTCCTGCAACGCTGAAAACGCCTTGGGATCCCGACCGGCGGTCTCCGTGACGATGACGGGGCTCTTGGCGTCATGCACGAGCTCCGCAATTTTTTCGATGTCCTGCGGCCTCGGTTGCAGCGTGGGTGCTGCTGGGATCTCGCGCGCGGTCTCGGGCGGCGTCCAGTCGTGCAGCATGTGCTCGAGCGGGACGTTGAGATAGATCGGTCCTTTCGGCACGCGCTGCGCCATTTCGCCGGCGCGGATCACGCTCTCGTAGAGGGTATAGGGGCTGGTCACGGCGCGAGCCCATTTCGCAAAGGGCTCGACGAAGCGTTCGATCCCGCCGACGGAAAGACCACCATACCACTGCTGTTCGATGTCGAGATCGGGGTCTTCACCCAACGTCTGCGACTCGCCCGACATGATCACCATTGGCACTTCGTTCTGCAGGGCACCATGGATGCCCATGCTTCCTTGCAGGACGCCGACGCCGGCGTGTAGCAGTACTGCTTGCGGTCGGCCCGTGATCAGCGTGTAGCCGCCCGCCATGTTGACCGCGAGCGTCTCATGCCACGACTCGAGGAAGGTCGGGCCCGCTCGGTTCTCGAGCTGCTGCCGTGCCAGCGCCTCCCAGACCGGCGACCATTCCGACCCCGGCGAGGACATAATGTAGTCGACCTTGAGTTTGCGAAATGCCTCGAGGATCGCTTCCCCCCCGTCGAGATAATTTTTCATCTTGAACTCGCTCCTGAATGATTGGTGCATACGACACGGATTTTTGCACCTTCGCAAGCAGGGAACGTGCCCGCGGGATCACGTTGGTTGGTCTCGCTCGCACCGACGCAGCGCATGCGGATTGACATTTGATTGGTCCCGCACCATCAGCGGGCTTGGCCGCGAACCGGCAAAGATAATAGCTGTTGGGAGACTGCAGATGAGAGCAAAACGCAAGGCCTTACGCCGCGCCGATGATCTCCTGGCAGCCGGCTTGATCCCGCTTGAACGACGCGCCGCGATCGAAGCGGTTGCCGCGCGCTATGCGCTCGCGCTAACCGCCGACATTGCCGAGCTCATCGATACGGCCGATGCGCATGACCCCATCGCGCGCCAGTTCGTTCCGGACGATGCCGAGCTCGAAAGCCGGCCCGAGGAGATGGTGGACCCTATCGGGGACGACGCGCATAGCCCGGTCAAGGGCATTGTGCACCGCTATCCCGACCGGGTGCTGCTCAAGCCCGTCCATGTCTGCGCAGCCTATTGCCGCTTTTGTTTCCGCCGTGAGGCGGTTGGACGCGCGCGCCCCCTTTCGCGCGCGCAGCTCGACGCCGCCGTCGCGTACATCCGCGCACATAATGACATCTGGGAGGTGATCCTCACAGGCGGCGATCCGCTGGTGCTCTCGCCGCGCCGGCTCGGACAGCTCGTGCAAGCGCTTGGTACGATCGAGCATCTCAAGATCATCCGCGTGCACAGCCGGATACCGGTGGTGGCGCCTTCGCGCGTGACGGCCGCGATGGTGGGCGCGCTCAAGGCGCCAGGTAAGGCGACCTACGTGGTGCTCCATGCCAATCACGCTCGTGAACTCACGGCGAACGCGCGCGCAGCCTGCGCGCGCATGATCGACGCCGGCATTCCTATGTTGAGCCAGAGCGTGCTGTTGCGCGGCGTCAACGATGACGCCGCCGTGCTCGGCGAATTGATGCGCGCCTTGGTCGAATGCCGGATCAAACCGTATTACCTGCATCACGGCGATCTCGCCCCCGGCACTGCGCATTGGGGAACGAGTATCGAAGAAGGCCAGAGCTTGATGCGCGCGCTGCGTGGCCGCCTGTCCGGATTATGCCAACCGACTTATGTGCTCGACATTCCTGGAGGCTATGGCAAGTCGCCGATTGGCCCGAGTTATGTTGCCCGTGTTGCAGGCGAAAACGGTGCCGCGCGGTACGAGGTCGAGGATTTTCGGGGGCGCCATCACACCTATCCGCCGGGGCCCGCAACGTCGGTCTCCGTTTCACCACGGTTGCCGGTTGACGGGGCGGCTCAGTAGGAAAGCGCCGAACTGCACTCCCGCTTCGAAACCCGTTACCACCGGCCGCCGCCGCACCACATTTCGCAGGTGTTGCGTCGGGAGAGATTATAAAACAGCGCAACGACGCAACGGCCATTCCAGTCGCCCGCGAGAAGCCTGATCCGCTCGCCCGCCACCCAAGCGAAGCAGGCTGGCGTGAGTGCCGTAAACCGTGCGCCATTGATGATGAAATTACCGCTGTAAGGAGGCTGTACGACTTCGATCACGTGCCGCTCGGCCGGCAGATAAAACCGCTGATAGGACCGGCGGGGTTGGTATTCCATACCATCCGCAAGGGCAGCCCCGCATAGCAGCGAGCCCAACGCGAACGCCGAGATCGCTTTGAACATTCAACGCCCCCCCGTTGTCGGTGCGGAAAGGATAGAGGCGATCTTCAACTCTGCCAAGAAACCAGCCTGCGGCCGTGAAAAAATTACGGCCCGCGCGGATTTTGCAACGGATTGCGCTCGGACAATGGATTTTGTGGAATGCTCGAGCTCCATCCGGCCGTCATGTGGCTCTATGCTCATCATCTCGATCATCCTGGAAGCTCTCGTTGCGGTGCTAGCTGTCTTGGCAGCACGAACAGGCAAGCCGTACGTTTACGGGCTTGCATTTACGTTTGCGGCCTACGTGTTCTATGATCTCGCCCGCCTCCTGCAATGGGATGTTCAGGGAGGGCTCCTGTCCGGGCTCTTCCTGGTCGCGACCGTCGCCGCGCTGGTCGCGGTATGGGGATTGTATCGCCAATAGGAAAAGACCCGAAGGAGCTCAGTTATGTCGAAACTCGCCTGGATCGGCTTCTTTGCAATCTTAACCGCGGCGCCTGCCAGCGCGCAGACCGCGATACCCGACCTTCGGGGCACCTGGAAAGGCAACAGCGAGTCGATCATCCTCGGCGCGGGGAATCCGCATCATGCCGCGGCCCCCTCGGACCAGCCACGGCTCAACAGCGTCGCCTTCACCGTGACTATCGACAAGCAGGACGGTCGCCGGTTCTCCGGCACGTTTTCCTCCCCGCGCGCCAATGACAAGTTCGTGGCCGTGATCTCGCGCAACAACACGATTTTGCTGGTCGACGACGATGGCTATACGGTCGGCACGATCTTGGCGCCGAACCGCATGGAATGGTGCTACATGCACCTGTCGCAGGCGACGCGCGTGGCATCCTGCACGGAGCTGACCAAGCAGCAGTAGTCGCCCTGTCGGTCCGGCAGGCGAGCGGCCCGGGTCCTTCAAAAGGACCAATGGAGGTGAGGGTTGGCGCGCCCTACGGGACTCGAACCCGTGTTTCCGCCGTGAAAGGGCGATGTCCTAGACCGCTAGACGAAGGGCGCTTAAGGCGCGGCGACATATAGAGGCGTTTGTGAAGTGCGGCAAGGAAGCCCGATAACCGCCGGCAACCCTCACCACTTGCCGCTATTGGGCATGGACGCCCACGGCTCCTTCGGC
>WNFW01002263.1_pt1 | contig 28029 bp, 29 predicted proteins | sample 5400131 | NCBI WGS metagenome assembly WNFW01 (sample SAMN13153362, study PRJNA577476) | soil metagenome | isolation source: 20 cm soil or saprolite under grassland replicate 1 | place: USA:California | collected 2016-06-15 | reverse complement strand
TGGCGAGGTAGCCGAGGGCCGACAACGGCGTGAAGTGCCACAGCGCGACCACCAGCCAATACAAGACCGCACCCTGAGTCACGAAGCCGTACGCGAATCCCCAGCGCAGCGCGTCGCGCGCGTCGCTCTGCTGCTCCAGCCGCCGCACCAGGACGATCGCCGGCACGACGGCGACGAAGCTCAGCAGCGGAAGTAGAAAGGGAGGGTAGCTGGCCACGAGCAGCGCGGCGCCAATCGCGACCAGCGAGGCGGGGCTCACAGCTGCACGTCGCGTCCTTCGTCGGCGGAGCGGTACGCGGCCTCGAGTACGCGGTGCAGGGCCAGCTGGTCGCGCGGCGGCGGTGCGTTCACGTCACCCTTGATGACCGCCAAGAAATACGTCCATTCGGCGCGATAGGACTGCGCGAACGGCGTCTCCCGCCCGCTCGCGCCGGTGGGCGTCACGTCGCTCGCGCTGCCGTGGATCTCCTTGAAGATGCGCAGCGGCTGGACGCTGGCCGACCCTTTCGTCCCCACCAGGTCGAACCAGAAGCGCTCCGCCTCGCCGATGTGGCGCCAGCTTACGTCGATCGAGAGCGATACGCCGTTCTCGCACACCACCAGGGCGGTCGCCATGTCCTCGACGCCGTCTTTCGACGACCCGATGGTGTGCGCGGCGACGCGCTTCGCAGCGGGCCAGCCGGCGAGCCACAGCCCGAGGTCGAGCAGCTGGAGCCCGAGATCGAGAAACGCGCCGCCCCCCGCCTCCTGGCGCCGCAACCGCCAGCCGATGAGCTGGCGGCTCGGCTGGAACGTGTACCAGCCGCCCCGGATGGCCTGCAGCACGCCGATGTCGCCCCCCGCCAGGAACCCCCGCACCGCCTGCACGTCCGACCGGAAGCGATGGTTCATGCCCACCATCACCCGTTTGCCGTATTTCTCGCTCGCCTGCAGCACGCGCTCGACGCCCGCGACGGTGAGGGCGAGCGGGCGCTCGCACAACACGTGCACGCCCGCCGCGAGCGCCGAGACGACGTGGATCTCGTGCAGGTGGTTGGGCGTACAGATCGCCACCGCATCGGCGCGGGCGTATTTCAGCACCTCTTCGATGTCGTCGAACGTCTCCTTGACCTCGAACCGGGCGGCAAGCGCCTGCGCTTTGCTCAGGTCGTTGTCGCAGATGGCCGCCACTTCCACGCCGGGCAGGCGCCGCAGCGACGGCAGATGGGCGACCTGCGCGATGGCTCCGGCCCCGACGACGGCGATGCGGATCGGGTCGCTCACTTCGCGGCCCAGTGGTACATCACGCCCGACCGCAGCGATGCGGTCGAGAGTCCGCTCGAGAGGACGCCGCGCGCGTCGAGCGTGAAGCGCCACCGCTTCGCCCCGAATTCGGCGCCGATGGTCCCGTTCAGCCCGGCGGTAATCTCGTTCAAGGCGTCTTGCACGAACGTGCCGTTGATCGCGGCGCCGCTGCCGTGGCGGAAATGGGCGCCGAGCCCGATCCCCATGTAGGCCGTGACGGCGTGCCCCTGTGGGAGCACGTACTGCAGGTCCACGTCGCCGGTCACGTCGCTCCAGGTAATGCTGCCCAGCTTGATGGTATCGTCGCCCGTGGGATCGACCACGACGCTCTTGAGCCGCTGCTCGAAGCGCGCCCGGGCGGCCGACCCGAAGTCGGCCTTGAAGTAGGACACACCGAGCAGCACGCGCACGTGCGGCGCGATGCGCCCGTAGTCGAGCCGCATGCCGCCGGTGAGCGCACCCCGGATGTTGTTGCCGCCGAGCGGCCCGACGTCGAGCTGCAGCGCGCTCGGCTTCAAGTTGTCGTAGGAAAACTGCGAGAGCAGACCTTGGGCGGAGAGGCGGACTGGCGGACTCGCGCTCAGAAGGAACGCGATCAGACCGACCGCCCGTCCGGCCGTCCGCCCGACCGCCTTAATAGAGGCGCTCGACATGGGTCCCCGGGAAGTAAGTGGTGAGAATCGTGCGGTAGTCCTGACCCGCGCGGGCGCGGCCCACCGCGCCCCACTGGCACAAGCCCACGCCATGGCCCCACCCCGCGCCGGCCGCGATCACGCGCGTGACCTGACCACCGTCCTGCGTCACGGAAAGTTGAAACGCCGCGCTGCCGAGTAGCTGGTCGGGCCGGGGCCGCAGCACGGCTCGCACATCGGACCCCGGCACGCGCACCTCGCCGTGGTCGAACGCGATCCGCAGCTCGGCCACGCGCCCCGAGGCCGTGGTGCCCGTCACCGAGACGTCGGTGATGCGCTGCAGCCCGCCCCCGCCCGCGTTCATGACGGCCGGCAACGTTCGCGACAATATAGCGCGCAGAGTGGCGGCGTCCCATTCCTCGCGCCAGCGAAACCGCGGCGAGATGTCGCAGTAGGCGTGACCATGGCCGGACTCATCCGAGACCGGCCGCAGGTAGGGCCGGCCGCGGGCCGTCCGGAACGCTTCCTCCACGGCGGCGGTACGGGATCCGCACGTCGAGTGGAAGTAGGCCTCGATCAACGCGCCCTGGTACCAGACGACCTCCCCGCGGGTGGCGCGCAGGGCATCCCACACCTGCGCCGACTCTCCGGCCACGCCGGTGTACACCTGATCGCGCACGTCGGCCCAGGCGTCGAACCCCTGCCCCTCCCAACGTCCCCGGTTCTTGAGCGCGAAGGTGCGCGACACCACCGCCTGGGCCAGCATGGCCTGTCGCTCGTCGGGCCGGCGCGGGCCCATCTCGCCGCCGATCACCCCCGCGAGGTAGCCCTCGACCGGCACCCGGTTCATCAGGGTGAGCCCGGCCGGGTCGCGGATCACGTTCACCCGGCCGCGGTAGCGGCGTCCGTTGGCCATGGCGAACCGTGCCTCGGTGACGTTGACGGCGGAGATGCCGAGCCGCCGCTCGCTCCTGGAGCCGTCGGGCTTTACGAGCCGCAGGCCGGGCGTGTCGACCACCACCGTCCATGTCGCGCCCGACGGGATCGAGCCCAGGGGCTCGCCGTTCGAATCGTCGCTGACGAACAGCTCGCCGTCGCCCCCCAGCGAGACGCCGGGCGCGCCGGCTACGAGGCCGATGCGCAATTCCGGCTCGGCCCCGGGGGTGAGCGGTTGCGGCCGCGCACAGGCGGCCGCGGCGACGAGGCTAGTGAGCCCGCGCCTCGCCCAGTGCCGCGTCCAGTTGTGCGATGGTGAAGTCGATATCGGCATCGGTGTGCGCGCTGGAGACGAAGCCGGCCTCGAACGCCGAGGGAGCGAGGAATACGCCGCGCGCGAGCGCGGCCCGGTGCCAGCGCGCGAACAACGCCGTATCCGCGGCCTTCGCGTGCGCGAAGTTCCGGACGGGTCCGGGGGCGAAGTACAGACCCCACATCGAGCCCGCGTGCCCACTCGTGATGGGAACCCCACGCCGGCGCGCGGCGTCCCCTATACCCGCCACCAGCCGCGCGGTTCGCCGCTCGAGCGTCTCGTAGAAACCCGGCCGCTCGGTCTCGCGCAACGTGACGAGCCCCGCCGCCATCGCCACCGGGTTTCCCGACAGCGTCCCCGCCTGGTACACCGGGCCCGCCGGCGCGATCAGCCGCATCAGGTCGGCACGCCCGCCGTACGCGCCCACCGGCATCCCGCCCCCAATGATCTTTCCGAGCGTCGTGAGATCGGGCCGGATCCCCAATCGTTGCTGCGCCCCGCCCGCCGCCACGCGGAACCCGGTCATCACCTCGTCGAAGATCAGCAGCGCGCCGTACCGGTCGCACAGGCCGCGCAGCGTCGCATGGAAACCGGCCTCCGGGCCGATGAAACCCACGTTCCCGAGGAAGGGCTCGACGATGACCGCGGCGAGCTCCGGTCCGCGCCGCCGAAACAGGTCCTCGACCGCCGCAGCGTCGTTGAAGGGCACGGTCGCCGTGAGCTCGGCCAAGGCCGACGGGACACCCGGGCTGTCGGGCAGCCCCAGCGTGGCCACGCCGCTCCCCGCCTTCACGAGGAAGCCGTCGGCGTGCCCGTGGTAGCACCCGTCGAACTTGAGGATGAGGTCGCGCTTGGTCGCGGCCCGGGCGAGGCGCACCGCCGCCATGGTGGCCTCCGTCCCGGAATTGACGAACCGCACCAGCTCGACCGAGGGCATGCGGCGCCGCACCAGCTCCGCCAGCTGGACCTCCGCCTCGCACGGCGCCCCGTAGGTCCACCCCTGCGCCGCCGCCGCCTGAATCGCTTCGAGTACCGCGGGATGCGCATGCCCGAGAATCAGCGGGCCCCACGAGCAGACGTAGTCGACGTAGCTCTTGCCATCTACGTCCGTGAGGCGCGCGCCCTCGGCCCGCGCCACGAAAAAGGGCGTCCCGCCGACCGCCCGGAACGCCCGTACCGGTGAGTTCACTCCCCCGGGGAGCACCGCTTGCGCCCGGGTGAAGAGCTCCTCCGAGCGGCTCACGTCAGGGCAACCGCCTTGAAATCGTAATCCTCGCTGGCGGTCAAGCGCGCCGCCAGGAAGCTCCCGGGGCGGGCCCAGCCGCCCTGCGCCAGGTACGTCACGCCGTCGACGTCGTCCGCCTGCCACGGCACCCGTCCGACGTGCGTCGACCCCGCGGCGTCGTCGGGGTCAGCCACCCGGTCCACCAGGACCGACACGTCGCGCCCGACGAACCGCGCGAGCCGCTCAGCCGAGATGGCGCGCTGTACTTCCAGCACCTCCTCGAGCCGGTCGCGCTTCACTCCCTCGGGGACGTCGTCTGGATACGCGGCGCCGCGGGTCCCCTCCTGGGGCGAGTAGGCGAACGCGCCCAGCCGGTCGAACTGCGCCTCCTCGAGAAACTCGAGCAGCTGCCCGAAGTCCTCGTCGGTTTCGCCCGGGAACCCCAGCAAACACGTCGTGCGGATCGCGAGGTCCGGGATGGTGTCGCGCAGCCAGGCGAGCTTGGCACGCAGGGTGTCCCGGCGCTCGGGGCGGCGCATGCGCTCGAGCATCCGGTCGGAGGCATGCTGGATCGGGATGTCCAGGTAGGGGACGATCCGGGGCTCCCGCGCGATCAACTCGACCAGGCGGTCGGTCAGACCCGCCGAGTAGACATAGAGCAGCCGGTACCACGGCACTCCGGTTCGGGCGAGCAAGGCCTCGAGCAGGTCGGGCAGCGCGGGCGCCCCCCGCCCCGCATCCCGGCCGTAGTGACCCAGGTCCTGCGCGACGAGGTTGATCTCCTTCGCCCCCTGCGCCTCGAGCTGCTGGGCCTCGCGCACCAGGCGCTCCAGCGGCTCGGAGCGGTGCTTCCCCCGCATCAGGGGGATGGCGCAGAAGGCGCACGTGTGGTCGCAGCCTTCGGAGATCTTCAGATACCGCACGTGGACCTGATCACCCAGGAACTGTCGCACGCCGGGGTGCACCGCCACGGGGTCGTCGATCAAGCCGCGCTCGGCGAGGGCGGGCACCAGATGGTGGAGGTCGGAGAACCCGAGGAACAGGTCCACCTCGGGGATCTCCTGCGCCAGCTCCCGCTTGTACCGCTCGACCAGGCAGCCGACCGCGACGACGGCCTTCACCCCGCCGTGCGCCTTGAGGCTCGCGGCCGACAGCATCGCATCGATCGACTCCTGCTTGGCGGCGTCGATGAATCCGCAGGTGTTGACGAGGATCACGTCGGCGTGCGGGAGGTCCGGCGTCACGACCGCGCCGTGCCCCACGAGGTCGCCCACCAGGCGCTCGGAGTCGACGGTCGCCTTGTCGCAGCCGAGCGAGATGACGCCGAGCTTCATCCGCGATAATTCCCGAACTTGAGCTCGATGCCCCAGTCCTGGGAGCGGAGAAACGCGATCACCTCCTGGAGCTCGTCCTTGGACGGCGCCTGTACGCGGATCTCCTCGCCCTGGATCGATGCCTGGGCTTTCTTGAATTTCCTGTCCTTGATCGCCTTGACGATCGCTTTGGCTTTCTCCTGGGGGATGCCCTGGGTGAGCTTGATCTCGCGCCGCACGGTGTCGTTGGCTGCCGGCGTGACGTCGCCGAGCTCGAGGTTCTTCACCGGCACGTTGCGCTTGATGAGCTTCGACTGCAGCACGTCGAACAGCGCCTTCATCTTGAAGTCGTCGTCCGCGACGAGCGTGAGTGTCACCTTGGCGCGATCGAACGCGATCGAGGCCTTCGAGCCCTTGAAGTCGTACCGCTGCGCGACCTCTTTGGTCGCCTGGTTGACGGCGTTGTCGACTTCCTGGAGGTCCGCTCCAGTGGAAATATCGAAAGACGAAAGGCCAGCCATGGCGAGAATATAAGGGTGCGCGGTGCGCGGTGCGCGGTTACATCGGAGGCAACCGCGCACCGCGCACCGCGGACCTGCTTCGTCCTAGAAGAGGAAGCTTTCCAGCGCCCTGGCTCTCGAGACGTGACGGAGGCGCGCCAGCGCCTTTTCCTTGATTTGCCGCACCCGCTCGCGCGTGATGCCGAGCAGCGAGCCGATCTCCTCCAGCGTCATGGGCTCCTGCCCCTCGAGGCCGAAGTACAGCCTGAGGATTTTGGCCTCGCGCTCCTTGAGCGTCGCCAGCACTTCCTCGATCGACTCGGTGAGCGCGTGCTCGAAGATCTGATCGTCGGGTCCGGGGTTGGTCGTGTCGGGGAGGTAGTCGAGCAGCTTGTTGTCCTCGCCCGGGGTCAGGGGTGCGTCGAGGGAGAGGTGCGCCTGCGAGATGGACAGTGTCTTGGCGACTTCTTCCTCGGAGATATCCATGCCTTCGGCGATCTCTTCCACGGTCGGCTCGCGGCCGAGCTCTTGCAGGAGCGAGGCCGAGCGCTTGCCGATGCGATGCAGCGTGCCGGCCCGGTTGAGCGGCACGCGCACGATGCGCGACTGCTCGGCGAGGGCCTGGAGGATCGCCTGCCGAATCCACCACACGGCGTAGGAGATGAACTTGATGCCTTTGGTCTCGTCGAACTTGTGGGCCGCCCGGATCAAGCCGAGGTTGCCCTCGTTGATCAGATCCGAGAGGGAGACGCCCTGGTTCTGGTATTTCTTGGCGACGGAGACGACGAACCGGAGGTTGGAGCGGACGAGCTTGTCCAGCGCCTCCTCGTCGCCGCGCTTGATGCGCTGGGCGAGCGTGACCTCTTCCTCGCGCGTGATCAGGGGATACTGGCTAATCTCGCGGAGGTATTGATCCAGCGATCCCTCGTCGAACGAGGCGCGCTTCGCCGTGTTCAGTTGCATGGCCTAGTCACCCTCCAGGCGCGAACAACCCTGAACGAAACCCCCCCGGCCGACCGCGTGGCCTCGGAGCCGGGGCTCCCCGGACGGCGGCTCTAACGAATGATCGAGCCGAGCCGGTGCCAGCGAATATCGGTCAACCAGGGGAGCGCATCGTGCGCCTCCCGGTCGTAGCTGAAATAGACGACGAGCGGCCGTCCCTTGATCGCAGCGGCGTCGACGAACCCCCAGTAGCGGGAATCCGCCGAGTTATCGCGGTTGTCCCCCAGCACGAAATACCTTCCGGCGGGAACGACCAGCGGACCCCACGTGTCGCGGGTCGGGTGATAATTGCGGGCCACGCTCGCGCCACCGAGCAGATAGTCCCGCTGCCAGTTGAACTCCGGATCGTACACGTCGTGACCCGGGTCCACGCGCTGCACGTAGCGCTCGGCGAGGGGATCGCCATTCACGCGCACTTCCCCGCCGCGCATTTCCACGGTGTCGCCCGAGACGCCGATCACGCGCTTGACGTAATTGAGCTCGGGATTCTTGGGATAGGCGAACACGATCACGTCGCCGCGCCGCGGCGATTCGAACCCCGGGAGCCGGGCCTTGGTCCCGGGAATCTGCGCGCCGTACACCGCTTTGTTCACGAACAGGAAGTCCCCCGCGAGCAGGGTTCGCTCCATGCTGCCCGAGGGGATCTGGAACGCTTCGACGAGGAAGGTCTTGATGATGACGAAGAGAATGACGGCCATGCCGACCGAGCGCAGCCAGTTATCGAACCAGCGACCGAGTCGCGACTGGCGCTTCTCGAAGGGGGCGATCGGTAGCGGCGCGCTGCGCGCGCTGGAACCTGCCCGCGGGGCCCCCAAGTCCTGCATGCCTTTTACGTTACCCACGCCGCACGCTGGACGCAACGGTAATCGCCCATCCGCGGGCCGCGCCCCAGCGCCGTACCCGATCGCGGAACGCGTCCGGCGCGTCGCCATGCATTACTCGGGCCGCCAGGCACGCCGTTTCACCCTCGCGCTCGACGCGGACCCACGACACCGCGACGTCGCTCAGTGCGCCGAGCGCCGTCTGTTCGAGCGGCGAGCCGCCGAGCGACAGAATGATGACCAGCGATTCGTGATCCACCGGGCGCATGCTAACGCGTCCGGCGTGAGGAGCGTCACCTTCTTCTTGCAGTCGGGATCAATCCCGCGCACTACACTACGCCTCGGTGTCGATCTGCGCGCGCTGCAGCCGCCCGGAGAAGTCGACGTATACGACCTTCGTCTCTGAATAGAAATCGTACACTTCCCAGCCGCCCTCGCGGTGCCCGTTCCCCGTCTGCTTCACGCCGCCGAACGGCAGATGCGCCTCGGCGCCGATGGTCGGGGCGTTGATGTAGGTGATGCCGGTGTCGAGCTCGCCCATCGCCCGAAACGCCGCGTTCACGTCCCGGGTGTACAGCGAGCTGGAGAGCCCGTAGGGCACGTCGTTGTTGACGCGGATCGCGTCGTCGAGCGAGGCCACCTTGATCACCGCGAGCACCGGACCGAAGATCTCCTGCTGCTCGACCCGCATCCCTGGCGTAACGCCGGTCAACACGGTCGGCTGGTAGAACCAGCCGCGCTCGAGTCCCGTGCCCGTGGCCCGCTCGCCGCCGATCTGCACCCGTGCGCCGTCCTGGCGGGCGACGCCGACGTAGTACTCGACCTTCTTCAGGGCGTCCTCGTTGATGACGGGGCCGACGTCGGTCCGCTCGTCCAGACCGGGACCGAGCCGCAGCCGGCCGGCGCGATCGCACAGCATCTGCACCAGCCGGTCGTGCACCCGCTCGTGCACCACGAGGCGGCTGGTCGCGGTGCAGCGCTGGCCGGTGGTGCCGAACGCGCCCCACAGCACGCCTTCCAGGGCCAGGTCCAGATCGGCGTCGTCCATGACGATCATGGCGTTCTTGCCGCCCATTTCGAGCGACAGGCGCTTGTGCATCCGGCCGCACGTGGCGCCGATGAGCGCTCCCGTTTCGGTCGAGCCGGTGAACGAGATGACCGGCACGTCCGGGTGCTCGACCATCGCCCGACCCACGACCGACCCCTCCCCATGCACCAGCTGGACCACCTCGGGCGGCAGGCCGGCCTCGAGGAGCACCTCCACCAGCAGGTGCGCCGTGTGGGGCACGTCTTCGGCCGGCTTCAAGATCACCGCGTTCCCGCACAACAGCGCAGGAAACATCTTCCAGGTCGGGATGGCGAGCGGGAAATTGAACGGCGTGATGAGTCCCGCGACGCCGATCGGCCGGCGGAAGCTCATCGCCCACTTGTTGCGCAGCTCCGAGGGCACGGTGCGGCCGAACAGGCGCCGGCCCTCCGTGTGCGCGTAGTGCGCGGTGTCGATCCCCTCCTGCACGTCGCCCCGGGTCTCGGCCAACACCTTCCCCATCTCGCGCGTCATGGCGCGCGCGATGGCATCCTTGCGCTCGACCAGCAGATCGCCCACGCGGTGCAGCACCTCGCCCCGGACCGGCGCGGGCGTTTTGGACCATTGCGCGAACCCGCGCTGGGCCGACGCGACCGCCCGGGCCACGTCCTCGGGACCGGAGCGCGGGAAGCACCCGATGACGTCGTCACGATCGGCCGGGTTGCGGTTTTCGAAGTACGCGCCCGTCGCGGGAGCGACCCATTGGCCGCCGATGAAGTTCTTGAAGTTCTCAGTCATGCGTCGTCAGCGTGGTGTGGGCGTGACATCGGGACAGATCCAGACCGCCGTCGCCCCGGCGCCGACCCGGGGCAGCACTTCCCGCGTGAGCAAGAGGATACCCCAGATGATCAATACTTGTGAGATCACGTGGGCCGCGCCGAGCCGCCGCTTCCAGGAGGAGATGCTGGACCACAACCCCGCGGCGATCACGGTGGTGAGGCCCGCCAGATAGAAGATCAGGTGCAGGCCGCAACCGTGTGTGTAGGGCCAGACGCCGGGGGCGACGCCGATGCCGACGAGCACACCAAGCGCCACCTTGGCCCACGTGCCGAGTCGCCCGGAGCCGCTCGGCGGTGCGACGCCGCCGCGCGGCGTCACGGTGGAGAGCGACGGCTTTTTGGCGGTCGGCTCGAAGCCAGCCCCGCGGCCCAGCGTCGGGTCCGCGTTGGGGAGCTTCTTGAGCAAGCGGTCCACCTCCGCCATCTCTTTGTCCCAGTCCCGCTCTTTGTCGCCTGGCGCCACTACGCCTCCCGGGCCAGCCCGTAGCGCTCGATCTTCTTGTAGAGATTGCTGCGCGGCATATCCAATGTGCGCGCCGTCTCGGACACATTCCAGTCGTTCTCCTGCAGCTTCGCGAGGATATAAGTCCGCTCGGCGACCTGCTTGAACTCCTCGAACGTCGCCGCCCGCATCCACGGCGCGCCCGCGACGTCGGCCGGACCCGTCCCGCCTCCCCCGTCCCCCCTCCCCACACCGGCGATGCGCTCCACATCGGAAAGCGTGACGGTGGGCCCGGTCGCGAGAATGAGCAGGCGCTCGACGGCGTTGCGCAGCTCGCGGATATTGCCCGGCCAGTCGTACGCCGCCAGCCGTTTCAGGGCATCGGGGTCGAAGCCTTTGGCCTGCAGCCCGCCGCGCTCGGTCAAGCGGACGGTGAAGTGCTCGACCAGCTGCGGCACGTCGGCCCGGCGCGCGCGCAACGGCGGCACCTCGATCGGGACGACGTTGAGCCGATAGAGCAGATCCTCGCGAAACCGCGCGGCGGCGATCTCGGCGCGCAGGTCCTTGTTGGTGGCGGCGACGACCCGCACGTCCACCGCCAGCGTCTTGCCCGACCCGACCCGGGAGATCACGCCCTCCTCGAGCGCCCGCAGCACCTTGGCCTGGGCCGAGAGACTCATGTCGCCGATCTCGTCGAGGAACAGGGTGCCCCCGTCGGCCAGCTCGAACTTGCCCGCGCGGTCGGCGAAGGCGCCGGTGAAGCTGCCCTTCATGTGCCCGAACAGCTCGCTCTCGATCAGCTCCGTCGGGATCGCCGCGCAGTTCACTTCGACGAAGGGCTGCTGCGCGCGCGGCGACAGCGTGTGAATCGCGCGCGCGACCAGCTCCTTGCCGGCGCCGTTTTCGCCGGTGATGAGAACGCGCGCCGCGGTGGGCGCCACCTTCTCGATACGCTCGATCACGTCCTTCACGGCCCGGCTCGCGCCCACCATCTCGTAGTGGGCGTGTACCTCGGCCTTGAGCCGCACGTTCTCGCTGGCGAGGTCCACGTGCTCCAGGGCGTTGCGCAACGTGAGGAGAATGCGGTCCGTGTCGAGCGGCTTCTCGAGGAAATCGTAGGCGCCGAGCTGGGTCGCTTCGACGGCGGTCTGGATGGTGCCGTGGCCCGAAATCATCACCACCTGAGCGCGCGGATCGAGCTCACGCAGCTTGCGCAGGGTCTCGAGGCCGTCCATCCCCTGCATCTTCACGTCGAGCAGCACCAGGTGGGGCCGGAACTCGGCGTAGAGACTCAGCGCCTCCGAGCCCGACGCGCAGGCGCGCACCTCGATGTCCTCGTACTCGAGCAGCTGGGTCAGGGCTTCCCGGATGCCCTTTTCATCGTCGACGACCAGCACCCGCCGGCTCACGTCTTCCTCCGCTTGAAGCGGTATAGCACCACCCCGGTCGGATGGATGGCGACATCGGTGAACGTCGGGGAGACGCGCAGCGGCACGGCGCCGCTCGAGTCGGCGCCCGCGACGCGCTGCGCCAGCTGTTTCACCAGGGGTCCCGGGAAGGGGAAGCCGCGCAGCGACAACTCGGCGACCGTGAAACGGCCGACCCCGGGCCGCTCGATCGCGAGCGGGCCGGCGATGCGCAGCGGCTCCATCGGACGCAGCATCCCGGCGAGCGGCCCCAGCGCGTCGGGCGGGATGACCCGCGTGTCGAGGCGGCAGTACACGGCGAGCGTACCCTCGAGCAGCTCCACCCGCAGCGAGTCGAAGCTCTTGCGGACCGACCAGTCGATGCCGCTGCCGATCATCGCCGCGATCTCGTTGGGCGAGAGCACCACCGAGTCGGGACCGGCGTCGAGCTTGAGGCGCTCGACCTTCGTTTGACTGGACGACAGCGCTTTCGGCGTGGGCGCGCCGACTGCCGTATCGGCGACGGGCGGGAGCTTGGTCGAATGAGGCCCGAGCCAGCGGGAGGCGCTCCGCAGCAGCGGCTCGCGGAACCACCACGCCACGAGGGCCACCACCAGGGCGGCGGCGAGGAGCGCGAGCCGGAAGAGTCCTTTAAGGCAGCCGTTCACTGTGTTTCACATTGTACACCGCCCCGCCCGATCTGAGCGTGCTCTGCACCAGGTCGAGCGCGCTCACCACGGCCGTCTGCGCGAACTCGAGGCGCGCCAGCGCGGCCTCGAGCCCGGCGAAGTCGCGCGGTCGGGTCTCGCGCCGGGCGCGCCCCAGCGTCACGTGGGGGCGAAATGGGCGCGCCTCCGCGGGAAACCCGAGCGGGGCGAATTCCTGCTCCACGCGATGCTGCAGCATCTCGAGCCCCGGCTCGGGCGCGATCCCGGCCCACACGACGCGCGGCCGGCGGAAATCGGGGAACACGCCGAACCCTTCGAGCGCGAGCGGCAGCGGGCGCGCTCCCGCCGCCGCCCGCCCCAGCGCCGCGGCGACCTCGGGTGCCCGGTCGTCCCCCACCTCGCCGAGAAACTTGAGCGTCACGTGGATGCCCTCCCCGCTCACCCAGTTCACGGGAAGCTCCAGGTCCCGCAGCGGCGTCGTCGCCGCCCACAGCGCCTCGCGCACGGGGGGAGGAAGGTTCAACGCGAGCTCCACTTCGATGCGCGCGCGCTCACCGTGGTGGCGCAGGCGCAGATCCCCCGTGACGCCCAGCTGGCGCAGGTACGCCTCCCCCTGCTCCACCTGGGCGAGCCGCCCCGGCGTGATCGCGATCCCGTACGCCACGCGGCTCGAGAGGCACGGCGCCGCGGGCGCGTCCCAGATGGGGAGCCCCAGCTCGCGCGCGGCCGCGCGCACGGCCGCCTTGGTGAAGCCCGCTTCGGCGAGCGGGGAGCGGACACCCGCAGCCACGCCGGCGGCGTATCCCGGCCGATGCTCCCCCAGGTCGTCCGCGTTGGTGCCGTCGCACACGACGGCCAGCCGCCGGGCGCGCGCCTCTGGAATCAGCCGCCGCCACAATTCCGTCTTACAGAAGAAGCAGCGGTCGGTGGGATTGGCGAGGTAGCTCGGGTCGTCGAGCTCGTGCGTGTCGAGCTCGATGAGGGGGACATCGAAGCGCTCGGCGACGGCCCGGGCCGTGGCCCACTGGGCGGCGGGATAGGATGGGCTCCTGCCCACGGCGGCCAGCATCCGCTCCCGCCCCAGCTCCTGGCGGAGCACGACTGCCAGCAAGGCGGAATCGACCCCGCCCGAATACCCCACCAGGGCGGAGGAAACGCCGCGGGCGAGGTCGCGAAGGGCGGCGAGGGAGCCGGACACGGCGGAATACTAATGACTTACACTGTCTCCATCAAAGGACATTTCCCGGGCATGAATCGGATAGATCGTAGCTGCGAAACCGATTACCCTTATCATACGTTCTTATCAGGCTCAGATTGTCTACGTCTAGTAGGCTGGGACGACAACGGGGCTTCGAAATGGCACACAAGACCGAGCTGGACGCCGTCGATCGCAAGATTGTGCGGCAGCTCGCCACCGACGGCCGCGCCAGCTATCAGGCGATCGCGGACGAAGTCGGACTGTCACGGCCGGCCGTGATGGAGCGCGTCAAACGGCTGGAAGAAGCGGGATACATCACCGGATACGGCGCGCGCCTGGACCGCGCCAAGTCGGGTTTTCCCGTGACGGCGTTCGTCGCCGTGCGCTACGCCAACTCCGACTACGTCGGCGACGAGCCGCGGATGCGGGATATGGAGAAGCATCCCGAAGTGCTCGAGTGTCACCATGTGGCCGGAGAGGATTGTTACATGCTCAAGGTCGCGGCGCCCGACCTCGAGAGCCTGCAGGGTGTGCTGAAGGATCTGCGCGGCTCGTCCAAGACCCAGATGAGCACGCGGACCACGATCGTGCTCGGCACGGTGTTCGAGAAGCCGGGATTCATCCCGGTGGAGCCGGACTGATGGCCGGGTTGCGTGGCAGGGCGCTCGTCGCGTATCTGGTCGTGTGCGTGGTCTGGGGCTCGACCTACCTGGCGATCCGCGTCGGGGTGGGCGTGCTGCCGCCGTTTCTGTTCGCGGGCCTGCGATTCTTCATCGCCGGCGTGGTGCTGCTCGCCGCGGCGCTGGCGCTGGGCGACACGCTGCCCAAACGCCTGATCGACTGGCGGACCCAGGCAATCGTCGGCGTCCTGCTGCTCTCGGGCGGCAACGCGTTCGTCGTCTGGGCGGAACAGTATACGGCATCCGGCATCGCCAGCATTTTCGTCGTCACGGTGGCGCTGTGGATGGCGTTCTTCGACGCGATCATTCCCGGCGGCTCGGGCGATCTGAACTGGCGCGTCGTGACGGGACTGCTGTTCGGCTTCCTCGGCACCGCCCTCCTGGTGGGTGCGAGCCCCGCCGAGATCTTGCACGCCGATCTGCGCGGCCCGATCGCGCTCACATGGGCCAGCGCCTCATGGTCGCTCGGCTCGGTGTACAGCAAGCGACACCGCACAGAGACGAGCCCATACGTGGGAGCGGCCATCCAGATGATCGCCGGCGGCGCCGCGATCGCCCTCGTGGGCACGCTGCTGGGCGAGTGGAGTCGCTGGCACGTGACGCCAAGGGGCGCCGGCGCGATGGCGTACCTCGTGGTATTCGGCTCCATCCTGGGCTACAGCGCCTATACGTATGCGCTGCGTCACGCCTCACCCACGATCGTCGGCACGTACGCGTACGTGAATCCCGTGATCGCCGTGCTCCTCGGCTGGCTGATTCTCCGCGAGCCCGTGAGCGCGCGCACCTTCGTGGCGATGGCGCTGATCCTCGGCGCCGTGGTGTGGATCCAGTTCTCGCACAAGATCGCACCGGCAGCCGGACGGCGGAGCGGCCGGACGGAACCGGCGGGACCAGTCCGGCAGGAGGCCTCCGACCATGCGTAGCGTGAACCTCGCCGAGAAATTCCGGCAGTTCGCCGAGCACTGGAGCCCGAAGATCGTGGGCGAGCTCAACGATAGCTACGTCAAGCTCGTCAAAGTCAAAGGCGAGTTCGTGTGGCATCATCACGATCTGGAGGACGAGCTGTTCCTCGTCGTGAAAGGGCGCCTGCTGCTCAAGTTCCGGGACCGCGACGTGTCGGTGGGCGAGGGCGAGTTCATCATCGTCCCGCGCGGCGTCGAACACATGCCGGTGGCGTCCGAAGAGGCCCACGTACTGCTGCTCGAGCCGAAGACCACCCTCAACACGGGGAACGTCCGCAATGAGCGCACGGTCCAAGAGCTCGACCGGATCTGAGCGGCGACTCATCGCCCGGCTGTGGCACGGAGCCGTCCCCGATGCCAAGGGCGACGCCTACGCCGCGTACCTGCGCCGCACCGGCATGGCCGAATGCCGGGCCACGCCCGGGAACGTGGGCGTGGAGGTGCTGCGCCGCAGCGACCGCGGCGAGACGCATTTCCTGTTCATCTCGTACTGGGAGTCGATGGACGCGATCCGGACGTTCGCGGGCGACGACGTCGAGCGGGCGCACTACTATCCCGAGGACCGCGCGTACCTCGTCGAGCTCGAGCCCACGGTCGTGCATTACGAGGTGCTGGAGCGGTAGCCGTCAGCCGTCGTCGACGGGAATCCCGTTTTGCAGGGGTGTGATGGGCGGCGCGCGCAGCGCCGGCTTGCCTTCTTCGGTGTACTTGAAGCCCCGCGTGGTGTGGTACGCCAGATCGATGTCGGGCGCGGCGGCGAACTCGGTGAGGATCTCTTCCCAGATCGCGTGCTCGGTGCCGCGGCGTTTGCGGGGCTCGATCAGATAGCGGATGGTGAGCTGCACGCCGTCGTTCACCACTTTCGTATACACGATGGGCGTGAGCTTGCGGTAGTTGATGAGGTACTGCTGCGAGGCGGCGAGCAGCTCCTGCTCCGCCTGCTGGGTGAGGTGCTCCGCGTGCTTGACGGCGATCTTGCCGAGGATCTGCTTCGCTTTCTTCCAGTCGCTCTCGAAGGTGACCACCACCGGGACTTCGTTCCAGATGTAGCGGAATCCCTTGTTGTAGTTGGCGACGGGATCGGTGAAGACTTTACCGTTCGGGATGTGAATGATGCGGCCGCTCGACTGGTCGGCCTCGACCCAGGCGCCGATCTCGTTGAGGGTGAACTGGAACAGGCCGAGGTCGATCACGTCACCGGCATGGGGCCCGATCTGCACCCGGTCGCCCACCTCGAACGGGCGGCGCCAGATGATGAATCCCCACGCGGCGATGTTGGAGAGCGGCTCCTTGAGGGCGATCGCCAGTCCCGCGGACAGGATGCCGACGAACCGGAGGAGTTCGCCGACCCCCCCCGAGAACCACACGCCGCCCACCGTGACGACGCCGAGCGTGACCAGGACATACGTGAGTCCCTTGCGCCAGCGATAGCGGCCCCAGGGATCCCGCACCCGCCGGTAGACAAACCCGAGGACGAAGTGGCGGACGAGCCAGAGCCCGACGATCGTCCCCACGGTCACGAGCAGCCGTGTCTGGAGCTGGGGGCTCATGCCGAGGTGAGACTGCAGCCAGTCGATCATGGGGAGCGACGGGAAACTAGGGACCTGCCTGGCGGCGCGCCAGCCGGAAACGCGTAGATTACCTGGCGATGCCTACGCTTCGCCGTGCGCTGGTGCTCATCGTGTTGGCCGGGGCGTGCCACCGCCCCGCCGCCGCGCCGCTCAACCCCAGGGCCGAGGTCGCGGTCACGGTCGAGAACCAGAATTTCCTCGACATGGACGTGTTCCTCGTCCGGGGCGGCCAGCGCGTCCGCCTCGGCATGGTGTCGGGTCTCTCGTCGCACATTCTCATGGTCCGCCCGGAGCTGATCGGTTACCGCACATTCTCATGGTCCGCCCGGAGCTGATCGGTTACGGCACGGAAGTGCAATTCGAGATTCACCCGATCGGCGGTCGCGGCAATCCCCTCACCGAGACGATCTCGGTGCGGCCGGGGGACGTGATTCATCTGACTATCCCGCCGAGCTAGCGCCCGGCGATCATCATTCCGGCGAGCTCCTTGACGAGCTTGCCGCACAGCGCCGCCGTCACGCCGCTCGCATCCTGCGCCGGGTTGAGCTCCACCACGTCCGCGCCGACCAGGGGGACCTCGAGCCCGTGGAGCACGGCGAGCGCGTCGCGCACCGTCAGGCCGCCAGGCTCACGGTGCGATACGCCGGGCGCGAAGGCGGGGTCGAACGCATCGACGTCCAGCGACACGTAGGTCGGGCCCGCGAGGCGCGGCCGTTTTCCTTCGACCCAGGCACGCATGTCGATCACCTCGACGCCATAGCGCTCGGCCTGCGTCCGCTGCACGGCGTTCATGGTCCGGATCCCCACCTGCACCAGGCGATCGGCGAGACGCTCCTCCATGACGCGAGCGAACGGGCAGGCGTGGGAATAGGCGTCGCCCTCGAACTCGGGATAGAGATCGGGGTGGGCGTCGAAGTGCAGCACCTCGAGCCGCGGGTGAAACCAGCGCACCGCGCGGATGACGGGGTAGGAGACCGAGTGGTCACCGCCCAGAACAATCGGCCGGCCGCCGCGGTCGAGCAGCGTGCGCAGCGCTTCCTCGATCTTGCGGCGTACCTCGGCACTCGAGCCGCCGAGGGGCACGTCGCCCATGTCCGCGAGGGCGCCGTCACCGCCGATGTCGACGCCGGTTTCCGTCCAGGAATTGCCGGCGGGCGAGTGCAGCGCCTGGCGGATGACGGGCGGAGCGGCGGCCGCGCCCCGCAGGAACGACGAGCTCGCGTCGTAGGGGAGGCCGATGAGCGTCGGGGAGGCGGCGGGGATCAGCGCACCCGCCGGCGGCCCGCACGGGAGCGTCGACGTGACACCAAGCGCAGCGCGGGCTCGGTGCCGCCGAGCGCGGCCAGCAACCTGGCGCTCTCGCGAGCGATCAGAGCTTCCAATGCGGCGCGCACGATCGCCGTCTTCTGTCTGATGCCCGTGAGACGCTGGGCCTCCTGCAGCAAGCCGTCATCGAGGTGCAGTGTAGTCCGCATGTGCATGAAAGTGCTCGATCTTTGCACACGCTTCAACCCCGCCTGACCCTACTCCCAGTGGTACACCGCGCCCCATTTGGGGCGCTCGGGATACTCCGGATGCTCGTCCCGTATCGCGGCCCAATCCAGAGCGTCGATGACGGCATCCCCATCGCAATCCAGGTAGGGACACATCTGAAATCCGCGCAACGTACGCCACTTGCCACGCTCGTACGCGCGCTCACAGTGCAGACACCACAGATAATTCGAGCGCTTGGGGTCGGAAAAGATGCGGTCGCGATGTGAAGCTTCCACATTCCCTCCTCGTTTCTTACGCCAAACCCCGCCGGTCGAGGCTGCGGTACTGGATCGCCTCGCTCACGTGGCACGATTCAAGCGAACCCGCGCCCGTGAGATCGGCGATGGTGCGCGCGATCTTGAGAATGCGGTGATACGCGCGGGCCGACAGGGCCAGCCGCGTGATCGCCGTGCGCAACAGCGCGTCCGCACCGTCCGACACGCGGCAGAACGTCCGGATGTCGCGCGCCGCCATGTGCGCGTTGGCGTATACGCCGGGGCGCGTGGCGAAGCGCTCGCGCTGCACCGCCCGGGCCCGGTCCACGCGCTCCCGCACGGCCTCGCTTGCCTCACCCCCGCCCTGGTCCGCGAGCGCGCGGTACTTCACCGCTGGGACCTCGAGGTGGAGGTCGATCCGGTCGAGCAGCGGCCCCGACACGCGCGCGAGATAGCGCTCGACCCCGAGGTGCCCGCACACGCACGTGTGCTGCGGGTCGCCGAAGTAACCGCAGGGACACGGGTTCATGGCCGCGGCCAGCATGAAGCGCGCCGGATAGGTGAGGCTCATGGCGGCGCGGGCGATCGTGACCACACCGTCTTCCATCGGCTGGCGCAGCACTTCGAGCACGTTCTTGCGGAACTCGGGGAGCTCGTCGAGGAACAGCACGCCGCCGTGCGCCAGGCTCACCTCGCCGGGCCGCGGGTACGACCCGCCGCCGATCAGGCCGGCGTCGGAGATGGTGTGGTGCGGGGCTCGAAACGGGCGCCGCGCCACGAGCGATTCGCCGAGCGGCAGGACGCCCGCCACGGAGTGGATCTTGGTCGTCTCGAGCGCCTCCTCCAGGCTCATCTTCGGCAGGATGGTGGGGATGCGGCGCGCCAGCATGGTCTTGCCGCTCCCCGGTGGGCCGATCATCAGGATGTTATGCCCACCCGCCGCCGCGACCTCGAGCGCCCGCTTCGCGTGGGCCTGCCCCTTCACCTCGGCGAAGTCGACGTCGTCCCGCGTGCGCTCCGCGAACAGCGCGGCCAGGTCGACGCGCGCCTCCGCCAGCTCCCCCTTGCCGTCGAGGAAATCGGCGAGCTCGGCGAGATTCGCCGCGCCGAGCACCCGCACGCCCGACACGACGCCCGCTTCCGGCAGGTTTTCGCGTGGCAGCACGAGCGTCTCGAGCCCCGCGGCGCGGGTCGCCAGGGCGACGGGCAAGGCGCCGCGCACCGGCCGGATCGCGCCCTCGAGTCCCAGCTCGCCCAGCACCGCCACGCGCCCCAGCCGCTCGGGGGAGATCTGCTCGGTGGCCGCAAGAATCCCCACGGCGATCGGGAGGTCGAACGCCGAGCCGTCTTTCCGAATGTCGGCGGGGGCGAGATTGACCGTGATGCGCTTCAAGGGGAAGGTGTAGCCCGTGTTCGCGAGGGCGGCGTACACCCGCTCGCGGCCTTCTTTCACCGCTCCCTGCGGCAGCCCGACCGTGGCGAACGTGGGCAGCCCATTGGCGATGTCGGTTTCCACGTCGACGAGATAGGCGTCGATCCCGAACACTGCGGCGGAGCGGACGCGGGCGAGCATGACCTCACCCCCGGTCCCCCTCTCCGCGATGCGGAGAGGAGGGACGCCGCGACGCCGGCTGTGCGTTCATCGGATGGAACGATGCCGGACGGACCCACCGGGCGTGTCATCCAATCAACGCGGACCAGGCTGTCTTTTTGCGAAGCACCCGCTCGCCCCCTGGCCGCGCCCACCTCCGGGCTCTAAGATGGGGGGAACCTGCGGGCAGGAGCTCTCAGTGGCCGACCCTTTTCCCCAGCTGCGGGCCGCGCTCGCGGGCCAGTACACGATCGAGCGCGAGCTCGGGCGCGGGGGGATGGCGACGGTCTACCTCGCCCAGGACCGGAAACATGGTCGTCCCGTGGCCATCAAGGTCCTGGCGCCCGAGCTCGCCGCCGCCGTCGGGCGCGAGCGATTCTTGCGGGAAATCGAAACCGCCGCCCGCCTGACACATCCCCACATCCTGCCGTTGCACGACTCCGGTGAGGCGGACGGCCTCCTGTACTATGTCATGCCGTACGTCGAAGGCGAGTCGCTCCGCGACCGGTTGACCCGGGAGCACCAGCTCCCCATCGAAGACGCCATGTCGATCACCCGCGAAGTCGCCAGCGCATTGAGCTACGCCCACAGCCACGACGTCATCCACCGGGACGTCAAGCCCGAGAACATTCTCCTGTCGGGCGGCGAAGCGATCGTCGCCGACTTCGGCATCGCGGGCGCGCTCGACGCGGCCGGGGGCGTCAACCTCACGCGCACGGGCGTCGTGCTCGGGACGCCCGCGTACATGAGCCCGGAGCAGGCCGCTGGCGACCGGGCGCTGGACGGGCGCAGCGACGTGTACGGGCTGGGGTGCGTGTTGTACGAAATGCTCACCGGGGAGCCGCCATTCACGGGCCCGACCAGCCAGGCGATCATCGCCAAGCGTTTCAGCGATCCCGTGCCGTCCGCCCGGCGCCTGCGGGAGACGATTTCGTTGCCGCTGGACCGGGCGATCGTGAAGGCACTGGCCCGGGCCCCGGCGGACCGCTTCGCCAGCACGCGCGAGTTCGCCGAGGCGCTGCGCGCGCCGGCGGAAGCAGCCGCGGACGACGCGCCGGCGGTGGAGACCAGGGCTTCGGTTCGGGACGATTCCCGGACGACCGCGCGTGATGCCTTCGCCCGCCAAGCCTGGCGCGAGGCGTACGAGACCCTCGCCACGGCGCAGGCGGAGGGGGCCCTCTCGGTGGAGGACGTGGAGCGGCTGGCGGAATCGGCGTGGTGGATCGGCCGCGTCGACGACTGCATCGCGGCCCGCGCGCGTGCGTATGCGATCTACACGGACCGGGAGCAACCCCGGGCCGCCGCCGCCGTCGCGGTGCGCCTAGCCGAGGATTTTTTTCGCCGTCAGGCCAAGTCCCTCGGCAACGGTTGGCTCAAGCGCGCCGAGCGGCTGCTGGACGACGTGCCGGAGTGCCCGGAGCACGTCGCGCTGCTGCGGCTCCGTGCGGTGCTCGCGCTCGAGAGCGAAGGAGACGTCGAGAAGGCCCTGGGTCTCGCCCGGCGTACCTCCGACCTCGCCGTCCGCTTCCACGATCGCGACATGCAAGCCCTCGCGCTGCACGACATCGGCCGCATGCTGGTCTCGAAGGGCGAGCTGGCTCAGGGGATGGCCCTGATCGACGAGGCGATGGCCGCCGCGGTGGGCGGCGAGCTCGGCCCCGAAGTGACCGGGCGCATCTACTGCAACATGCTGGGCACCTGCGAGAAGCTGGCCGATTATCAGCGGGCGGGCGAGTGGAGCGAGGAAGCGGAGCGCTGGTGCCAGCACCACACCGAGTCCGCGTTCCCCGGCATCTGCCGCGTGCACCGGGCGGAGCTGATGCGGCTGCGCGGGTCCTGGAGCGACGCCGAAACGGCGTGCCTGCGCGCGGCCCAGGAGCTCCGAGGGTTCTACAACATCGCCGCAGGTGAAGCGTTCTACGAGATCGGCGAAATCCGCCTGCGCATGGGGGACCTGAAGCGCGCCGAAGAGGTGTTCCACCAGGCCCATGAGCTGGGCCGGGAGCCCGTCCCAGGCCTGGCGCTGCTGCGCCTGGCGGAAGGCAAGATCGAGGCGGCGCGGGGGCTGCTCGATCGCGCGGTCGCCGACCGGCCGGCGGGATCGCTCGATCGGGCGCGGCTGTTGGCGGCGGCCGTGCAGGTCGCGATCGCGGCGGGAGACCTCGACGCGGCGCGCGCGGCCGCCCTGGAGCTCGAGGGGATCGCGACGGCCTACGGCTCGACCGCGTTGCGGGCGAGCGCCGCGCAGGCGCGCGGCGCCGTGCAGCTCGCGGCCGGCTCGGGTGCCGCGGCCGTGCCCGAGCTGCGCCGGGCCTGCAAGCTGTGGCAGGAAATCCAGCTGCCGTACGAGACGGCGAGCGCGCGACTGCTGCTCGCGAACGCCTATCGCGCCACGGCATGCCCCGAAGACGCGACGCTCGAGCAGCAGACGGCGACGTCGTCGTTCAAGGTCCTGGGCGCCGACATCACGACGGCGAGGGCGCTGTGCCAGGCGACAGCGGTGTAGCGGTCATGGCCGATGACGCCCTCACGGCACCGACGCACTCACACCCAGCTGAATCAGGAGCAGGTTCGCCTCGCTCCGGATCGGCCGGACCGTGAAGGTGCCATCACTGTTTTGCGTCACACCGCCCCCGGTGACGTAGCTTGCCAGGCCGTTGCGCATGGCGCGGACGCCAAGGTCGAGCGCGGGGCCCGACGGCGACCGCCCGAGCGCGACGCGCACGCCGCCGCCGACCTCAGTCACCCACGTCAAGTCGTCGTGCAAGGTCTGCGTGAAGTTGCACTCGCATGCATCGTCGGGATTGGCGTCGGTCGCGAAGTAGGAGAACCCGCCCGCCCAGAACCCATACAATTGGACAGGCCCCAGAGGGAGCGCCAGCTGCGGGCCGGCACGGAGCGACGTGATGTACGACTCCGTATTGAACACGGGCGGGCCTGACCACGAGTCGAAGCCGTGGAACAACACGGACAGGTCCGCCCGCAGCGCTAGTCCGCCGTGCAGTGCGATCGGGACAGCGCCGTACGCGCCGAAGCCACCTGCGGCGTGCACAAACTGCTGGAACTGACCTCGGCCCAGCCCCAACGCCAGGTTGAGGCCGACCTGCGGCCTCTCCCAGCGCCGCCGCTCGTGGGAGCCGGATTGCGGCGCCGCTGGCCTCACGGCGAGCAGGCCGAGCAACGCACCCGAGGAGAGCGTCCGTCGCCAGCTCAGGGTGCCTCTACGGTCAAGGCGCTAATGGCTCACCTTGGTCGGCGGCGCGATCGCCTCATTATCGGCCGGGAGCGCATCGCGCGCGCCGCTGATGACCGTTACGGCCTTGAACGTCACCTTCCCGATCTGCGCATCGTCGGCCGTAAACGTGTAGCTAAAGGCAAAGTCCGTCGTGCCGTTCCTCGGGTTGATCGGCACGGACTGCGTCAGCGAGCCGAACTGCTGGAAGCCGCCGGGCACGCTGCGGAACAGCTGGACCTCGACGGTCTCGGCGTACCGCTTGCTGTTGATGCTCACGACAATGCGCCGGGTTTGACCCGAGCTTGCCGCATTCGGCGCCGAGAACTTCGTGATGACGACGTCATGCGTGCGGACGTGCGCGGTCTGCGCCGCTACAGCCAAGCGACCGTCGAGGGTCGTGGCCGTGAGCTGAACGGTGTAGTCCCCATCTGCCGCATAGCGGTGCGTCGGATTGCCACCGGCACCGGTCGCCCCGTCGCCGAAGGTCCATGCCTGCGGCGCGAAACCGATGCCGCCCGGGTCGAAGGACTGGTCGACGAACTGGACAACGTCGAAGACCGACGCGTCGAAGGGGAAGAAGAAGAAGTTCGCGACCGGCGGCGGCGTGACGTCGAGGCGGAACTCGAGCGGGCCGCGCTGGCCGAACAAGCCGCCCACCTGGAAGTAGTAGGTCGTGTTGGCCACCGCGTGGAACGTCATCCGGTTGCCGAACACGCCGCACACCACCTCGCTCAAGCTGGTCACCGATGTGCCGGTGTACGCGGCCACCACGTTCGAGAAGGCGCCACTGAATGCGTTCGCCGAGATCGATCCGGTCTCGGTAGGAGTGAAGCGATACCACGCGCTGCTGCTCGCCCCGCCAAACGGCGCCGCGCACGAGGGCGAGGGCTCGCCCCCCTCGGTGCTGGCCGCCGTGAGGTCCAGGGCGTCGCTAAACGGCAATGCGCCAATCGCCGTCGCGTTGTCGAACAGATCGTTCGGCGGCGGGGGGACCGCGTCGAGACGCAGCTCCAGCACACCAGTCTGTCCGAACATGCCGTCCACCTGGATGTGGTACGTCGTGCCGGCCTGCGCCAGAAATGTCGCGTCTCTCACGACGAACGGGCTGCGACAGGTGATTTCGGCCAGGCCGCCCAAGCCACCGCTGTACACGCCAACCACGGTCGAGAACTGGGCGGCGACGCTCGCCGTGACCACGGCGCTCACCGCCGGGGTGAACGCGTACCACACGGTTCTCTGCGATGAGGCGCCACCGGAGCAGGAGGACGGCGCCTCTCCGGCCTCCATGCTGGCGGCGGAAATGTCCACCACGTCGCTGAACGGGAGGGCCGAGATGACCGTCGCGCTGGCGAAGGCATCATTTGATACGGGGAGTTGCTGAGTCCAGACGGGAACGGCATCGGCCACACCGTCGTTGAACGTCAGCGGGGTCACTCCGCTGCCGTCTGCGTTCATGACGAAGATGTCTTCGTCGCCGCCGTCGCGGGTGCTGTGGAACGCGATTTGCTGGCCGTCCGGCGACCAGACCGGGTCGTCGTCGACAAAAGCACCCGAGGTAAGCTGAGTGACTGCACTCCCGTCCGCGTTCATGACAAAGACGTGAAGCAGGCCGCCGTCGCGGTCGCTCGAAAACACGATCCGCGTGCCGTCGGGCGACCAGCCGGCACGGTCGCCCTCGTCCCTGCCGGGGCTGTGCGTGAGCCGCGTGACGCCACTCCCGTCCGCATTCATGACGTAGATCTCTTCGTCACCGTCCTCGCGGTCGCTTTGGAACAGGATCTGCGCGCCGTTGGGTGACCAGCCGGTCGGACGATCAGTGAAGGAGTTATCGGTAAGTCGGGTGACGCCGCTCCCGTCCGGGTTCATGGTGAATATCTCGTCGTCCCCGTCGCTGTTGTTCGCGAAAGCGATCCGAGTCCCGTCGGGCGACCACGCGCCGGGGAACCCGCCTCCGGTGGTGAGCTGGGTTTCTCCCGTCCCAACCACGTTGATGGCGAAGATCTCGGAGCGGCCGCTGTGGAAATTCGCGTACGCGATCCGCTTGCCATCCGGAGACCAGATAGGATCGACGCTGCCACCGGTGTCGTTAGTGACCCGGGCGACGCCAGACCCGTCCGGGTTCATCACGTAGATCTGGAAGTCGCCGTCGCGGGTGCTGTGGAAGGCGATCTTGCCGTTGACGGCTGCAGTGGGGGACAGGTTGAAACGAGGTCCGTTCACCCTGGGGGCGAACGATCGCTCGGCGTCGTGACAGGCTGTGACCAGAGCCCCGAGGGCGAGGAGTGGGATCAGACGTGAGATTGCGCCTCCTGGCGACCACGTCGCATGAAATCGGTGGACCATATCCTCCTCCTCAAGAAGGCTCACCGACTCACCTTGGTCGGCGAAGCGATCGCCTCATTGTCGGCCGGCAGTGCGTCGCGCACGCCCGCGACCACGGCCACCGCCCGGAACGTCACTTTCCCGATCTGCGCATCGTCGCCCGTGAACGTGTAGCTGAAGGCGAATTCTGTCGTACCGTTCTTGGGGTTCATGGGCACGAACTGCGTCAGCGAGCCGAACTGCTGGAAGCCGCCGGGAACGCTTCGGAACAGCTGGACCTCCACGGTCTCGGCGTACCGCTTGCTGGTGATGCTGACGACGATGCGTCGGGTCTGACCCGAGCTCGCCGCGTTCGGCGTCGCGAATCGCGTGACCGCGACGTCATGCGTGCGGATGTGCACGGCCTGCGAGGTGGACGCCGTGCGTCCGTCAAGCGTCGTGACCGTGAGTTGAACCGTATAATCTCCGTCAGCCGCATACCGATGCGGCGCATTGAAGCCGGTGCCGCTCGTTCCGTCGCCGAAGCTCCACTGCGGCGGCTGGAAGCCGACGAAGCCCGGATCGAAGGAGAAGTCCTGGAATTGCACCTGGTCGAACATCGACGGGTCGAACGGGGAGGTGCCGAAGTTCGCTTGGGGCGGTGGCGTGACTTCGAGGCGCCACTCGACCGAACCGCCCTGGCCGAACAGACCACCGACCAGGAAGTGGTAGGTCGTCCCGGCCTGTGCCCGGAACGTCACGTTCCCACCAAACACGTTACAGCCAATTTCGTTCACGCCGCTCACCGAACTGCCGGTATACGCAGCGACCACGCTAGAAATCGAAGCGTTGACGATTCTTGCCGAGACTGATCCGGTTACCGCCGGGGTAAAGCTGTACCAGACGGTCCTGCTCACTGGGGGATAGAAGATCGCGCATGAGGGCGTTTGCTCGCCTGTCTCGGCGCTCGCGATGGCGAGGTTCGCGACATCACTAAACGGCAGGGTGGAAATGCCGGTCGCATTGCCGAAATCATCATTCGAAGCGAAGACTTGCCGAATCCAATGGGGACCGGTGTTGATAACACCCGGGTCGAAGGTCAGCTGCCTCACGTCGCTCCCGTCCACGTTCATAACGAAGATCTGTTCGTCTCCCGCGCGGTTACTCTCGAAGGCAATCTGACTGGCGTCGGGCGACCAGACGGGGCCATCATCATCGAAGCCGTCATTGGGGGTGAGCTGCGTAACGCCGCTCCCATCTGCGTTCATGACATAGACATCTTGGCCGGCGCCGCCGCGGTTGCTATTGAAAACGATGCTTGAGCCATCGGGCGACCAACCAGTGCCGGCGTTGTCGTCGGCGGTGTTGTCCGTGAGCTTGGTAACGAGGCTTCCGTCCAAGGGCGTCGCGTAGAGTTCGAGGTCCCCATCCCGGCCACTGACGATCATCAGCTGCCGTCCGTCGGGCGACCAGTCGGTGATGAAGTCGGGGTCCAACACCCGGACCAGCCCGCTGCCGTCCGCATTCACGACATAGATCCCCTCGATCCCGGTACCTGCTGCTCCTCCCAACGCGATTCGGTTGCCGTCGGGCGACCAGGCCCCCGGAAAACCATCGTCAGTCACCACCCGCTCACCGCTGCCATCCGCGTTGATCACGACGACCTGGCATATGAAACCACATCTGGCGAACACGATGCGTGAGCCGTCGGGCGAGAAGAGAGGCAAGTATTCATCGAAGGGATTGCTGGTGAGCTGCGTGACGTTACTGCCGTCGGCGTTCATCACGAAGATGTCGAAATTGCCGTTGCGGTTACTCTGAAACGTGATCTTGCCTTCGAGAGGGCCCGGCACCTGGCTGAACCGAGGTCTCGAGATCGTAGGGGCGAGGGGCGGGACGGCGTCCCGACAGCTATTGAGCGCAGCCCCAAGAGCGAGGAGTGGAATTACATGCAGTCGGCGGCCCATTTCCTGCTCCTGTGCAAGAGGCGACACGACGATTTCGTCGTGCACGTTGGCTGAGGAATGTGGCGTATGAAGCAGGGGTGGGGCGCGGCGCTAGTCGTGAGGTTCGCGACACCGGTCGTGTTCTGGTCTGACGCTTGCTCGGTAGGCCCTCGGGCTCACGCCCACATATCGCTTGAAGGCCCGTTCGAAGGTCCTGACGTCTTGAAAGCCCGCGGCGAACGCGACCCGGACGATCGAGTTGTCATGGATACGCATCAACTCCATCGCGCGACTCACGCGGAGGATTCGCACCCACTCGGTGAACGTCGCGCCGACCTTGGAATGGAAGAAGGCGGAGAAGTACTTTCGCTCCAGGCCGGCGAGCTTCG
>WNFW01000874.1_pt1 | contig 28031 bp, 29 predicted proteins | sample 5400131 | NCBI WGS metagenome assembly WNFW01 (sample SAMN13153362, study PRJNA577476) | soil metagenome | isolation source: 20 cm soil or saprolite under grassland replicate 1 | place: USA:California | collected 2016-06-15 | reverse complement strand
GGTTGATCCTTGCTCCATTCGCACTCGGATACCAACCATATGGGGCTGACTGGATCAGCCAGACGACGAACAGTTTTGTAATGGGCATCTGTGTCGCCGTGGTTGCACTGGTGGCTTTTGTCCTCTTTTTCTACTCACTCCTCGGCTCCCTACGTGCCACTGGAGTGCTTGTTGCCCCAAGCAGGGAAGTTGCCCAGGTTCCTGTATCATATCAAGCCCAGGCACCTATGCCCCAAGCTACGGCACAATCTCAAAGCGAACTTGACAAGACACTGGCAACGCTTGCAGCAGCCCTCGCTGCTGATCTCAACTCACGACGTCAGGCGGGTAGCGACCAACAAAATGACCAGACCCAGTCGATGGTAAACAGGAGTGAAGCAAGATGAGTACAAGAGATGCAATGAGGCGGTTAATTCCTCCCGGTAGTTATGTATTGTTTCTGTTCTTTCTCGCGGGCATTTGGTTGACGATCTCGCCTTTTGTCATGACCTCTCAGCCATCTGGATCCCACTGGATTGCCTCGACAGTCAATAGTGTTACGATTGGCGCAATCATGATGGTCGCCTCACTCCTCGGAATTCTAGGTTACATGCTGTTTGCATTGCGCGATCTAATCCGTGAGACACAAGCAAAACAGCTAGCCGAACAGCAAGTTTCTCAGTTAGCAGAGTAAAGCAGATCTTGACAAAAAGATCTTTCCTAATCTGGCTCGCAAGTGAAACTTTTTCGTGATGGTGCGTAAGATTTTGTGTGCCCGCGGCGCGGGCACACAAAATCTTACGCACCATCACATGAGCACTCAGAGGGCATTCAGAAAAACAGTCGCCGAGTGATGTGTGAGGAGCTCTGTCTCAAGAAGAACTAGCTTGCACCTCTAATGTCTACCCTGATACAATAAAAGCACATTGACAAGCTCAATGTCCTATGTAGTATCTGTTTGAGACAAGATATTCATCTAATATAGATCAGGTCTTAAGAAGATAACAAGAACTGATTCATGAGAAAACGAACCAGCAGCATAAGCGGTTGGATTGTTGTACTATGGATTTACCTGAAGGTAGGCTGGCATTTTTGTCAGTGGCGAATACAGCTCTTCTTCCGTAAATCGTATGTGGTGGAAAGAACACAAACAACTATGAAACAAACCCTGCTTTTGATTCGGCATGGGCAAACTTCATGGAATGTAGAACATCGTCTCCCGGGACAAATCCCGGGAGTTGAACTAAATGAAACAGGTAGACAGCAGGCTGCTCGTCTGGCAGACGCTCTTACCGTCATTCCAATTAGTGCTATTATCAGTAGTCCCCTTGAAAGAGCGCATGAGACTGCCAGGATTCTAGCGCAGCAGTACAAGCTAGATATTCAATTTGAACCTGACCTGATGGACATTGATTTAGGACACTGGACAGGACAAAGTTATGATGAACTCTCAAAAAATGATCCTGCCTGGAAAGCTTTTGTGAAAGACCCAACAGTTGGTCCCGACGATGTTGAAACATTTCCTCATGTTCAGGAACGCGCAGTTGCTGCGATTGAACGCTGGCGTAAGCTTGATTCAATCGGTGCCTATCCAGCCTTTGTTGCTCATGCAGATGTTGTAAAGTTGCTCATCGCCCACTATACAGGTCTGGAAGCAAGACGAGCTGGCTCATTCATGATTGATAATGCATCTGTGAGCCTTGTAGAATTGGATCTCGAACATAGTCCAAGAGTTCTCGCAATTGGTTGGAATCCACAACCAGGTTGGCTCAAGTTACCCTCTCTTGACAATGAGAAAGTTGGTGCAGAAAGCCATGCACAGGGCGAACAAAAGTCATAGAGACATTTCATCACGTTGAAGGGAAATAAAGCATGTTTGATCCACGTGATCCGTATGAACGCTACTGGTGGCACTATGATTCGAGGCGACCACTCTCAACTGCTCAAATAATTGCCCTTGATAGTGTTGACGCAAAAACTGTCGCTATGGTCTGGTTGATGCTCGAACATGGAGCTTCGCTCACTGTTGCAGGTCCCACCGATCCACAACCAGGGATTGGTAAAACAACTACACTCAATGCCCTTCTCCAGTTTTTGCCCGAAGGTACAGCTTTAGCTTACATGTCCGGCATGTATGAGGATTTTGCATTCACCCAGCTAGCAGATATTGATCCTGCGAGTACCTATGCTTTATGCAATGAGGTTAGTGATCACCTACCCATTTACATGTGGGGACGCGTAGCACGGCGCTATTTGGCTCTACCGAACAGTGGATATCATATTGCAACAAGTGTACACGCTGACACAGTCCATGATGTCATTCATATGTACCAACACGACCTGCGAGTAAGCGTCGATGATATTCGTCGACTGGGTATAGTTATAAACATTGGACTTGTTGGACGCGTCTATCCACTACGCCGTCGCTGGCTTAGTACTCACTTTTTGCAGCCACAGGCCGATCCCAAATGCCCTGATGTTGTCATCCCACTTCCACTCTCATTATGGAATGATATTGATGACACATTTGAATATGCAAAACAACCTATCTTCGATGAATTGGCAAACTGGGCCGGTATTTCGTCTGCTGAGTTTGCTCTAGCCCTTCAGCAACGTATAGACTGCCTGGAGAAGCTATCTCAGGGACAGGGTGCAGATATGCGCGAGATGTACAATGCCATCAACAAACTAAGAAAACGCGCTAAAAAGTCTTCGTCCTGATTAGAATGAATTCACATCATAAATTGTTACATCAAATAAGAGTTATTTTTCAGCAGGAGTGCAGAGGACTACGTCCTCTGCCGGGGTTCGGGGCCAAGCATCTGGGGGATGCAACAGCGTGTCCCCGAGAAACTCCTTTTCCCTTATTTATCCGCCATAGACGGCATAAAAGAAATAGCTACCTAGTAAAAAGTAGTTTAAAGAAGAAAGGAATCAGCACATGTTCAAATACACTAGAGTGGTGAGCGAAGGACGTTGGCCACGAATCTGCAATGAACGTTAGATACAATCGAAGAAGAGGAGTATACTTTCTATGAGTTATTCTGTCGCTATGCTTAGCATGCATACATCTCCACTGGATTTGCCTGGAAGCACTCGTGATGCTGGCGGCTTGAACGTATATGTCAACCAACTAGCTCAAGAGTTAGGTCATTCTCAAAACATAATCGACATTTTCACCCGGCGAACAAACAAACATATCCCCACAATCGTTCAAATCACACCTCAGGTACGGGTCATCCATATCCAGACTGGCCCACCTGCCCCAATTCAAAAACATGAGCTTTTTCAATATACTGCTGACTTTGCTCGACGTATTGAAGAATTTAGGCACAAAGAAAATATACAGTATGACGTGTTACACAGTCATTACTGGCTATCAGGTGCTGTCGCTTTACAGCTTGCACACCTATGGGCTATCCCACACATTACTATGTTTCATACATTGGCCCATTTGAAGCACCTGGCAAACCCTGATGAAACAGAACCTTTCATACGCCTGGAAATGGAGCGCCGCTTGATCCAACAGGCTGATTACATCATCGCTTCTACCAATGAAGAGCGCATACAAATCACACGTCATTGTGGGGCTACTCCAGGACAGGTACGAGTTATCCCATGTGGTATCGATCTCAAGCTGTTTAAACCCCAGGACCAACAGCAAGCGCGCATAAAACTTGGTTTAGGGCTTCGTGAACCAGTGCTGCTATTTGTGGGTAGGCTCGATCCATCTAAAGGACCTGATTTGCTATTACGTAGTGCTGCAATGATGCAAGAAAAGGCGCAAATCGTTATTGTAGGAGGAAAATCCCCTCATGACAAAGATATGCAGCAACTTAAAGAACTAGCAGTGCAATTGAGAATACGCAAACGAGTGCATTTTATAGATGCGCAACCACAATACAAACTTCCAGTTATATACAATGCCGCTGATGTGACGGTAGTTCCTTCCTATCACGAGAGCTTTGGACTGGCCGCTGTTGAATCCTTAGCCTGTAGCACTCCTGTTATCGCTACACGTACTGGTGGACTTACAACTGTGGTTCAAAACAACGAAACTGGATTCCTTGTTCCACGCTGCCCTGGTTTTTTCGCAGAGAGGCTAGATTCGCTCTTGCAAAATCCTACTATGCTCAAAGAGATGAGCAAGGCTGCACGCCCATCAGTACTTCAATTTAGTTGGAAAAATGTTGCCAGCAAAGTACAAGAGTTGTATGAGGATGTGATAAACGAGGATGCTAAGCAACTAGTGGCACTCTAGTATTCCTTCGTCAATTGATATATATACGCAAATTTGGCGAATGGTTCATACCATTCGCCAAATTTGTGTATACTTCCATCAGAAAGCCACCTTTTTGTCATTTTTCACCACTAATAATTGAGAAAATCAGCAAGGAGTGATTCCTGCAGCGACTCCAATGGAAGAAAGAACTGATGCTACGCTGGTAACCCTGGCACGTTCCGGTAATAAGCAGGCGTTTGGCGAACTGATCGAGCGTTACCAGGCCATGGCGCAGATGATTACGCTACGCCTGGTCGGCAATATAGATATTGCGCGAGAAGTAGTGCAGGAGGCCATGCTTCAAGCCTACCTTTCGCTCGATCATCTATGAGAAGACACGCGCTTCAAAGGTTGGTTTTACGGCATTGTTTTGAACGTTAGCCGGAGCAATCTTCGTGAGCGAAAACGATCCGTTGTTTCCCTTGAAGCAATGCTAACAGGTTCGAGTTCAAGTGAGAATCACCTCCTGTATGTGCTTCCAGACCCTCAAGAAGTGTTGGAAGAGCAAGAACTGCAGCTTGAGAAAATACTCGCTTTCGATAATATGCAAGATAGACCGATAATGGGCACAAGTGATTGGCAACAGTACGAAGTAGTATTGGACGTATCCGAAAATGGAGTTCAGATTGCTTTTGGAATTCTTCTAGCAGGGAAAGGACAGGTCTGGTTGGATGAAGTTCAGTTGGAGCTTGTTAGTACTCCTGTGCAACATGCATAAAGTAAAGATGGTAAGTGAGCTTTGAACAACCATGATTGATAAATATCACAAACTGCTCACACAGTTTCCCAGGCTATAATAATGCCCGATTTGAGGCTCCGAATGTGCTAAAAGGGTGGACATTCGTCCAGACTTATGGTATAATCAATCCATTCTTACACAGAAACGAGACGTTACTGACGAGGTTAATCGCTATGGACTCGCTATCATTAACATCACGAGGTGCTTCATTGAAAGAGTCAGTGACAGATCGAGGTGTGACGTAAACAGAAATACTAGGGAAAGTTTGCCCTGGTTTTTTTTTATCCATATTTATACGCACGAAGGTGCCGGGCTCATCGATTTTTTCTTCATTCTTTGGGCCAATTCCCTGAACGCTCATCGGAAACGAGCGAGCAGCATTTAATGAAAGGAGGACAGAAAGGTCTCTAAGGAGCTAACGGCGCATTCACACATAAACTTCATGGTGCATGATTATGTGAAAGTTAAGCACCAGCCTGCGTATATAGAAACCAAAAGTGGCCGCGGAGTGGTTGCTAGATTTTAAGGAGAGTACCGACAGTGAATTCAAGTATGATCAATAAGATCGCAAAAGCTAAGCGTTACGCGGAAGAACCTGAACGCATTCAATTTACTCGCTTCGAAGCGACTTTCCGTGGCGAGAATGACATCCACACGACAAATTATGATAACGGCGAGTGGAACTGTACCTGTCGATTCTTCCATGACTGGGGTGATTGCAGCCATACTATGGCAATGCAGCGTGTATTGGGTGTAACTATTCCAGCAGCATATCGTCACGGTATCCCTGCTGGATTAGGCACTGGCCCCTTGTTACACTAACCCAGACAAACTTCGCATCAGGCTTAGAGGTTTCACCAATCTCTACGAAAGCCACTCGCAATATAAATAAAAGAAGCGCTGAATTCAGAAATCTGATCAACGCTTCTTTCTTTTTGATGCTGTGTCTGCTTATCTTAGCACAAAAAATAACACTATAAGTATCGAGAACATAATGGCTGCAAGGATTGCAATATAAATCAGATCATTTCGCACATAACGATAGTGTTCTGCAGTAATAAGCGTTGCAGTTGAACGCTGAGTTTTCTGTGATGCTTGACGACGAGCAGCGAGGCGAGCAGAAGCGCTTGTTTTAGCTGTTGTAGCCACTGAGGAAACGGATTTCGTATTCTCTTTCTCTGTTTCGGAAGTTGCAGTTGTAGCTGTTGATATAGCTACTCCATTGCTCTCCTCTTCCAGGCCACCTTCACTTACAACTTCTTTTTCAGTCGGAGTCTGACGCACAAGTTCAATACTCTTCGTTGTTTTTGGTCTGTTGCGCTGTGCTGCACTTCGCGTATGCGCAGTCTTTTTAGCCATTTTTACACACTCCCAGCCCGCCAATCCTTTTAAAACATTTCAGGCTTTTCGGGCTTCATTATTCATCTGATACTTTTTAGTTATACCTATCCGTAGAACTTCTAACTTCCCTACAAATAGATTGTTTCGCTTCAGTTTTCACTCTAATAGAGGCTACACGGACTATAGTAATCTTTGAGCCATTATACACGAAAGCATGTCCTGAGTCGAGAGTTATTTGACAACCTGGATACTCTGTGCTACCCTTTACGTGGCACGAAAGGGCATCACCAGCCAGCAAACACAAAAATGTAGGTAGGGGTAACAACTAAGACTGGCCCACGGGTTGGTCTTTTTCTGTTTATTTTCATTGGATTCAACATCATATATCATGCAGGAGCAGAAACCATGGCGAGGATAGTCGTCGCAATGAGCGGCGGCGTAGACAGTTCGGTAGCTGCAGCGCTACTTAAGGAAGAGGGCCACGAAGTTATTGGCATGATGCTACGCTTGTGGTCTGAACCAGGCGTTATCGAAGACGACGGCGTCTTGCGCGTAGCACAAAATAAATGCTGCTCACTGGAATCAGTGGATGATGCAAGACGTGTCGCCCGCAAGCTCGATATACCTTTCTATCTCGTCAACGTTGAGCAAGAGTTTAAGGAAAACGTAGTAGATTACTTTTACCAGGAATACGTTGCAGGTCGTACACCTAATCCATGCCTGACCTGTAATCGTCACATTCGCTTTACATTACTGCTCAACCGAGCGCGCTCCCTTGATGCCGAGTATCTTGCAACGGGCCACTATGTGCGTGTTGAGACTGATCCTCTCACAGGCAAGCGTAGGTTGCGACGAGGGGTGGATCGTGAGAAAGATCAATCATATGTACTGCATGTCCTAAATCAGACACAGCTTACCCATGCTTGCTTCCCTCTCGGTCCTTATACGAAGCAACAGGTGAGGGCTATGGCAGCGGAACGAGGTATGACCGTAGCAGCCAAGCCAGAAAGTCAGGAAATTTGTTTTGTCGCACAGAACGATTACCGAGGGTTCATTGATCGTTATGCCATGGCATTGGCAGACAAGGAGCATATCGGGATCGGTGCAACAACTCACGCAAATGGCATGATCCAGGTACCCAAATCCGGTCCAATACTCGACTTGACCGGAAAATCAGTGGGTCGTCATCGAGGCCTGGCATACTACACGATTGGGCAGCGTAAGGGGCTTGGCATCACTTCGACCGAACCATTACATGTACTCAAAATTGACTCGGAACAAAATGCCCTTATAGTAGGCCCTGCAAAGGAACTGGAGAAGACAAGTTGTACTGTCTCCAAAATGCATTACATCAGTGGCGAAACACCTACAAAACCCTTTAACGCTTTAGTACGCATAAGATATAAGGCAGCAGAGCAGGAAGCAGTGGTAACACCTCTGGAGGGACAGCATGCAAGCGTAACATTTTCACACCCACAGCGTGCTATTACTCCTGGACAGGCTGCCGTCTTTTATGGTGGAGAGCATGGAGATGAAGTGTTGTGTGGAGGAATTATTGCATGACAAATCAGGCACAAATTAGAAATTTCTGTATTATTGCGCATATTGATCATGGCAAATCCACGCTTGCTGATCGACTACTAGAATATACTGGAACAGTATCTAAACGTGAGATGATAGAGCAAACTCTGGATCAGATGGAGTTGGAACGTGAGAAAGGCATTACAATTAAGGCACAAGCAGTGCGTATGCTATACACCGCACTCGATAACAAACAATATGAACTGAATCTGATTGATACTCCTGGCCATGTTGATTTCACCTACGAAGTATCACGCAGCCTTGCTGCTTGTGAAGGCGCTCTCCTTGTAATCGATGCCACACAGGGTATCGAGGCGCAAACTCTTGCTAATCTCTACCTGGCGTTGGAGGCTGATCTAATTATTATTCCCATTATCAACAAAATTGACCTGCCAAGCGCTGAACCTGATCGCGTTAAGCAAGAAGTCGAGGACGTGATTGGCTTACCTCAAGAAGAGTGTATTCTAGCCTCGGCGAAGGAGGGTATTGGCACCCAGGATATACTTGAAGCTATCGTTCAACGCATTCCGCCACCCAAAGGCAATCTACATCAGCCGCTACGTGCCCTCGTCTTTGACTCCCATTATGACTCGTATAAGGGAGTTATTGCTTATGTACGTATCATCGACGGGGAGTTACATGAAGGCGAACGAATCGCAATGGTTGCGACAGGAAGTACTACTGAGATATTGGAAACTGGATACTTTCAACCTCGTTTGGTTTCATCATCAACACTCTCTGCAGGTGAAGTCGGCTACATCGCTACGGGCTTTAAAAATGTAAAAGACTGCCGGGTAGGAGACACTGTAACTACACCCAACGCCCTCGGTACTATCGAGGCCCTTCCAGGATATAAACCTGCCAAACCCATGGTCTACGCGGGTATCTATCCGGTTGAGGGAAATGAATATCCATTGCTACGCGATGCACTGGATCGATTGAAATTGAATGATGCCTCGCTCTTCTATGAACCAGAGACCTCAACTGCACTGGGCTTTGGCTTTCGCTGTGGCTTTCTGGGCCTACTTCATATGGAAATCATCCAGGAGCGTATCGAACGTGAATATAACCTGGACATTCTTGCTACCGCTCCGAGCGTTGAATACTATGTTACAAAGGCAAATGGTGAAATTTTAGAAGTGGATAACCCGTCTCAGGTTCCCGATGCTGGAGAAATTGAGAAGATTGAAGAGCCATGGATGGATATCTCCATCTTCACACCCACTCGCTATATCGGGACAATCATGGATCTTGTAACAACAAGGCGTGGAACATTCAAAGAAATGAAATATATCGAGGCTGAAAGAGTATTGCTGAACTATCAGATACCTCTTGCCGAGTTAATCACCGATTTTTATGATCAGCTCAAATCACGAACCCAGGGTTATGCTTCACTGGATTATAGCTTCGGCAGTTATCAAGAGGCTGATCTGGTAAAACTGGATATCCTCGTCAACGGTGTTCCCGTTGATGCCCTCTCACTGATTCTCCATCGCGATAAAGCCTACATGCAAGGACGTCAATTGGTCGAGAAACTGCGTAGACTTATTCCACGGCAACTTTTTGAAGTACCAATACAAGCTGCAATCGGTTCGCGCGTCATAGCTCGTGAGACAGTCAAAGCCGTTCGCAAAGATGTGCTTGCCAAATGTTATGGTGGCGACATTACACGCAAACGCAAACTTTTGGAGAAACAGAAAGAGGGCAAGAAGCGTCTCAAAATGGTTGGCAACGTTGAGATTCCGCAAGAAGCATTCATGGCAATTCTCTCACTCGGAGACTAAAACCACTTCCTTTCAACCCAAAAAGCAGAAGGACCTGGAGATTTAATCATCCAGGCCTTCTGTGTTTTCTTCTGCACAACTCCCGTGTCACGTTCAACCGAGTCTATTACATAGAAGGGGCATGTAATAAAGAGTTATGCCCTTAGTAAAATCCTCTGGTTACTCCCGCCATCCTGTGACGTAAGCCGTCGTAAAGACCGGTTATTCTGCTCAAACAAGAAATTAACGCGGTGAGTCAGGTAATAGTCGGTAAGCTCAGAGGCTCGGTATGCCCGCCTTCACGGGCTCTACTGGTCGATCTGAAATACCATTCCTAAAAGGCGTATTGGTTTCTTCATTGGTTTCATAATTTCTCCTTTCGGATGACCAATGTGTGGCCTCTCGCCAGATGCCAGGGTCTGTTTGGTTCCCTGGTTGTTCCTTTATGGACATAAATATCTTAACATGATACACCCTGACATGTCAAGAAACGTAAGTTCCAAAAGTGATAAACATATAGTCTAATACTTGAGTTAATCTCAAAATGAAAAGCGCAGAGTTAGCTCTCTGCGCTTTTCTATGCACTATCCTTTTGGACTTGCTCTTTATTCAACTCGATGGACAAGTTTCTTCTCTAAGAAAACATTCACATCGGTCTAATAGAGCTCACGATTGGTGCCTAAATCTCTATCAGGAGGCATTACAGGCTCTGTTGTTGTAGCATCAGGCCCACCCATTACGTCCTGTTTATATCTCGTAGAACCAATTCCTGTCGGTTCGTTGATAATGTCCTCATCCAGAGTTGGACGATCCTTCTGCTCATCTCCCATTGTAGCATTTTGTCTACTAGTAGTCGCACCTTTAGCAGCAGCACTATCGCCATGGAACAGGTAGTTAGAAGACTGAGGATCCAACGCTCCCGCTGGTGCCTGATCAACCATACGTGAGAAATTATCCAGATCATGTTGCAGGGCCTTCTCAAAGCGACTTCCAGCACCCAATTTCTCACCTGCATCACCTAAAACTCCAGCAGGTGGATTGTAGCTTATGAAAACATCCACCAGCGTCTGCATCGGCCCAATTGTCTGGAATGTGACCCTTCCAGCATTCTCGAAACCATTATAGGAACTCCAGCCTATCTGGCGATTCTCTATCCAATCTTGATTTACTGCATCCCATTCATGACGTCCAACAACCTCTGCTACCCAATGGCTGCGCTGATCGTCATAGTAGGTTACTTCTTTCACAAAGCTCATAAACTTCGGAAAATCGTTGAAGTGTGAGAAAAGGCTATATACTTGGTGAACTGGTGCATTTACCATCACCGATGCGTGGTGTTCTGTCCAATTCTTTGCCATTTTTTTCTCTCTTTCTTATTCGTATCTCTCTTGCTGCATTATTGAGCTTACTCTCGCTGTTATTAAGCTCAAAACACATTCTTACGCATTACTCAAAGGTTTCTTCTCATCATGTTCTTTTCTAATCAAGAACATGAAAAGTATAACAGATTAGAGTATAAAAATCAACTATTTAAGCACTTCTATAACGATTTATAAACCAATTCTAAACTTATTTTAATCGTTTTAACTTAACGGTCCCCCACCGGAGAAGACCAGCCGAGCATCGCTAAAAAGCCATAATTAATCTCAAAAATGTTCCGATTACGCACATTTTCGCGGCAGCATCGGGATTCTCTGTTCTTTAATAAGCAGAATATCGGGCAATTACCCGACGAAAAATAGGGTAATTGCCCTATTCCAGAGGCTTGTATATACTCCTATAGTATGAAATAGAATACAATAGGAGTCTGGATAGAAACTTTGCAATATAGGCTCCGGCGCTTATCAAAAATTGGATCAATTTATGAGTTTATGTTGTAAAAGCAACAACGAGACCACCACCAAGAAAAGATATTTTTATGTGAGAGGATGTAATGCGATGAATAATAAGCGACTGAAGATCCTGGTAATGTTCCTGGCTATATTGGCTCTCGGTAGCATTACACTTGCAGCTTGTTCACGTCCAGGCACTATCACAAAAACCACGGGAAGTACGCCAACAGCGAGCAGCAGTGGTGGCGGGGGAGGAGGTTGCGCAAGCGGAACAGTTCACATGGATGCATCCAACTTTGTGCAGAAATGTGTCAATATTTCTAAAGGGTCAAAAGTTACGCTTGTTGATGATGTTCAGGTTTTGCATATAATTACAAACGGGCAATGGGTAAACGGTTCTCCCCAAATTTCTGTGCAATCAGGAGCACCTACAATCCCAAATGTGAATATCAGTGGAGGCAGTGCCGTTATTGGTCCTTTTAATACAGCGGGTAAGTTCAATGTTCTCTGTACAGTTCACGTAGGCATGAATTTAGTTGTAAACGTTACCTAAATAAATAGGTATTTTGACTGGAGGCGAAATAGCAGTGCCCAAAAGCCTTTTTTTCGTTTCCTGCAACCAAAAAATCATACTCATGCGATGAGTAAATTACATTTTCAGGCTCAACAGTACTTGTGGTGTCATAAATAGTAATGTGGTACCCTGTTTTTGCAATCTAGCGCGTCTAATGGTATATAGACATTGAAATTGTAAACTGTACTGAAATTCAGGTTACAACATGTAACTAATCGGATGCTGCCAACGTATTGTGTATTAGAAGCTTTTCAAAGGGGAAAGCGCGATAACTTCTGGCAATGGAACTACCATTTGCTCATATAAATAATCTCGTCGAAATCGTAGTCAACATCCACACAAAACGAGGTGAAATGATTAATGGTAACCGCACCTGAAACACCCGAAGCAAAACTGAATCGCGCATTAGAGCTGATTGGAGGCTCTATCGACCCTGAGATTGCTGAATCATACTCTTCCTTGGAGGAGCGCATTCTGGCACAGGCGCTCGAAAACGTCGAGCTGGCTGAGCGGCGTTTGCGTGAAATCCAAAAGCTAGTTGATGACCTCACCGCAGTCCCAGTCTAACACAACAATGCAGCCATCCGTAACAATCTTCAGCTTCTGTGTCCCATTAGAGCGGATAAACATTTCGTAGGTGCTGATTGATAGCATACATCTCCGAATGATTTCCGTATGAGCAATAGAGGAGGAAGTACTCCTCAAGCATCAGGAAACTCTATTCCTATTTGCACCTACATATTCTGGCGTTTCAGTAATAATACCAGTTTCTGGTGTTTGTATTTGCTCGATCTTTCCAAGCAAGATCAGGAAACAGCATAACCCTACTATAAGAATTGCTCCAGTAATAAGGAAATTTGGTGCAAAGCCAATACGATCTGCAACAATACCAGCCACTATAGGTGCCACGATCCCAGCAAAATTGCCAAGGAAGTTCATAATGCCTCCAACACTTCCAACAGTCCCTTTAGGAGCGATTAATGAGGGTATACTCCAGGCTATTGGAGCTGCAAAAGCCAAGCCACCCAGGGAAATTGTTAACCAGGTAATTGCAACATTGACATTTGTTGTAAAGGTTGCACCTATCGCTGCAACACCTAGTAGCATACCAATTGTAAACAAAACCTTCCTGACCTTGGTAGGATCGTTGCCTTGTGTGATCAGTCTATCGACCAACACTCCTCCGATAAGAATGTCTGTCGCTGTCGCTACTAGCCAGGGAATTATAAGATAGAGGCCACTCTTCAAAACTGATGCATGCAATTGTGTCTGAAGTTAGCCAGGTAACCACACCAGAAACAAGTTAAAAGCATAGTTATATGCCGTGAAACCGAGTGTCAAACCCCATACTTTCCGTTGGCGCAACAGAAAGCCGAGGCTGGCTGCAGTACTGGCAGGAACTGCCCCTTCTTGTTGGGCACCACCTTCAACAATATATTTCCGCTCTGCCTCCGATAATCTCTTTGACTCGCTCTGCCTCCGATAATCTCTTTGACTCGCGTGGATTTCGATATAGTAACCAAAAAACAACTGCGTAAACAAGACTGGGAATACCTGTCATCCAGAATCCAGCTCTCCATCCCCATGAGGCAACAGCTAATGCCACAACAGGAAGCCCAAGAGCGCTCGAAAACTTGGCGGCAGCATCAAAAAAGGTAGTCGCTCGTCCTCGCTCCCTGACTGGGAACCAGTATCCTGTGGCTTTGGATGAACCCGGAAAGGCTGGAGATTCACCTATACCAAGCAGTACTCTTGAAAGAATAATAAGCCCAAATCCACTGACAATTGCAGTCATAAAGCTTGCAATCGACCAGATAATAGTTCCAACTCGCATGATCCATTTGACTCCTATCCTATCAAGAATAGCGCCTACTGGAATTTACAAAAGAGTGTAAGACCACAGATAGGCAGATAGGAGAAGGCCAATATCCGTATTCGTGAAATGAAATTCTTTGATAAGTGACGTTGTAGCTACAGAGAGATTGACACGATCAAAGTAGTTAATGATAATGCCAATACCCAACAAAGTCGCAATGCCCCATCGTACTTTTCCAACTCGTATGCTACTGCGCATGATATCACTCCTTTGTGTCAGCACGTTATAAATGTTTTTTCGTCTACTTCTTCCACGAATGATTCGAGGGAAAAGAAGCAGTAGTTTTCATGCACGCATAATACTGTAGTCTGGTCATATCGTGAAATTTTTCTCCTTAGCAGGAGAAAAATTTGTTGCACTTGTTGCGATTGTTGCACTTGTTGCACTTGTTGCAAATGTTTTGAGGATAGTAAATTACTGAATGGGAAAGAGACAGGATAACATCATGAAGTTGCCCTTGGTACCCGCTGCCTCCTGGTCGGACTCGTTCCGTTGTTTCCCCGGCTCAAAATACCTGGACGGATGAAGCCTATCGAGGGCAAGAATTGGCGGACTGGTGCAAAGCACAGGGTGACAGGGAGTTGGAAATCATGGAGTCTTCTACAGGCATACAGGGGGTTTCGCGTTCATCAACTGCGTTGGGTGTGGATCGCATGTTAGGCTGGCTCTCCCGCTCTCGTCGCTTGAGTAAAGACTATGAGCGTAAGGTTCAAATCAGCGAAATGCTCACCCAGAAGGCGATGATTCGGCTCCTAATTGCCCGTTTGTGCTGGAGCACTTATTCTATTCTCAGCACGCTCATTCGAGGTGGCGGTGTTTCGACTACCTCTCATGCATTTATTACGACAGAATCCCCCATGCTAGCTTAGAGGACACATGATATAAACTGTATGACCTTTAGCCAAGAGGAATGCTACGCCAATCGACCAGTTCATCGAAGTATTTGAGTGCTGTTGGATCATTATCGGCCGCCCATCCATCTGGATGTATTAGAATATGACGCTGCAGATAGAGCAAAGCAATCAGCCACTTGCGTTTGCCTGTTCCATCCGAACCACGCAACAATTCGAACTCAGCCTGTTCTAATAACAATGTGACAATTGTAAGTTGCGCCATGCGTTCAACAAGACCGCGCAGAGGAAGTTGAGCGCTATCAGCGTCAAGCGATGTCAGCCCCTGCAACCTTTCTGCAAGTTGATTCACTAATGTTTGAACCTGTCGTGCAACCGGAACCACAACAGGTTGTTGGCATGATTGCAAACGTTGATGTAACATGCCGAAGAGCGCTGCAGCAGCGCCTTCTCTGGTCATAGCCCGCGCTACATCGAGGACAATAACATTACTTGAACCCTCCCAAACGACATTTACAATACTATCACGTAGCATGCGTGCATTAACCCAGTCCTCAACATAGCCATTCCCTCCCCTCATTTCCAACGCTTCCAGGGTCACATATTCGCCACGTTTAGGGATATAGTATTTGCAAAGTGGAGTCAAAATGCGTAGTAGGCGCTGGTCTTCCTCTGAGCCATGACTATCCACTCGCTCCAGCACTGCTGCCGTTTCAAAAGCCAGAACCGCGCAGCCCTCTACCTCTATCAACAGATCTACCAGCTGACGGCGCATAAGCGGATGTTCGGCTAATGTTCGTCCAAACACAACACGTCCCCGTGTATGAACTAATGCCTCAAGAAAACTACGGCGCATAGCTGCAAGCGAACCAATTGCGGCCCAAATACGGGTGAGATTAATCATCTCTGTCATTTGCACAAATCCACGATTCAAAGCCCCTATCTGGTACGCTTGTGCGCCATTGAGCGTCACCTCTCCGGTTGCCAATGAGCGAGTCCCAAGTTTATCCTTGAGCCGATTAATGGTAAAAGCGTTGTGGGTGCCATCTTCAAGTGTCTTAGGCACAAGGAATAGCCCAAGTCCACGAGTTCCAGCTGGAGCTCCCTCTGGACGTGCAAGTGTGAGAATAATATCGGCAGAAACGTTAGAGCAGAACCATTTGTCTCCCCAAAGTTCCCACTCAGGTTGCAATTCCCCCCTGAAATCCGTTCGTAGTGTTGCTATAGTGGTGGTCAGCCCAACATCCGACCCTCCCTGCTTCTCTGTTAAAAACATAGCGCCTTGCTGCAAATCATCTAAAGTTAGCGCAGTAAGAGAAGGTAGAAAACGACTCGTGAGTTCATCGCTAGCATACCGCTCTAAGACGCGAGCCAATGCATCGGTCATTGCTATCGGACAGAACACGCCAGCTTCGGCCTGCATACCTAAATACCCCAGTGCAAACTTGACAGGTTGTGGTACATGGCCCTTCCATCCCAAGGCGTCGTCTCGATGGGAGCAGGCAGCAATAGCAAAATCTTGATAAGCGATGCGTTCAAGTTCGTGATATGCAGGATGAAAAATCACCTCGTCAATACGTTGCCCTTTTTTGTCAAACTGAACAAGTACAGGCCCTTGACGATTCGCTTCTTCTGCCAGACTATCCATCTTTTGAGATGAAACGGCACCCATTTCAGAGAGGATGATCTCTGCTCGCTCATAGTCTTCCTCAGATAGATGCCGCTTTAATATAAACGAAAGGTCAGTGTCTGCACTAAAGAAATTGATCCCTTCAGTGGTCGGCATAAGATTATATTGTTCTTGCATCGCTTGTACCTTTTAGTGTTACCGGAACGTGATTATTGTTGAGAACGTTTAAACTTCTTCTCAATTGCTGATGTACCGAAAGGTATTGTAGCATACATAGCACAGATTCGAGTATTCAAATGCGAACAGTATTGATTTTTAACCCAACCTCCGGTATATCAACGGCAACTGATAAACGTATGTCCCCGAAAGAGACTGAAGAAGCAATTCTTCAGGGTTTGCAAGCATATGGTATTGAGCCAGAAATTTACTATACAACACCCGAAGATACTGGCCAAGGGTTAGCTTCACGCGCAGCGACAGAACAAACAGAATTGGTCATTGCTGCTGGAGGTGATGGTACAATCCACGCAGTTGCTAATGGATTAGTCGGTACACAAAGTACACTTGGTATTATTCCTACTGGTACAATGAACAATCTCGCTCGGAGTTTGAACATCCCTGTTACTATCCCCGCAGCATGTGTAGCTATTGCAAAAGGAGAAACGCGTCTCATAGATGTTGGAAAAATTAATGAACAGATCTTTCTTGAAGTAGCTGGCATAGGATTTGAGGCATCGCTCTTTCCTGCAGCTGAGGAGATTAAAAAACTAGGGCTACTTACAACCCTGAATGGAGTTGTGAGCGGCCTGAAGACTTTACTTACATTCCAACCAACTGGAATTCGCATTACCTTTAACGCTCGTCAAAGACGTCCTTACAAGGCTTTGCAAGTGACAATTTGTAACGCTCCATTCTATGGCCTGCATCTTGAAGTAGTCCCTCATGTTTTAATGGATGATGGACTACTTGATGTTGTGATCTATAGAAATTTTAGTAAGCTCGAATATATTCTACACGCCGTTTCTATCAGTCAAGGGAGACGCAGGTATCAACCAAAGATCGTTCATAGACGTGTAAAATCACTTCATATCAATAGTGATCAGCCGTTAGAGCTACAGGTCGACGGTATTCCTCAAGGAACCACCCCAGCATTCGTTACTGTTCTGCCTGGTGCCTTACGTGTATGCGTACCAGATGCCATGGCACCTGGACTTCGTATTCAAGAATCTGAAAAAGTCGAACTGAATACTCCTGTCAATGCGAAAAACTCGGAACCATAAGTACACAAAGGAGACTGACTATGCGTAAAATAGCTGGATTAACAAAAGAAAAAGAAAAATCTGGATCACGAGAGACGAAAGGAACACCTTCCACAACAATTCCAAAGTTAACAACTACAGTTGAGCAGAATGTTAAACCTATGGTAACGGAAGCGCAACAAGTGGCAGCAAAAACCTCAGTTTCCGGTCGCCATGCTGTTTCACGAGGAACAATCTTCCTGGCTTTCTACCTCTGGTTCTTATTGGGTGCAATCATGATTTCACTCATTGCTCGCTATACCCAATTTTTCCCAGGTGATCAAACAATTACTCGCAATCTTCAGAAGCAGCGTCATCCGCTGCTTTGCAGGCTCATGGTCGCAATTTCTGAGCCTGGTTTTCCTACATTTGGCGTACCACTCACAATTAGCATTGCCGGAATATTCTGGGCATTACGCTTTCGACTAGAGGCGATCTTTATCTTACTTACAAGTTCCTCCAATTTACTCAATTGGACCGTCAAACGCCTCATTCGACGTCCACGCCCATCTGAAGATCTTGTGACAGTAGCACGAGTAATAAATGAGCCCAGTTTTCCCAGTGGTCATGTTATGCACTATATCAATTGGTTTGGTTTTCTGACATATTTGTTGGCAACCAATTGGCGATCAGGCAAGCTAAGAAACACCTTGATCACAATTTGTACCTCGCTGATTGCTTTGATTGGCCCGTCGCGGGTTTATTTAGGAGCCCACTGGCCAAGTGATGTGATGGCAGGTTACATTTATGGAGGTTTATGGTTTGGTGGTGTCATGACCATCTATTTGCGCATCAAGGCCTGGATACATCCATCCGCTGGAAAAACCCCGGAGGCAATAAAGCCATTGAAACAGCCTGGTGAACAAGAATAAAATCCGTTTGCAGATTAGGCTGATATGGTTAAGGCAAGGTTCAGTTCACATGCATGTGATCGTTTCTCATCAACAGAAAGATTTCTCATCCTGAGCATAGCGAAGGATCTCGTATTCCAACTGGTGAGATCCTTCGCTACGCTCAGGATGACAAGGCAAAACCATTCTGTAGATGAAGAACTGCCAAGACGATTTGAACTATAGCTAAGGTCTATAATGGTTATTAACATAGACTCATTTGATCGTATGAGTCACTTACTTCGAGCTTGTCTATATTTCCTCACGACGAGTAACGGCTTCAAAATGCACACCAACAGCAAGTTGCGCTCCACGGGGTGATATAGCTGATTTGCCGAGAGATTGTTCAATCTTTTGAATCACCTGAGTATTGCATACGCTACCGGGTTGCTGATGCGTTGTCAGGCAGATGCTTGCAGTCATGTAATTAGCTGTTCCAAGGATATCTTTCGCTACTGGTGAAGTTGGGTCAGACAGACTATTTGCAATATCTTGCCATTGCAAATTTTGCAGGTCTTGAACATTAAAGCTTGCACCAATCATAATATATTGGTTTGCAATATCGATAAATGGAATACTGCCAGATTGAGTTGTATATGGCGGAACATCATACGTATTCAACAGATTCTGCTGATCGGTAGTTGGCGTCTGTAAGGGATTTTGTTGCTGATCTTCAGTTTCGACAGGCACAAAATCAATGTACTTGCTTGTATAGAAAGAACCGCCATAATGGCCAGTATAGAATGTAAAAGTAGGTGTGCTGGGATAAACGTCAGTACTTGAAGAGGTTGTCTGATAAAGCTTGTCGAATGTGCCAAAGTGACTGAGTGCAACCACAGTAGCCCAACGTTGCGCTGCACAGTATGGACAGTATTCTGCGCCTATATACAAAAACTGTGGCTTTCCTGTTGGCCCAACCAGAATCGGAGGCGGTCCCTTTACAGCATGCAATGGATTTTGGAGCTTGAGAACGATTATCTTGATTGCTGTTAAGCCGTTGCTGTCGTTGTTGCTTCTCCCGCTCACGGCGTTGAGCCGCAGAAACTGGTTTTTGTTTCGTTTTTGCCATATTCGTTTCCTCATTATGATCTACCAGGAACTAAACAGGATAATTGTATCATAAGCAAGGAATATTTCATCTCTCAATTACCTCACAACAGTACATCTGCATTTTATTTTAGAGGAATTTTACATTTGTCGTTTTGCTTGACAAAGCAGCAGCCCTTAAGGTACAATCGTAGCGCCATAACAGGTAGCGCATTACATGAGCCTCGTTCGTCTAGTGGTCAAGGACATCGCCCTTTCAAGGCGGAGATCACGGGTTCGAATCCCGTACGAGGTACTTATTTTTTTGACAAGCCGGTGAACCAATTTATAGAATTATAATTGGTTTAGCTGGCTTTTTATTTGTAACTCTAAGCCTGCCAGATAGAGAGGATACCAATGATTAGTGTCGAAGAAGCACTAGAGCGTATACTTGCGGAAATAACACCACTTTCTTCTTCCAGAATGCCGCTACCCGAATCGCTTGGACATGTTCTGGAAGAAGATGTGATCTCTCAGGAAGATATCCCGCCATTTGCCAATTCAGCTATGGATGGATTTGCCTTGCTTAGTCAGGATAGTAAACCTCGTGATGGGCAATCTCCACGTTTACGAGTTACAGGGGGTGTCGCAGCTGGTTATGTAGCTGACCACGCAGTAGAACCTGGCACAGCGATGCGTATTATGACAGGTGCGCCAGTTCCACCAGGGGCCGATGCTGTAATACAAGTAGAGTTGACACGCTCTGATGGACCTGGGAGCGAATGGGTTGAAATTCTGCAGGAAGTCGCTCCGGGTAACAATATCCGTCCTGCTGGAGAAGATATGCGCCATGGGCAAACTGTTCTCTTAAGAGGAACAGAGATTGGCCCCTGGGAAATTGGGGTCCTGGCAACCCTTGGCTGGTCACATGTGCCTGTAATTCGCCGACCTTGTGTAGCAATATTAGGGACTGGCGATGAAGTAATCGACGTACATGAACCACTGCGACCAGGGAAGATACGCAACAGTAATAGCTATCTCCTTGAAGCTGCAGTACGACAAGCAGGAGCAGAACCAAAGAGGTTAGGAGTTGCGCGTGATACCGTGGAAAGCCTGCGTGAGAAATTTTCTGAAGCCATTCAATGTGATCTTATCATCACATCCGGCGGCGTTTCCGTTGGAGAATTTGACCTGGTTAAGAATATTATGGCTGAGCAAGGAGAGATCCACTTCTGGCGCATCAATATGCGTCCTGGTAAACCAGTCGCATTTGGCCATATTGGCACTGTACCGTTGCTAGGACTTCCTGGTAACCCAGTTTCAGCGGCAGTAACATTCGAGCTTTTTGGCAGACCTGTAATACGCAAGATGCTGGGACATACCAACCTGCTACATCCTCAAGCTGATGTTGTGGTTGAAGATGGTGTTCGTGAGCGCGTCATGCGCCGTCACTATGTGCGCGCCCACGTGGAATGGCGCGATGGCCTTTTCATCGCTCATACAACTGGCAATCAAGGTTCCAATATTATGACCTCATTACTGAATGCGAACGCGCTGTTAATTGTACCAGAGGGTGGGACAGTTATTCAACCAGGAGACACCGCCAAAGCGATAATGTTAGATTGGCCCGATGGATGAGCTCATTTAACGTATTCCACTAGCTTCGGCATACTCCATTCCACTGCCGTTATACAGCTCACTCGATTGCAAGGGTTGAGATGGCGAAGAAGCGACTACCCAACCATTTCCAAGGACGAAAGTTGCGCCTGTTCCACCATTACCCCATTGTGAATGAGTCTCAATAGGAGTGGATGAGAAAGAATCGCTATTACTTTGATTATGCGCAATATAGCTATTGTTTATACCTGCATTTGCTAAGTCCAGTGAAAACGGATTTGAGTCATGCATCAGCACAGAATCTGGCAAGCAAAGAGTGATCAGTCTAAGTGCAACTAGCTCACCTGCCACCTGGCATACTTGTTCACGTGACATTACCAATTGCTGGCAGGCCATTTGTAATGTAGTTTTACCATCGGCAACTGTAAAGAGACGCCATTGTTCTGGAGTAATTTGTACATGCATATTCCTATCACGAAGTCCAGATAGGTCCGTCGGATTCAACACCATTTGTGGTTGCATAAATGCGGTATCGATACGCTTTGGAGTTAGAGCTTCGGTTATTGGCTTCAGCATGCTAATCGAAGCTGTTGAATAATTTAAAGTATCTGTATTTCTCACTACATTCGTCGCAAAACCTTCACTAAAGTCCCTTGAGTTCGAAGTTGACGGTGTAACGGAAGCGCTATAGAACTGTGAAGGATCATGCATTGTCAAAGCATCATGAATATAAGATGAAGTTGTTCTAAATTTTGATTGTTTTTGTGGATGTACTGATGAAATAGTACCAGCATGGTCAAATTGCGAAGGAGTTACGAACGATTTCAGTGGTACCAGGGACGAAACAGTAAGTGCTATCAGGAGTCGATCAGATGGAGGTTGCAAACCTTCGTCAAAATACATTTCGCCAGTAGTCCAACAAAGAAGAACTTGCAAAATCTTTGTAGTCTCTTGTGCAGCCCATACGTAAAGGCTATCCTGATTGAGATACTCTAGATCAATTAGAGTAATAACTGTAAGGGTTTCGTTTTGAAGAGATGCGCCAAGTGCAGACGTTATTGCTTGAAGAGCTTTCTGTGAGATAACCCCCGCCTGAAGAAGTCTATCCCCTAGAGTCTTATGAGACCGTACAGGGCCAATACACATCAACTGTCCCTGACGAAATGAGAGTTCTACCCACTGCCCTTCTCGCTTGATAATCAGGACCCCGTTTTTAGCCTCTTCCTCAATTTTCTGCAAGATAGTTGATAGGCTAAACTGTTCTAACGTACCTATGAATGACACAATACTTCACCGCCGTCCAAGAACGACTCTCAACACTAATATAGTTCTAATCTTCCTTATATCTCAAAGATTACATATATCAATGTAAGAGCCCATTACAAACATTGCGATACAATTACGACGATACCACAGGCGTTATAACTTTGGCGTCATTGCCATTACGGAGGGAGAGGGATTCGAACCCCCGGGGCGGTTAACCCAGCTGTTTTCAAGACAGCCGCAATAGTCCACTCTGCCATCCCTCCGAAAACAGTGTAACATACGTCTATCCAATTTGGAAAGGGGATAGGAAAAAATTTCGTGAAAAAGGGTGTATTATACACACACCTAAAGTGATTTATGTCAAAGTTTGCTGCTTGAGTAGTGCTTTAAAAGCATTAAAGCTGGTACAGAAATAACCGTACATATCTGTAGGACTTTTGGGATAAATACTGAGAAAGACAAACTTGTTTCTGTATACCACAACAACATACAATAATAAAAACCGTTAGATCAACATGGCTCGAAATGGATTTATATTGGATGAATAGGCCAATGCAGCTTCTGTGTTCTACAGGAACTTTCAGCAGATTCCCAGATCTCACTGATTATCGCTCTATCTTAACCTATGGGCCAGAGCTTGAAGTCGATGGTCTTGAGTTAATGTTTTATCCAGACTGGTCATCTGAAATTGAACAAATCGCTACAGCATTAATTCAGTCACAATTGAGGTTTCCAGCCATTCATGCTGAAAAAGGTATCGCGCCAGCACTTACAAGTTCGCGACCAGGAGAACCTGAGCAAGGATGGCAATGGATGCAAGCAAGCTGCCGGTTGGCTAAATCGTTAGGGGCCAATTTACTGATATTCCATCTATGGGGATATCCCAACTATGATGAAAACATTGAAAAAAATCTTCAATTGCTGAACGATTGCATGAAAATTGCAGAAGAGTTCGGATTACAATTGGTGATTGAAACTGTACCATGCAAATATAACGACCCACTCAGCAATATCTTACGGGCTGTAGAACAAGAGCCAAATGTACTTGTGGCACTTGATACCGAATTTCTGGAAATGCACAATCAACTAGAAGCGGCATTAGAGGCAGATTGGTTATGGCAGTATAATCGTGTGCGCCACATTCATATCAAAGATTACGATGGAAACTTGTATTCAACCGGCAATTTCCGCCGTTACTTGCATCCCGGTGAAGGAAGTATCAATTTTCGCAAGTTCTTTGATTTGCTCAAACTTCATAGCTTCAAAGGCAACATCAGCCTAGAATCCTCAGTCGTCAATCAGGATGGGTCAAGAGATATTCATAAGCTCAAACAGAACCTGTCTATGTTGCACGGGATGTTACATATTTTTTGAAATCTGCGACTCATAACTGAGCACAAACTGTTAATAAACCTCTTTCTGTTACCACCCATGGTACTTTCTTACTGCTTTTCATGCCTACTTACGAAGTATCATGTCCTCCATCCGTTATAACAACATAACAATTGTAACAAATATTGCACTCATACGACAGTTTTTTTTTCTAAATCATCACTGACCAAGTGCTTTGTATCTTATCCACGAACGTTCCTGATGATATAGCTAGAGAGTATGCAATGAAACGTTTTTGTTCAAATTTTCAAAACCTATTTCTGGGGAAAACACCTGTTGTGCTGGTAGCATTAATCCTTCTCGGTTCGCTCATTGGTGCTAGTCTCATACTGCATACTATGAATCACACTAATACTATTGGGAATTGTTCATCTTCCTCTGTTCAATCAATCGCTGCCAGTGCCGCACAAAGCTGTACGAAGGTGATACCCCATCATCAAGTACAGACAACCGGGCAGATTAATCATAATATGAAAGGCGAAGTAGTTGGAACAGAAATATTATTACTACCTAGACAAATTGCCGTAACACCGACTCCTGGCCTTGAACCTGTAAAAACGTATCCAACGCAGGTACCGACTATTCCCTATCCCACATCATCTGGTAAAGCCGCAGTAATAGCCATGATCAATCAAGTTTTTGGCTCCTACACTTCTGGAGCTTTGAACGTCGCTCGTTGTGAATCTGGTTTTAATCCTCTGGCGTATAATCCAATTTCAATTGGAGGCAGTCATGCCGAAGGTGTCTTCCAAATCCTCTACCCAAGTACATGGAGAGGTACATCCGAGGCATCAAGTTCTCCTTATTCTGCGATGGCAAATATTCTTGCAGCTCATCAGATTTTCCTAAGAGATGGCTATAGCTGGAGAGAGTGGTCTTGCTCTGCTTAGCCAACGATACCAATACTACCTACTAACATGTAAAGCTCAGCGAAGCATCTGGGTACCTCGTGCGATCTAGACCCCTCTCTTTGCTCAGGGTCAACTCAATCTTTGTCATGCTGAGCCCAGTGTAGTATCTCTCAGTCAAATTACTGATCAGTGAAAAAATGCATACCTGTTGGCAAGTAATGTATACTATCCTGGAGGTGTCCAGGAGTAATTGATGACTATCATGACAGTTAACAAATTAAACTCGCTCGGTGAAATAAAAATCCAGTATCAGGGAGAAGTTCTCGAGCGTTTAACAGATGGGGTAATCATCCAAGCTTATTGGGAGCTTCCATTAAAAGATCTTGGCTATACTTGCTTCGAACCAGGAGACCGTTTTATAGAATATTACTTTACTAATCAGTGGTTTAATATCTTCGATATTTCAAATGCAAGTAATGAGCGAAAAGGATGGTATTGTAATATTGCCGAGCCTGCTGATATTCACGATGACCAGATAAAACAGAAAGACCTGCTTCTTGATGTCTGGGTTGATCCTTGGGGTTCACCACTTGTTTTAGATGAAGACGAATTCGAACGTGATACAACATTAGACAATACCCAACGTCGAGGGGCAATGCAGGGATTGCATGATTTGTTGCAGATGATTGCAGCCCAGATTACTCCATTCTCATATAAACGCCTCACAAATAAGCAGAGTGTATAATAGGAACATTGTGGAGCTTGAAATCTTAGAATCTTGTAGGCATCTCTGCCAGATAGTAAACGAGCTGATACGACTTGCTACCAATACTTGTGCCTCAACTTACAACTGTGACATAACACCTTTACTTATGGCTCGAAGAGTAGCGTAAACACCTTTTCCTGATGAAGCAATAGCCTCATAACTGGGAACTCGACGGCGATTGAGGTAACGTTCAAGTACTGGAACAGGCAAAGCAGAGGGCATATCGCGTTTATTCCACTGCATAACAATAGGAAAGCGTGACATTTCTTTGCCAATGCGGCGCAAATTCATCTCGAGTTCTCGAATACTTTGAACATTCTCCTCAAATTTTTCTGCTTGCGAATCTGCAACAAAAACGATACCATCCGCACCGTTGAGCACAGCCAGACGAGTGCGTTCATAGAGAATCTGCCCAGGTACAGTATATAAATGAAATCTGGTCCGAAAACCGTGAACAGTGCCAAGATCCAAAGGTAGGAAGTCGAAAAATAACGTCCTTTCGGTTTCAGTAGCGATGCTTAACATCTCTCCACGGACGGTAGGATTGATGCTCTTAAACACATACTGGAGGTTAGTCGTTTTCCCACAGTATCCGATGCCATAGTAAACGATTTTGCAGTGTATTTCGTGAGTAGAAATATTGATGAGCGCCATGCGTAAGATGCCCCTAATCACGGAAGAGTAGGTCGATGGTATCTTCTACGGAGGAGCGAAATTGAATATTGAGAACAGAAGATTTCTGGCGGTTAGTATCTGCTCGTACACGTTCTAGGGTACGTCCCAATTCCTCAGAAGCTCTTTTTGAAAGAACTTTGACAAGTCCTATATGAGTGAGTTTGTCAAAGACGATTACGAGCAGCCATTGATCCCCGACCATTGTGGTATAGATATTCTCATGCACTCCCTGTTGAAAAATAGTGCGGAAATCTTTTTCGCCGAGTAACTCTGCAACATGGCGCGAAGAAGAGAATGCACCAGCCAATAAGGCTCCAAGCGATGTTGCATTACGCTTTGTAGAAGTTCCTTGAGAGGAAACAACTTGACCACTTTTGTCCAATAACATGACAGAAGTAGCACTGGTACCACTCATTAGTTTATTTAGTGCATTGGCAATAGTATCAAGTTCATGATCAGATATAATAAGATTGGTCAGTTGTTCCATGTACGCGTCGCTCTCTGTGCGCATCTTCGGCTTTAATGGTAATTCCACTACAAACTATTATTATGCTATATCCAGAGCTTGAAGGATTTCATTTCGACTCGCCTTCACCATATGGCGCACTCGGCTAATGCTCGAAGCATTATCAAAAAGAGTGACTACCAATGCAAAGTCTCCAAGCGGTTCAACGCTTACTAATCCTTGCTCATATTCCGTGAGAACACCAACTACACCCCCTCGTGAAATTTCCTGCCCCAATGCTTCAGCGGTATTCAAACCTGTCGTCATATAAGCACCGACAGTTTCCATGTCTTCTTTGCCATCACGGCTCAAACCCTCAATCAATAAGCCATCTCGTCCGACCAGGACAGCAAGTCTCACTCCTGGAATCGTCAAAAAGCGACTCAGCATTTGCTTTAGATCAACCATTCTCACCTCCATGGACAACGGGCGACTTTGCTAGTCAGTCAGCCTGAACCCCTGCCATTTTACATCATGCACTTGAGCATGGCAATCGGATGGGAAATCCTGGCTAATAACCTATTATTTTTGTCAAACTCCTCTTCACCTAATGAAAATAACGTATGGCAGCGAGAATATACACACGTGCAGCCAAAATTACTTCTTGAACATCCACAAATTCATCAGCCGTATGAGCAACATTAACGTCACCAGGACCACAGAGCAATGCTGGAAAGCGCCCCAAATTGACGAATAACCGTAAGTCAGAGCCATAGGGTGCACCTTCAATCTCAGGCATATTTCCTGTTAGATCGAAGATGCATTGTTTAAGAAGCTTCACTAAATAATGGTGCATGGGAATCTCTGCCGAGTCGAACTGACCACCTGACCATACAATTTCAAGTGGATGGTCACTCAACCATGGATCAGCTTTAGATAAATTTGTAAGTGTTTGCTCAAATTGATGACGCACAGTCTCGCTACCTTCACCAATGGCAACACCTATGCGACCTTCAAAAACAAGTTCTTCAGGAACTGATGAAGGCCAGTTACCAGCCTGAATACGTCCAATGTTAAGGGGATATGGTAAAGTGAGTTTCCTGAACAACGGTTGCTTTATCTCACTATTCCGCTCTTTCTCAAGGTGAATCAAAGCTTTGTGTATATCAAGGTATTTTTCAAGAGTGCTTATTCCCTCTAAACGTACACTGGCATGCGCCGATTTACCACGCACTTTGACAGTGAAAGTTAGCGCTCCTGCTTGAGCGGGGATCAGGTTAAGGCGTGTTGGTTCGCAAACGATTGCTGCATCTCCTACATGCCCGCGTTGCAGACTAGCAAATGTACCAATTCCCCC
>WNFW01000715.1_pt1 | contig 28064 bp, 30 predicted proteins | sample 5400131 | NCBI WGS metagenome assembly WNFW01 (sample SAMN13153362, study PRJNA577476) | soil metagenome | isolation source: 20 cm soil or saprolite under grassland replicate 1 | place: USA:California | collected 2016-06-15 | reverse complement strand
GTGCGGCAACTCGCCGGGTCGCGCTCCTCTGCGCGGCGGCGACGAGCTCGCGGAATGCCCGAGCGACGAGTCGTCCGGACAGCTCAAAGACGTCAACACCGCCGTCGTGGCCGGAGTCCGCCTCTATATGCGGTTCTAGACCATATGGAAGGACCGGCCTGACCTATCGCGTATACGTGGATTGTTCCGGGACGGAACAGAGCCACAGGCGAAAGGAGGCCGGTCATGGCCATTACACACGTAGCGCTCGATGACAGCAAGCGAGTGATCGTGGCGGGAATTCTGCGCGGCGAGGCCACGCAGCCGGAACTGCGGGAGATCCCCAACGACCCGCGGCAGGTGCGTCGCCTCTTTGCCCGGCTGCTCCAGGAGGCGCCGGTCCGCGCCTGTTATGAAGCCGGCGTGTCGGGCTACGATCTCTATCGCCAGCTCACGGCCCTCGGCGTGGACTGTGCCGTGATCGCCCCCGCCTTGACGCCGCGCAAGCCCGGGGAGCGCGTGAAGACCGATCGCCGCGATGCCGCCAACCTCGTGCGCCTCTTCCGCGCCGGCGAGCTGACGGCGATCCACGTGCCGACGGAAGCCCAAGAAGGGGTGCGGGACCTCACCCGCTGTCGCGACGACGTCCGCGCCGACATCATCCGCTGGCGCCATCGGGTGCTGAAGTTGCTGGCGCGCCACGGGCGCGTGTACCAAACCGGCAAGAACTGGAGCCAGGCGCATTGGACCTGGATTCGCGCGCAACGCTTCGAGGACGGTGCGCTGGCGCGCACGCTCGACGCCTCGCTCGAGGCCCTCGAGCAGGCGCTGCGGCGCCGGGCCGAGCTCGATCGGGCGATCGAAGGCCTGGCGGACGATCCGCGCTATCGTGAGGCCGTCAGCGCCTTGCGATGCTTCCGCGGTATCAACACGCTGTCGGCCATGATCCTGGTGGCCGAGATCGTCGACTTCCAGCGTTTTGTCCGCCCGCGCGCGCTCATGGCCTACCTGGGGCTGGTGCCCAGCGAATACTCGTCGGGGGAACGGCAGCGTCGAGGCGCGCTCACGAAGGCCGGCAACACCCATGCTCGACGGGTCCTCGTCGAGGCCGCCTGGCACTATCGCCATCGGCCGGCGCTCGGCGATCGGCTGGCTCGTCATACCGCCGGCCAAGCGCCGGCCGTCGTCGCGGAAGCGTGGCGCGCGCAGCAACGCCTGCATCGACGTTACCGTCACCTCATTGGCCACGGCAAGCGCCCCACGGTCGCCGTCGCCGCCGTCGCCCGGGAGCTCGCCGGGTTCGTTTGGGCCGCCATGACCCAGAGGCCGCGGCGCGCCGCTGCCTGAACCGCCCCGCATACCAGCGGGCACGATTGGAGAGCCCTCGCCTGAGCTATGCGACGCCCCAGCCCTCGCCAGGGATGACTCGCGCTTCTAGACAGAGGCAGCTCCCGACGAACCACGGTCATGCGGCTCTGCCTTCACCGGTAATCCGCGCATATCAGCTTGATTCGTCGTCGCAGCCGCCTCGTCGCTCAGTGCCGCGCGATCCCCTTCAGGATTCCACGTTCGATTCCGGATGAACCGCGCAACCGTCTTGACACCGGTCCTTCCATATCAGCTCATCGGAGGGGCCCCCCGGGCCACTCGGATGCGAATCGGGTCATGGGTCAGGTTGGCGGGGGCCCGCACCCGAGGGGTCGCGGGACCACGCGGTCGGGGTCCGCGGGAACGGGTCCCTTCGACCCCTGAGGTGCAGGCCACCATCATCCCGACCCGGCCTCGTCTTGGCGCTCGATCCGCTCGAGCGCCCAGGCCGCCGCCCGCGCCACCCCGGCGTCCTCGTCGCCGAGCGCGCGCCGCAGGGCGGGAACGGCGTTCCGGTCGCGACGGTTCCCGAGGACGATCGCCGCGTTCCGGAGGAGGCCGGCGCGCTTGGCTCGCGTGAGCGCCGTACCGCGGAAGCGCGCTCGGAAGCGGTCGGGATCGAGGTCGAGCAGCGCCGTGAGCGGCGGAAACGGAGCCGTCGGCGTCCGCTCGGGCTCGCGCGCCGGAGCGGCCTTGCGGTTCCAGGGGCACACCTCCTGGCACACATCGCACCCGAACACCCACTCCCCGATCGCCTCGCGGTACTCCGCGGGAATGTCGCCGCGGTGCTCGATCGTGAGGTACGCGAGACACCGCCGCGCGTCGAGGACGTAGGGGCCGGTGAAAGCCTGGGTCGGGCACGCGTCCAGACACGCCGTGCAGGTGCCGCACCGGTCGGGGAGGGGTCCGTCCCATTCGAGCGCGGCGGTCGTGAGCACCACGCCGATGAAGAAGTAGGAGCCGATCGACGGGTCGAGCAGGTTCGTGTTCTTGCCGATCCAGCCGAGCCCGGCGCGCGCCGCCAAGTCACGCTCGAGGAGCGCGCTCGTGTCCACGGCCGCTCGGCAGCGGACGTCGCCGCCGGCGGCCTGGCGGATCGACTCCGCGAGCTCGACGAGCCGCGGCCGCATGACGTCGTGGTAGTCACGCCCCCGCGCGTACCGGGCCACCCCTTGCCAGCTCCCGTCGGGGTCGTCACGCGCGTACACGAGCGCGACCGCGACGACCGAGCGACACCCGGGGAGCAGTCGCTCGGGATCGAGCCGGTCCTCACGCCCGCGCGCGAGATAGTCCATCGTCGCGGCGTGGCCGGCCTCGAGCCAGCGCTCGAACGCGGGGCCGTGCTCGGGCGGGCCGGCCGGCCCGATCGCCACGCGATCGAATCCGAGCTCGCGCGCTCGCGCCTTGACCGCCCCGGTAAGGGCCAGGCCGACGAGCGTCACGCCTTGCGCGCCTTCGCGACCAGGTGCGCTCGCGTCAGCGTGCGGCCGCCTTCCTCGAGAAATTTCACGTAACGGACCCAGCGGCCATCCGCCTTCCACGCGTCTTGGAGGGCCACGGCGGCGGCGAGCGCCTGCTCCACCGACTCGAAGGTCGCGACCTCGCGCTCGACCTCGAGCCGCTCGATCGCGAAGCCGCAGCGCTTGAGGAGGCGCTTGGCGCCCACCTCGCCGTACGCGAAACGCGACGGGCGGCCCGTCTCCTTCCACTGATCGGTATGAAACGCGACGAAGGCGAAGACGCGGCCCGGGGGGAGGACGCGCCCCGCCCGCTCGGCGATCGCGTCCGACACGCAGAGGTGGGCCACGACCATGTCGGGCTTGAACGGCGCATACTCCTCAACCTCGACGTCACCGACGACGAACCGCACGTTCGCGAGCCCGGCGGCCGCCGCGCGCTTGCGCGCCTCGTCGATCTGCCGGGCGTCGCGGTCGATCCCGACGACCGCGCGGCAGAAGGGCGCCAGCGCGAGCGCGAGCCGGCCCGCGCCCGTCCCCACGTCGAGCACCGTCAGCTCCCCGAGCGGCTCCGCGCGGAGGAGCTCGAGGAAGGTCGGGCTCGGTCCCTCGGCGGTCTCACCCGGTGACGGCGCCATCCGACGCGGAGGAGACGAGGCGGGCGTACTTCGCCAGCACGCCCCACGTGTAGCGGGGCTTCGGCGGCCTCACCGCGCGGAGCCGCTTCTTGATTTCGGCCGCCGACAGCGCCACGTCCAGCCGCCGCTTCTTGACGTCGAGCACGATCGGGTCGCCGTTCTTCACCGCGGCGATCGGCCCGCCGACGGCGGCCTCGGGCGCGACGTGGGCGACCATCAGGCCGTGCGTGGCGCCGGAGAAGCGTCCGTCGGTCATGAGCGCCACGCTCGCCCCCAGGCCGGCGCCCTGCAGCGCGCCCGTCACGTGCAGCATCTCCCGCATGCCCGGGCCGCCCTTGGGCCCCTCGTAGCGGATCACGATGAAGTCTCCCGCTTTGACCCGGCCCGCCTTGACCGCCACGAACGCGTCCTCCTCGCGGTCGAACACGCGCGCGGTGCCCCGGAACACCTCCTCGGCGTGGCCCGCGACCTTCGCCACGCATCCCTCCGGCGCGAGGTTGCCGCGCAGGATCGCCATGCCGCCGTGGCGCGCCAGCGGGCTCGCGAGCGGGCGAATCACCTTCTGGCCCGGAGTCTCCCGCGCCTCGCGCGCCTCGTCGCCGATCGTCCTGCCGGTCACGGTCGTCTCGGTCGCGTTCAGCAGGCCGGCGTCGAGCAGCCGCTTGGCGACGACGGCCATACCGCCGGCCGCATGCATCTCGGGCGCCGTGTAGCTCCCCCACGGCTTGAGGTCGGCGAGCAGCGGCGTCCGGCGCGAGACCGCATCGAACTCGTCGATCGTGAGTTTCACGCCGGCCTCCTTCGCCACCGCGAGGAGGTGGAGGACGGCGTTGGTCGAGCCGCCCGTTGCCATGACGCCGGCGATCGCGTTGTGGAGCGCCCGCTTGGTGATGAGCTGCCGCGGCAGCACACCCTTCGTCAGGAGGCCCATCACGAGCTTGCCGGTCTCGAATGCGATCTCCTCCTTGCGCGGGTCCATGGCCGGCACGTCGTTGAACCCCATCGGCGAGACCCCGAGCATCTCGAAGGCGGTCGCCATCGTGTTGGCGGTGAACTGGCCGCCGCAGGCGCCACCGCCCGGACACGCCCGGTTCTCGATCGCGCCGAGCTCCTGCGCGTCGATCTTGCCCGCGTTGAACGCGCCGATCGCCTCGAACACGTCCTGAATCGTGAGCCGGCGGCCCTTGTGCTCGCCGTAGAGGATCGAGCCGCTGTAGAGCATCACGCTCGGGAGGTTGAGCCGCGCCATGGCCATGACCATCGCGGGGATCGTCTTGTCACAGCCGGAGATCCCGACGAAGCCGTCCATGAGGTGTCCGCGCACGACCAGCTCGACGGAGTCGGCGACGGTCTCGCGGCTGACGAGCGAGGCCTTCATGCCCTCGGTGCCCATCGCGATGCCGTCCGTGACGGTGATCGAATTGAACTCGATCGGGGTCCCGCCGGCCGCCCGGATCCCCTCCTTCACCTTCTCGGCCATCTTCCGATGGTTCCAGTTGCACGGCGTGATCTCGATCCAGCAGTGCGCCACGCCGATCAGCGGCCGCTTGAGGTCGTCGTCGGTGAAGCCGATGGCCTTGAAGAACGCGCGGGCCGCGGCGCGATCGGGGCCATCGAGGATGGTCCGGCTCTTGTGGCGGGGGTCGAACGTCATACGCTGGCCTCCTTTGCGCGCTTCGCGACGAGGTACGTCAAACGGCCGCGCTGCACCACCTCCCCGCGCTGGTCGACGACCTCGCGCTCCTCGACGAGGACGCCAGCCTCACGCATCGCCCGCTTCGTCACGAACCGCGCCCGGGCCATGATCGTGTCGCCGACGCGGACGGCGCGCAGCACCTCCCAGTCGAAGCCCATGAAGGCGAGCACGACGGGCGTGGGCTTCGCCACTCGCCAGCTCAGTCCCGTCGTGAGGCACAGCGGCAAGAGGTCGGGGACGGCGCTGGCTTCGGCGGCGAGCTCGCGCGTGATCCCGAGGTAGATCGCGACGTGGGCCGACGTGATCGTCATTCCGGGCGTCTCATGGACGTCGCCCAGGACGATCTCCTCGAAGTAGGAGCCCCTCACGGCCGTGGCCTCAGCTCGACCATCAGGTCGGTCTCGCCCTCCTGGACGACCTCGTCACGCTGGTTGAGCACGGTCCGCTGCACGGTGACGAGGCCGCGGTCGGGCTTCGAGGTCTCCTTCTTGCCGATGACCTTGGCGCGCAGGCGGATCGTGTCGCCGATCTTGATCGGCCCCTTGAACTTCCAGCGGAGGCCGACGAACGCGAGCGTCGCGTACGCCTGCGTGGCGCGCGTGAACAGGCCCGCCTGGATCGCCAGACCGAGGAGGCCGTGGGCGATCCGCTCGCCGAAGATCGACTGCTTCATGAACTCGGCGTCGGTGTGGAGCACGTTGTAGTCGCCGGACAGCCCCGCGAAGATCACGACGTCCGCCTCGGTCACGGTGCGTCCGGGCGACACGTACTCCTCGCCCAGCTCGATGTCGTCGAAGTACCGCCGCAGGTCGGCCATGGAGGCTCAAAGAATAGCACAGCGACGGGGCTCGGCAGGCGCGACGGCCATCGCCCCGCGGTTCTCTTGACACCCGCTGGATGGCGCCATACAGTCCGACAAAAGGAGGCGTATGCGCGACTCTACGGTGAACCGTCGACAGTTCCTCAAGGCAACTGGCACCGGGGCGCTCGCCGCCGGCCTCGGCGCCAACATCGTGGTCCCGGGACGGGCGAACGCTGCCCGAAAGAAGCTTCGGATCCTCCAGTGGGTCCACTTCGTTCCCGCCTACGACGAGTGGTTCAACAAACAGTACACGAAGGAGTGGGGCGACAAGAACGACACCGAGGTCACCGTCGACAACATCGGCATCGCCGGGATCGCCGCCCGGGCCTCCGCCGAGATCTCCGCCCAGAAGGGCCACGACCTGTTCCTGTTCAACTGGCCGCCGCCGACGGTCGAAGAGCAGACCGTCGACATGAAGGACGTCTACCAAGAGCTCGAGCGGAAGCTCGGCAAGGCGATCGATCTCGGCGTCAAGAGCACCTACAATCCGAAGACGCGGAAGTACTACGCGTTCTCGCCGTCCTTCACGCCCGACCCCGTCAACTACCGGCAGGACCTCTTCGGGCAGGTGGGGCTGCCCAACGGGCCGCAGACCTGGGACGAGGTGCGCACGGCGGGTGCCAGGATCAAGAAGCAGTTCGGTAATCCGGTCGGCATCGGCCTCGCAAACGAGATCGACACCGGCATGGCCATGCGGACGATCATGTACGCGTTCGGCGCCCACGAGCAGGACGAGCAGGGCAACTTCGCGCTCAACGGGAAGCCGACGCTCGAGGCGATCAAGTTCGTGAAGGCGCTGTTCGAGGAGACGATGACGCCCGAGGTGTTCACGTGGGACGCGTCCTCGAACAATCGGGCGATGATCGCCGGTAAGGTCTCGCTAGTCCTGAACGCCATCTCGATCACGCGGACGGCGGAGAAGGACGATCCGGCGATCTCCCGGAAGATCCAGCTCACCAAGGCGCTGCGCGGTCCCGCACGGGCGATCGGGCTCGAGCACGTCATGGATTGCTACGTCGTGTGGAAGTTCGCCGAGAACATCGAGGGCGCGAAGAAATTCCTCATCGACTACACGACGAACTTCCGCCAGGCGTTCGTCGCCGGCGAGTTCTACGACTTCCCGTGCTTCCCGAAGACGGTTCCGGATCTCTCCAAGCTGATCGCGAGCGATGCGAAGGCGCATCCGCCCGACAAGTACAAGGTCCTCGACGACGTCCTCAACTGGGCCACGAACGTCGGGTACCCGGGCTACGCCAACGCGGCCATCGACGAGATCTTCAACACGTGGGTGCTGAACGTCATGTTTGCCAAGGCGGCCAGCGGGGCGGCGACGCCCGAGGAGGCGCTCAAGGAGGCCGACACCGCCTGCAAGCGCATCTTCGCCAAGTGGAAGGAGAAGGGGCTGGTGTAACCCTCGGCGGGGGGCGTCGCCCCCCTTTCCGAAGCCTCCCCCACGTTGCGCGGGCGGAGCCCGCGCTCGAACCCACATGGCTACGGTAGAAGCGCGACAGGTACGCAAGACGTTCGGGGAGGTTCGCGCCGTCGACGGCGTGGATCTGGTCACGCGCGAGGGTGAGTTCCTCGTGCTGCTCGGCCCGTCCGGCTGCGGCAAGACCACCCTGCTCCGGATGATCGCCGGACTCGAGGCGCCGACCTCGGGCGAGATCCTGATCGGCGGCCGGATCGTAAACGACCTGCCGCCGCGGGCGCGGAAGATCGCCATGGTCTTCCAGAGCTACGCCCTTTATCCCCACATGACGGTGTTCAAGAACATCGCCTTCCCGCTCAAGGCCCAGGGCGTGCCGAAGACCGAGATCCCCAAGAAGGTGGCGTGGGCGACGGGGTTGTTCGGCATCGGTCACTTGCTCGAGCGCAAACCCCGCGAGCTCTCCGGTGGCGAGCGGCAGCGCGTCGCGCTGGCGCGCGCGGTCGTGCGCGAACCCGCCGTGTTCCTCCTCGACGAGCCGCTCTCGAACCTCGACGCCAAGCTCCGGACCTCGGCGCGCGACGAGCTGCAGCAGTTCCAGCGCCGGATCGGCATCACCACCATCTACGTCACGCACGATCAGATCGAGGCCATGGGCCTGGGCGATCGCATCGCCGTCATGCAGGGGGGCAGGGTCCGACAGCTGGGCACGCCGGCCGAAGTCTACGGCGAGCCGGCCGACACGTTCGTCGCCGGCTTCCTCGGCTCGCCGCCGATGAACATCGTCGAGGCGGCGGCCGACTGCCTCGTCGGATTCCGCCCGGAGCATTTCCTGCCGCGCGAGGCCCACGACGGCTCGGGCACGCTCGTCGCGCTCGGCTTCCGTGTCACCCGCGTCGAGTACCTCGGCGCCGACCGGCTCCTCTACGGCGTGCTGGAGGACAAGTTCCCCGACGCGAAGGTCATCGCGCGTCTGCCCTCGACCGTCGCGCTCACCTACGAGGGCGGGCGGCGCTACGCGTTCGCCGTGCCGGAGAAGGAGCTGAAGTTCTTCCACCGGGCGACTGGCCTCCGGACGGCGCCGAGGCCCGTGTGAGCGCCCGGACCCCGACCGGCGAGCCCGAGCCCCGGGCGGCCGCGGGGCCGCGCGCCCTGGCCGCCCTGCTCGACAGCCCGCGGTGGCTCGGCGTCCTCATGATCGGGCCCGCCGTGCTGTACATCGTGCTCGTGGTCGGTCTGCCGTTCGTGCTGGCGATCCTCTACGCGTTCAGCGGCGTGACGATGGGGAGCCGGACGATCGAGTTCGTCGGGCTCAAGAACTTCATCAGCGTGGTGGGGACCGCGAAGTTTCAGACCTCCCTCCGGAATACCTTCGTGTTCGCGCTCGTCGCGCAGGTCCTCGTGATGGTGCTGGGCACGGTGCTGGCCCTGGCGCTGCTCAAGGAGTTCCGCGGCAAGTGGCTCGTGCGGCTCCTGATCCTGCTCCCCTGGGTCGCCCCGATCTCGCTGGGGACGATCGGTTGGCTCTGGATCCTCGACTCCACGTACAGCGTCATCAACTGGACTCTGGAAGCGCTCGGGCTCATCACGGCCGACGGCTGGCTCATGTGGCTCGGGGTGCCGTACCTCGCGATGGGCTCGGTCATCGCCATCCACGTCTGGCGGATCCTGCCCTTGGCTACGGTGATCCTGCTCGCCGGGCTCACCTCGATCCCCCACGACGTCCACGACGCGGCGCAGGTCGACGGGGCCAGCTTCGCGCGCCACCTCTTTCAGATCACGCTGCCGCTGATCCGCCCGATCATGCTCGTCGCCGGTCTCTTCGGCCTCGTCTTCGCGTTCACCGACATGATCGTGATCTTCGTCCTCACGCGCGGCGGGCCCTACGACACGACCCAGGTCCTCGCGAGCCTCGCCTTTTTCACGGGCATCCAGGCGGGCGACCTCGCGGAGGGCGCCGCCGTCGCGCTCTTCCTGTTCCCGCTCCTGCTGGCGGTCGCGGCCGCCTTCCTCCGGATCGCGCGGCGGGCCGAGGTCACGTGAGATGGCGCTCTCACCCGCACTCAGGCGCGCCACGGCCCGGGGCGGCCACCTGGGCCTCATCGGCCTGTTCACCGTCTTCAGCGCCTTCCCCTTCTACTGGATGCTCATCACGACCTTCAAACGTACGTCGGACCTCATGAAGCGGACCAACAACCCGTTCGTCTACAACGAGCCGCCCACGCTCGAGAACCTGCGCGTGTTGTTCGTCGACACGCTCTACGTCCGCTGGCTCGGCAACACGCTCTTCGTCGGCGTCCTCGTCGTCTTCGTCACCCTGCTGCTGGCCGTGCCGGCGGGCTACGCGCTCGCCCGGCTCACCGGCAGGTGGGGCGAGCAGCTCGGGATCGGCATCTTCCTGACCTACTTGGTGCCCTCGACACTCCTCTTCATCCCGATGTCGCGCCTCATCGGGGACCTGGGGCTCCAGGACTCGCTCTGGTCGCTGGTCCTCGTCTACCCGTCCTTCACGATTCCCTTCTGTACGTGGCTCCTCATGGGGTTCTTCAAGGCCATCCCGCGCGACCTCGAGGAGGCCGCGATGATCGACGGTCACAGCCGTTTCGGCGCCTTCGTGAAGGTCGTGATCCCGATCTCGCTGGCGGGGATCCTGACGGCGGTCATCTTCACGCTCACGCTGGTCATGCAGGAGTTCGTCTACGCGCTGACGTTCATCACCGCGGCGCGGAACTACACGGTCAGCGTCGGCGTCCCGACCTTCCTCGTCCACGGGGACGTCTACTTCTGGGGCTCGCTGATGGCGGGGTGCTTCATCGCGAGCGTGCCGGTCGCGGTCGTCTACAACTTTTTCGTCGACCGGTTCATCGCCGGCTTCACCGTCGGCGCGATCAAGTAGCCCGCCCCGACCCGAGCTCGCCGGGTAGGCGACGGGCCGGTGGTGGGGGTGGCCTCCTCGACCACGCTAGCTCTCGCTACGCGAGTCGATCACGCCGCTCAGCGGCGCCCGTGCGCCCAGAAGCTACGGGTCTCGGAGGCCACCCCCACCACCGGCCTGCCGCCTACCTGGCGACCTCGCGACGGACGACGGCGGCGCCGGCCGCCAGCGCGCGGAGCTTGCCGCGCGCGACCTCTCGGGTGAGCGGAACCATGCCGCAGTTCGTGCACGGATAGAGGCGCTCGGGCGGCACGAACGCCAGGGCCCGCCGGATCGTCGCGGCGACCTCGTCCGGTGACTCGACCCGGTCGCTCGCGACGTCCACCGCGCCCACGAGCACGTCCTTGCCCTCGAGGAGCGCGAGCAGCTCGAGCGGCACCCGCGAGTTCGCGCACTCGAGCGAGACCTGCGCGATGCGGCTCCGCGCGAGGAGGGGGAACGTCTGCTCGTACTGGCGCCACTCGCCGCCGAGCGTCGCCTTCCAGTCGATGTTGGCCTGGATGCCGTAGCCGTAGCAGATGTGCACGGCGGTCGTGCAGGTCACGCCCTCGATCGCCCGATGGAGCGCGTCGATCCCCCACGTCGCGACGTCGTCCAGGTACACGTTGAACGCGGGCTCGTCGAGCTGGAGGACGTCGAGCCCGAGCGCGGCCAGTTCCCGCGCCTCCTCGTTGATCAGGCGGGCGAACTCCAGCGCGAGCCGTCGGCGGTCGCGATAGTGCTCGTCGGCGAGGGTGTCCGCGATCGTCATGGGCCCCGGGATCGTGAACTTGAGCTTCCGCGTCGTGTGGGCGCGCGCGAACGCGACGTCGGCGGCGTGCGCCGACCGCAGACGGCGGAGCGGCCCGGTGACGGTGGGCACCTCGGCCTTGTACCGGTCCGCTCGGATCCCGATCGTGACGCGGCGAGCGAAGTCGACGCCCTCGACGTGCTCGAGGAAGCCGTGGACGAAGTGCTGGCGCGACTGCTCGCCGTCCGTCACGATGTCGATCCCGGCGGTCTCCTGCTCCCGCAGCGCGACCAGCACGGCATCGCGCTTACCCTCCTCGAGCGCCACGCCCGAGAGCCGCCACGGCGCCCAGAGCGTGCGCGGCGCCGCGAGCCAGGACGGCTTCGGCAGGCTGCCGACGATCGTCGTGAGGAGCACGGAGCCCTTCTAACAGAACCCCGCGGAGGTGTCCACGCGTTTGACCGATCTTCTCCCTCGCGGCGCCCGTAAACGGGCTAGGCGAACAGCGCCGCGCCCGCCTCAGCGAGCATCGCGGTGCCACGCACCTCCCGATCGAAGAGCGGCACCACCGCGCGCACACCGTCGCCGAACTTCTCGCGGATGGTCTTGAGGTGGTCGTCCTGCATATGCATCCGGTTCTGGACGAACTCCGGCGCGTCCGCGCCGAGCGCGCGCCGGTCGAGGACCATGTTGACGATCACGCCGCCGACCGGGATTCCGAACTCGTGGAACCAGCCGATGAAGCGGCTGATCACCGCGATCGGGAGGGCCTCGGGGAGCGTCACGAAAAAGAACGCCGTCCGGCTCGCGTCGGTCAGAAGCTGACGCGCCTGGCCCATCCGCGCCCGAAAGCCCAGCAGGTACTCGAGCAAGGGGTCGTCCTCTTTCTTCTTCGTGAAGGACAGCATCTCCCGCAGCGTGCGCGCCTCCTCGCGGGATTTCAGCATCTTGTCCACCCAGAGCGAATAGACCTTGGACATGCCGAGGAGCCGCCGCGCGTTCGCCGTCGGCGCCGTGTCGAACACGTAGGCGTCGTACTCGTTTTTCAGCATCAGCTCGACCATGTTCTCGAACATCGCCGACTCCTCGAACGCGGGGTTCATCGTGGCCGACTCGACGAAGTCGTCGGCCTTCGTCGAGATGTCCGCGAATTTGAGGAACCACTGGATCTTCTCGCGGATCTCCCGCTTGGAGCGCTCGATCGTGTCACGCGTGTCGATCTCGTAGGCCCACAGCCGATCGACCCCCGCCACGGGCGTGTGCCGCTCCGCGACGTTCTGTCCGAGGAGCCCCGAGAGACTGTGCACGGGGTTCGTGGACGCGAGCAGCGTTCGCTTCCCCTCCTTCGCGAGCCAGAGCGCCGTGGCCCCGGCCATCGCGGTCTTGCCGACCCCGCCCTTGCCGCCAAAGAAGGTGTACTTGAGCCCCGCGCGCTCGGCGAGATAACGCGCCATGGACGTCCGGATCGGGACCTCTGTGCCGACGCTCTCGGGCTTCATCACGAGCCCTCCTCGAACAGCCGGCGGGCCAGCCGCTCGATCATCCCGAGCCCGGTGACGTCACGCTCCATCTCCGGCACGTAGGCGAGCACCTCGTGGCCGAACGTGCCCTTGATCTCGTCCAGGTACTTCTTCTGCATCGCGATCCGGTTGCGCAGGTAGGGCGGGATGGTCCCGGCGCCGAGGTCCGGCGGCAGGACGCGGTTGACGATGTACCCGGAGAGGGGCACGTCGAATTTTGCGAAGAGCTCGGCCGCCTTCTTGGTGTCGAGGATGATCATCTCTTCCGGCACGACGACGAAGAAGAAGGCGGTGCGCGCCTTGTCCGTCAGGATCCGAGAGGAGGCGTTGATCCGCTCCTTGATGTAGATGAGCTCGGAGAGGATCGCGTCCTCCTGCACCGTCTCCTCGCGCCGCATGGTGGCGGCCACCTGGTCGTACTGGCCCATGTCCGCGCGGAGCTTGGTGATCTTGTTGATCCACTCGTCGTACACCTTCGCCATCGAGAGATAGTAGAGGGCGTGCCCGAGCGGCACGAGGTCGTAGATGTAGTAGTCGTAGTCGCCCTGAACGATGATGTCCACGACCGCGTCGAAGATCGCGCTCTCCTCCATCGCGGGCTCCGCGGAGGCGGCCGCGATGTAGTTGTCGATCTCCTCGGGCACCTTCTCGAATCCGTACATGTCCAGGATCTTCTTCCGGATCTCCTCCTGGTAGTCCTTGATCCGCCGATCGGCGTCGACCTCCTGCGCCCAGAGATTCTCCATGATCGGCACCGGCCCCTTGCCGAAGATGTCCCGCTGGAAGATGTCCGAGAGGCTCGCTTGCGGATCGACGGAGAAGAGGAGGACGCGCTTGCCCTGGCGCGCCAGCCAGAAGGCGCTCGTGGCAGAGAGGGTGGTCTTTCCCAGCCCGCCCTTGCCGCCGAACATGACGTACCGGCGATCCGGCTGGCTCTCGAACACATGCCTCAGCGACATGACGTCTCCTTTTTACAGGGTGCGGGCACCCGGGCTGTCGCCACGCCCGCACCCCGCCGCGACCACCCAGGGCGATCCAGCCAGCGCGCGATCAGAGGTGGTGTCAACCGAGGACGTCGGTCACGTCGCGCTCGCGCAGCATCCGGCGCTTCCAGCCCGCGATCTGAGGCGTCACGTAGGGCAGGAGCCTCAGCGAGTAGTACGGCGGCAGGATCGGCACGCCCAGGAGGTCGCCCATCGTGATCAGGATGAACAGGTGCTCCATGCTCGCCCGCGTGCGCACCGCGTGCCGGGTCATCTCGTGGGAGGACATGCCGTAGACGATGTCCTTGAAGACGCCCAGGATCCCGCCCTTCTTCTTCGGCTTCGCCGCGTCCGCCATGAGCTCTCCCCTCTCAGAGGCCGTGCAGGTCGTACTCGTGCTTCTCCCAGAACTCCCGGCTACGCGCCATGTGCCGTTTCCACGTCGCGATCTCCGGCACGACGTACGGGAGCAGCCTGAGCGAGTAGACCGGCGGCAGCACCGGGACGCCGATCAGCTCGCCGAACGTCACGACCATGAAGACCGCCTCCAGCTCGTGCCGCATCTCCAGCGCGTGACGGGCGAACTCGTAGCCCGTCAGGCCGTACACGAAATCCCGCATCGCGCCGCGCAGCCGCGCCAACCGTCGAGTCACCATCCGGGCACCGTCGAAGCGGGGCGCCGGGGGAGATCCTCCCTCCCCCGGCGCGACATGGGAGCCGAAGGCCCTAGGCCCGCGCCGCCGCCGGCCTCGGTTGCTGGACCGGACGGTGACGGTATCGCTGGAAGGCCCGCCACGTATCGAGACCGATGTAGAGCGCCGCGACGACCAGGAGCAGCGCCACCAGGATCATCAGCCCCGAGCCGACGACCGGGATCATCCGGCCAGCGGCCATGTTGATCTGGTAGACGTTCGTGTAGAGGTTGTACGCGGTGACCAGGATCGACGCGCACGTGGTCACCCACATGAAGGCCGCGGGTAGGCCGGCGTACATCCAGTTCTTGCCTGCCGACGCGAGCCAGACCGTCACCAGGAGGAGCGAGAGCGCCGCCATCATCTGGTTCGCGCCCCCGAAGAGCTGCCAGAGGTAGACCCACGTGCCCGTCAACATCAACAAGATGGCCAGCGCCACGCAGATCAGCGAGGCGACGTGCTGGTTGCGGCAGGGTGGGACGACGTCGCCGAGCCACTCGGAGAGGGTCACGCGCTGGACTCGGAACAGGAGCTGCGTGACGACGAGGACGATCACGATGAAAGCGGCGAAGGCCAGCGACGTCGCGTACTGGAGCGGGATGCCCCAGACGCTGATGAAGCCCCCGAGGCCGGTCGCGAAGGCGCCGACGGGCGCGCCCTTGGCGCCGACCGAGACGGCGAGGAGCGCCAGGAGACCGAGGAGGAACTCGGCGAACATCGAGCCGCCGCCGATGGGCAGCATGTCCGCCTCGTTCTCGATCTGCCGCGCCGTGCCCACCGCACCGAAGAGCGCGTGCCACCCGGAGATCGCCCCGCACGCGATCGTCACGAAGAGCATCGGCCAGAGCGGCATGATCCCCGCAGGGCCGAGCTGCGGGTTGAAGCCTTTGAAGGCCGGGATCACGAACTGCGCGACTTCCGGCTTCGCGAACGGAGCCACGAGCGCCCCGGCGAGGCCCAACACCATCGCGAGCGCCGTGATCCAGAAGCCGACGTAGATCACGGGCTGCGCCATGCGCCAGATCGGCAGGACGGAGCCCGCGTAGCAGAACGCGGAGATCGCGAGCGCCCAGAACAGGAGGCTCGGCATGATCTTCGCCTCGGCGCCCTTGAAGTTCGCGAGCGTGGGATCGAAGTACGTCACGAGCGGCGCGCCGGTCAGGTTGTTGAGGCCGGTGCTGAAGGCCTTGAAGACGTCCTCCGTCAGCCCGCCGCCGAGGATGGCGACGAGCGTGAGGCCGACGGTCAGCACCGTCGCGCGCACGAGCCCGGTTCGCCAGCGGTACAGCATCTGGCCGAGGAGCAGCCCCATCGCCGTGAGGACGATGACGCCGAGCTGCGTCTTTGGCTGCGACTCGAGCACGGTCGCCATGATGCCGACGAAGGCGCCCGCGACGAGCAGCAGGTAGAAGAAAATGAACACGAACAGGATCGTGCGCGTCCGCGGCGACACCAGACGGTGGGCGATCGCCGAGAGGCTGTTGCCCTCGTTCCGGATCGAGATCACGATCCCGCTGTAGTCGCTCGCCCAGCCCAGGAAGGACACGCCGAGGATCAACCACACGATCGCCGGAAACCAGCCCCAGAGATTGGCCGCCACGATCGCACCGATGATGGGTCCCGCGGCCGCGATCGACTTGAAGTGGTAGCCGAACAGGATGTTGCGGTTGGTCGGCATGAAGTCCACACCGTCCATATACAGGACGGCCGGTGTTTTGCGTTTCGGATCAGACTGGATGACGTGGCGGTCGATCCGCCGAGCGTAGAGAGTGTACGCGAGGTACACCGTCAGCGCCCCGATGATGACTGCCAATAAGGTGTTCATCCTGCCTCCTCCCGAGTCAGTTGGACGTCGGTGCGTTCGGCGAGACTCTCGTCGTTTCCTCCTTTCGACGGAGCGCTTGGGCGATCAGGGCGTCGACCCGGGCGAAGTCCGAGCCGACGTATCGCTGGCCCTCGACCGCGAAGGCCGGATACCGCCGGAACCGGTGGAACAGGGACTTGAAGAACCCTTCGATCGAGGCGGCGTCGATCAGCCGGACGCGCACGCGATCGGCGAACTTTCCCGGAAGCGTGTGCGCCCACTCCGAGAGGGTGTGGAACTCCGCCTTGAGGTCGTCCGGGAGGGCCGAGTCCGCCATCTCCCGCTGGACCTTCTGCCTGAGCCCCATGACCTGCCAGGTCACTTCGCAGTGCTTTCAGTGGTTGTACTGGGTCGGGACGTAGGTGACGATCTCGACGCGGACCAACCGCTCCAGGGACGCTGCCGTCATCGGCGAGCCTCCTCCGACGAACGGTTAACTGCCGGCGATGGCTGCCGAGATACTACTATAGGCTGGCACCGGGACCAACTTCGGGGGGGAGCCGCGGCATGGGCGACGACGGATGGCGAGCGCTCGACGACGAGGCGCTCGAACGCCTGCTGGTGGAACGCTGGCTTCTGCGCGGCGCGACCCTGGCCGTCATCCTGGTCGGCGCCATCGGAGCCACGTACCTCGGCCTCCGCGGAGTCGCGACCGCGATGGATCACGTGACCGTCGGCGTCTTCCTGCTCCTCGCCGTTGCCGCCGGCGCGGTGGGCTTCACCATGCGTCAGGAAGACCTCAGGATCCACCGTGAGCTGCGCCGCCGCCGGTCCCCTTCGTCTCCCGGTGGCCCCTCATCCTGAGAAACCCCGCCCGGTGAGCCTGCGTTTCTTGACTGCCGCGACGGCCCGAGGGTAGAGTCGGGCCGACAGTCGGTTTGACGGAGGGACTCGACTCGTGCACTTTGCCGATCGTCATTTGGCGCTCGTCTGGGAGAAGGTCCAGGCCGGTGAGCGCCTCAGCCGCGAGGATGGCCTCCGGCTCTTCGAGACCGACGATCTCCTCGGGCTCGGGCGGATGGCCGACCTCGTCAAGTCGCGCCGCGAGGGCGACCGCGTTTACTTCGTCATCAACCGCTACATCTCGCCCACGAACATCTGCGTGCTCTCCTGCGCGTTCTGCGGGTTCGCCCGGAAGAAGGGCGAGGACGGTGCCTTCGAGTACACGATCGAGGACATCGTCGGGATGGTCGGCGAGGAGGTACGCGAGGTCCACATCGTCGGCGGGCATCACCCCGACTGGCCCTTCGAGTACTACGAGCGCGTGATCGCTGCCCTCCGCGCCGCGCGTCCCGAGGTCCAGATCAAGGCGTTCACCGCCGCGGAGATCGACTACTTCTGGCGCCGCTGGCGGATCGAGCCCGGCGAGGCGCTCTCGCGGCTCAAAGCCGCCGGGCTCCAGACGATGCCGGGCGGCGGGGCCGAGATCTTCTCGGCGCGCGTGGCGAAGCTCCTGCGCTACGCGGGCAAGGCGGACCCGGAGCGCTGGTGCGAGATCCACGGGATCGCGCACGCGCTCGGCATCAAGACCAACGCGACGATGCTCTACGGCCACGTCGAGACGCTCGCGGAACGCGTCGACCATCTCCTGCGCCTCCGGGCGCAGCAGGACGCCTCCGGAGGATTCCTCACGTTCATTCCCCTGCCCTACCAGGTGGGAACGACCCGGCTCGTACCTCGGCAGACGCCGCCTACCGATAATCTCCGCACCACCGCCGCGGCACGCCTGATCCTGGACAATTTCCCGCACGTGGAGGCGTACTGGGTGCTCCTCGGCGAGGCGACGGCGTCGGTCGCGCTCCACTTCGGCGCCGACGACGTCAACGGCACTCTCGAGGACGAGCGCGTGCAGCACATGGCGGGCGCCCAGACGCCGGCCGGCCTCGCGCGCGAGCAGCTCTTCCGCATGATCAAGGACGCCGGCAAGGTCCCGGTCGAGCGTGACGCGCTGTACAACGTGGTCCAGGTCTGGAACTAGTGCTGGCCGAGATCCGGGACAAGGCGCTCAACGGCAAGCGGCTCGGTAGGGACGAGGGCCGGTGGCTCCTGACCGAGGCGCCACTCCTCGAGGCGGGTCGGCTCGCCAACGAGGTCAGGTTCGCGCGGATCCCCGACAAGGCCGTCACGTTCGTGATCGACTCGAACCCGAACTATACGAACGTGTGCGTCACCGATTGTCAGTTCTGCGCCTTCTACCGCAGACCGGGAGACCCGGAGGCGTACACGCTGACCGTCGACGAGGTCCTCGCCAAGGTCGCGTCGGCGGCCGCGCGCGGCGCAACCACGGTGCTGCTCCAGGGCGGGCACAACCCGGCGCTCCCCCTCGACTACTACACGACGCTCGTCCGGGAGACGCGCCGGCGGTTTCCGCAGGTGACGCCCCACTTCTTCACCGCCTCGGAAATCCAGACCATCGCGGACGTGAGCCGCCTCACGGTGGGCGGCGTGCTCGACCGCCTCTGGGAGGCCGGGCAGCGGACGCTCCCGGGGGGCGGCGCCGAGGTGCTTTCGGAGCGCGTACGGAAACGGATCGCCCCGAAGAAGGGCGGCCCCTCGGCCTGGCTCGAGGTCCACCGCGAGGCGCACCGCCGCGGCTTCAAGTCCACGGCGACGATGATGTACGGTCACGTCGAGCAGTCCGACGATCTGCTCGACCACCTCGACGCGATCCGCGAGCTCCAGGACGAGGCGGGCGGATTCACCGCGTTCGTGCCGTGGTCGTTCAAGCCGGGTAACACGCTGCTCGAGAAGTGGATCAAGCAGGTGAAGGGCCCGAACAGCTATCTGCGGATGCTCGCGGTGGCGCGCGTCTACCTCGACAACGTCCCCCACGTCCAGGCCTCGTGGTTCTCCGAGGGCAAGCACACGGGCCAGATCGCGCTCCACTTCGGCGCCGACGACTGGGGCGGCACGCTCTTCGAGGAGAACGTGCACAAGGCGGCCGACTACGTGAACACGATCACGGTCGAGGAGATCACGGCCCTGATCCGCGAGGCCGGCTTCACGCCGGCCCAGCGCACCACGACCTACGAGATTCTCAAGATCTGGTAGGGCCTCAGATCGGATCGATCGGCGGGACCTCCGCGATCAGCCCCTTCCGCTGCGCTTCGCCGAAGAGCCGCTCGATCGCTCGACGCCCCTCGCTGCCGAGGGCAAGCGTCAGATCGTTCACGTACATCAAGACGAAGCGGCGACACGTCTCTTTGTCGATCCCGCGCCCGTAGCGCATCGCGTACTCGAGCGCCTCGTCGACGTTCGCCTGCGCCCACGCGATCGAGTCGCGGAGCCCCTGCGACAGCTGGCGGTGCACATCGTCGCCCAGGTCGCGCCGCATCACGTTGACACCAAGCGGGAGCGGCAGGCCGGTCTCGCGCTCCCACACCTCACCGAGGTCGAGCACTTTCACGAGCCCCATGCGCGTGTGGGTGATCTGGCCTTCGTGGATCAAGAGGCCCAGGTCGGCCTGGCCCTCGAGGACCGCCGTCGGGATCTTGTCGAAGGCCACCTCGATGAGCGGCGGGTCGCCGACGTAGAGGCGCAGGAGGAGCGCCGCGGTGGTGTGGCTCCCGGGGATCGCCACGACCTTCTCCGGGATCGCGCGCGGGTCCATGGGCTCGCGCGCGACAAGGATCGGGCCGTAGCCTTTTCCCATCGAAGCGCCCGGGTCCATCATCCGGTAGCGGTCCGCGACGAGGAGGTACGTCGCGAAGGAGACCGCGGTCACCTCGAGCTCGGCGGTCCGCGCGCGACGATTGAGCGACTCGATGTCCTCGAGCAGGTGCTCGACCCGCACCGACGGGATCCGCACCTTTCCCGCGGTGAGCGCGTAGAACATGAACGCGTCATCGGGATCGGGGCTGTGGCCTATCCGGATCGTCCGCATCCCGGGCTCCGTGATGGCTAAAGTCGCGACGCGCGAGCGGCTCCTCGACGCCGCGCTCGAGGTGTTCGCCCGCAAAGGCTACCACAGGGCGAGGCTCGTCCGACGTCCTCGTGCGCCTCCACGAGATTTGGCCCGGCGCTAGTCGCCCCCGGGAGCGAAGCCGAGCCGGAAGTCCCCGGCGCGGATCGCGCGGATGATCGCGTCGCGGTCCCGCGCCGCGTCCACCTCGATCCACGCCCGCCCGAAGTGCGGAGGCCGGTGCGCGTCATCGGTGGCGATCTTCACCAGCGGGATCTCCGGCGAGGCGTAGAGCGGCCGGTGGTGGCCGGTGTCCGTCACCTCCACGGCGTCGAGGGCGAGGCCGTCGCGCCGGATCGACCGCGCGCGCTCGGCCGTCTCCGCGACCGAGAGCCTGTAGCGCGCCGGGTGGTTGAGGACGTGGAGCACGTCGCCATCGCCCAGCACGCGACCGATGTGCTGGTCCAGTCCCGGATAGTTGAGCTCCACGCCGTGAAAGAGGAGCAGGCGCGTGCGGAGCCGCGGCAGCGCGCGCCAGTAGCTCGAGGCGATCAAATCCTCGTGGTCCGTGATTGCCAGGAAATCGTAGCCGAGCGCCTCGTACTCGGCGAGGAGCTCTTGCGCCGTCTTCACCCCGTCCGAGTACGTCGTGTGGGCGTGGAGGTTGCCGCGAAGCCAGGCCATCAGTCGCCCGTCCGAACGAAGCCGCCGAGGTCGAACGTGGTCAGCGAGCGGGAGGCTTGGTGGCGCGCACGGGGGGCGGCCCGTCCCACGTCACGGAGAGGCCGATCGCGAACCAGCCACTGACCTCGGCCCAGCCGCTCCGGGGGCTGCCGACCGGCGTGTTCGGCGCGGTCCACCCCGCGACGCCGATCCGTCCGGTGGAGGTGGGCGTCTCGCGCTCGGAGCTCAGACCGCTGATGAAGGCCGGCTCGTAGGGAACGCGGCCCCCCTGGAGATAGTTGTCGGCGTCGAGCGGGCGGCCTTCCCCCGAGAGCCCCGGCGTGATCACCGCGCGCTCGCGCTCGCGCCTCGCCGGAGGCGGCGCGGGCTTCTCGATCTCCACCTGCTGCGCGGCGGTCGGCGCCACCCCGAGCAGCGCGAACGCGAGGACAATCAGAATCCTCATGAAGTCATCGTACCGCAGCGTCGGGCCGCCGCCTAGCGGAACCTCGGCGCGTCCGACCGCGCGCACACGCGCGCCACAACGCCATGAGGTCGCGCCAATGCTACTCTGGCTCCATGCCGAAGCGCCTGGCGGGCGCAGTCGTGGCACTCGCCGTCGCCGCTTGCGCGCCCATGCGTGGCGTCGAGCCGGTACCGATTCGCGCCGCCGATTTCAGGCCGGCCCAGATCCGCCAACCAGCGCTTGTCGTCCGGCTCGCGTTCGGGGGCCAGGTGTCCGACCGCGAGCGCGAGGTGCTGCCCGCCGAGTACGAGGGCGCGCTCCTCGAAGGGCTCAACACGCGCGCGGTGCTGGCGAAGGACGTGCAGGTCGTCGCCGGGCGCGACGCGAAGCTCGACGCGCGCGCGGCGCTCGACCGGGCGCGCGCGCTCGGCGCCGATCACGCGATCGTCGTGGACGTGCGCGTCACGGCGGGCGAGTCGATCTTCTGCCGCGAGAGCCGCCGGCCGTTTCGCGCGCCGGCGACCGTCTGGAGCCAGACGGTCCAGGTGCTGAGGACGAGCGACGGGGCCACGCGGCTCACGATCCCGGACGACGCGGGGCTCGCGGTCACCGACTTCGACGCCGATTGCGACGACCCGCGCGCCTCGCGCCGGCTCCCGAGCGGGGAAGCCATCGCGAGCGCGGTCGCGCGGCTCCTCACGCGGGTCGTCGGGCCCTAGCGCTCCCTACTCTGGGAGCTCCGGGAGCTCCGGCAGCTCCGGGAGCGCGACCTTGCCGTCGGGCTCACGGACATTGCCGTCGCGCTCGCGTCTGCGGATCGCCGTCACCTGGCGCCCCTCCGCGTCCCGCACCTCGAACTCCTCGGCCAGACCAAGCTCGATGAGCTGCTGGACGAGCGCCTCGCGCTCGGGGCCGACCGGTGGGAGCGCGTGCGACTTCCATCGCATCACAAAGTACCCACGGCTCACGTGCGGCAGGCGTGCCTCCGCGCGCTGGAGCTCCTGGAGCCCGCGGTCGAGCTGCGAGTCCGACGGCGGCGCCGTGGCGGGCCGCGCGAGTCGCGAGGCCACCGCCCGCCCCGGCGCGCGCTCGTGCGGACGCCGCTCGACGCGAAACACTGACACGCCGTCGCTCAGGTGGATGTGGCCGAAGCACTTGACGCGCAGATCCTTCGACAGCTCCTCGGCGGACCACGTCGCGACCCACACCTGCCTGCCGAGCGCATTCACCGCCTCGACGGCCGGCACGAAGTCGTCGTCGCCCGAGACGAGCACCGCCGCGTCGAAGGCGCCGGACGCGGCGTGATGGATCAGATCCGCGACCAGTCGCGTGTCCACGCGCTTCTCGGTCGTGTACTCGTACTCCTTCCCGCACGCGGGACAGCGGCCGGCGCGCCGCACCCGCGGCTCGCGCTTGACGAAGTAGCCCGGGCGGAGCTCGAGTCCCTTCAAAAACCCTTCGACGAGCGGAGGCGCGTCGGCCGAGACGCCGACGTAGTAGTAGGCGCCGGAAAAGCGCGCACTGGCTCCCCCCACCTGCTCCGTGATCCACGTCGCGAGCCGGTCGTAGTCGACGCGAAGCGACTCCCAGACGGAAACCACGGAGGACGCCGAGATGCGACACGCATGGATGGCCGCCGTTCTGGCCCTGACCTTCGCGGGGCTCCACGCCGGCCCTGCCGCCGCCCAGGACAAGCCGATCGAGCTGAGGTTCTCGAGCTGGGTCGGCATCGGCCACGGCCACCACCGTGAGGTGCTCGTGCCCTGGGCGAAGCTGATCGGCGAGAAGAGCGGCGGGCGGCTCAAGGTGACGATCTATCCGGGCGGGGTGCTCGGCAAGCCCGCCGACCACTGGGACCTGATCAAGAACGGCATCGCCGACATGGGGTTCGGCACGCACGGCTACACCCCCGGCCGGTTCCCGCTCACCTCGGTGGCTGATCTGCCGCTGCTCTACAAGTCGGGCAAGGGCGGTAGCCAGGCCCTGTGGTCCATCTTCGACAAGCACCTCAAGGCGGAGCATGCGGACGTGAAGGTGCTGTGGATCTTCGTGCACCCGCCGGGCCAGATCCACATGGCAAAGAAGCCGGTGCACACCCCCGAGGATCTCGCCGGCCTCAAGCTGCGCGCGCCGACGGCGGTGACGGTGGCCATCGTGAAGGCCCTGGGAGGCACACCCGTGACGCTCGCCGCTCCGGAGACCTATAACGCCCTCGAGCGGGGCGTGATCGACGGCACCCTGTTCCCGTGGGAGGCGATCTCCGGCTTCAAGCTCGCCGAGGTGCTCCGTCACCACACGGTCGTCAACCTCTACGCCACGAGCCTCTTCATGACCATGAACCAGAAGAAGTACGAGAGCCTCCCGCCGGACCTCCGCAAGGTCATCGACGATCTGAGCGGCGCCTGGGGAGCGGAGTTCACCGGCGCCGCCTGGGACAAGAACGAGGAGGAGGGCTTGGCGGCGGCGAAGAATGCCGGCGCGACGATCTATGCCGTGCCGGCGGCGGAGCGGGCGCGCTGGGCCGCCAAGCTCAAGCCTGTGGAGGACGAGTGGATCACGAGCATGCAGTCCAGGGGGCTGCCCGGCCGTGAGGTTCTTCAGGATCTGCGAGAGGCCCTCCAGCGTTACGACCGGTGACCGGCCCCGGCCGGGGTTGGGGAGCGAGCGCAGCCGCGCGGGCCGACGCGGTGGCGGCGCCGCTCTGCCGCCTCCTCACGCGCATCGCGGCCGGCTGTCTCGCGGCGATGGCGGCCCTCAGCGTGGCGGACGTCCTCGGCCGGTACCTGCTGAACCGGCCCCTTCCCGGCGCGCTCGAGCTTTCGGAGTTCTGCCTGGCGCTGCTGGTGTTCTTCGGCCTCGGCTCCACCGGGCTCGGCAACACGCAGGTCGTCGTCGACATCGTAATCGAGCGCTTTCCGTGGCGCCTGCGCGCGGCGACGGAAGCGGTGAACGCCCTCCTCGGCGCCGGCCTCTGGGGACTGATCGCCTGGCGAAGCGCCGACCAGGCGTGGCACGTGGCGCAGAAGGGCGAGATCTCGACGATCCTCGCGCTCCCCGCCGCCCCGTTCATCTACGCGGTGGCGTTCGGTAGCGCGGTGATGGTGCTGGCGCTCCTCGGCCGGATCCCCGCGGCGCTGGTACGGGCCGGGGCCCGATGAGCCCACTGGCGAGCGGGACGCTCGGCATCGGGGCCATGCTGCTGCTCGTCTTTGCCGGCACGCCGGTCGGCGTCGCCATGGGCGTGGTGGGCTTCGTCGGCTTCGCCGCCATCGCGGGACTGGACCCGGCGCTCGCCATGCTGGGGCTCGCGCCCTACAGCTCCGTGGCCTCCTACACCCTCACCGTGATCCCGCTCTTCATCCTCATGGGGCAGTTCGCCGCAATGAGCGGCCTGAGCCGCGAGCTCTACGAGACGGCCAACCGCTGGCTCGGTCACCGGCCGGGCGGGTTGGCCATGGCGACCGTCGTGGCGTGCGGGGGCTTTGCGGCGGTGTGCGGCTCCAGCCTTGCCACCTCGGCCACGATGGCCGTCGTTGCTCTGCCCGAGATGGAGCGCAACGGCTATGACCCTCGTCTGAGCACGGGCTCGATCGCGGCGGGCGGCACCCTCGGCATCCTCATCCCGCCGAGCGTGATGTTCCTGATCTACGGCTTCCTCACCGAGCAATCCATCGGCAAGCTCTTCCTGGCCGGCGTCGTCCCGGGCGTCATCCTCGTCGGGCTCTACCTCGTCGCGATCGCGATCGCCGCCGGGCGCAATCCGGCGCTCGGCCCCGCGGTCGCGCGTGTGCCCCTCCGGGAGCGAGTCGTGGCGCTCCGTCGGGTGTGGCCGGTGCTCGGGCTGTTCGTCCTCGTCATGGGGGGCATGTACGTCGGCGTGTTCACGGCCACCGAGGCGGCGGCGGTGGGCGCTGCCGGCGCGTTCCTTCTGGCCCTGGCTCGCCGGTCCATGACCTGGCGCATGCTCGGCCAGGCCCTGGTCGAGACCGTCCACAGCAGCTCGGTCATCTTCGGGATCCTCATCGGCGCGATCATCCTCGGCTATTTCCTCGCGATCACCCAGGTCCCCAGCGCGGCGGCCTCGGCGATCGGGACGCTGCCCCTGCCGGCCTGGGCCGTCATGGCCCTCATCATCCTTGGCTACGTGATCATGGGCGGCTTCATGGACGAGCTCGCGATGGTGCTGCTGACCGTGCCGATCTTCTTCCCGGTGGCCCAGACGCTCGGGTTCGACCCGATCTGGTTCGGCGTGATCATCGTCGTGGTGTGCGAGGCGGGCATGATCGCGCCCCCGGTGGCGATCAACGTTTTCGTCGTGAGCGGGTTCGCCAAGGGCATCCCGATGCGGACGATCTACCGGGGCGTCCTGCCGTTCCTGTGGGCGGATCTGGTTCTGCTCGCCCTGCTGATGCTGTTCCCCGATCTGGCCCTGATCCTGCCGCGCTCGATGAGGTAGCCGCCGGCGGCCGCCGAGGCCGCCCTGTGGGACACCGCACCCGTCCCGATCGCCGTCGATTCCGGTTACACTGTCACTCGATGCCTGGCGAAGGCCCCAAGAGCGCGTACGAGCTGGCGATGGAACGCCTCCGGCAGAAGGATCGCGAGGCCGGGGTCGAGGAGCGGCCGCTCACCGACGAGCAGAAGGCGGCGATCGCCGAGGCCCGACAGATTTACCAGGCAAGGCTCGCCGAGCGCGAGATCCTCCATCGGGACGCGCTCGGCCGAGCCCAGAGCCGAGAGGAAGTCGAGAAGCTCGCGAGCGAGCTGGCCCGCGACCGGGATCGCCTGCTGAGCGACCGCGAGCGCAAGATCACCGAGATCAAGCAGCGGTCGACGAAGGAGCCCCCTCCGAGGAGCTAGAGGCCGCCCCAGACCTCGCGCGCCAGCTCCACGCAGAGCGACAGCTTCGCCTTCTCCTGATCCACCGTGACCTGGTTCCCCTCGATGGTCGAGGAGAAGCCGCACTGCGGGCTCAGGCAGACCTGCTCGAGCGGCACGTACTTGGCCGCCTCGTCGAGACGCCGCCTGAGGTCGTCCTTCCGCTCCAGGGTGCCGACCTTGGTGGTGACGAGCCCCAGGACCACGCGCGCACGCTTGGGGATGAAGCGGAGCGGCGAGAAGTCGCCCGAGCGCGCGTCGTCGAACTCGAGGAAGAAGCCGTTGTACGGCAGCTCGTTGAAGATGACCTCCGCAACCCGGGAGTAGCCGCCCTGCGCGCGCCAGCTCGAACGGAAGTTGCCGCGGCAGAGGTGCGTGCAGACGGTCAGGTCCGCGGGCTTGTCGCGGAGCGTCGCCCGGACCAGCTTGACCGACAATCTGAGCTGGGCGTCGGGATCGTCGCCGCGCGCCCGCCCCTGCGCCCGCATCTCCTCGTCGCACAGATACGCCAGACTCACGTCGTCGAATTGCAGGTATCGACATCCGGCGGCGTAGAGGTCGGCGATCTCGGCCCGATAGGCGGCCGCCGTGTCCTCGACGAAGGCGTCGAGATCCGGGTAGAGAGTGGCGCCGATGTTCGCGCGGCCGACTTGCGTGTACAGCATGGACGGCGACGGGATGGTGAGCTTGGGCGTGCGCGAGACCACCGAGGCGAGGAACTTGAACGCCTCCACGAGGCCGGGGTCGGGTGACGCGGCTCGTGATCGCGAGATCCGGACGCGTGAAATGCACGTCCCCGGCCGTGCCGTGAAAGGTAACAGGAATGTTCTGCCCCTGGCTCGAGAGGCCCCCGAGCTGGAGCAGGAAGTCCATGTGCCAGGACTTGCGGCGCAGCTCTCCGTCGGTGATGCCCTGGAGACCGGCCGCTTCTTGCAAGGCGACCACCTCCCGGATGGCGGCGTCCTCGGCGGCGCGAAGATCGCCCTCGCTCGCGCGGCCCGACTCTTTCTCGAGTCGGAGCGCCTTCAGTTTGGGCGGGCGTAACAGGCTGCCGACGTGATCGGCGCGGAACGGCGGTCGCGCGGATAGTGGCATGACGGTCCCTCCCTGCCCTCGCTCCGGTGCGGGCGGGGTCATCCTGCATCGGCCACGCGGGCAGCGTCAAGTCGCCGTCGCGGGGCGTGACAGCGCCGATCGCCCGTGGTATGAGAGCGTGCGATGAGACGCAGCACCGAGCGCTTTCTGACGACGCACACCGGCAGTCTCCCTCGGCCGGACGACCTCATCCGAGCCATGTTCGCTCGGGAAGAGGGCGTGCCCGTGGACGCCGCGGCCCTCGGCGCTCGCATCCGGTCGGCGGTGGCGGAGGCCGTGAAGAAGCAGGTCGCGGCCGGCATCGACATCGTCGACGACGGCGAATTCAGCAAGCCGAGCTACGCCACCTACGTCAAGGACCGCTTGAGCGGGTTCGACGGCACGAGCCAGCCGCTCCAGTACCAGGATCTGGTGGACTTCCCCGGGATGGCCAGGCGCGTGTTCGGCGATCCCGGTCGCGCACGGCGCCGCACCCCCGCGTGCACGGGCCCGATCACTGTGCGCGACGTCCGCGCCGCGCAGACCGACATCGAAAACCTCAAGGCGGCGCTCGGGCAGGCCAAGGCGGAGGGCGCGTTCCTGACCGCCGCCTCACCCGGCGTCGTGTCCCTCTTCTTTCGCAACGACCACTACCCGACCCACGAGGCGTACCTCTTCGCCATCGCCGACGCGATGAAGCACGAGTACGAGGCGGTGGCCCGGGCCGGGTTCGTTCTCCAGGTCGACTGCCCTGATCTCGCGATGGGGCGGCACATCCAGTTCGCTTCCCTGGGCCTCGACGAATTTCGGACCATGGCGCGCCTGCACGTTGAGGCGCTCGACCACGCGCTGTCCAACGTCCCGCCCGACCAGGCGCGTATGCATCTGTGCTGGGGCAACTACGAGGGCCCGCACCATCACGACGTGCCGCT
>WNFW01001261.1_pt1 | contig 28066 bp, 24 predicted proteins | sample 5400131 | NCBI WGS metagenome assembly WNFW01 (sample SAMN13153362, study PRJNA577476) | soil metagenome | isolation source: 20 cm soil or saprolite under grassland replicate 1 | place: USA:California | collected 2016-06-15 | reverse complement strand
TCGCACACGCATCTGGTGCATGCGGCGAGCCGCGCGGAAGAATATGAACTGAAAATTCAGGGCGCGAGTTACGAAGAGATTGCGCGCAAAGGCGGCGGGATCCTCAATTCGGTGAAGAAGCTCCGCGGGGCCACGGCGGACGAGCTGAAGAAACGAGCGCATGCCGCACTGAAACAATTCGCGGCGCACGGGACTACCACCGTGGAAGCGAAGAGCGGTTATGGGCTGGACGTTGCGAGCGAACTGAAGGTCCTGAAGCTGCACAAGGAGCTGGCGGCGGGGCAGCCATTGGAGATTGTGTCGACTTTCCTTGGCGCGCACGTCGTACCCGAGGAGTTTCACAAGAAGAAAGAAGGATCGAAGCAGTACATCCAATTGTTGGAAGAGAATCTTCTGCCGGAGATCGCGGCGCGCAAGCTGGCCGAATTTTGCGATGTATTTTGCGAGCGCGGCGCGTTTAGCGTGCAAGAATCGAAGCGCATCTTACAGGCTGGCCGGCAGTGGGGACTTGCTCCGCGGATGCACGCCGAGCAACTTTCCAGAACCGGGGCAACGCGACTGGCGATTCTCTTGCGCGCGGCGAGCTGTGACCATCTGGAGAAGGTGAACAGGGGCGACATTCAGGCCCTCGGGAAATCCGAGACCGTGGCGACGCTGCTGCCGGGATGCGATTTTCATTTGGGCTTGAAAAAATATGCGCCAGCGCGGACGCTGATTGATGCGGGCGCGATTGTCGCCCTGGCCACGGATTACAACCCCGGTACAAGCCCGACGGTAAGCATGCCGATGATTTTGTCGCTGGCCTGCTCGCAATTGCGCATGACGCCCGCGGAGGCCATCGCTGCCGCAACGATCAACGCTGCCTACGCGCTCCGGCGCGAGAAGCAGATTGGTTCGCTGGAGGTTGGCAAACAAGCGGACTTGGCCGTATTCGAGGTGGCCGACTACCGCGAAATTCCTTATTATTTTGGAGTGAACCACTGCTGGATGACCGTGAAGCGCGGTCGCGTGATCCATGCCACCAAAGATTCCAGGAACTAGCTATACGGGTAGACCGGTGCGGAGGCTGCGGCTTCCGAAAATCGGGTCAACGAAGACCAAAAGCCTCTTCGAAGAATATTTTTATATCCTTTTAGCGGTCGCATTCTTTGCCGTGACCATCCTGGGGAAAGCGGGAGGCTTCAGCAGTTTTAATGCGCTGGTGGTAGGAGCATGGGCGACGGCCTTCCTCTGGTTTGTGAGCCAATGGAAAGGTTATCTTGCGGAGAAATCAAAAGCAGAAAACGGGAAGATTCCTGCACCGCCGGTCGAAGCGCGAGCCCAGGCACCCAAGGGGCCCTTGTCTCTTCCTCCCGGGATGAAACCGATGATTGGACCGCAATGGCCGGTGAAATCAGGAGCGCGGCCTGCGTGGCCAAGCTTGCCGAACCAGAAACCGGCAAAGGCGTCCCGGGCCCCAACGGCTCAAGCCCCAAGCGTTCAGACCCCGGGCTTTCAAGCACCGCCCAATCAGGAAGCAGCAACAACTTCTGAGGAGAAAAAGCGAACCTTCGTTTATGAGAGGCCAACACTGCCGGACCGCAAGCCAAAGTTTCCGAACAACTGGGGAGACCCCCATAACAAGAAGCCGAGCAACAAGAGCCTCAACAACAAGAAACCTAAACGATGAAACGACTGATTGAATGCGTGCCGAATTTTTCGGAAGGGCGAGACGCGGCGAAGGTGGATGCCATCGTTGCCGCCATGAGCAGTGTTCCGGGTGTGTATGTGCTGGACCGCGAAATGGACGCGGACCACAATCGCTCAGTGATTACGCTGGCGGGTGAGCCGGATGCGGTCTCCGAGTCGGCGCTGCGGGGCGTTGGCAAAGCCATGGAGTTGATCGACCTGACGAAGCACACGGGCGCTCATCCGCGCGTGGGGGCGACGGACGTGGTGCCGTTTATCCCCATCGAAGGCGTAACGATTGAAGATTGCGTGGCACTGGCGCGGCGTGTGGGCCACGAAATCTGGGAACGCTACCGCATTCCCGTTTTCTTTTACGAAGCGGCAGCGACACGGCCGGATCGCACGAACCTGGAGAACGTGAGGCGCGGGCAGTTCGAAGGGCTTCGCGAGGAGATGAAGAAGAACCTCGAGCGACAGCCGGACGTCGGGGAGCCGAAGTTGCACCCAACCGCCGGAGTGACGGTGGTGGGCGCGCGCAAGTTTTTAATTGCGTACAACGTGAACTTGAACACGGCCGATGTGGGGATTGCGAACAAGATTGCCAAAGCGATTCGCTTCTCTTCCGGTGGACTGCGGTACGCGAAGTCGATGGGGGTGGAGCTGAAGGCGCGCAACCTGGCGCAGGTTTCCATCAATCTGACGGATTTTGAGCAGACGCCCATGCATCGTGTGTATGAAATGGTGAAGCGCGAAGCGGAACGCTATGGGGTGAAGCCGGTGGGCAGCGAGATCGTCGGGTTGGTGCCGAAAAAAGCCATCGAAATGGCGGCGGACTTTTTCCTGCAACTCGAGAATTTCTCCCCGGCGCAGGTGTTTGAAAACAAGCTAGCCGACGCGCTGAGCGGAGCGCCTCTGATGACCGCGAAAGACGGAAAGCTCGTTGGACTGGCGCGGCCATTTCTGGAGGCCGTGGCGGCGCCGACGGCGACGCCGGGCGGCGGGAGCGTGTCCGCATTTGCGGGAGCGCTGGCGGCTTCGCTCGGGCACATGGTCGCGGGTCTCTCGCGTAAAAAGAAATCCCAAGCCGCGCACGTCGATCAACTCTCGGCGGCTCTGGATGACATGAGGAGAACCGCGGAGAAACTAGCCGAAGAGATTGACCAAGACGCGGAGTCGTATAACGCGGTCATGGCTGCATTCAAATTGCCGCAGGGGAATGCGGAAGAAGCACGCCTACGCGAAGAGGCAATTCAGAAAGCAACCAAGGAAGCCGCGGAAGTTCCCCTGCAAGTGGCCGAGCGAACGGTTGCGCTTTTCGAACGCCTGGGACAACTGGACGGTATCGTCGCCGCATCCATGCGTTCAGACTTGCAGGTAGCACGGTTGATGGCCAGCGCAGGAGCCCGCGGAGCCCTGGCCAACGTGGAGAGCAACCTCGATGGATTGACGGATGCGGCTTACGTGAAATCCATGCGGGCGAAAGCCGCGGCGCTGCGTGAACGATTGGGCGATGCGCCCCGCGCAATAAGCGCGTAAAATAGAGATTCCCTCGGCCCTTGCGAAAGGAGCATCACATGAAAGCATTCAGGGCAATCGGCAAGGCCGGAGCAGCGGCCATTCTCGCGGCTATTCTCCTGGCGGCGCCGAAGCCCGCGCGCGCAGGCCGGCTGGGCACAGACGTCATCGCGCTGTTCCCCAAGGAAATCGGCGAATTCGCCTATGCCGATCTGAAAAAAGCGCGGTCGCAGAAATGGTTTCCGCAGTTGCAGGAACAAATGATTCCAGAGCGCTTCCGGCAATTCGAGAAATTCCTGGCTTCCGCAGGCGTGGATCCGAATTCGCAGGTCGAGGAACTGGCTTGGGGGCTCGTAGCGGAAGGGCTGAGCTCGAAGACAGCAGGCACAGGTTCTTCGGCGGTTCCGACGGGAGAAGAAGTCGTTGGGGTGGCGCTCGGTAACTACAACCCAGGCTCGACGGAAGCGTATTTCAAGCAGCAGAAGCTGCCCACTTTCAAAGCCCGCGGGTACACGCTGTACTCGTTCGGTAGCGGCTCGGGCGCGAGCGACCTCTTTTTCTTCTTCATCGATTCGAATACCGCGGCGTTTGGCCACCGGGCAATCCTGGAGAAAATGGTCGAAGTGCGCTTTGGAGCGGAAGAAGGATTGCTGACCAACGACCGGCTCTTCCCGCTTATCAACGAAGCGAATGGCAGCGGCGTGGTTTGGGCGGTGCTGAATCCCGCGTACACGCGGCTGGCCATGCAACAGCTTGCGCCTGAGGTCCAACAGTTCCCCGAAGCAGCGAAGCTCGTTGCGCGCATGCAAAACTTGATCATCAACGTAGATGCGAGCAGCGGCATTGATGGAAAGTTCCAGGCCGTTTGCGGGTCCACGGAAGATGCGAACACGCTGGGCCAATTGCTTCAGGCGGGATTTCTCTATAAACGCTATCAAGCGCAGAAGGAAAATCCGGAGCTGGCAGATCTGCTGGACCAGGCGCGTATCGTGCCGGCGGGCGACCGCGTAACGCTGCGCATGTCGCTGAGTGATGATCAGATGACCTCGCTCATCCGGAAAAACACGTTCGCGCTGAAGATGTAAGGCGCAAATCCTTTTGAGAGATGGAATGGGCCGGGTAGCAATTCTGCCCGGCCCTTTTGCTTCCGAACTGCGCTAAAGGTTGGGGGCTACTTCGCCGAGATATTTGGTCAGACGAGTCACAATCTCCTTGCCGTGAGTTTCGTGCTGCACGCGGTCCACGCCTGCCAAGGCTCCCGAGTTTCCTGCGCTTGCCGCCTCTTTCACCGCAAAACCCGTAATGGTGCGCACACCAATCGCCGGGGCGGCAGCCTCTTCATGAGAGAGGGATACTTCGAGGCGGTCCGAGAAACGCGCGAAAGTAACTTCCAAATGCGGGTGTTCTGCGGCAAGATGCCCGAAAGCTTCCATGCAAGCTTCGATGACCGCTGCTTGCAGTCGAGCGAGGGCTTCACGGTCGAGGCCGGCGGCATCGGCCAAAAAGCGCGCCACGCCCCCTGCCGCCGCCGCCAAACGGGCGTCGGCATCGATCCACATCTGCAAATTGTGCGTTTCAGTGGCCACGGGTGCTAGCCAGCGCAACGTCGCAGGCTTCCCGGCAATCCGGGCAATAATAGAGGCCGTCGGAACAGAGGCGGATATTGTGCTGCCCCTTGCAAATGGTGCAGTACCGCTCGCAGGTGCAGCGCTCTTCCGGCATGTCGCATTGCACACAGACGGTTGGACCTTCCATGCTAGCCCTCAAGAAAACTGTACCTGAGCCATGCTCTAGCGGCAAGATGAACATGGCCGGGGGAGGGCAAATCTTTTGCATGCTTTTCGTCGAAGCGTGAATGCCTCCGCTTCTTTGACCGCTTTGGAAGTGCATGTTAGTATCGATTTCTGCCCGAGCGATACGAATGGATTCCTCCACAACTTCTCCCATAAGCGCGCTTCGCAAGACGCCGCTGAACGCATTGCACCGCCGCCTGGGCGCGAAAATGGTTAATTTCGGCGGCTGGGACATGCCCGTCGAATACCCGCCGAGCGGCGGCTTGATCGCGGAACACAAGGCAGTGCGTGGAAGCGTCGGCGTATTTGACGTGAGCCACATGGGGGACATTCGAATTCACAGCGGCAAGAAGCCCGGCGGACCGCTGGCCGCGGTTCAGCACATCACCATGAACGATGCATCCAGGCTGGCCATCGGCCAGGCGCACTACTCGGCGATGCTCTATCCCGAAGGTACATTTGTGGACGACGTCATCGTGCACCGGCTGGGAGAAGATGATTTTCTGCTGGTGATCAATGCGGGCACACGAGAAAAGGACATCAACTGGGTCCGTGACAACACCAAGGGATTCGAAGGCGTCGTCGAAGACCTGAGCGACGCGTACACGCAGTTGGCTATTCAGGGACCGCGCGCGGCCGAGGTTCTGCAGAAACTGACGGATGCGGATTTAAGCGCCATCAAGAATTATTGGTTCACGCACGGTACCGTCTGCGGGCTAAAGAACACGCTGATCGCGCGCACCGGCTATACCGGCGAAGATGGATTTGAGATTTACGTGCCCTCCGACGTAGCCACCAGCGAAAGGGTCTGGAATCAGGTGATGGAAGCGGGGCGCGAATTCGGCATAATTCCTTGCGGCTTGGGCGCGCGCAACACGTTGCGGCTGGAATCAAAAATGGCGCTGTACGGGCATGAGATCAGCGAACAGATTAACGTTTGGGAAGCCGGGCTGGACCGTTACTGCAAGATGGAGAAGGGCGAATTCATCGGCCGCGCTGCGCTGGAACGCGCCAAGGCCGCAGGGTTGGCGCGCACTCTGGTCGGCATCGAAATGATCGATCGCGGCATTGCACGCGACGAATACTGTTGCTGCAATGACGCCGGCGAACGCGTTGGCGTGGTGACCAGCGGTTCCCCTTCGCCGACCTCGGGCAAGAACATTGCGCTGGCGTACGTGCCCCCGGCGTATTCGGCGCTTGGCACAGTTTTGAGAGTCGAAATTCGCGGGCAGAAATACAAAGCGCAGGTAGTTCCGACTCCGTTTTACAAACGTCCCAAGAAACATGCGACCGCATAAGGAGATTCCGTGAAAACTGCTGCACCTTTTGTTTTTCTTTGGCTGGCCCCTTTGGCCCTTGGGCAGAACACAGCGGCGCCCCAGCCGACATCAGCGAAGACTGGGGCTGCAGCTACGGAATCCTCGGTGCCAGCAAAATCTGTGCCGACTGAAACTTCGGCGCAGACGAAGACGCAAGAGCAGGCTCCTAAGTCTGCTGCGAAGATGGACGCGGAAAAAGAAGAGGCCATCCGAAAGCTGTTTGAGATTCAGGGGACGCGAAAGTCCATGGTCCTGCTTGAAGGGCTTTAAAGGAGATTTGAAATGGGATACCCCAAGGACCGGCGCTACACCAAAGAGCACGAGTGGATCGAGTTGAAGGGAGACCTCGCCACGATCGGGATCACCGATCACGCACAGCATGAACTTGGTGACGTGGTCTTCGTCGAACTGCCGAAGCTTGGCGCCAAGATTGAAGCGGGAAAATCCTTTGGGACCGTGGAATCGGTGAAGGCCGTCAGCGAAATCTACGCTCCCGCCAACGGCGAAGTGATTGAAGCCAATGGCGAGCTTCAGAACAAGCCGGAAACCATTAACAGCGATCCGCACGGAGCCGCGTGGCTGATCAAAGTGCGCTTAACAAATGCTAAAGGGATCAGCGACTTGATGGACGCGGCCGCCTACGAAGCCTACATCGCGGAGAAGGGCAAGGAAACCTCGGCCTAATGCGCTACCTCCCGAAGAGCCCTGTCGAGCGGCAAGAAATGCTGGCCGCCATCGGCGCAAAATCCATGGATGAATTGTTTTCGAGCATTCCGGAAAAGTATCGGCTGCGCGAAGCGCTGAAGATTCCCGGGCCGTACTCGGAAGCGGAAGTTATCCAGTATTTCAAGGAGCGCGCGGCCGAAAACGCCGCAGGATATACCAGCTTTTTGGGCGCCGGCGTTTACAACCATCTTCGTTCGGTGGTGACCGATACCATCATCCAACGCGGAGAATTCCTCACTTCATATACTCCATATCAGGCGGAAATTTCGCAGGGGACGTTGCAGGCGATTTTCGAGTTTCAGACGCTGATGTGCCAGCTCACCGGCCAGGATGTCGCCAACGCGTCGATGTACGACGGGTCCACGGCCACGACGGAAGCGGTATTGATGGCGGAACGGCTAACGGGGCGGCAGCGCGTGCTGGTCGCTCGTTCGGTGCATCCGGAATACCGCGACGTACTGAAGACTTACGCCAAGAACTCGGGCTTGCGTATCGAAGAGATTCCCTTTACCGCCAGCGGGACAGTGGACGCAAAGGTGTTGCAAGCCGCGTTGAAAGACGACCTGGCCGCCGTGGTCGTGCAATCGCCGAATTTTTTTGGTGCCATCGAATCGTACGCCCCACTGGCGGAAGCCGCGCATGCGGTTGGCGCAATGTTCGTCGTGGCAATTACGGAAGGCATTTCGCTCGGTCTGCTCCGTCCACCCGCGGAAGCGGACATTGTCGCGATGGAAGCGCAGAGCTTCGGCTTGCCGCCAAGTTACGGCGGGCCGTTTGCCGGAGTGATTGCGGCGCGCGAGAAATACGTCCGCCAGATGCCCGGAAGGCTGGCGGGGCAGACCACGGATTCCGAGGGTCATCGCGGATTTGTCCTTACTCTTGCCACGCGCGAGCAGCACATCCGCCGCGAGAAAGCCACTTCGAACATTTGCACGAATCAGGCGCTTTGCGCGCTGGCAGCCACGGTGCACTTGACGCTGCTTGGCAAAGAAGGCTTGCGCGAGATGGCCGAGCAGAACCTCGCGAAGGCCCGATTCGCGCTCGCCGAGCTGCTGAAAATCCCCGGGGTGCGGCGCACGTTTGACGCGCCATTCTTCAATGAATTCACCGTCGAGCTGCCGCGCTCGGTGAAAATTGTAAATTCGCACCTCGTGCGCGAAAAAATCGTCGGACCTTTGGCTCTTGGCACGCCGTATCCGGAGCTCACCAAGCACGCGCTGGTGTGCGTCACGGAAACGACGCCCCGCGCGGAGATTGAACGATTTGCAGGCGCTTTGAAGCGGGCGCTCGAACAACCGGTTTAGGCAAAGCGCATACAGAAATTGTCGCGTCCAGCGCGATGTAACGCCCCAGGCAGGTAAATTGGAGAAATGAACGAAAAAATCAAAAAAGCGTCACGGCACACCAACCAGAACGAAGGCCTGATCTTCGAGAAATCGTCGCCGGGAAAGCGTGCGTTCGAATTGCCGCCGCTGGACGTTCCCGCTGCGGAACCGGCAAAGGCGCTTGGCGCGCTCCACCGCAAGGAAGGCATCAACGGCTTTCCCGAAGTCAGCGAAATCGAAGTGATTCGCCACTTCACGCGCCTCTCTACCTGGAATCACGCCATTGACCTGGGCATGTATCCGCTCGGATCCTGCACCATGAAGTACAATCCCCGCGTGAATGAATTTGTGGCACGCCTCGAAGGAATCGCGACCGAGCATCCGTATCAGCCGCAAGATCTTTCGCAAGGCTGTCTGAAAATCCTGCGGCTGCTGGAAAAATGTCTGCTGGAAATCACAGGCATGGATGCCATCACCTTGCAACCGGCCGCAGGGGCGCAGGGCGAGCTCACCGGGCTGTTGCTGATCCGCGCATACCTGCAAAAGCAGGGAGATCCCCGCAAGAAGGTGTTGATTCCCGATTCCGCACACGGCACGAATCCGGCCACAGCGGTAATCGCCGGATACGAAGTCGAAAACATCAAGTCCGGTGCGCAAGGACAGGTCGATGTCGAAGGCTTGCGCAAATTGGTCACTGAAGTCACCGGCATAACACGCCCGGGCGATCTCGGCGTCGACGTCATGCACCTGAACTTGCACAAGACCTTTTCGACGCCGCATGGCGGCGGCGGGCCAGGTGCGGGCCCCGTGGCAATGAAAAAAATTCTCGAACCGTTCCGCCCCGTGCCAATCCTTGTGGAAAAGGAAAATGGCCGGCTGGCGCTGGAGCCCATTCGTCCCGATTCCATCGGCAGAGTAAAAGCGTTCAGCAGCAACTTCGGTGTGCTGGTCCGCGCGCTGGCCTACATTCTAGCGTACGGCCCTGGCGTTCGACAGGCGACCGAGGACGCGGTACTGAATGCAAATTACATTCGCAAGCACCTCGAAGGCGTCTACGAACTGCCCTATTCCCTGCCCTCGATGCATGAAGTGGTTTTCAGTGACGCTTTGCAGAAGAAAAACGGCGTGAACACCATGGACATCGCCAAGCGCCTGATTGACTACGGTTTTCATCCCTACACCACAGCGTTTCCGCTAATTGTTCCGGGCGCTTTGATGATCGAGCCCACAGAATCCGAGTCCCACGAAGAGTGCGATTTGTTCATCGATGCGATGAAATCCATCGCCGAAGAAGCCGCCACGAAACCGGAAATTGTAAAAACCGCACCGCACACCACGCGCGTTAGGCGGCTAGACGAAGTTGGCGCGGCCCGCAAACCGGTCCTACGCTGGAAGCCCGCCGCCCCGCGCAGCACGGCCGCCGACTAAGCAGAGTTGCCCTTAGCCTGCTGCGGAAAAACTACGCTCCCAACTATCCGACCTGTTTGTGAGAAGACACACGACCCTGGGCTTCACAACTTGCGCGTTTTCATGTTCTGCTAAACTTGAGCGAGTGCCTTCCTGCCGAAGATCGACGAACACATGAATTTCGAAATTGAAGATTGGCTCCCAAAATCCGTAATTCTTCTTCGCAATTACGATCGGCACAAATTCGTATGCGATTTAATCGCGGGCGTCACCGTGGGCCTGGTCGCGCTGCCTCTGGCGATGGCGTTCGCGATCGCCTCAGGCGTGCCACCCCAGGCAGGCTTGTACTGCGCGATTGTGACCGGCTTTTTGATCTCCGCGCTGGGTGGCTCGAAAACGCAAATCGGCGGTCCCACCGGGGCTTTCGTGGTAGTCGTGGCGGGCATCATCGCCAAGCATGGAATCGACGGCCTGTTCATGTGCACGATGATGGCCGGCGTGCTGCTCGTGCTTCTAGGCATCACCGGCATGGGCACCATGGTGAAGTATTTCCCCCGGCCCGTCGTCGTCGGTTTCACCAACGGAATTGCGATTCTCATTGCTAGCACACAAATACGGGACTTGTTCGGCTTGAAGATGGACCACGTCCCCGGCGACTTCTTTCATCGCATGGAGGCGTTTGCCGCAGCTGGGAACACGTTTTCTGCGCCCGCTACTGCGGTTTCCATCCTCTCGATTGCCGTAATGATTCTCTGCCTGAAGTACGCCAAGAAAATACCAGGCGCTATCCTGGTCACTTTTGGCGCCACCGCCGCGGTCATGCTTTTGCATCTGAACCTGGAAACGATTGGCAGCCGCTTTGGAGGCATCCCGAAAGGCCTTCCCACCATTGTCGTGCCGCAGTTTCATTACGATGTTTTCCGCCAGTTGCTCTCTCCCGCATTTACCGTGGCGATGCTCGGAGCGATTGAATCGCTCATGTCCGCTGTTGTGTCGGACCGCATGAGCAACGACAAACACAATCCCAACGTGGAATTGATTGGCCAGGGCGTGGCAAATATCATCTCGCCGCTCTTCGGCGGCTTGCCCGCCACTGGCGCGATCGCGCGCACCGCCACGAACGTCCGCGCGGGCGCGAAGACTCCTGTCGCAGGAATGATTCATGCCCTTACGCTGCTGGCGATTGTGCTGTTTGCCGCCCCGCTGGTGAAAAGTGTGCCGCTCGCGGCGCTGGCATCCATTCTGATGATTGTCGCGTACAACATGGGCGACTGGGAGGAAATCCCGGAAATCCTGAAGTTGAGCGCGGCAGACATTGCCGTCTGGCTGCTAGTCGGGATGGTGCTTGCCGCGCTCACATTCATTCGCAAAGTCTCGCGGACTACGACGGTGAGCCCGGTTACCAAAGATTACGTGGAAGACAGCCGCGTGCACGTGCTTCAGGGCAAGGACATCCCAGACTACGCGATTGTTTACCGCATTCACGGGCCGTTCCTCTTCGGCGCAACCGATAAGTTTGCCGATATCCTGCACTCTCTCGACCAGCTGCCGCCCATCGTTATTCTGCGTTTGCGCAACATGACCGCCATTGACGCCACTGGCCTCGGCGCCATTCGCGATCTCGCGGACACGTTGCACGAGTCCGGGCGCTCGCTGTTGCTTTGTGGAGCAAGGGAACAACCCTCGCAACTGATGAAGCAGGCAGAGTTTGAGCGTCACGTGGGCGCGGAAAATATTTGCGCCAGCATTACTGAGGCGATCGAGCGAGCCGCGGAACTCTATCGTTCGCAATACGCGGGCAAAACAGCGGAAGATCTGACTCTCAGCCGTCCTTGATCCCAAAGAATAGAGGGTTATTTCTGGAATCGCACGCTGTCGAGGATAGCGTTGAACGTCTTGTCGTATTTTTCATACGCGGATTGCGGAGCCACGCAAATAAATGAGACCAGCCCTTCGGGGCGAAGCGTGGTGACCGCCCAATCGGTTTCCTGACCACCCACGGGAGAATCGTTGCTGAGATACGTTGCCAGGCCGGGCTGGCCGTTCAAGCGCACGCGCTCCGGCTGCCGCGTGATTTTCATATTTGGATTTGATTTCTGAAGCTCTTGAATCGACTGCTGTGTGGCACTGTTCAAAGCATCCCAATCGTTGGGGTCACCAGTAGCTTGCGTCACACTGATGATAAGTCCGTACGCTAGCGCGGCATGCCCGGTGCCGTCATCCACCACACCGCCTTCGGGCGCAAAAGAGGCACCACTTCCGTTGGTGTCGGGATACTTCTTCCAATTGTCCGGATATTTCAGCGTGTACGCATTCGACTGATACGTCGCAAAACTTCCCGATGGCGGCGCAGGGGCTTTTGCCGCTCCGCCGGCTCCGGGCGTGAGCTTTTTCGCCACGGGCAAGGCCAGCACTTCACGCTTGATGGCTTCAAACTCCGGTGAATCCCGCTTGGGATTTGGCGGCACGCCGCCCAGCTTTTCGATCTCCTCATCCACACGCTCTACCCGATGCTCGGGATTTGGATGGTCGGAGAAAAACTCCGGAGGAGTCTTCCCCTTTGTTTCGGCTTCGAGCTTCTCGAAAAACTGCGCCATGGCGCGCGGGTCGTAGCCGCTATCGTAAAGAACTTGTGTGCCCATCACGTCCGCTTGCGATTCCGCGCTTCGCGAATAACGCAGCAGCACGCCCCCAGCGGCAAACGCACCCAACTGCGTCAGTAATGCTCCTCCCGTCGAGCCACCAAAGATCCCGCCCGCGATTCCCAGAAAACCTTCCGCAGCTTGCGCTTTGGTCGCCTGATTCGTGCCGTGGCGCAGCGTCACGTGCGAAAGCTCATGCGCCAGCACACCCGCAAGCTGCGCTTCGTTATCGGCCGCCTCGATGGCGCCGCGATTGATGAAAACATATCCGCCAGGCAAGGCAAACGCGTTGATAGCCTTTTCATTCACGCAATGGAATTCGAAGGGATACTGCACGCCGCCGGTCGAGAGTTTTGCCGCCAGCCGCATCCCCAGTTGTGTCAGATAGGCATCAACTTTGGGCGCATTGCAGAGAGGCAATTGCTTCGCCGCATCGGCCGCCGCGCGCTTTCCGAGGTCGATGTCCTGCTGGGGAGTGAACATGTTCCATCCTGGCTTGAGCTGTGTGCGCTGTGCGAACGCAACCGGAGTCAACAAAAGTGACAAACACAAAAGGCACGCGCCCGCCGACGCAGCGCGTGCTCCCGTTCGATGCCCCATGGGAAGCGCACCATTTCGGGACGGATTCCCTTTCCTACTCCACGCGTTCACGGCAGCCTCCCAGCCCCCGTTCTGAAACAGTTCAAAATATGATGGCGATTCTCGTTTCAGAGTTACTTTAGCACCGGGAGGACCCAAAAAGAAAAAACCCGGGCGGCTGGGGCGCCCGGGTGTGGGGGAGAAAAAGGAACTGCTTTTTAGCGAGCAGTACGCGGCGAAACTTCGGGAGAAGGCGTCGCGTTTGGAGCATCCGCTGTCTTGCCGCTTCGTGCCGGAACAGCCCGCACCGCGGGCGCCGGTTCCGGCTTGCGCGCCGGGATAGCCAGGTTTTCGCCTTCGCGAACAAACGTCAAACGGTCCTGTTCCTTGTTCCAATCGATGCAAACGAGGTCGCCAAGGTGAACTTGCTCGGTGGCCAGCAGGTTGGCCAGCGGATAAACCACATGGCGTTCGATGGCCCTCTTCAGGTGACGCGCGCCGTACCGTTGATCGGTCCCATCCTGCAAAAGAAAATCCCGACCAGGCTGGGTCACGCGGAAAAGAAACTGCCCTTTGGCGGTTTCCAGAACACGCTCTTGGACCTGGCCCAACTCAATCTCGAGAACCTGCTCCAATTGTTCGCGGCGCAGTGGATGAAAAACCACCACCTTGTCCAACCGGTTCATAAACTCCGGAGAAAACTTGCGGCGCGCCGCTTCCACGGCTGTGCGTTCCACTTTTTGATCCAACCCGGCCGCAGGCTTGTCTTTTGGTTGAATAAAGCCCATGCCGCCCTGCATCAGTTCGGTAATTTCTCCGCCGCCAAGATTGGAGGTCAAGAAGATGACGGTCTGCGAAAGGTCCACTCGGCGGTTGTCGCCCAGCGTCAGAGTCGCTTTGTCCAACATCCCCAGCAACAATTGCCAGAGCGCGTCGCTGGCCTTCTCAATTTCGTCAAAGAGTAGGAAGCTCAGCTTCAGCTTGTCGGTGTGGCAAGCGGCCAGGGCTTCCTGGGTAATCAAGGGATGGGTTTCCCGGTGACCGAGATAGCCCGGAGGCGAGCCAATCAGCTTGGCGATTTCGTGCGAGTGCTGAAACTCCGCGCAATCCACCTTAATCACCACGCGTGCGTCTCCAAACAGGATTTCGGCAGCCGCCTCCACGATGCGCGTCTTTCCGGACCCCGTAGGTCCCAGAAAAAGGAGATTCCCCACCGGGCGGCCGGGCGAGTTCAAACCGGCACAGAAAACCTGGTACATATCCACCAGGGACTGTACGCCTTCCTCCTGGCCGACGATCTTGGCGCGCAAGGAGGCATGAAAGTCCCGCGTATCGTTGCTGCGGATGCTTGGGTCCAGTTGGTGACGGACGGCAGCTCTCATCGGTTCGACCTCTCTCCGCGTCTAGTTCTCCCCAAACGCGACGCGCGTCTCATTCCTCGCGCGAACATTGAGATAGTGCATGGAGCATGCCAATCCGTGGAACGCTGTTGCTAGAGAGGAAACACACTAATTTCAGCTACATACAAGATTCTAAATTCTGTAGGGCGTCTCACAAGCTGAGATTGCGTCCGATTTGAGTCAAAAATGAGAGAGCCGAACACTTTGTGTCATGCGCCCTACGACAAAAAGGGGCGCATTTTGTATGTGCCCCACTCAAGGAGTTAAAGTTTTACTTTAAGACGTTTTTGCACTACGAATTGGAACGATCTTGCTTCTTGCGGCTTTGTGGCGCTGCGGAGGATCCTCCACCTGGCTGCGCCGCACGCGATTTCCGCTCTTCCCCAACTGTTTCCTCGGGAGCGTTCACCGATTTGCCGTCGGTCGCCTCCGCGCCTGCTGCTGCGGCTCCGGCACGCTTCGCCGCCGGTTCCACCAGGGCCCCTTCGCCTTCTCGCACGAAAGTGAGCCGATTGTTCGTCTTATCCCAATCAATGCATACCAAATCGCCCAAATTTACTTGATCGGTGGCCAGAAGGTTGGCCAGCGGATACACCACATGGCGCTCGATGGCTCGCTTCAGGTGCCGCGCTCCGTAGCGCTGGTCGGTGCCTTCCAGAAGCAGGAAATCACGCCCTGCTGGAGTCACGCGGAAGAGGAACTGCCCCTTGGCCGTATCTAGCACACGCTGCTGCACTTGGCCCAACTCGATATCCAGCACTTCCTGCAATTGCTCCTTCCGCAGGGGGTGAAATACCACGACTTTGTCCAGGCGGTTCATGAATTCTGGCGAGAACTTGCGCCGGGCCGCTTCCACGGCCGTGCGCTCGACCTTTTCGTCCAGGCCGGCTGCCGGCTTATCTTTTGGCTGGATAAAGCCCATGCCCCCTTCCATCAGCTCGCTGATTTCTCCACCACCCAAGTTCGAGGTGAGAAAAATGACCGTTTTGGACAAGTCCACCTTGCGATTGTCACCGAGCGTGAGCGTGGCCTTATCCAGCATGCCCAGGAGCAACTGCCACAAGGCGTCACTGGCCTTCTCAATTTCGTCGAAAAGCAGGAAGCTGAGTTTCAGCTTTTCGGTATGGCAGGCTCCCAGAGTCTCTTGAGTGATAAGTGGGTGGGTCTCCCGGTGCCCCAGATAGCCTGGAGGCGAGCCAATTAGCTTGGCAATCTCGTGAGAGTGCTGAAACTCCGCGCAATCCACTTTGATGACCGCGCGGGCATCGCCAAACAGGATCTCGGCGGCCGCTTCCACGATGCGCGTCTTTCCGGAACCCGTCGGTCCGAGAAAGAGCAGATTCCCCACCGGGCGGCCCGGCGAATTCAGGCCGGCGCGAAAGACTTGGTACAGGTCGACGAGCGCCTGTACCGCCTCTTCCTGGCCGACGATCTTCTCGCGCAGCGACGCTTGGAAATCAATCGTATCCGTGCTGCGTTTGGTTGGATCGAGAGAAAGAGTGTAGTCCCCCATAACCGCCTCCTAGCGAACCCGCGCTTGCGGACTGCCGTATCGCCCGCGTCCCCGGTCAAACTGTTCCAATTTGACCTGGATGGTTGACTGAAGGAGCCGCAATTGAACCAGCAGCTCCCTTGCCATCACGGGCGACTCTGAAAATCGGACGAGCGGCGGGAGGACATCCGCCAATTCGAGATTGAGGGTGCGAAGAGAGGATACCAGCTTTTGGACCGCCGGAGACTGAGGATCCGCCAGGTCCGCGGAGTGCTTGTACTGCTCGCGCAGAGCTCTCCAGTTGAGCTCAACAAACGGATGTTTCTTCGAAACTTCCTTGACGACCTCCTCGGTAATGCGCGCGCGCTGTCCCAGGCGCGCCAAATGGAGTTGCTGTACTTTTTCGCCGCGGCGCACGTTGTGCACCAGGTAGAACGAATTCCCTTTGCGGCGGACAAAAGCCATGACCTTGCCTCACTACCTCATTTTCAGTGCGCGTAGTGTAAACAGTTTCCACTACGCTCTGCAATATTAGACACGGAATTTAGTAAAAAGTTGCATCGTATTAGTAACGCCTTCACCTGAATCTGCGTGCAGTCAATACCTCCCGCGCATGCAGTCAATACCTCATCAATTTTCTTGCTCGTTTCCATCGATTATTCGCGTCCTTAACTTTCAAACCCTCGCTGTTCTCGAACTTTGCTCCTGCTTTACCTTCCTTAGCATTCGATGCGTGCAAATATGCGCCGTTTCGCGTTTCAAGATCAAGTTACGATCAAGAACGGCTACCGGATTAAACCCGGACCCGGCACTTTTCTCTTGTTCTGGCGACTTCCGGTGCCTAGCATGTCCCATTCGGCTTCTTGAAATACATTGGACTCGGAGAGCTAGCAAAAATGTCTTGGAACCCTGTCTACAGCTTCGTGCAACGAATTCCTCGCGGAAAGGTTCTAACGTATGGAGCCCTCGCTAAGGCTCTGCGCCTGCCTGGCGGCGCGCGCACTGCCGGACGCGCCATGGCGGCTACTCCTTCGGGAAAAGGCATTCCGTGGCACCGCGTAATCGGCGACCGCGGAAAAATCCTCATTCGCGGACCTCATGCTTTGCTCCAAAGAAAACTTCTCGAAAGCGAAGGCGTCACTATCGTTGAATTTCGCGTGGATTTGAAGCGTCATCTCTGGCAGCCGAAAAAGACCGGCACGTCAAAATCGGCCGCGCCGCGAAAGCGTGGTCGAAATTAAGACCTCACACAAATGCTTGGGTTCATCCTCGATCTGAGGGAGAACTACAAACGCACTCTGGACCGAACTATTCCTCGCGCAGAACCTGCATCGGCTCCACGCGCGCCGCGCGAATCGCCGGCACCAGCGAAGCGATCGCCGCAACAACCAACATGAGAAACACCACCGCGGACAAGGTCGCCGCGTCCGTCACTGAAACGCCATACAGCATTCCGGACAGCACGCGTGCAAAAGCCACGGCAAGCCCCCAGCCGGCGACACAACCTAGCAAGGTAACGCGGAGGCCTTGAAGCAAAAACTGCTTCACGATTTGCGCCCGCAAAGCTCCCAGGGCGAGACGCAACCCTACTTCTCTCTGCCTGACGCTCACCGTGTAGCTAAGTGTACCGTACAGGCCAACGCAAGCGAGAGACACAGCCGTCACCGCAAAGAATCCCAGTAGAACTGTGCGAAGGCGGTTTTCCGCCGACGCCTCATCGAGATGATCCTCGAGTGGCATGATGTCGAACATCGACCGGGCCGGTTCGATTTCATGAACTTTCCGGCGAAGCGTGTCCGCCATGGCCATGGGCTCGCCTCGCGTGCGCACGAGATAATAGGGGTCGGGGTCAGGAGCGCTCACGCACCAATACACCGTGGGGCCCGGTTCGCGGTTTAAGCCTTCCTCCCGTGCATCCCCGACAATCCCTCGAATCTCCCCGCCCGTCAGCAGCGTCTTGCCAGGCACTTGCAAGTGACGCCCGATCGCAGTCTCTCCGGCAAGATACGTGTTCGCAAAGGTGCGATTCACCAAAACATTGACGGACTTGGGGTCTGCGCGGCAGACTTCGCCTGCCAAAAGCGGAATCTTCATGGTGGCGAAATAGTCCGGAGAAACGAAACGGCTCTCCGCCAGGATCTTGCGTTCCGGGTCCACTTGCCCCTCGGTCAGTTTCAGCTCCGCCTCATATTGACGAGCCGCACCGGGCAACTCCGCACTGGTCGCTGTCTCTTCCACACCTGGCAAGGATCGCAGCGAATCCAGCGTTCGCTCAATTCGTTGCTGGAGGCCTTTCCAGTCCGCCGTTTCTCCATACGATCCGCTGATATGAAAGGTCAGAACATTCCTCGGGTCGAATCCAGGCGACACTCGGCCAAGTTCCTGAAAACTTCGCACGAGCAACCCCGCACCCGTCAGCAACGTCACCGCAAGCGCCACCTGCACACCCACGAGCAGCCATTGCAGCGCGTGACGTCCAGACACCTGCGTGCGGCTGGCTTGCGCCAATGAACTGGAGATACTTCTCGTGCCGCGGATGGCTGGGAATAAACCGCAGAAAACAGTCACGAGCACCGAGCAGCCCAGCGAATACAACACAATTCTCCAGTCGAGGCGAATCTCCTGCACTCGCGGTAAATTTCCCGCAAGCGCCCGGAACACGTTCGAAGCTCCGCGCGCGACAAGCAAACCGAAGAGCGCTCCCGCCAGCGCCAAAACGAAAGCTTCGCTCAGCAATTGAGTTACGACCGCGGCGCGCGAAGCCCCCAGCAACAGCCGCACGGAAATCTCATGCTGGCGCTGGACTCCGCGTGCCAGGAGCAACGCAACAATGTTTGTGCAAGCGACCAGAAGAAGGAGCGACACAGAACCAAACAACATCCACAGCGAACCGCGCACGCCAGCAATCGTCGTCTCTTTCAGCGGCTGAATACCGACGTCCAGGTCCGCATCTGTTTTTGGAAATGCCTTGCCCAGTTGCGCCTGAACGGTGGCCAGATTTGCCCGCGCCTGCTCCAGCGTCACCCCTGGCTTCAACCGCCCGATGGCGATGTACCACGTTGATTCCCTGCTCTGTGAGTACGGTGCATCGAGTGGTACCGGGGTCCAGAGATCAACGTCCCGGTCGGGGAACAGAAAGGAAGCAGGCATGACTCCCACAATCGAAAAGGACATGCTGAGGATTCGCACCTTCTTTCCAAGCGCGCTCGGATCGGCGCCAAGTCGGCGACGCCAAAAACGATCGCTAACAAGAATCGCTTGCGGTCCCCCAAAGTGTTCTTCTTCGGCATTGAAGTCGCGACCGAGAGCGGGCACGATCCCCCAGACTTGCAAGAATCTCGGCGCCACAAAGGCTGCCGTTACTTTTTCAGGCAGCGCGCCGGAACTCTCGGAAACATCCTCCGTGTAATATCCCGTGATCGCCTGGAATGTGGAACCCTGCCGGTTCCAGTCCTCCAGCCGCAGGGGGGCGACGTGGGTTTCGGGGTTTTTTACCTTGTGATTGACTTGCTCCAGCCGCATCAGTTGATCGCCATCGGGAAAAGGCAAGGGCCGCAGCAAAACCGTATCGATGGCGGAGAACACCGCGCTGTTCGCGCCGATTCCCAGAGCCAGGGTCAAAATCACCGTAAGTGAAAATGACGGCGACTTGCGGACAAACCGCATCGCGGCTTTTGCGTTGGCTATCGTGCTGTCGATGACTCGGATACGGTACACATCGCGGACCTCCTCCTTGACCTGTTCCTGTCCGCCGAATTCCAGCATGGCCCTGCGGCGCGCCTCATCCGGCGGCATCCCGGCAGCGATGTTATCTTCCGTAAGTTCGTCGATATGAAAGCGCAGTTCGGAGTCAAGGTGTACGCCTGACGCGCGCTTGGGAAAAAGGGATTTCCACCAGGACATGGTAGACCTCTATTCCGCAGTTTGCAGGATTTGCGATACGGCGCCGGCCAGGCGATTCCAATTCAACTCCTCGCTGGCCAACTGCTTGCGGCCCTTCGCGGACAGCTTATAGAACTTGGCCTGCCGGCCTTTTTCCGATTCACCCCACGCGGCTTCGAGCCAGCCTCGTTTCTCCAGGCGATGGAGCGCGGGATACAACGAACCTTGCTGCACCTGCAGAATTTCCTTGGAAATCTGGCGGATTCGCTGCGAGATACCGTAGCCGTGCACCGGGCCAAGCGCCACGATCTTCAAGATCAGCATGTCCAACGTGCCCTGCAACAATTCGGATTTCTCAATCGGCATGGGTACCCTCGGCACAGCCACTCCTAGACGTTCGACATATATAAACCTTCGATAGGTAGATTGTCAAGGAGAGAGTTGTCTTGGACCGTGTCTTCGCACTCCCGTCGTTCAACATCTTTTCCAGTAATATTTGCGCCATCGCTTGCGTACAAACTGACGAATCCCCTCGGCCGGAGCCTGCGCGTTTACAAGGAAACAGGGCATCTGCGTTATGCTATACGCTCTCTTTCCCGTACGGGTCCGACCCGGCCGGAATCGACGAATATGGCCAATTCCATTTTGCAGGTGGAGAACCTCGTCAAGCGCTACGGCGACGTGGAGGCCGTGCGCGGCGTCAGCTTTGGCATTGAAGAGGGCGAAGTCTTTGGCCTGCTCGGTCCCAACGGAGCGGGCAAGACTTCAACGGTCGAAATCCTGGAGGGTTTGCGCACGCTCGACTCCGGCCGCGTCTCCGTGTGCGGCCTTGATCCGCAGCGCGATTCCGAAGCGCTAAAGCAGGAAATCGGCGCCGCGCTTCAGGCCACTTCCCTGCCCGACAAGATGCGGGTCATCGAAGCGATCCGGCTCTTCGCGAGTTTTTACAAACGTCAACGCGATCCTCAGGAATTGCTCAAGCGTTTCGGCCTCGATGAGAAGAAGAATTCTTTTTATGGCCAGCTTTCCGGCGGACAAAAACAGCGTCTCGCGCTCGCCATGGCCCTGGTCAACGACCCGCAGGTGTGCTTCCTTGACGAGCCCACCGCCGGCCTCGATCCGCAAGTGCGGCGCGAAATCTACGACGTAATTGAAGAGCTGCGGCGTGACAAGAAAACCGTACTGCTGACTACGCATTACATCGAGGAGGCCGAGCGTCTCTGCGACCGTGTGGCCATCATTGATCATGGAAGAGTGATTGCGTTGGGCACCCCACGTGAATTGAAAGCCCGCTCGGGCGGCACCACGCGCATCGAAGTGCGCCTTTCCAAGCCCGAGTCCAACGGTACTTTGAAGACGCTAGAAGGGGTGGTGGATGCCCGCGAAGTGGACGGCGCCTATGTTCTGCATTCCCAGCGTCCGCCACAGACGATCGTTTCTCTCGTGAAACACCTGGAGGCTGGCGGCAACGAACTCGTCAGCCTCGAAATCGCCACTCCATCTCTCGAAGACGTCTTCATCGAATTCACCGGGAGGAGGCTCCGCGATTGAAAAACTTCGCCGCTCTGACGCGCATGCGCATCCAAATTGCGTTCCGCAACAAGATGTTCTTCTTTTTCGTAATTGTCATGCCTTTCGCTTTCTTCTTTCTCTGGCTTGGCGTCCTTGCCAAAGGCATTCCAGAGCGCTGCGCTTTTTACCTCGGTCCTATCGTGGCTTTCAATGTGATGGGCAGTTTCTGGGGGCTGAGCGCTACACTCGTTTTGTTTCGCGAACAGGGGATTCTGCGTCGCTTCCACGTCGCTCCGGTGAGCGCCAGCGACCTGCTGGCTTCGAGTATTGTTGCCAACTATGTGCTTACTCTTCCTATCGTCATTCTTGAATTGTTCTTTGCGCGCGTCATTTTTCACGTTCCGAGCCTCGGGAATCCTGTTTCTCTCTTCATCCTCGTTTCCGTAGGCATTGTTTCTTTTGGCTCGCTGGGCTTGGTCGTCGCTAGCGTGACCAACACCATGCAAGAAACGCAGGTGCTGAACCAGCTTTTGTGGCTGCCCTTGATTTTCCTTTCAGGCGCTACCTTCCCCTTGGCGTATCTGCCGCGCACCGTACAGCGCTTTGGCCTGTTTCTCCCCGCCACGTATCTTGTCAATGGGCTCCAGCAAACCGTAGTAAACTCCGCCACTCCCTGGAGCCGCTACGTGGAGATCCTCTCGCTTTCCGTCTGGGCGTGCCTTACGTTCTTTCTATCCGCGCAGCTCTTTCGCTGGGAACCGGAAGCCAAAGTTCCACGGAGGGCCAAGCTCCTGGTTGCCGCAACGGCCATCCCTTTTCTCCTTTTGGGCGTTGCCGAGAACATGTCGGACCGTGTTCTCCGGGAGGCCCGCACTGCTTTAGAAACGTTCAATTCGTCGTCACCTTCATCGGCACGGCCTGCTTCTTTGGGCATGCCGGGTAAGCCTGCTGGCGTCAAGAACCCTTCCAGTGGAAACCAAAACTAATCACGCGACGCGCGCCAATTTGGATTCCGCGCCCCTTGTTCGCGCATTCCCAATGCATTGACGCTCGCTCTTCCGGTACCGTATTCTGAAACTTCCAGCCGCACCGCAGACGCGGCCTTATTCAAGGGGAGCATTCATGGCCATTCAGCCGACTGAGAAAATCTGGCATAACGGAAAATGGATCAACTGGGACGACGCCACGCTGCACGTTCTTTCCCACGTCGTCAGCTACGGCTCCGCGGTTTTCGAGGGCATCCGCTGCTACGAAACCAAGCAGGGCCCGGCCATCTTCCGCCTTCGTGAGCACATGCAGCGGCTCATCAACTCCGCCCGCATCTATCGCATGGAGCTTCCGCATTCCGTCGACGAATTCTCGAACATCGCTTGCGAACTCGTGCGCGTCAACAAAATGAATTCCTGTTACGTGAAGCCCATCGTTCTCCGCGGCTACGGCGATGTGGGCGTGAATCCTCTCAATTCGCCAATCGATCTCTATATGGCATGCTGGAGCTGGGGCGCCTATCTCGGCCCCGACGCGCTTTCGAAAGGCGTCGATGTTGGCGTCAGTTCCTGGACGCGCATCGCGCCAAACACACTCCCCGCCATGTCCAAAGCCGCTGCGAATTACATGAATTCGCAGCTCATTCGCATGGAAGCGTCCTTCAACGGTTTTACCGAAGGAATCGCTCTGGATTCCGATGGACACGTCAGTGAAGGCTCCGGCATGAACATTTTCCTGGTGCACGACGGCACGCTCTATACGCCGCCGCTGGCGACCAGCATTCTTCCCGGAATCACGCGCGACGCCATCATGAAGATTGCCGAAGACCTTCGCATTCCCTGCAAGGAAAGTGTGGTTCCGCGCGAGATGCTCTACATCTCCGACGAAGTTTTCTTCGTGGGCACCGCCGTGGAAGTTACGCCCATCCGCTCGGTCGACCACATTCAGGTGGGCAAAGGCGTGGCCGGACCGATCACGCGCAGGCTGCAGGAAGAGTTCTTCGCCATTACTAGCGGCACCAAGCCCGACCGTCACAACTGGCTCACGCCGGTCGGCGCTCCGGTCAGCGCCGCCTCGCGCTAATTATTTCGATTCTCTCGTTCAGGGGGCGCCATGTTCTGCGCCCCTTCTTTTTAGATGACATTCTGCTCTTCTCCTATCCCCGTAATATGATGTGCCGAATCGTATTGGCAAGGGGAGCCCGATTTGTGACCACTCGCGCGCTGTTCGCTATTGCTGCCGCTATTATTGCAACGCCGTCAATGCTCTCGCCGCAGGCTACCACGCAGGATCACCGCCCGCGAGCGCGCGAACTGGGGATCCATCCCGGCATCTACGATCCTGGGCCCAACAACGCTATCACGGACGTGTCCGGCGTCCACGTCGGCCAGGTCACCATCGTCAAAGCCGACAACGTTCGAACGGGGGTCACGGCCGTATTGCCGCATCCCGGAAATATTTTTCAGGACAAAGTGGCGGGCGCAGTTTCCGTCTACAACGCGTTTGGCAAACTCGTCGGTTCCACGCAGGTCACAGAGCTTGGTCAGATTGAAACGCCCATTGTCCTTAGCAATACTCTGAGCGTCTGGGACGCTGCGGCAGCCGTGGCGAGTTGGACCTTGGCTCAGCCGGATAACCATGACGTGCGCAGCGTCAATCCTGTCGTCGGTGAAACCAACGATGGCTGGCTTAACGACATCCGCGGGTTCCACGTCAAATCCGAGGACGTCACGCGCGCTTTGCGCGAAGCCCGAAGCGGCCCCGTTGAAGAAGGAGCCGTTGGCGCCGGCGAAGGAACCATCGCGTTCGGCTGGAAAGGCGGCATCGGAACAAGTTCGCGCCATCTTCCCGAAAAAGAAGGCGGCTTCATGGTCGGAGTCCTTGTCCAGGCAAATTTCGGGGGCCGTCTCACGATTGCCGGCGTTCCCGTTTGGAAGGAGCTGCATCCCAGCGGGTCTCTGAGCCGCAGCTTCGATTCGTCCTCACGAAATCAAGCAGACGGCTCGTGCATGATCATCGTCGCCACCGACGCGCCGCTTGACGCTCGCCAATTGCGGCGGCTTGGCGCTCGCGCATTCCTCGGAATGGCGCGCGCTGGATCCACCGGCAGCAACGGAAGCGGCGACTTTGCCATCGCCTTTTCCACCACAAATCGAATTGCCTTTGCCGCCACGCGCGGCCCCGCGCTCTCCCTGCTCGGCGATGATGCACTCTCGCCTTTGTTTGAAGCTGTCGCGGATGCAACGGAAGAAGCTATCGACAACGCGCTCCTGAAAGCCCAAACCGTGCGCGGTCGTGATGGCCATGTCGCGGAAGCCATTCCGATCGAGCGCCTTCGCGAGCTCTTGAGCGCTGCCGCGCGCTCGTCATCCCATTGAATAGCAAAAGGCGGCGAACCTTGAGCACTTCCTGTTCTTGCTCTCCCCGGGTTTCTCCAATTTCGAATTTCCGTTTTCGAATTTCAACTTCCCTGATCTCAACTGCCACCTGTTAACGCGTCTTCCTCAGGTCTTCCTCAGGGACTGGCTTTCCGCGCCGCATTGCGGCTAGAATGCACCCGTTCGAAGCGTGCCCATTTTCCTTTCCATCTTGGGAGGAGTCTCCATGTACAGCATTTCGCAAAAACTCGTAGCGGAATTCATCGGCACATTTGCCCTGATTTTCTTTGGCGCCGGCTCCATCTGCGCGGATCAGTACCTGCACAGCTCCGGCGGCCTGGGCCTTCTCGGCATCGCGCTCGCGCACGGCCTCGCGATCGGCATTATGGTTTCGGCAATGGGCCACATCTCCGGCGGCCATTACAATCCCGCGGTCACCATCGGCATTTGGGTCACCAAGCGCATCAACACCATCGAAGCTCTCCTGTACTGGGCCTCGCAGCTCCTGGGCGGCGTCGTTGCAGCTTTCCTCCTAAAGACGGTCATTCCTGATGACACCTGGCGCGCCGTCCATTTAGGTACGCCCGAGTTGGCGCGGGATTTTCCGGTTTGGGCGGGCATGTCCCTCGAAGCCGTGACCACCTTCTTCCTCGTCCTCGTCGTTTTTGCCACCGCCGTCGATGAAAAGGGCGCGTTCAAGGCCATCTCCGGCTTCGGCATTGGCCTGACCATCACCCTCGGTATTCTGGTGGCCGGCCCGCTTACGGGCGCGGCCCTGAATCCGGCGCGCGCCTTTGGTCCGGCGCTTGCCGCCACGTACTGGGCTCATCATGGCATTTACTGGATTGGCCCGCTTGCCGGGGGGTTCCTGGCCGGCCTGCTCTACGACACCGTCTTCCTGAAAAAGGCCTGATGGGTCTCCACGAGTCACCAGTCACGAGTCACCAGGACAGGTAACTACCGCGCAACCAGTCGGTCCGCTTGGCTTGCCCGCCCCTCCCTCGAATGCTAGCTTCGTTGAGTAGTTGAACGTTTGCGGGGTTCCCTGACTATGCCGACTAGCGTTGACGATCTGCTCCGCCGAGCCGTCGAAAATAAGGCCTCCGACTTGCACCTCAAAGTCGGCAATCATCCCTATTTGCGCATAGACGGTTTGCTCACCCCGCTCACCGACGTGCCTCGCATCACCCCCGAAGAAATGCTTTCCATGGCTTTCAGCATGATGACCAACCGCCAGAAGCAAAAGTTTAAGGAAACGGCGGAATTGGACATGGCCTACGGGGTCGCCGGCCTCGGCCGCTTCCGCGTAAACGTCTTCCAGCAGCGCGGCAATGTCGGCATGGTTTTGCGCGTCATCCCCACGAAAATTCGCACCGCGGAAGAGCTGAATCTTCCCCCGGTCATCAACAAGATTTGCGAAGAGCAGCGCGGCTTGGTGCTCGTCACCGGAACCACCGGTTCCGGTAAGTCCACCTCCCTTGCTGCCATCATCGATCGCATCAACGCCTCCCGCGCCGACCACCTCATCACCATCGAAGACCCCATCGAGTTTCTGCACCGCGACAAAAAGAGTTTCATCAACCAGCGCGAAGTCGAAGTCGACACCGCGAACTTTTCCACCGCCTTGCGCGCCGCTCTCCGTCAAGACCCCGACGTGATCCTCGTCGGCGAAATGCGCGACCTCGAAACGATTTCCACCGCTTTGCTGGCCGCCGAAACCGGCCACCTCGTGCTCTCCACCTTGCACACTCTCGACGCCACGGAAACCATTCAGCGTATTATCGCGGTCTTTCCGCCGCCGGAGCAGAAGCAGATTCGTTTGCAGCTTGCCGCAACGCTGAAGGCCGTCGTCTCCCAGCGACTCGTTCGCCGCGCCGACGACAAAGGCCGCGTGCCCGCTTGCGAAATCATGATCGCCACCGGCTACATCCGTGATTGCATCATCAATGCAGACAAGACGCGCTTGATTCACGACGCCATCGCCGCCGGCACCAGCCAGTACGGCATGCAAACGTTCGACCAATCGCTCTTCGATCTCTACTCGAAGCAGCTCATCACTCTCGACGAAGCCCTCGCGCGCGCCTCCAACGCCGACGAATTCAAGCTGCGCATCCAGGGTATCCGCTCTGCCTCCGACTCCGCCCGCGAGGAAATGGAGCGCCAAATGGCCGACTTCGAGCGCTTCGCCCGCAAATAACTGTAGCTCACCCCTTGAGGGGTGAGGCTTTGCTTCCGCGAGCGCGATCGGAGCTGAGCTGCCTGCTGCGCGAACCTCTGCACCCTCTGTCTCCGCGTTGTCTTTGTCTTCTTTCTTTCCCGTTGAACTTTTGAACTTTCAACCCATGAACCTCTTCTACCGGCTAGATCCTACTCGCTACTCGTCTGTCTTCATCTCTTCACTTCTCGCCACTCGCCACTAGCCACTCGCCACTTTCTCTTCTATCCTTCCTCTATGTTCAGCAGGCCCCGCCAACTGGAAACCGAAGCCGAGTTGTACGACGTAGCCGTGCGCGCGCTGATGCGGCGGGCCCACTCCATCCACGAAATGAAGCAAAAGCTGGAGCGCCGCAGCGACAACAAGCTGCTGGTGCAAGTGGTAATGGCGCGCCTGAAAGAAAGCGGCTTGATGGACGACGCGCGCTACGCCAAACAATTCGCCCGCCAGCGCACCGAATCCCGCAAGCAAGGAAAATACCGCGTCGCGCGCGACCTCCGCGCCCGCGGCATCCCCGACCGCCACATCTCCTCCGCCCTCGAAGAAGTCGCCCAAACTTCCGACGAAGCCGCCATGGTCCGCCAGCGCATCCAGCGCAAGCTGCGCTCGTACCGCGGCCCCGATACAGGAAAAAAGATTGACGAGAAGAAAATGGCTTCCCTGTACGGCAGCCTGCTCCGCGCTGGCTTCTCCGCCGACGTCGTTCGCCGCGAATTGAAGGCGCTAACAACAGAAGAATTACCCGAAGTCGAGACGGAGTAACTTTCTCTGCTGGTCCATGAATCCGGCTTCGCTTTTCGGCGGGGGAACAGTTTGAATTTTCTTAATCGTGACAATAGGGGTCAGAATTCAATCTGTCCCACTATCCATTTTTCGTTTGACTTCTTCTTACTTTGTGGTATACTCTGTTTTGTAGATTGCTACGCATAAGAACGGGAGCGTCCTCCCGCTTTTTCTTTTCCGGATGGCCGTTTCGGCCTTTGCTAGTCCAAAACAACCAGAATCGCGTCCTTTAGAATCAATCAATTACGAAATCCTTTTTTTGTAAGTCCTTTCCTTTGATATCCATACAATTTCATGCCGGGGGTGGGGGGTGCAGTCGCCTCAAACGGGAACCTGCGAGGAGCCCAGATTGCTGCTCGTGCGGGTCTCTGCGATACTTCTACCATGAAAATTTCTTCGGTGTTGAGCCAGACGTGACGCGCGCAGGCACAAGGGAAAAGTTT
>WNFW01000502.1_pt1 | contig 28160 bp, 30 predicted proteins | sample 5400131 | NCBI WGS metagenome assembly WNFW01 (sample SAMN13153362, study PRJNA577476) | soil metagenome | isolation source: 20 cm soil or saprolite under grassland replicate 1 | place: USA:California | collected 2016-06-15 | reverse complement strand
TGGCGCGCTCGGAGAGATTCGAACTCCCGACCCTCGGATTCGAAGTCCGATGCTCTATCCAGCTGAGCTACGAGCGCGTGCGTGGGCTCGATTACCAGACTTGGCCGGACAGGGCCAGCAGGCCGAGCAGACCGGCATGTCGGAGCACGCAACGCCTATCCGGCAGACACGAGGGGCGCCGGGGCGGAAGCCCAATAAAACTCCAGGTAAAACGCGGAGTTCGGGCTCGGCGTTCGCGCGACGGCTTAGAAACAGGGATGGCGTTGGCGGTCCTGGCCGATATAGGTCGCCGCGCTCTGCCGGCACGCAATGGTCGAGGGGCCGTCGTAATAGGCGAAAGTGCCGGGCAGGGGACCCGGTCCGTAATTGTGGCTGTAGCTGATCGGATAGGGCAGATGGGCGCGAAAATAGCTCCGCGCTTGCGCCAGGCCGGGCACTGCGGCCAGCAGGGACAGGCCGAGGGCGGCAGCGAGGAGCGTCAGTCTGGTCATCTCGAATCTCCAGCAATTGAGTTGTAAAGAAGACATTCTAGGGCATCCCCGGTTCCCAACCAGAGCAGAATCCGCAAAAAAGTGCGGAAAAATTGCCACAGCACGGGGATTTCTGGCCTTCTTTGACCTGCTTAACGAAATTCGAACACAGTTAAGGTCAGAGTTGTGTCGTATGGTTCCGCTACGGACCGGCTTTCCCGCGTCCCGAGAGGTCCTGTCCCGGTCCCGATCGATCCATGCGCATCACGCACCTCACCTTGCTGTTGCTCCCGCTGCTGGCCGCAACGCCGGCGCGCGCCGATCTGCACATCACGCGCGATCACGGCGGCTACGTCGAGGAATACAAGGTGAAGTACCTGCGCATCCGCGACCGCAAGGAACGCGTCATCATCGACGGCATCTGCAATTCGGCCTGCACCCTGGTGTTCGGCATCGTGCCGATGAACAAGATCTGCGTGACGCCGCGCGCCAGCATCGGCTTCCACCAGGCCTATTACGACAAGGCGTTTACGTTCGGCATCAAGGTCACGAGTTCTGAGGGCACGTCGGATCTGATGTCTTATTATCCGCAGCCGGTGAAGGACTGGATCCGCCGCAACGGCGGGCTGACCACCGAGATGAAGAAAATCAAGAACGGCGTCGATCTCTGGAAGATCGTCGATCCCTGTCCGGAAGATTTTTAGACCTGCCCTTCGCCAAGCCGCGGGTGGGCCCACCGCGTCCCATCGTGATTCCTCGTTCTCGATGCGCCATGTGATGTCGCGCGAGCGGATCCACGCAATCGGTCATTGCCGCATGGCCCGTGATCGGGCACTCAGGGCGGCCTATGAATCAGAGCCTTGAAAATCTTGCCGCGCGCGCGGCGCCGGCGATCTTTGTGGTGCTCTGGAGCACCGGCTTTATCGCCACCAAATATGTGCTGCGAAATGCCGAGCCGCTGACCTATCTCGCGATCCGCATGGCCATGGTGGTAGCGCTGATGGCGGTCGTCGTCGCCATCGCACGGCCGCGATGGCCGGGCCGCTCCGGTATAGGCCACAGCGTGGTTGCCGGCCTTTTGGTGCATGGATTTTGTCTGGGCGGGACCGCGATCGCGATTGCACATTCGATACCCGCAGGGCTCTCGGCGCTGATTCCGGGTCTGCAGCCGATCCTGACCTCCACGCTGGCAAATCGCTGGCTCGGCGAACGCGTCGCGCCGTTACAATGGAGCGGGCTGTTGCTCGGGCTCGCCGGCGTGGTGCTGATCCTGCACGATCGCCCGATGAGCGGGGAAGCGGGCTGGGGCTGGGTGGCCACCGGCGTCTCGCTGATCAGCATCACCTTGGGCATGCTCTACCAGAGGCGCTATTGCGGCAGCATCGACTGGCGCTTCGGCAACCTCGTGCAGTACATCGCGGTCGCGATCTTCTTCACGGCCGGTGCGGCACTGTTCGAGGCCAATGTGGTGCACTGGACCAGCGAGTTCGTGCTGTCGCTGATGTGGCTTGTGGTGGTGCTGTCGATCGGGTCGATCGGACTATTATATTGGTTGATTCGCCGCTCGGCGGCGACCTCGGTGGCAAGCCTGTTCTATCTGGTGCCTGCGGTAACCGCCGTCATGGCCTTTGTCTTGTTCGGCGAGCGACTCGACGCGATCGCGATAGCAGGCATGATTGCCTGCGCCGCCGCGGTATTCCTGGTCAACCGGCGCGGGCGGGCCTGATGGGCTGACTGCTCGGATACTCCCAAGAGACAAACGCCTCCGGACTTTTGGTCCGGAGGCTCTTGCGCGGCGCGATCAGCGCTTCGATTAGCGTTTGGATTAGCGTTTGGATTTCCTGGCCTTCTTTTTCTTTTTGGTGGCCTTCTTCGCGGCTTTCTTTCCGCTCTTCTTGGCGGCTTTTTTCGCCGACTTTTTCGCCGAGTACTTCTTGGCAGCCTTCTTGGCTTTCTTCTTCGGCGCTACTTTCTTCGCGACCTTCCTGGCGGCCTTCCGGCGCTTTTTGACCGCGGGCTTGGCGGCTTCCTTCGGCGCTTCAGTGGTGCTGCTGATCGGATCGGGCATCGGTTCAAGATCGGGTTTCTCGTCGTCCATATCGTCCCCCAAGGTTTATCGGAGCACAAACGATAACGGAATTCATCGGCGTGTTAAAGAGACGCCGTGCATCCAGCGCCGGGCGCATCGTAGACAGGCTTTCAGTGCGCGTTCGCGGGCCCAGCCTTGGGTCGATGATCGGCGCCGGATATGTCTTGTCGAGTTCCACGCCGGCGCCCGCACTTCCCCCCTCGCGCCGGTCGACCAGGAGCTGCTTGGCCAGGAAGGAGGCCGCCACCATCCGGACCCGGCAGGGTATGACGAATGGCGCAGGCCCCCCGCCAGCAGACCGTCGGGGAGGCTCCCGCGAGACGACGCCGACCTCGTGAAGTGACCCGGCGAGCTCATTTGCAACTCTCCCGGCGCCGACGCGTACTAGATACGGGAATGGGCAAAAAAGGCGCCGGAGGCCGTCGTGAACCGTTACGTTGTGCTCTATCTGGCGACGCTGATCGTCATCGTCCCGATCGATTTTCTGTTTCTCGGGCTGGTCGCCAGGAGCTTTTTTACGGCGCAAGTCGGCGACATGCTGGGCGAAATACGGCTCCCGCCCGCAATCCTGTTCTATCTGCTCTACGTGGTCGGAATCTTGATCTTCGTCAGCGGTTCGGCAACCGCGACATGGCAATCGACGCTGCCCTATGGCGCGCTGTTCGGATTCTTCTGCTACGCCACGTTCGAGCTGACCTCGCTGTCGCTGCTGAGGCAGTGGACCTGGCCGGTGGTGCTGATGGACGTGACCTGGGGAACGTTCGTGACAGCAGTCTCATCGACCGCGGGTCTGCTGATCGCCAATTGGCTCGCGCCGAAAATATGAGGCGGTCCATTCTGGCCGATCGAGGCACCCAATAACGCGGTCATTCCGGGCTGGCGCCAAGCGGCGTATCCCGGAATGACGAACGTCGGGTCGGGATTTACCTCGGTTGCGGTACAATTCGAATATAAGGCTTCGGCGATTTCCAGCCCTGCGGATAGATGGTCTTCGCTTCGTCGTCGGTAACGGAACCGGCGATGATGACGTCTTCGCCCTGTTTCCAGTCGGCCGGGGTGGCGACGCGATGCTTTGCGGTCATCTGCAGCGAATCGATCGCACGGAGAATTTCCGCGAAATTGCGCCCGGTCGTCATCGGATAGACCAGCACCAGCTTGATTTTCTTGTCCGGGCCGATGACGAAGACGTTGCGCACGGTCTGATTGTCGGCGGGCGTACGGGCCAAGACGTCACCGGATGTCGAGGCCGGCAGCATGTCGTAGAGTTTTGAGACGTTGAAATCGGTATCGCCGATCATCGGGTAGTTCGGCGCAGCGCCCTGCGTCTCCCTGATGTCTTCGGACCATTTCGAATGCCGGTCGACAGGATCGACGCTCAGCCCCATCAACTTGACGCCGCGCTTGTCGAATTCAGGCTTGAGCTTGGCCAGTGCGCCGAGTTCGGTGGTGCAGACCGGCGTAAAATCCTTCGGGTGCGAGAACAGGAGCGCCCAGCTATTACCGATCCAGTCGTGGAATTTGACCTTGCCTTCTGTGGTTTCGGCCTCGAAATCCGGGGCCACAGCGCCAATCGGGAGAGCCATGTTCGACCTCATATCATTCAAGTTGCAGGTGAATTTGCCGTGTTAAGTATAAGGGGCGGAAACGTTTAAGTGAATGGCCAGCCCATAAAAGAATAAATCTTCTCCGCTTCCCGGGAATTCCTAGCACCTTCTTTTGGTCAATGCTCCTGCGGCGAAAAGACCACAGCGATCACGAAAAGACGACAGCGATCACAAAGCTCGTGACTGCCCAGATGTTGCCGTTTATGCACTGCAACACGCCGCCCCGGTCACGGCCGTCGGACCGTGATGGGGGTCACAGCAACCAATCGGCAACTGCGTAAAAAACAAACGTCGCAAGTTTCGAATCGTTAACCACTCGTTTACGCCCGGCATGGATTGCTGGGACCGGAAGCAAGAAAAAGAGAACGCCAATGTCTGCCTCGACGCCTGGGGACGCCGAACCGATCGGTGCCCTCGAACCATCTGATATCTCCTGCCGCGATACCGCGGCACACGCCCTTACCATCGTGCGGGACGGCGTGATCACCGGCGAGGGCCCCACCACCAGGGGGCGCGTGCACTTTTCCCGGGAACTGGACGCCGATGACGCTGCCTGGTGCGCGCGCATCCTGACCGCGACCGCGGTCGAGCATCAGCCGGTCAGCCGCGCGGAGGCCGAGGCGCTGTTTGAGATCAACGACGCCGCCGCTGAACGCAGCGACGACGGTCGTTTCGACGATTTGCTGGCCAAGGCCGTCGTGCATCACGCGGCCTCCGCGTCGGGTCTGCCGGTACCGTCTCGCACCGTGGCGCTGTCGCCGGACACCGCGATCGAAAGCTGGGCGCCAACCAAGGCTGTTAGCGTCGATACCGAGGTGCTGGAATGGATCGCCAACCATATGCGCGGCAAGCACCGCCGCAACCGCACCCTGATGAGGATGGTCGCCACCATCGTCGGCGCCGCGGCGCTGCCGCTGTCACAACTGCCGAACGTATTCGACATCGGCATGTAAATTCGGCCCCGCGCCGGCGGTTATCACGACGGAGGGGCTTATTCCCCGCCTTTTTGCGCGCATTGCCTTTTTGCGCGCATTGCCTTGGGCACGGGCCCAACGAGACAAAGTCAGCGTTGTGGCCTAACCGTATCTTCTATCAGTTCGGCGGTAGAGCCTCGTAAACCTCTGGCGCCTCGCTGGCGTCGGCATAGACCTCCTCGCGGATCACCCGTAGCGTCACCTGCTGAAGATAGACTTGCAGGGCTTGGTCAAGTTCGGAGAACTCCGGCCACAGAACCTGATCGATGAACCGCTTCGGCGCGCGAACCATGACGGTGTTGCGCCGTTGCCGATAATAACGATAAGGCTTCAGGCCATAGCGCCGGCACAGCGCAAGAAAAAGATGGCGCGACCATTGATCGGGCATCGAGAACCGCATCTCTGCCGGCGGATCTTGCCGACCGAGTTCGGCCAAACGTGCCCGCACTCGTTCCAGAGCTGCCTCCGCCGCGAGCCGTTCGCCAGTCGTCCCAGCGCCCGCGAACAGCGCTTCGATCTTCCGCAACTTCTCACGCAACTGGGACTCGGTCGACATCGGCAGACTCGGGGCTGAGTTTTGAAAAAACCCAACATCCGGCGACGTCGAGGTCAACCTTCTCGCCATCGATATCCACGCCATTCACTCGCCGTGGGATCAAACGATCGCTATCGATCGGCTCGTGAGCATGCATCGCCGTCCGAAATTCGGCCAGAACGCCGCGTCGGAGGCGGCCCGGGCGCGGGGCTTATTTCCCTGCCGTTTTCTGTTTGCCGGCTTCCGCATCGAGCCCCAAGGTCCGACCCGGAAATCCCGCCGCGTCGAAATAGCGCTGCGTCAGCACGCGCTGGAAATTCAGCACGGTGCGCAGGCCACCCGCCGACGGCTGCGACTTGACCGAGCCGGAAAAGGCCCTTGGCGTGGCGCCATTGGGCATGGCTTCGGTCATCACCCGCCCGATCAATTCGCCCTTGGGCTTCTGTGTGAGGCCGAGGATACGCGCGGCGGTGGCGCCGACATCGGCGTTGCTGACCGGCAACGCATCGACAAAACCTGCCTTGAAGTCCGGCCCGATCGCCGCCATGAAATTCATGGTATCGCCGCGGCTGAAGCTGCCGTGCATGCCCTGGCCCTGGCGCAGCACGGTATCGGCGATCTCGACGGAGCAGTTGGTCGGCTCATCGCATCCGCTGCCATATGAGCGGAAATTGACCACGATCGACGGAGTTGGCGTCACCGCCTTGCCCTTCAGGCCGAGCTGCGACATCGGCAGCGTGCCCGGGAAGCGTCCGAGGTTGTCGTCAACGAAGATGCCGCTGACATAGTCCTGTTCCAGGAGCGCCTTGACCGTGCGTCTCGCCAGTTCGCGCTCCTTGCTCGGCAAATAGATCAGATCGGATCCGCCATTGGTGGCAACGATCAGATCGGGTTTTGCAGGATCCTGTCCGAGCACGCCGTTGCCGGCCTTCGGATGGGCATTATCGGCAATGCGCGCATTCTTGTCGTTCGGATCGAACAGCGGCAGGTTCAGCGCTTTCGCAAGGTCGATCGCGAGAAAGCCCATCGGGAGGAAATCTTTCGGCGTATCCCCATAGCTCGCTCTCGCCGACGGACTGGTCTTGCTTTCCTTCGAGATCGTCGAGAAGCCGTGATCGGCCGCGATCATGATGTTGGTGGTTGCCGAAAGCCCGAGCTCGTCGAGCGCCTTGCGCAGCTGCGCGAGGTTGTCGTCGGCGTTCTTGATGGATGCGAGCGAGGTCGGGCCATTGATGCCAGGCGTCAGCGTATTGAGGCTGTCACCCTGGTTATGCTGGCTGCCGTCGGGATCGCGCGACCAGAACACCAGCACGAACGGCTTGCCGCGCTGCTTGAACATCGGCAGCACGACCTTGGCCGCAACATCAGCCATGTAGGCCTGTTGCTTGATATTGGCGACCGTCGTGCCCGGCGTCTTGGCATCGCCGGCCTTGCCGTTATCGCCACGCGAGGGCGTCTCGAGCGGAAGATCGGCTTTTGTCAAAGCGGCTTTCATGTCGTCCGAGAGCGGAACGCCGGTTTTGCCTCCGGTAGAATCGTCGATCACGATCGAATGCAGGCCGGGACGGTCGGCGCGATCGGTGTGGTCGAAAACCAGCGTCGGCCCGACCTTGCCGATCGCGGCCGTGCTGTAGCCTTGCGCGCGCGCCATCTTCAACAGCGTTTCTTCGTTGAGATAGTCGCCGCCGAAATGCTCGTCGACATCGTCCAGCACCGCATCGTTTTCGATGAAGGGGACGACGGTATCGCCGGCCGGCGCGGACGAAAAACCGGTATAGATCGTGTTGCTGAAGGTGCCGGTATCGCCGAGGTAATGCCCGGTCGCCATCGCCGATCCGTTGGCCATGGTGAAGGTCGGAAACAGCGAATGCGGATTCTTGAAATTGACGCCCTTGTCGCGAACTTCCGCCATGGCAGGCGCCGTCTGCGGCGTGACGATCCGTCCGCGCAAGCCGTCCGGTATGAACAGGATCAGGTTGCGAGGCGTAGAGTTCTGGGCAAATGCGGTGTCCGCAGACAGCAGGGTCAGTCCGGCGGACAGCAGCATCATTGAGCGGCGCATGAATATCTCCCCTGAGAGGCGAATTTCCGGCATATCAGCCGTTGCCTCTGTTTAGTTTTGCTGTACGACGGAATTGTTACATCCGTCCCCGCATGCCAGATTGCGGCATGGATCCCGCCAAAGGTTGCAAGTAAAGAGCACATGTTCAAACGAATTCTGATCGCCAATCGCGGCGAGATCGCCTGCCGGGTCATCAAGACTGCCCGCCGCATGGGAATAGAGACGGTAGCCGTCTATTCCGAGGCCGACCGGGATGCGCTCCATGTCGAGATGGCCGATCATGCGGTGCCGATCGGACCGCCGGCCGCGGCCGAAAGCTATCTGTTGATGGACAGGATCATCGAGGCCTGCCGCAAGGCCGGCGCGCAAGCCGTGCATCCCGGCTACGGATTCCTGTCCGAGCGCGAGGCCTTTCCGCGGGCGCTCGGGGAGGCCGGGATCGTCTTCATCGGGCCAAATCCAGGCGCCATCGCCGCGATGGGCGACAAGATCGAGTCCAAGAAAGCCGCCGCCAAGGCTAGAGTCTCGACCGTGCCGGGCCATCTCGGCGTCATCGAGGACGCGAAGCATGCGGTGAAGATCGCCGACCAGATCGGCTATCCCGTGATGATCAAGGCGTCCGCCGGCGGCGGCGGCAAGGGGATGCGGATCGCGCATTCGACATCGGAAGTCGCCGAAGGGTTTGGCCTCGCCAAGGCCGAAGCGAAATCGTCGTTCGGCGATGACCGGGTCTTTATCGAAAAATTCATCGTCGATCCCCGCCACATCGAAATCCAGGTGTTGGGAGACAAGCACGGCAACGTGATCCATCTCGGCGAGCGCGAATGTTCGATCCAGCGCCGCAATCAGAAGGTGATCGAGGAAGCGCCGTCGCCGCTGCTCGACGAGACCACTCGCCGCAAGATGGGCGAACAGGCGGTCGCGCTCGCGAAGGCCGTGAAATACGATTCCGCCGGCACGGTCGAATTTGTCGCCGGCCAGGACAAGAGCTTTTACTTCCTGGAGATGAACACGCGGCTGCAGGTCGAGCATCCCGTTACCGAATTGATCACCGGCATCGATCTGGTCGAACAGATGATCCGCGTCGCGGCCGGCGAGAAGCTGGCGCTGGCGCAGAAGGACGTCACCCTGACCGGATGGGCGGTGGAGACGCGGGTCTATGCGGAAGATCCGTTCCGCAACTTCCTGCCCTCGATCGGGCGGCTGGTGAAGTATCGTCCGCCGCTCGAGAGCAGCGTCGACGGCATCACTGTCCGCAACGATACCGGCGTGCAGGAGGGCGGCGAGATCTCGATCTATTACGATCCGATGATCGCCAAGCTCGTGACCCACGCGCCGTCGCGCGCCGCCGCGATCGAGGCGCAGGCCGCCGCGCTCGATAAATTCTACATCGACGGCATCCGCCACAACATTCCGTTCCTGTCGGCCTTGATGCTCCATCCGCGCTGGCGCGAGGGCAAGCTCTCCACCGGCTTCATCGCGGAAGAATTCCCGAAAGGCTTTGCCGTTCGCGTGCCCGAAGGCGAGATCGCGCGTCGGCTGGCCGCGGTCGGCGCGGCGATCGATCATGTGCTCGGCGACCGCAAGCGGCAGATTTCCGGCCAGCTGCACAGCCGGCTGGTGCAGCGCGAGCGCCGCCGCGCGGTATGGCTGGACCGCGCCGAGATCGGACTCGACATCGCGCGGGAGGCCGACGCCATCGCCGTGCGTTTTGCCGGCGCCGACGGCAAGCTCGGCAATCCGCATCGGCTGGTCTCGGCGTGGACGCCGGGCGAACCGGTCTGGCAAGGGACCATCGACGGTCATCTGGTGGCGATGCAGGTGCGCCCGATTCCCAATGGCTTCCGCCTTGCGCATCAGGGCCTTGAGGTCGCGGTCAGCGTCTTCACCGAATCCGAGGCCACGGCGGCGCGGCTGATGCCGGTCGGGACCAGGGCCGATACCGGCAAGAAACTGCTGTGCCCGATGCCCGGCCTCGTGGTGTCGATCGCGGTGGCCGAAGGCCAGGAGGTCAAGGCCGGCGAAACGCTGGCGGTGGTGGAAGCCATGAAGATGCAGAACGTGCTGCGCGCCGAACGCGACGGCAAGGTCAAGAAAATTCACGCCGCCGCCGGCGCGACGCTGGCGGTGGATGCTCTCATTCTCGAATTTGGTTGAAGCGCGTACTCCGCAAAAATGGACTCCGGTTTTCGACTGGAATACGCGCAGCAAATAAAGAGGTTCGCTCGATGGCTTTCCGAAAGCGCCGCGATACCTTGCGCTCGATCCTGTCGGGATCGGCCTGCGTTCGCCCGGGGTCGGTCTATGACGCGATTTCGATCCGCATTGCCGAGGACCTCGGTTTCGAACTCGGCATGTTCGGCGGATCGGTGGCTTCGCTTGCGGTGTTAGGGGAGCCCGATATCGCGCTGATTACGTTGACCGAACTCGCCGAACAGATGCACCGGATGTCGCGCGCCGCTTCGTTGCCGGTGTTGGTCGACGCCGATCATGGCTATGGCAACGCGCTCAATGTCCGCCGCACGGTGCAGGAACTGGAGACGGCGGGCGCCGCCGGCCTCACCATCGAGGATACGCTGTTGCCGCAGGCCTATGGCGCGGAGCAGCCGCAGCTCATTCCGGTCGAGGAGGGCGTCGGCAAGATGAAGGCGGCGCTCGACGGGCGCAGCGATCCGGCCCTGGTGATCATGGGCCGGACGGGAACGCGGGGTGGGGCCCCGTCGGCCTCAAGCCTTGAAGATTGTATCGCGCGCGCGAAGGCCTATGAGGCCACCGGCGTCGATGCGTTGTTCTTTACCGGATTGAAAACACGCGCGGAGCTTGAGACGATTTCAGCCGTGACCACTCTCCCGATCGTTCTCGGCAACACCCAGGGCGAGCTGGACGATCCGGCATTCCTGATCAGCCAGCGGGTGCGGATCGCATTGCAAGGTCACGCGCCGTTTGCTGCGGCAACGCAGGCGGTCTACGGCACCCTGAAGGCGTTGCGCGAGGGAACGTTGCCGAAAGACCTGAAGGGGCTGTCGTCGCCGCAACTCACCAATCGCGTGATGCGCGACGCAGACGTGAAGGGGCGGCTTGCTGAATTTCTCGGGCTCAAAAAATAAATGAGCAATGTGATCCGTCAGGTGGCGATCCGGGGTCGGGTGCAGGGCGTCGGTTATCGTTATTGGGTCGAGCAGCAGGCAAGGGCGCTTGCCCTCGAGGGCTGGGTACGCAATCGCCGCGATGGCAGCGTCGAGGCGCTGTTCGCAGGCCCGGCGGATGTCGTGTCGAAGATGGTGGCGTCGTGCCGGCGGGGGCCGTCATCGGCGCGCGTCGACGCCGTCCAGGAAGAACCCGGCAATCCCGATGCGCTGAATTTGCGGCGGGCAGGGGAACTGTTTTCGGTGCTGCTGACGATCTGAGCGAGCCTTACGGTCTGCGGGTAGCAGTCTCGATCAGCTGCTTGCCGATAGCAGCATCGATGCCATCGTGAATCTGGCAGGTGAGCCGATCGGGAACGGGTTGCGGACCGAGCCCCAAGCGCCGCAAGATTCTCTTGTCCCGCATCGACATGACCGACGATGTCGTTCGGTCATTCCGAACCGGGCGCTGAGCAGCGGATTCAAGTTTCGGCACGAAACCTTGCGCAGCGCCTTCGAGGCCATTCTGTACCCGCGGCACGGACAGGGGCTCAGATCGTCGCCTCCGGCAGGCGGCGTTGCACCGGCCCAAATACTTCCTCGAACGCCTGCCGGAGCGCGATGTCGACATCGGCCATGGTCAGGGTGAGGCCGAGCTCGGCGAGACTGGTGATGCCGTAGCGCGGGTCCGCCACGCCGCAGGGCACGATGGCTTCGAAGTGAGTGAGATCAGGCTCGACATTGATCGAGATGCCGTGGAACGAGACCCAGCGCCGCAACCGCACCCCAAGCGCCGCGACCTTGTCTTCGAACCCAAATCCCTTATCCGGCCGTTTCACCCAGACGCCGACGCGATCCTCGCGCCGCTCGCCCCGCACAGTGAAGGCGTCCAGGGTGCGGATGATCCATTGCTCGAGGCTTGCCACATAGGCCCGCACGTCGGGCCGGCGCCGCTTCAGGTCGAGCATCACATAGGCGATCCTTTGGCCGGGGCCGTGATAGGTGAGCTGCCCGCCGCGTCCGGTCGAAAACAAGGGAAATCGGGGATCGAGCAGGTCACCGGCCTTGCCGCTGGTGCCTGAGGTGTAGAGCGGGGGGTGCTCCAGCAGCCAAACCAGTTCGGGCGCCTCACGGGCCGCGATCCCGGCAGCGCGGGCCTCCATGGCCGCTACGGCTTCCAGATAGGGCACCGGCGTATCCGAAATCAGCCATTCCACCGGGCCAGTCCCGGCGGGGCTTGCGAAGGGGGTCAAATCAAGGCTTTGGCGGTCATTAACCATTGGCTAACCATAACGTGGTGATCTCCAACCACGCAATTTTGCATGTTGTCAGTTCAGGTCGCTCACGCCAGTGCCAACCCTCGATAAAGTCAGCGTCGACCTCATGGTGGTCCTCGGGACCACCTCTATGCCCATCCATCAGGTCATGCGGCTGAGCCGCGGCGCCATCATCGAACTCGACGCCACCGAGGCCGACGAGGTCAAGATCCTCGCCAACAACCTGCCGATCGCCAGCGGCGTGGTGCTGGTCGATCGCAACCGTATTGCGGTCGAAGTCAAGCAAATGCTGCCGCGGCTGCCGGGCAGCCGGTAGGCCGAACCGGCGAACCGGCAGGCCTTGTCCCTCGATCCCTGATTTGTTACATCGGCGCCGTTGATCCGGTCCGGATCCGGTTCGGCGCAAATCTTGTGCCGATCAACAAAAGCGCTCGTGGCGGAATTGGTAGACGCGCTGCCTTGAGGTGGCAGTGAGTAAAATCGTGGGGGTTCGAGTCCCTCCGAGCGCACCAGGCGCGTAACTGATTGAAATGTAAGGTATTTCATTTCAGAAGTTACCCGAAAAGCACCTTTTCATTGGCGCAATTTGTTGAAATTCCTCGAAAGTGGTGCGGCTTGAAGATCGGCGAGCGAAATCTCGTCAAGAGCTTTTTCAAACATCAATGGGGTTCATTCCGAACGATAGAACAGCACGCGTCCGGTTGGAATGAGTTGGAGTAGAATGTCATAGTCGCCGACATTCGCAGTCAGGACAACCAGGCCGAGCTTTTGCGCTTGAAGGAACAGCACGCAGTCCTGGAGCGCGCGCAGCTTGCCGTCCTTTTCGTAGCTTTGGAGGCGGCACAGTATCCCCGACAGCAGCGCAGCACGTCCGAGAACCTCGGTGTCCGGCGTAAAGATACGATGTGGTGGCATCGCTCTGATCTGCTTGCCGGTCACGTTAATGACTTTTGCCGTTCGCGCGTCGGATGGATTCAATACACCGACCGTGTGCATCAGTTCCTGGATCGCGACAGTCGAATGATTGACCTGTCGCTGAGCGATCAGATCGTCCAGGATCTGAGGCGAACGATCTTGCATCTGATCGATGTAAACGGAGGTATCAAGCAGAAGTCCTTGTCCGCCGATCAAGTCCGGATTGACGAACGGCAGCTCATTGTCACTTCGTCGTGTCAGCGTTCTTTGCGGATCGAAGCGCGCCCACCGCCGCGCAGCGTCGAAATCGAACTCCGCCACCTCAAAAACCGAGCTTCAGTTTTGGGTCGACCTTGCCACGAGACTCCTTGAACACGTCTGCGAAGTTATCCTCAAGCGCGACCGTCGCTAGGGCAAACTCGATCAAGTCTGTATCTGTCTCGATGCCTGTCTGCCGTTTGGCCTGCCTGACCAATGCCGGGCTCACTCTGCCGCCAATACGGCCGCCTTTTTCGTTCAGGAGACCGGACTCTTCCGCTGCCCGCATAACCGCTTCGAACCGCGCCTTGCTCACGACAAGCCGGCCGGTCGCCGGCTCGCGATGAACAGTCTTTATCCGTCCCAAGCTACCTTTGGTCGTGCCTGCCGCCTGCTTGCCCCGGCGCGTTGGGGATTTGCTCGCTGATGCCTTTGTCATGGCATTTTCCTATGTTAGACAGAACTGAATTTTGTCTAACATAGCGTTTCAGTGCCCGAACTTCAAGGCGTGTGCCGAGGCTTAGCGCGTTCTTCACAGCATCTCCGCTGGCGACCTCATTGAAGCCCCGCAACACGATTCCGATCTGGAACGGCACGACGTTCGTCCCTTCCGATGCATTGCAGAATCTTATTCCCACATTGTTACCCACACCGAATGTTAGTACTTCGTTTCGCTGCTCCTTGCTTGAGTTTCGCGTCCTGTTTCAGCGCTTCCCCTTTTCGTTCGTCACATCTTGATTTGAACCAAGCGCATGCGGAGCAAAACCACTATTTGCTCGCGAGAGGGCACTAGCGTAGCTCAGCGCAGAAATCGGCGGCTTCGCGTTTCTCAGCGGGATCACCCATCAGATGGCTGCGCGAGAGGACAACGCCGTCGTCGCAATCATCGAGAAGGCGGCGAGAGCGCCCCCAATAGCGTTATGATTATTCTGTCTCATTCCCCGATATAGGCCGCCAGCTCGTTAGGCGTCCCCATGGGAAAGGCTTCCTTCAAATAGTCGAGGAAGGCGGATACACGAGCGCTCAGTAGCCGCCGCGAGGGATAAAGCGTCCACAGGGCGATGTCTGGTCCATCGACATCACCCCAATGTACCAGCGTGCCAGCAGCCAGATCGTGGCTCACGAGTGACACTGGGAGGCGTCCGGCGCCGACGCCTGCTCGGACCGCATCGCGGACCATAACGAGCGACGACAGGCAAAGGACTGGATCAACCGCGATGCTCGATCTTCCAGTTGGTGCCGTCACATCCCAGGCTGCCATCTGGTCGCCCGCCCCGCGGACTACAGCCGGAACAGCTAAACTGTCCGCCGGTCGAGCCAGGCCCGGGCTCGCCACGACGACCAGCCGATCGCGCAAAAAGATTCGTCCGACAAGGCTTTCATCCGGAGCCGGATTGACCCGGATCACCAGGTCATAACCTTCTTCCACCATGTCGACGGCCCGGTCTTCGGTCGTGACCTCAAGCCGGACCTCCGGATATTTCAGCGCGAACCCGGCCGCGAGCTTACCCATCGCGGTCTGCGAGAAGAGCAAAGGCGCGCTGATCCGCAACTTGCCTCGCGGCCTGTCCCCACCCGAGGCGATCGCTGCCGCGGTCTCGTCGAGCTCGGTAAGCAATGCCCCCGTTCGCTCGAAGAGCGCCCGTCCTTCCTCGGTGAGTTTTAGTGCGCGCGCCCCGCGCTCGAACAGACGCAGATCGAGAGCGGCCTCCAGCTCCGCGACCCGGCGGGACAGGGTCGCTTTCGGGCGTCCCGCGGCGCGGGCTGCTCGCCCGAACCCTCCGTGCCGGGCAACAAGATTGAAATCAGCGAGGGCGAGCAAATCCATGCGTTCCACCAGTGAGACGGTACGTCCAAATATAGCGCCTATCGGACCGAATGTGGATCACTAATTTATCGAGTGTCTCTTGACGCAAACCCGGAGTGATCCCCATGACCATCCTCGTTACCGGCGCAACCGGCACAGTCGGCCGCCAAGTTGTCGAACAGCTCGTCAAGCGCGGCGCCGATGTGCACGCTCTCGTCCGCGATCCCGCGAAGGCCAATTTCCAGGCGGGAGTCACCGTCGTGCAGGGCCACCTGCTCGACGTCGATTCTCTACGCAGCGCGTTCTCAGGTGTTTCTACGCTGTTCCTGCTCAACGCAGTGGCGCCCGATGAATTCACCCAGGCGCTGATCGCGCTCAACCTTGCCCGCGAGGCCGGCGTGGAGCGGATCGTCTATCTTTCGGTGATCCACAGCGACCGCTACGTGAACGTGCCGCACTTCGCGGGCAAGTTCGGCGTCGAGCGGATGATCGAGCAGATGGGCTTCAACGCCACCATCCTGCGGCCCGCCTACTTCATTAACAACGATCTCACGATCAAAGACGTCGTGCTCGGTTATGGCGTCTACCCCATGCCAATCGGCGGCAAAGGGCTCGCCATGATCGACGCCCGCGACATCGGCGAGATCGCGGCCATCGAGTTGATCCGCCGCGAGCGGGCCACGGGGCCGCTCCCCCTTAGCCGGATCAATCTCGTCGGTCCCGATACGCTGACCGGTTCGGATGTCGCCGCGATCTGGTCGAAGGTGCTGGCTCGCCAGATCGCCTATGGCGGCGATGACACCGTCGGGTTCGAGCAGAATCTCAGGAAATTCATGCCGAGCTGGATGGCCTTCGACATGCGCCTGATGAGCGAGCACTTTCTCAGTGAGGGAATGATTCCGGAGGACGGTGACGTCGAGCGCCTGACTACACTTCTGGGGCGCCCTCTGCGCTCTTATCGCGACTTCGTCTCCGAAATCGCAGCCTCGGCCTAACGGCATGGGCAGTACGCAACCGCGACAACAAGGAACACCATTATGATCTATTCAACTGCCGCTGTTCCGGTCAATCCGGAAGGCGACACCCCGCTAACCCGCTCGCAGGTATGGACTGGCCTGGTTCTCAAGGCCCGCGACGCCCGGCTGTTTCTCCCACCCAACCTTTGCACCCGTTGCGAGGTCGTGGAGGAAAGCGCAACGCACATCGTGCGTGAAGCCACGATCGCCGGTGATGATCTGCGCGAAATCATCACCTTCGAGCCGGAGAACAAGGTTACGTTCTTCCAGGTCACCGGTCCGCGTGAAGGCGCGATCATCAACGAGCTGTTTGAGGACGCATCCGGCGCGCTCCAACTTCGTTTCTATTGCTATCTCGGCCTGCGCGGCAAGGAGCCGGGCGGCCCCGAAGAGCAGGCCGAACAGGCCTGGATGGACGGCGACAAGGGCTACAAGAGCGCCTTGCTGTCGACGCTGAAGCGGATCCGCGAACTGCTCGCAGAGGGCAGGCTCTGAGCATTACGAGAAACCCAAACGACGGGACTGCCTCCTAGGAGGCGTCCCGCTCAAGCGGCAGTTCGAATCAAGCGCTTTGAAAGCTGCCATAGGCACCTTTGTGAAAGACAAGCGGACTGCAAGCAATCTCTTCGCCCGAGAGTACCTCGCCCAAAATGATGTGGTGGTCGCCCGCCTTGTGTACCGCGGCGACCCGGCAACACATTTGGGCCGCGGCACCTTGCAACAGCGGGAGCCCGTCGGCGCTAAACGCAACGGCGAGGTCTTCGAAGCGGTTCTTCTCCGTTCCCGTGAAGCGGGCAGACAGATCGGATTGATGTTGGCCAAGAATGTTCACCGAGAACAGCCCTCGTTTCCGGATGGCCGTCCCCGTGGCGCTGCCTTCGCCTGGACAAAAGAGAAGCATGCAAGGCTCCAGCGAGACGGACGTCAGCGAGTTTATGGTTGCGCCGAAAAGCTCGCCGTTCCACTCGGTCGCGATGACGGCGACCCCGGTTGGAAAAGCCCCCATAACAACTCGGAAGTGTTTGGAATCAAGCGCGGTCCCGCGCAAAATCGGGTTTCCGTTTCCTTGTCCTGGCGAAGATGAGATCTGCGTGTTCATGTCAGTATGATCCCCTAAGGGCCGCTGTCGGCGCGATGCTGACGCCGCTCCGATATCTCCAGGCCTCGTCTGTCCAGGAGCTTCACGACATCGTTAGTCACTTGCGCAGCATGTGATAGCTAAGCTCGCCGGGATCGGTGAGGTCAGGTACCTTCCAGCCGTCGAGGTCGTATTCCGCCATGCAGTCCTCGGCAAACCCCTTGAAGCGGTCGGCATTGCCGGAGGCCTGCGCGCCGAACAGGCAATAGCGACGGATTTCCTCGGTTGAGCCGCCATAGTTGATCTCGTATAGCTCGTGGCGCCCGCCGAATTCGCTGCCGATACAGTCCCACAACAGCTTGAGCAGCTTCACGCGCTCCTCGGCCTTGTATCCGTTCGAGCCGCGCAGATAGCGATCGAGATAGGGACGGATCTCGCCGTTCTTGAAGTCGCTCGCGTGGCTGTTGAGATAGATCAGGCCGGAGGCAACCGTCTGCTCGATCAGGTATTTCACCTTCGTGTAAGCCATGGTGGCGATGATCTGATAGGCGTTGCCGGGATCCATGTTCGGCAACACATAGTCGCCGATCCATGGCTTGGGATCCCTGACCATCGCGTCCGACAGGCTCCAGAACAAATTGCGCCATGCGATCACCTCGCCGACGTTGGCCTGCACACCGCGATAATCCTTGGTGCCGGCGGCTTCCGTCGCCTTCAGCAGCAGCCCGCTGATGAAGTCGAGCTTGACGGCAAGCCGCGTGCAGCCGTGCACGACGAAGCGCGGCAGGAAGCCTGTACGCGGGAAAAAGTTGTTCGCCTTCTCGATGTCGCCATAGACGAAGACGTTCTCCCAGGGCACCAGCACCTTGTCGAGAATGAACACGGCGTCGTTCTCGTCGAGCCGGCTCGAGAGTGGATAGTCGAACGGACTTCCCATCACGCTCGCGCTCATCTCGTAGGAAGTGCGGCAGATAAATTTCACGCCGGGCGCGTTGGTCGGCACCATGAAAACGACGGCGAACTTCTTGTCCTGCAGCGGAATGAGCCCGTGATGCGCGACGAAGGTGTAATTCGTCAGCACCGATCCGGTCGCGACCACCTTGGCGCCTGATACGATGAGGCCGGCGTCGGTCTCCTTCTCGATATGGCAGCAGACGTCGGCGACTTCATTCGGTGGACGATCGCGATCGACCGGCGGGTGGATGATCGCGTGGTTGATGAAGGGCACGCGCTCCTGGCTGAACTTGTACCAGCGCTTGGCGTTGTCCTGAAACGGCTCGTAGAAGTCGGAGTTCGCACCTAACGTCGCGAGGAACGCGGCCTTGTAGTCCGGTGCGCGTCCCATCCAGCCATAGGTGATCCTGGCCCATTCGGCGATCGCCTCGCGCCCGGCAAGGAGGTCGCCCATGTTCTTCGGCGCCTTGAAGAAGGCGTGCGTCATGCCGCCATTTCCGGTGTCGGTCGGCAGCAGGAGCTTGTCCTTGCGCTTGTCGTCGTGAAGCGCGTCGTAGAGGCGGGCGACCATACGCGCGGTGTTGCGGAACGCCGGGTGTGTGGTGACGTCCTTGACCCGCTCGCCATAGATGTAGACGGCGCGGTCGTCGCGCAGCGAGTCCAGATATTCCGCGCCGGTTTGCGGACGTGTGACTTTGACGTTGCCGATCTGCTCCGGCGGAATCGCCATCGCCGCGTTCTGCGCCTTGCTTGCCATCGCCTGATCTCCCCGATTTTGTTCGATTGTCGAACAAGTGTCCGTATTCCGAACTTGGAATAACGATACGGCTGCTCCTTCCGATTGGCAAGAGCGGGTGAGCGTCAGACAGTCATCGACGAGACCTGCCCGGCGATTCGGTTCAATTCAGGGAGAAACCGCTCCCGCATTTCATTGCGGGTCGTTCGGGTCGAGTGGGTCGACAGGTTGATGGCGCCGACGGCTTGTCCGCTGCGATCCAGCACCGGCACGGCCAACGCGCGCAGGCCGCGCTCAAGTTCTTCGTCGACGATGGAGAATTTCTGCTCGTGGTCGGCGCGGATACGATCGAACAGCGCTTGCAGATCGGTGATGGTCTGAGGGGTGTAGGCCTCGATCCGCTGCGACTTCAGCCGCCGCCAGATTTCGGCTTCATCGAGATAGCCGAACAGGATCCGTCCCAGGGCGGTATGCAGGGCCGGCAGCCGGCTGCCGACCGACAGCGCTGCCGACATGATGCGGCGGGCCGGCACGCGTGCGACATAGACGATGTCATTGCCTTGCAGGATCGCGGCCGAGCAGGATTCGCCGAGGCGTTCGCTCAACTCGCGCATCAAGGGCAGCGCGCGATCGATCCAGCTCTGCGTCGAGAGGTAGGCGAAGCCGAGATCGAGGATCTGCGGCGACAGCGAGAACATCCGGCCATCCTGCTCGACATAGCCGAGCTGGGTGAGGGTGCGCAGCACGCGTCGCGCGGTGGCCCGCGAGAGGTCCGCGACCCCTGCCGCCTCCGACAAGGTCATCGTCGGCCGCTGCCGGCCGAACGCGCCAAGCACCGCGAGGCCCTTGGCCAGCGTCGTCATGAATTCCTTGTCCTCGGAATCGCCTTTACGTTGCTGCGGAGGTTGCGTCATGAGGCGGCCTGTTGACTCCATCTGGGCTCTGGCGGAGACTGGTCGACATACGAACGTATGTTCGAATATCGAACGCCGGCCCGTGTGTCAATCGATCCACGATCAGAATCCGGCGCATCCAGAGGGGAGGACGCGCAGATGATCTGCCGCAACACCAGCTCGACTCGTCGTCATTCGATCGACCGCCGCACGTTCTTGAAATACTCGGCCACAACGGGCGCCGTCCTTTCAGTGGGAATGAAGGCGCCAGCGATCGCGCAAACCCGTCCGATCAAGCTTGGTTATGTCAGCCCGCTCACCGGACCGCTTGCTGCGTTTGCGGAAGCCGACAATTTCATCCTCGCCAGTTTCAAGGAAGCGGCCAAGGGCGGACTGAAGATCGGCAATGCGACCGTGCCGGTCGAGGTCGTGGTGAAGGACAGCCAGTCCAATCCGAACCGCGCCGCCGAGGTCGCCAAGGATCTGATCGTCCAGGACAAGATCGATCTGATGCTGGTGGCGTCAACGCCCGAAACCACGAACCCGGTCTCGACCCAATGCGAGATCGAGGAGGTGCCGTGCATCTCCACCGTCGCGCCGTGGCAGCCCTGGTTCATTGGCCGTCAGGCCAATCCCGGCGGCGGGCCGCCGGCCTGGAAGGGCTTCAACTACACCTATCATTTCTTCTGGGGGCTTGAGGACGTGATCGCCGTCTTCACCAACATGTGGAGCCAGGTCGCGACCAACAAATCCGTCGGCGGGCTGTTTCCGAACGATGGCGACGGCAACGCGTGGGGCGACAAGGTCGTCGGCTTCCCACCCGTCCTGGAAAAAGGCGGTTACAAGCTCACCGATCCCGGCCGCTATCAGAATCTCACCGACAACTTCTCAGCGCAGATCGGCGCGTTCAAGTCAGCGAATTGCGAGATCATCACGGGCGTGGTGCTGCCGCCGGACTTTACGACATTCTGGAAGCAGGCTCTGCAGCAGGGTTTCAAGCCGAAGGTCGCCTCGATCGGCAAGGCGATCCTGTTCCCGGTCGCAGTCGAAGCGCTAGGCAAGGATGGTCATAACCTGTCCTCGGAGGTCTGGTGGACGCCGAACCATCCGTTCAAATCATCCTTGACCGGAATGAGTGCGAAGGATCTCGCCGACGCCTATCAGGGCGCGACCAGGAAGCAATGGACCCAGCCGATCGGCTTCATCCACGCCCTGTTCGAAGTAGCGGTCGATGTGCTCAAGCGCGCGCCGGACCGCGACCCCAAGGCGATCGCCGCGACCATCGCTGCGACCAATCTCGACACGGTCGTCGGCAAGGTGCAGTGGGGGGCTGCGAACCTGCCGCCCTTCGCCGCCAAGAACGTTGCCAAGACCCCGCTGGTCGGTGGCCAGTGGCGGTTCAAGGACGGCAGATACGACATCATCATTACCGACAACCGGACGGCGCCGGCGATCCCGGTGGGAGGCCAAATGGAAGCCATCGTCTGATCACGCTGCGTTATCGTAACATGCTGCTGGAAGTCACCGACCTCAGGAAAAGCTTCGGCTCGATCATTGTCGCCGAGGATCTCGACCTTGCGGTCGCGCCGGGCGAAGCCGTCGGCATCATCGGGCCGAACGGCGCGGGCAAGACCACGGTGTTCAACCTGATCGCCGGCGGCCTCGCACCGAATGGCGGGACTATCCGCTTCGATGGCCGCGACCTCGCAGGTGCGCCGCCGCAGGCGCGATGCCGGGTAGGCATCGGCCGCACGCACCAGATCCCGCAACCGTTCGAGAAGCTCACGGTGTTCGAGAACCTCCTGGTCGGCGCGGTACACGGCCGCCGCAGGACGGAGCACGAGGTTGTCCAATCGTGCGGTGAGATTCTCGAGCGGCTTGGTCTGTTGAAACGTGCCAATACGTTGGCCGGTTCGCTAACGCTGCTGGAACGCAAGCGGCTCGAAATGGCCCGTGCGCTTGCAACGGCCCCACGGCTTCTGCTGCTCGATGAGATTGCCGGCGGCCTGACCGAGGGCGAATGCCGGGAGCTGGTCGCCACCATTCGCGAGATCCGCCGCACCGGTGTTGCGATCCTGTGGATCGAGCATGTCGTGCATGCCTTGCTCGCCGTGATCGATCGTCTCGTCGTGCTCAATTTCGGGCGGAAGATCGCTGAAGGATCGCCGAAGGAAGTGATGCAATTGCCCGAGGTGCACCAGATCTACATCGGCATCGAGGCGTGACGCATGCCTGTTCTGGAGACTCGCAAGCTCACGGCGTTCTACGGCGACTTCCAGGCGCTCTACGGCATCGACACAACCATGGACGCCGGCGAGACCATCGCCATCATCGGTGCGAACGGGGCAGGGAAGTCCACGTTCCTGAAAGCGATCGTCGGCCTCGTTCGAGGACCTGCCGACAGCGTCCTGCTCGACGGCAGGCCGATCGGCTCGCGCGCTGCGGCCGATATCGTCAAGCTCGGCGTTGCGCTCGTGCCGGAAGGGCGGCGGCTATTTCCCTCGCTCACCGTGGAAGAGAACCTCTTGATCGGCGGCTACGGCCGCAAGATGCCAGGGCCATGGTCGCTCGGTCGGGTCTATTCGCTGTTCCCGGTCCTTAAAGAGCGGCGCTCCTCGGCCACGCCGGCCTTGTCTGGCGGGCAGCAGCAGATGGCCGCGATCGGCCGCGCATTAATGTCCAATCCCCGCGTCCTGTTGTGTGACGAGATCAGCCTTGGGCTGGCGCCGATCGTCATCGCCGACATCTACGCCGCGCTTCTGCAAATCAAGGCAGAGGGCACCAGCGTCGTGCTGGTCGAGCAGGATATCGTCCAGGCAATGAAGGCCGCTGATCGCGTCTACTGCTTCCAGGAGGGCCGCCTTTCGCTCTCCGGCCGTCCGCAGGACCTGACGCGCGACCAGATTCACCGCGCTTATTTCGGCACATGAGATGACCGGCTGGCTCGATGCACTGATCCAGGGCGTCCTATTGGGTGGCCTCTATGCCTTGTTCGCAACGGGGCTTTCGCTCATGTTCGGTGTCATGCGGCTGGTCAACCTGGCCCATGGCGACCTCATCGTGCTCGCCGCCTTTGCCATTCTCGTCCTTGCCGGCAAACTTGGCCTCGATCCGTTCGTCGCGGTGCTGGCGGCGTTTCCGATTCTGTTCGTCGTCGGCTTTACGCTTCAGCGTGTGCTCCTGAACCGGACACTTGGACCCGATCTGCTGCCGCCGCTGCTCGTCACCTTTGGTCTGTCGATCATCATTCAGAACGGGCTATTGCAGATTTTCTCCGCCGACAGTCAGCGCCTTCGTTCCGGTGCGATCGAGACGGCCTCGATCTCGCTCGGAGGCGGCATCGCGGTCGGCGTCGTACCGCTGCTGACGCTGTTATCCTCGATCGCCGTAATCGTGTTCCTCAATCTGGTTTTCTATCACACGCCACTCGGGCGCGCCTTCCGCGCGACGTCGGATGATCTCGAAGTCGGGCAGCTCATGGGCATCGATGTCGGCCGCATCTTTGCCATAGCCATGGGTCTTGCCTTCATCGTCATCACGATCGCTGCGCTCTATCTCGGATTGCGGGCAAATTTCGATCCCACCATTGGTCCTGCCCGGTTGCTCTATGCCTTCGAGGCCGTGATCATCGGCGGCCTCGGAAGCTTCTGGGGCACGCTTGCCGGCGGCATTGTTCTCGGCCTTGCACAGACCATCGGCGCGCGGATCGATCCGGAATGGCAGATTCTGTCGGGCCATCTTGCCTTCCTCGTGGTGCTGGCCTTGAGGCCGCGCGGCCTGTTTCCCCGCGCGCTCGACTGAGGGAACCTATGATGGATAATGGCGCGGCAGAGGCAACAAAAGCGTTCCGCATCGAGACGGCTGGACACGCTTCGCGTGTCGCGGCGGCGGCTGCCGGCATCATTCTCCTGGTACTGGTGCTGCTTCCGGCCTTTGCCGGTCGCAATCTGATTCAGGATTTGATCTTCCTGTTCTACATGCTGGCGCTCGCGCAATGCTGGAACATGCTGGCGGGTTTCGCCGGCTTGATTTCCGTCGGCCAGCAGGCCTTCGTCGGGCTTGGCGGTTATCTTCTGTTCGCACTCACGCTTCTCGGCGGCGTGAATCCTCTGCTCGCCATTCCGATCGCGGGCGTTGTATCCGCGATATTTGCCTTGCCGACGGCACTCATCGTGTTCCGCTTGCGGGGCGCGTATTTTGCGATCGGCACTTGGGTCGTGGCCGAGGTCTATCGACTGGTGTTCGCCCAGTTCAAGGCGCTCGGGGGCGGCACCGGAGCGTCACTCACTCCACCGGTGACGTCCGCCGTGCCCGGCATCGAGTGGGTCAAGACATTGCTCGATGTGCGCACCCCGGCCGCGCGGGACATCATCTCCTATTGGGTGGCGCTGGCGCTGATGGCCGGCACGCTCGCCTTTGTCTATATCGTCCTGCGGTCGCGTCGCGGCCTTGCGCTTGGCGCGATTCGCGACCGCGAGGCCGCAGCGGCAGGCCTCGGTGTCGACATCTATCGCATCAAGCTCGCCGTCTATGTGGCGACCGCCGCGATGACCGGTATGGTTGGCGCGCTCATCTACCTGCAGAAGGCGCGGATCTCGCCTGACGCTGCCTTCTCGGTGCTCGACTGGACCGCCTATGTCATCTTCATCACCGTTATTGGTGGCATTGGAACGATGGAAGGTCCGGTCATCGGCGCGATCATCTTCTATCTGATGCAGCGCTATCTCGCTGACTTCGGCGCCTGGTATCTCATTCTCCTCGGCACGCTCGGAATTCTTGTCATGCTGTTCGCGCCAAAAGGCCTCTGGGGCCTGATCTCCGAGCGCTACGATCTGACGCTGTTTCCGACGCGGCGCCGGCTCGTCATCCACGCCGATGACGGCAATCGCGCCTAAGGATGAGAGCGGGATTTGATAACCCGCTGATTTCCTTGGTAGGCCCGGCAGGCTGATTTGCCCGACGTGTCAAATGTCTTCGGCGTCGCTCGAAGCATCCTTGCCGGCGACTGCCGTGCTACTTTGCATGGGGTTGTTTTCGATATTTTGGTTTGGGAGCGAGACCCGGCGCCGGTCTCGCGGCTGTCTTTGCAAGACGCGGATCACCGTCTCTTGCCCTTGATGCGGCAGGGCTGTACACTTTTTCTGGATTGTGATGATGTGTCGAGGCGCCGCAGTGGCGCCGTGGCGATTAGCCCAACGCTCAAGTTGAGCCAGCGGGGCGGACGGCCATGGCTCGATCCCGCGATAACGTATCCGACAGGCGGCCGTATCGGCGCGCCCTCCTGGCTGCCGCAGCGATAGGCTTGATCATTGCGGTTCCCAGCCTTTGCGTTTTCACCGTAGACAGTGCGGACTACGCAATCGTCACCGATTTCGGCAAACCCACGCAAGTGGTGGCGGCGCCGGGCCTTGGGTTCAAGCATCCATTACAGAGCGTCTGGAGGTTCGACCGTCGGCTGTTTGTCTACGCTTCGCCGCCCAACGAATTCCTAAGTATTGAGAAAACGCCAGTCGTAGCGTCTGGCACCATCTTGTGGCGCGTGGCCGATCCGAAGAAGTATTTTGAGACCGTCATCGACAGACGGGGCGCCGAATCCCGACTGGGCGATATCCTTTCCGCGGAATTGGGGGCCGCTATCGGGAGCAATCGCCTAGTCGCGTTTGTCTCGACCGATGCCGCAGCCTACCGGGCGGATGCCATCGTCGCCGGGATCGCTGGTCGGTGTGGCGCGGCGGCGCTGAGGGACTACGGCATCGAAGTCGTCGACGTTCAGCTGCGCGGCTTCGATTTTCCCAAACAAAACCGGCTCCGCCTCTACGCCAGAATGAAGTCCGAACGTGGCCGCATCAGTATGCTGTACCGCTCGGAGGGGGAGGAGGAGGGACTGAAGGTGCGAGCCGGGGCGGAGGAGCAGAAGGCGCGGATCCTCGGGAAGGCAATCGAGCTCTCGCAACAGCGCCGCGGCGAGGGCGACGGCGAGGCCGCGCGCGTCTATGCAAACGCGCTGAGCCGTGCGCCCGAATTCTACGCGTTCCTGCGTGCGATGGAGGCGTCGCGGACCTTCGCACGCAAGAGCACGACCATCGTGCTGCCGGCGGATTCCCCTCTGTTCGGCGTGCTTTTCGACAGCAAATATTTCAACCGCGGTGCTCCCGGGAGCGACGAGCTCCGCGGGGAGTTGCCGAGAAAGTAGATGGGGAGGAGGGGCCAAATATGAGATAGCAGGGCAGGATGCCGGAATCGCGAGTGCATACGAAATGCAACCAAATGATCCGAGGGAGGTAACGAACATGATTGAGAACTATCGAACGCCAAGAGAGACGTTGCGGCTGCTGCCGGCCGCGTTGCTGCTGTCGATCGCTGGGCTTTCGCTCGCCCGGCCGGCCGCGGCGGCCGAAGTGAGGTATGATCCGGGCGACAAGGTTTATTTCACTTACTGCTATGCCCATCCGCCGGCCTTGCGCATCAAGCCCGGGGACTCGGTGATCACCAGCACGCGTGACGCCTCTAACGACGCGTTCTCCGTCACCGACAAATCGGTCGCGCCAAAGCTCGACCTCACCAAGGTCAATCCGCAGACCGGCCCGTTTTACATCGAAGGTGCCGAGCCCGGCGACACGCTGGAGGTCCATATCGACAGCATTGAGCTCAACCGCGACTGGGGATGGGGTGCTTCAATTCCCAACTTCGGGCTGCTTGCGCCCGAGTACAAGACCGCAATGGTAACGCCGCCTGTCCCCGACCGTCTGTTCATCTGGCGTCTCGACAAGAGCCGCAAAGTCGCCACTCTTGACATGCCGAACAGCAAGATCGGCAAAGTCGAGGTTCCGATCAGGCCGTTCTTCGGCACCATTGGTACTGCTCCGGGAGGGAAGGAGTGCATCAGCTCGCTGTATCCTGGTCCCTATGGCGCGAACATGGACTTCAACGAGGTCGTCGCGGGGGTCACCATGCACTTCCCGGTGTTCGAAGGGCAAGCAGATCAACTGGCCGCACCTGATCAACGACACTGAGATCATGTCGATCGGCAGCACACGACCTCTGATCGACGCCTTGCGCCTCGCCTGCGCCGACATGGTCACCTGGCTCACGACTGACTATGGCTTCGAAAAGTACGACGCCGTCGAATTACTTGGTCAGGCGGCTCACCTTTATATCGCCAACGTGGTCGACCCGCAGTTCTCCGTGGCCTGCGCATTGAACAAGAAATATCTGCCGAAGTAACACGGCCGCGCCAGCGGCGGTGCCCGCAAGGCACCGCCGCTGGCCAAAAGGGTTGGGACGGGAGCATTCGGTTCCGCGAAAACTTCGAACCCGGGATTATGATGGTCAGCTTTTTATTCGATGTCCTTCGGGAAGCCTGGGGAATCCTGGAAGACGCTTCTGTCTTCCTCCTCTTCGGCTTCCTGCTCGCCGGGCTGCTCGGGATCCTCGTGCCGGGCCGGCTGCTGACCGGGCTGGTCGGGACTGGGAAGATCAAGTCCGTGCTCTGGGGATCGGTCGTCGGCGCGCCCATACCCTTGTGCTCCTGCGGCGTCCTGCCAACAGCGCTCGGGCTGCGCAAGCAGGGAGCGACGCCGGGCGCCACCGTCGCGTTCCTCGTCGCGACACCGGAAACCGGGGTCGACAGCATCAGCCTGACCTACGCGCTGACCGACCCGGTCATGACCGTGTTCCGCCCCATCGCCGGAGTTGCAACGGCGATTGCCGCCGGGCTCGCCACGAATCTGTTCGGCGTCCCGCGCTCGAAAGCGACCGAGCCGCCGCCGGAGGTCGCCAAGACTCCGACCGCAGGCGACGAGCGATGTCAGCACGCAGGCGACCCCGGAGGACATGATCACGCGCACAGGCACGATCACCACGACGACCATGTCCAGGGGACGAATTCGCTGCCGGACCGTGGCGCCGGCAGGACCGTAGTTGCTACGACAAGGCGCATCATCCGTTACGGCTTCGTCGAGCTGCTCGACGACGTGAGCTGGTGGCTCGTTCTGGGTATCGTTCTGTCTGCTGTCGCCGTCGTCGCAATTCCAGCGCAGCTGTTTGACGGGATGTGGGGTGGCGGAATCGCCTCGATGGTGCTGATGCTCGTCCTGAGCATCCCTCTTTACACTTGCGCTTCCTGCTCCACGCCCATGGCGGCCGCGCTGGCTATCAAAGGCTTGAGCCCAGGCGCCGTTCTCGTTTTCCTTCTCGCCGGGCCGGCCACGAACATCGGCAGCCTCGTCGTGCTGCTGAAGGTCCTGGGCCGCCACGCAGTGGCTGCCTATCTGGTCGCGGTCGTCATCATGACGCTCGCTGCGGGTTTCGCCCTCAATGCGATTTACCACGCCTGGGGGTTCGACCCACGCGCGACATTCGGGACGG
>WNFW01001474.1_pt1 | contig 28215 bp, 18 predicted proteins | sample 5400131 | NCBI WGS metagenome assembly WNFW01 (sample SAMN13153362, study PRJNA577476) | soil metagenome | isolation source: 20 cm soil or saprolite under grassland replicate 1 | place: USA:California | collected 2016-06-15 | reverse complement strand
GTAGAATTAAAGTCGGATATAGCAAGGACAATGGATCTCCAGGATGTAGCGGAAACACGGTAGAAACACAGATACAGCAGGACTATGTGATAGAGATGCGAGATTAAACAGGGTGGAGATAAGGATACAGCACGGACAGTGGAACTGAACAGACACATGATAGAATTAAAGTCGGATATAGCAAGGACAATGGATCTCCAGGATGTAGTGGAAACATGGTAGAAACACAGATATAGCAGGACTATGTGATAGAGATGCGAGATTAAACAAGGCGGAGATAAGGATACAGCACGGACAGTGGAACTGAACAGACACACGGTAGAATTAAAGTCGGATATAGCAAGGACAATGGATCTCCAGGATGTAGCGGAAACACGGTAGAAACACAGATACAGCAGGACTATGTGATAGAGATGCGAGATTAAACAGGGCGGAGATAAGGATACAGCACGGACAGTGGAACTGCACAGACACACGATAGAATTAAACTCGGATATAGCAAGGACAATGGATCTCCAAGATATAGCGGGAACTTAGCAGGGATACAGATATGGCAGGAATGTGACTGAGATAGGAATACGGTAGGGATAGTAAATTTGAAACAGTTGATCAGCAAATAGAAGTACTACTCAGTAAACGTGGCTTACTGATAAGCAAAAGGGGTTGAAATAGAAGATATGTGTCAGAAAAGAGCAGGGTTTCGACACACCCTTACGTAGTTCAATAAAAAAATTTAATTTCCATCCGGTACAGAACCTGGTTTGGCTTTTACTGCATGGATGTAAGGAAGTTAACCGAAATTTGTAGAACCTTAAAACTTGACGTGTCTTGGCAAACAGGAGACCACCCCTTCTAACGTAGACTCTACAAACCTCTTCCCCACCGTGTTCTCCTAACATCTGTCTGAAATCATCTGTATTTTAATCAGCAAAGTTACCAAAATCAGTAAGGACTAGTAAACGCTATGCAGGTTCAAACTTCAATCACAACGGGTACACCTGCCGGAAGCAGTTCTGGGGACCCGAAAGATCACCATCCCAGACCCGTCCAACTGAAACCACTGTCAAGAGCATTTCCGAACCAATTTCCTCATGGAAACAACAGTAGGAAGCGAAAGTGGATTGAAGATAAAGAAGAACAGGAATCAAGCTTCACTCTACTGAAAGAAAAATATAAATATGAGAGCAAGGCAAGTTAAAACCTTGATAGAACGATAAAATCCAGCAAGCGCATCAGAACATATTACTCTCCCAGCTTCACTATGCTAAATCTGACATACTGATCGTTCTTGTGTTTTTATATCATAGACTCTCTTTGACCATCGGCTACATACCTTCAAACTAGGTACGACATCTTTACCAACTCCTAAACTACGGCGACATACCTTCGAACTAGATACGACATCTTTACCAACTTCTAGACTATGGCGACATACCTTCGAACCAAATACAACGTCTTTACCACCTCCTAGACTACAGCAATGTACCTTTAAACCAGACACAACATCTTTACCAATCCCTAGACCACAGCCACGTACCGTCGAATCAGATACGCCATCTTTACTGACCCCTAGACTACAGCCATATTCCTTGGAACTGAGTACAGTATCTTTACCACCCTACAGACCACAAACACCAAATATCACCACCAAAGTACTTCAGTCTAAGCAGCAGACTAGATATACAGTAACCGATAATGTCAACTATCACCTACCAGTATCACGAACAAGCCATATGACTGTAAGCAAGCCAGGATATCGGATACCTAAGGTAACTACATACCTCGGAAGGATAGCATCTCTGATAGCAGACTAACACGTATTACAGTTAACATCGAGACCACCAACAACACACACCACAGCCACCCCTTCCAACAATCCCATATCGATACCATACACACTCGTACAGGTTCCTGTTCCTATATTTTTACTCGAATCCAGCCCTACACTTCAGCACAATATCGAGCCTCTCTTAGATATTAGTCCTCAACGATCTCAGTCCGATCCTGCGCATCGGATATCCGAACAACAAATAACAGTGACCGAAGGCAGTACAAGTATCGAGAGTCGATCAGCAAGTCCAGAGATAACGATTGATATCCTACCTTCACAACAGGTTAACACCGAGACTGAAGTACCGCGAATAAGTGTGTCTTCTCTGCTCAGCCCACATCCTCGAACAGTAAACAGTACTGCACCAAACTTCTTACCAACTGCGTCTACCAACCCTGGTACTGATTATCTCCTATTCAAAGCAAAGGCTTATGACAAAGTAGATATGGAAGGACTCGAGTTTGAAGATATATCTCAATGGAATATAGAGGTAAGGATAATATCCCTAGTATTCTATCCTATTATGAAAACAGATATTAACTGATCATACAGTTTGAGAATAATATATCATCATCTGATACATGCGAAGAATCTCTAGAGGAGAAAAGTTTCGACTTACCATTACCTGCGAAAATGACGAAGACGCTACGCGACAAGCATATCGTATATCATGCTGCCTACGGATTGTTCGCTTGTTTGGACTGTGTGAAGCCTCTATACGGTGCCAACCTCAAAGACCATCTAAAGACAGTTCATCACTATGACAAAGTATCGGTCGAAGAGATACAGCAGTGTCTGGACCTGCTTGGCGATAAAGTGATCAAATACAGCACATCTGGACCTCACCCTTGGCCGACCAGTATAATTCCAGCTCTAGAAGGCATCATAGTAGAGCAGGGTTATCAATGTCAGTTCTGCAATTGTGCCTTTCGCCAGGATAACTCGATGAAGACACACCTGAGGACTAAGCACGAAGCTCACGAGCGTGAGCAATGGCTAGGAAAGAAACTACCAATAGGACCTATGCAATCATTCTCAACCGGATCCTGGAAGGTTCCATTTTTCCAGGTAACTACGAATGGGGAGTCCATTAAAATTCCTTGCAACTTTGAGAGCAAAGGCATGGCCAAAGCAGTCATCGAACAGCAGGACCAGATAGCAGAAGAGAGGCTAAAGCGAAGACACGCCCAGTATATGGAAAGAGCATTGGTCAGCATACACGATCCTACTGCAGTCGACCCATGGCTGACGAAGATGGACTGGAATAGATTCCTTCGTGACGTGCTAATGTCTGATTGGTATCGGGCCGCAAACTTGATTCCAGGCGAGATGAATGTTGAAGATAGCATATTGAGGGAGCAAGTCAGAGATTTGTTATCTGAGGCCATCCGAACAACGTGTTCTCTAAACCGATTGAATCGAACGACACTCAATAATCCCAATAGCAACAGCAGTACTAGGCCTATCAGGACCGTACAGACCGATACGTCCAGAAGATACTTTGATCGATGGGCCAGTTTCCTCCACTTTCTCCTGTACACGACATCCGATCCAGTAGCTACGGCCAAGTACAAAGTGGTCATGAGCCCAACTCAGAAGTCTGAAGTGGAAAAGTTGAGGGCGTTGCTGTCCACATGGGCTAGCACTACTACTACCACTGTTGCTCGGCAGTTTTCTGGACAGGGTAAAAGAAAGGCCATAGACCAGGATCCTGTGGAGACGAAATGGCTAGAAGACATCAAGGAAACCATATTACGACTGTCATACTTATGTCTGGATGAAGAAATTCTTGATGATTCTTTTCATGCTCCTCTTGTTGCTTTCTCTGCGGCTTCATCTATTAATATTAATCGTGTTAAGTCAAGGGAACCACCATCATACAATATCTCCCGTCCATCTCAGTATACATCCATTCTTGTGGCGTTGCGATTCTGTGCACGGATCATCGTTGGACACTGCTCGGATCGGGAATCGAAGCTTGCTTACCCCGACTCAAAAGAGCTATATCTTCAAGCGAGGATGGTGCTTGTTCAGGAACGTTGCCAGAGGTTTATGATGAATTCCTGTTCATCTCCCATGGCAGAGTTGCAGTGCCGGATGGCATATGCTTTTTCCATTAGCCGGCTGGATCATCTTAGCGAAAACCTAACTTGGCTCAGTAATGACTTAGTCCGGCTATCCAGTTATATAGTCAGCTTCTCATGTCATTGCCGATCACTACAGGCCTATGTCAAATCCACCGAAGAATTCTTGCTGGAACGACTTCTCTTCATGGACAGCCCATATAAACTGCCTTCTCGCAAGAGTATGGGTAGGATAGTGGATAATCCATTCACCCGCGAAGATCTATACTGGTACGGCATGGAGACACAGAATGACTTAGGTCCTACTTTCAAGGTAGTTAAGGCGGCTATCCTGAATGGCAACTTCGATAAGAGCAGATATGTGCATAGCGAATTGACCATGGTTCCTTCAGGTGACCAGGAAAACACAACAATAAAATGGACAAGAGGAGGAAAGAGGGTATATGAGAAGGATCGCCAGGAGTTTTTAGATCGACTGATGATTCTGGTACACATGACTAGTGGTCAGCCTGCTCGTGGACGGGAGTTAATGAGCATCAGGTGGAGAAATACCCCGGAGCTGGTTAGAAACATCCAGATCGTTAAGGGTGAAGTTGTTTTCTATACCCGTTACCACAAGGCTATAACCATGACCGAGAAGTCTAGAGTGATTAGCAGATTCCTGCCATATGAAGTGGGACGGCTGATTGTGGCATATCTCTCTTGGGTCTTACCATTTCAGGACTTTCTGGATGTCATGTGCGGTGAAAACGAGGAAACTAAACCACATCCTATGGATTTCCTCTGGACGAAGGGTTTTCACCCGGTACCACTAAACGTGATGGACAAACCGGATCAAAAAAGACACATTATCGAGCAACATCTCTCTTCAGAATATCTGTCCAATCGACTCAGGCGCTGGACTCGAATGAATCTAAATGAGGTCGAAGGAGCAGCTAACGAGGTAGTGTTGGGCATTGCACTCTACAGACAACTTGCAATAGCTTTTGCCAGAAAGAAAATTCTGGAACCGATGTCCAAGAATCAAAGTATGGAGACAGCTAAGGTGTTAGCTGCTCTTAAGCTCCTGGATGAGGATGGTGATGATGGTTCCATTGATGAAGACGATATTGGGGAGCACGAAGCTGTAGTTGATAACATCTTTGACCTTCAGACCTGTCACACGACCCTCACTTCCATACGGCACTATGCTCGTGAGGGAAAAATCTGGGATCAACATTTTTTGTATGGCCTAGAGAATTTTCGACAGGCCAGCCGGTGTTGGCATCAAATTTTGGGTTTAGAGCAATTGGACCTAACTATAGATTCCTGTTCGGTGGTTACAAACCAACTGCAGTTCAATCAGCATAGCGTTGAGGACCTATCAGCAATACGAACCCCAGCAGACATAACAATTCGACCATTCCCGCCTGACTACCCCTTGACCACTACTCCGACGGTACGAAAAAAGATGCGTGAACTGCTGAAGTCGGATGCAGCAAGGTTCAAGTCTGCAGATCAGGCGCGACTGTACTCTGCAATGTTGATGGGACAGGAACAGAAGGAGTCGGTAACCGCAGTGATGGCTACAAACGCTGGCAAGACTCTTCCCATCCAGCTCGCATCAATGCTTCCCGGAGCCAAAACCACAATCGTCATTACACCATTCACGGCTCTGATGGACGACTTTCTGGCTCGGTGCAAGGAGGATGGTGTTCCGTGCACGCGTTGGGTTAAAGGGTTGGGAGCAAGAACACGAATCATAGTCGTTGCTGCAGAGTCAATGGCGAATTCCCGAGAGCTGGCTAACGATATTGCCGCCTGGACATCTCCTGATAACCACGTACTTGATCGAATTGTGTTCGATGAAGTACAGGTAATGATTAGCGCATTTTACCGAAATCTGGATCATCTGACTGAGGTTCTCCCAAACATCAACTGCCAGAAGGTTTTCTTGACCGGCACACTTCCACCTGCTGGAGAGAGATTGATGCTCGCACGCTGTGGGATGACCTCTACTATCATGCTCCGATGTTCCACTAGCAGGACCAATCTCAGTTACCGGATCGAGTGGGTTGAAGATGACAAATTAAGTATTGATGAGAATGGACTCTTTGTTGATCTTCTGAAGACGGTCATGGTCAAGTGTCAAGAGATCGCTCCAGATGAGAAGATTGTGGTGTATACCATGAGCAAGGCTCGTTGTCAGCTGCTGGCTTCAGCCTTGGGTTGCGACTATTATCACGGAGATCTCTCTGATCAAGAGAAGAAGGATGTCCTTTGGCGATGGAAGAACTCCAATCAATACAAGGTAGTTGTGGCGACAGTTGGAGGATTCGGAACTGGTGTTGACTATTGGGGAGTCAGAAATACAATCCACGAGGGTATCCAGAAGGAAATGGTAGTCCAAGCTCAAGAAACTGGACGTGCAGGTCGAGATGGAAAGCCAGCTACATGCTTCTTCTTCTGTCGTCGTAAGAAGACTGGCCCACGAGGTTCAAAATGGGAGGTCGAGCTACCAGATGACTCTAATGGGACAAAGCTAAGGCCGGAGCTGGAGGTTGAACGGAGACGATTGAGGAAAGCAAATCGACAGGCATTGAAGGAGTTCTTCCAGGTGGAGCAGTGTCTTCGTCTACCAATGACAGGATTTCTTGATGGCTTCGCTGTAGACTGCATGTCAGTTGGTGGGGACCCATGCAGCTTCTGCGCATTGGACATGGTTCCTTGTACGGAGGCCATCTTTCCGCTGCAGGATGAAGGCTATACTCCTCCGCTATGGCAGTCCGATCAGCTACATCAGATGACATTGACACAGATGCATCGTCGGCGCCCCAGCAAAACTGACAAGGCCTGTATCAGCCTTCTTTCGTCATCATCCAATGTGTCTATTGTATTGGATAGCCAGATTGGACCTATCGCCAATAGACAAAGCAGTGACCTTTCTCTTCAATCATCATATTCTCCAGTGGTCGAACCAACCGAGGGAAGTGCTGAATTGCTGGAACCTTTTATCGACGATAGACCTAGCGATGATCCTGATAGCTGGAAAGATCTGGAAAAGAAGATAACGAGCGACAATGGTGGACAGAAAAGAGGCTTGGGTAGTAGCTCTGGATCGGATCACTACAACTCAGAGTCTTCACGTTTTATCGAGCCTGAACAAGGCATAAACCCGAGCTCTGGAGTGGTAGAGGGTAGTATTTCCGATATACCGCAGTCATCGAACTATGAATTCGACCTCAGCTTATCAGAAGCAATTCAATCGATAGAAAACGAATTAGTGTCTAAGAGTTATCTACCAAACCTCCCTTCGGTTGAAATTAACGAGCCACCAAACTCTTCTTCAGTTGAGGTTAATGAGTTATTCCCAGAAATGTTTGTTCCGGATATCACGATGACCGAGATATTCCAAACTACTCAGTTGTCAGACGTCGGTATCACGAATACAATACTTCCGAATATACACTCACAGCCTTTTACCCGAAAGGACGACAAATTGGTTTGCGAGTTCGATATGGACTCAAGAATACAAACCCCGAGTAGCAGTATTTCATCGCTAACTCTACCTCCACTGAGACAAATCACCTACCAACAAGCTGGTAACTCATACGGAAGCAATATCGATACCCTAGAGCCACAGTCTCATCAGCCTGTTGTTACTAATGATGCAACCTTCATCCTACCAGGTTCTTCATTTTTCGAATCGATGTCATCCTCCCAGGGTCCGTTTGAGAACCAGCAACAGCCCCAGTCTCGTCGACCCATCGTCCCCAATGAAGCAGCCTTCGTCTTACCGGGTTCTTCATTTTTCAAATCGATGTCATCCTCTCAGAGTTCGTTTGGGTACCAGCAACAACCGCAGCCACAATCTCATGACTCCATCATCTCTAATGAAGCAGCCTTCGTCGTACCGTCATCCTCAACCTTCAAACCCAAGTCATCCTCTCGGCATCCCTTTGAGAAGCAGCAACATCGTACCTCCACTGCTCACCAAAGACATCAGCTTTTCGATCAATGGTCGTCACTCATTGAACCTCTGAGAGATGGCTGCATTTTATGTTATGTGCGAGGGAATCCCAAAATGCATACTTGGGCCGAAAAAAAAGAGTTGGAGCGCGAGGGAGAGTGTGACACGAATCCATCCTTCCAAGACTTTATGGAGTGGAAAAGGAGCTGGTTGGAACCAGGAAGTTCAACTAATACTTTCCCGAAATATTCGTGTTGCTATCGGTGTTACCTGCCTTTTGACTTCTGCAAGTCAATAAACGATAATGTCAACTGTACTCGGAAAGGGGGAACTGCAGATATTGTCCTACCAACGATCTTGCTATCCAGATCGGGGATTATCGTTGAACCAACCCAACAAGAGATCCAACATCCAGTAGAGGAGGCGGAGTTTCAGCAATGGCTTCGGGAGGGACGAATAGAATGTGGCATAAAGGTGACCAACTGCTTCTTGTTCTTCCTTGCTGTAGTGAAACATATCCATAAGTTGGGTTTTTTTTTTTTTTTTTTAGAGTTATAGTACTCACTTATGTAATAAGCAAAGCAGAGATGAAAAGGCTAGTCGAGGGCAGAGCAAATTTTTGAAGGATGTCAAGAGAACGCGGAAGGTAGTGAGTAAAACGACGGAAGTAAGAAAACGTGAAGTAGGGAGTAGCTTTCACAAAATAATTAATATGATGAGCTAGAGTTCTTCGAGAGGACTGGTTGGCCGAGGGTTTCCTAGTCTGTCAAGGTAGAAGGAAGGAGAGACGGCTGAGTTGGGAGAGCCAGGTGAAATATAGCTCCCACCGCTGGAAATCAGGGTGTTGATCTAATCTCTCATATGATGAGGTTATTGCATTGCACAACATCAGTTAGCTAGAGTAGATATTTTAAATAAAGTGATTTCTTCAAAACACCACAAGTGCCAGACCGATCCAACACCTCCAGGGGAGGCGGGAAACTCCAACCCGAAAAGCAAAAGGAAAGAAAATTTTACCGACTTACCTGGCATTAACGAAAATCTCCGACGTTATAGCGACATCCACGCTGTGTAGCTTCGCCACCCACACAATCCTCATATACATGTACGAGTCCATGCAAGACAGAAATCAAACATCAACCATGATAAGTGGAATTTGTGTTTACACTTGCTGTTGATATTGTGGATCGAGATATGTGCTATTCTGCACATGATATACATTGCGAGGAAGGCGAGAGTGGAATGACCTGCCAAGTGCCATTACGTCATAAAGGTCATGGGACCTGGCAGGCGGGTGGGTGAGCAAGCAAGCCAGTCTCTTCGACCTTCTCTTTCAACTATTTCCTCCCCCTCCATCATCCTCGGTTGAGAACCCAAAGCTAGAAAACGTTGCCATGGCAAATGGGGAAGCTGATGCGCAGTTGCTACTTGAGATCCAGATAGCTTTTGCCATCCTCGCAAAGGCCTGGGAGGTGGCTCCGGAAAAGTTGGCCGACCGTATCCCCACTGCTGTAGCTGGTGTCCATGCGGCAGCAGCGAAACTGCTGTGCACAACAACCGACCTTCTAGGCATCTCAGGCGACGACATATTTGCCCAGTTGCAACAGCAGGCTATCGTACCACTGGATGCCCCCAAGTCACCAAAGCCATCAGAACCACCAGAGTCATCAGAGTCACCAGAGACACAGCCCAGTGACAGGGGGGAGACGCTTGCCCATATTGAAGACCTGGCCCATCTGACCCAGAGGCTCCAGGTCATGAAACATGATAGAGGAGACAGTCCTGGTTGGTGTGTTGGACAGGGTCCACCGTGGGGTGGAAGGACGCATGATGCGCAGACCTGCACCCTGGACTGCTGCATTATTGTGGCTCGCTTCCTCAATGTTGGGCATGTCCGTATAGATGTTGAACCACCAGTCGAACGCACCCCAACACAGGCATCCTTCTTTGAGCTAGCCCAGGTAGAGTGGCATGGCCTGAGGGTAGTGCAGGCGCGGAACAGAAAGTCCGAGGCACACGAGATGCTGCTAGATGAGCTGAACAAGTCAGGCTCAGGCTGCGCATATTTGGTTCAGAGCTTCCTGCCGATATCCCTAGTGTTCAAGGTGTTCTTTGCAGGTATACCGCAGCTCACATTCCGGCGACGCAGGACAGGAAACTGCAGGGTCTGTGATACTACTGTCAGCCAGCCACCAGAGCCAATCACGCTGGTTTCATTGACGAGAAACGCCCACGACCTAGCCACCTTTATGGAGACAGTCTTCTTTGGATCACGATCGGGGACCTGCCAGAGCTGCCACCAGCCATCAGTGACCACAAAGCTGGCAAGCAGTGACCCTCCCGCTCGCTTGTGCGTTGAAACGCCCAGCGACGTCACTCACGCTGGATTATTTGGCAAGGGGAAGACGACATTTCAGTGGTGTGGTAATGGTGACACCAACCTGAGGGTGACGTACGAGTGGATTGGCGGCATCTACACATACAATAGTCACTTCCGTGTGATCTGGCGTGACTCCAACTTCCCCATGGAGGCCAACAATCCTGTGGTCATCAAGACCTATGATGGGTTGATAGATGGCGGGGCTATATATGGTGGTATCATCGCCACTGACCCGCTTAACCCTGTGCCCGATCCATGGTTAGCTAGCATAGTCTTTCTTACACTCACTGGTGTCGATCGGGTATCAACTGCCCCCATCATACCTGGTGCCATGTCTGTCGTTGTTGTAGGTTAGGCGCAGTGAACTCCAACCCAAGTTGCGTGGGGGGGAGTGGTGGCAGCGAGTGGTGGTGGTTCTGGGTTGTGTTCATGTCGCTTGTCTACAGATATTGGATATCAGATTTGGCGTGGATCGTGGGTTTCTGAACAGAGTAGGGTGGGTTCCAGCCTGTAAATGTACTACTTGCAGTGGAATCACACAGATGATGTGGTCGAATACAACAAGCCGAACCCTAGAAGCTGGCAATTCGCGTCCAAAAATGTCATCCGGTTTGCCCTCAGCATTGCAGCATCTCAGTGACCAGAGTTGAGAATGTCTGTGGGGAACCATGACATCATCCCCGTGACCTCGCTTAGCCCATTTCATGATACCGATACCAGGAAATGCATGGCTATCGGTCAGCTGAGGATCAGGGGCTTTGACCCCCTATGTGTCATCGGCAAGGATGGTCGTCTTGGCAACCTCCGTCAATATAAGCAACCGTCCCCACCACCCTCTCCTGCTAACTACGATTTCGCCTAGCCAGAGCACTTTGTCACTCGCGCTGCAACCACCGGCAATTCCCAATGTCCGACCACATACCAATCAATTGTGAAGCGACTTGTGTTGGTGGAGTAGATGTTGATGGGGATGGCGGCGAAGATGTCTGCGGAGGTGTCCATGCAGATGTTGGCGGAGATGTCAGTAGGGTAAATGGCGGTGGAGTAGACGTCGAGGGGGTGGACGTCGGCGGAACAGGTGTCAGTGTAGTAGATGTCGGTTTTCCACATAAGTTGAACCCCGACCCTTGCATTGCTGCTGAGCTGCTCTCCTGACCATGTCCTCTGACCTCGTGCAGACCCTGTCCTTCACCCTGGCACAAGTCTCATCGCTCTCTCGTATCCACCACCCACCCACACAGACGATACGAACGCTATTGCATCAGTGGCTGTGCAGCGATGCGTCGGCTCTCCAAAGCCTGGCAAGTCGGTTTCTGTCTCTGCTCGCTTGCAACCAGCAACTAGCGGACACGAACACGCTGGACCCAGATCGGGACTTTCTCCTCTGCCCACCTCCCCCTCCCTTTTCTCGAGCATGTGGAGGAATGTCGGAGTTCATGGAGGATGAGTGGCGGCAGCAACTGCTCCACTCGGACTCGGGCATCGAGCAACCTGGTGGGCAGGAGATGGAGTCGCCTGCTCAAAGTAGTCGTCATTTGCCCACAGCGGGGGATGACAAGTCCGGCCCTACACAAGACGTCAGCAAAGACCCTCCTGCTGGTGGATCCCTACAGGAATTACCTTCCTTCATGACGATTGGTGCCAGTATGGTGGAGTGCCCTCGCTCTCCTGGAGCCGGTTCAACCGGCAGCGCCATCATCGACACCCTCCTGTTAGAAGGTCCCAAGGATGAGGAGTTGGTAGCCTTGGGTCTGTTAGATGCCAGGCCATCACCACCAGCCAGGGGGGAAGCACTGACGCTCGACACTTTGGAGCTCATCGCCCAAGCGGTTGGCCAGATGGAGGGCAAAGTTGCCCAGTCAGTAGTGTGTAAAGCCAGCCAACTAGCTGGTCATGGAGCTGCTTTGCCTCCGGAGGCTCAAGTCAGCCAAGCAGCAGACCAAGAGGTCGGCGAATCAATGGAGGGCAAACCCACCCAGCCGGGGGAGGGTGAGGAGCAAGCTGCGGAACTATCTGAGGCCGAGGTTCGCCAGTCTACAGAGGGCAAAGCGAGCCAGCCAGAGGAGCACAAGGAAGGGGAGTCTATGCAACCCATCGAGGGCGAGGGCGTCCTGCAATCAGCAGAAGCCGAGTCAGTCAGCAGACGACAAGGAGGATGTGCAAACAGTGGGGAGCAAGTCTAGCCAGCCAACAGAAGGTAGAGGAGAGTTTGTTGAGCCAGTAGATGGCGTGGAGGCCTTCAGACCTGCAGAGGGTGGAGAGGCCGTCGAACCTCTAGAGGGTGGAGAGGCCGTCAAACCTGCAGAAGATAGAGAGGCTGTCGAATGTGCAGTGGGTGGAGAGGCTGCTGAGCCAGCAGAGAGTGCAGAGCGTGCAGAGGTCGTGGAAACAGCAGAGGCCGGGTCCAGTCAGCCAACAGCAGGTGGAGAGGCCGCCGAACCTCCAGAGGGTGGGGAGCCAGTCAAACCTGCAAAGGGCAAGGCCGTCGAGCCAGCAGACAGTGGAGCGGCTATCAAACCCGCAGAGGGTGAAGCTGTCAAGCGAGCAGAGGCTGTAGAGGCCATCAAGCTAATAGAGAATTCAGAGGCTATCGAGCTGGTAGAGGGTGGGGAGGCCATCGAACCTGCAGAGGGTGAGGCTGTTGAACCAGCCAGGGTGGCGTCCAAGCCTGGGCCGTCACCTGGGCTGGAGGCCACCGCCAGGGAGGCTTCATCAATCGTGGCAGAGGCTCAAGCGCAATGGAACCCCAAGGGTGACAGTACGCGCAAGAGGAAGAGGGGTGCCGGCACCGGGTCAACCTCGACCCTCACGGTCACGCTAAGATCCCAAGTGAACGACCAGCCGAGCACGCTGGACGTCGACATCCGGTCGAGGTGGAGGACCTTCGAGCCCGAGGGCCACATGGAAGACCCCAACGCGATCCAGAAGCTGCTGAACACCCTCCCCAGGATGAAGGTCGACACCAAGGATGAGGGCAACTGCATGGTTCGGAGGGAGCTTGGACTCCAAGGGGCTGATAGGCTGATGGAGGTTGCGAGCAGCATCGGCAGTATCGAGTCGCTCATGCAGCTGAGAGACCAGGTCAGGCTGCTCTCCCAGGAGGCGCCTGCCGGCGACGTCATCTCGCTCCAGCCCAACCAGGACATGCCCAGCGACCTCCCCCCTGACCACTACGACGGATCCGGCGGGCTGACTGCTGCCGGCAGACTGGTCATCATAGGGAGAGACATCGTGAGGACAGAGGGCGCCGCGGACAACCTCAGGGTCCGGTTCAGGCGGAACTGCGTCCTGCTGTATGACGTGTGGCAGGAGGAGTTGGAGAGGGTACAGAGTGGTGTTTCCGGACTGGGCAGGCCACGCCGACCGCCAGCAAGAGGCTTGACGGTCAAGACGGAGGTTAAGGACGATCTCATCAAGCTCCTTTGGCCTGACAGAGACCTCAAACAGGCAAGGGTAAGGTTCCAACACTGGGTGAAGGTCGGGAAGCTGCTGTCCCCCTTGGTGAAGAAGTTCGGGCTGGGGATCCTGGCGTTGATCCCCAGCTCGGTGTCAAACAGGAGGTGAGGCCCCCTCCCACAAACTCCCAACCCCCCAACCATCAACAAACCCCGCCATTACCCGTGATCACGAGCTGACGTGTTCGGATCAGACTGATCTCGCTGATCAGCCTGGGCATGGCGCCGATTCTCGCCGAGACCATAGAGACCTTCCACCCCACTGTAGGCGTGTGGGCGTCCATGGTCGAACAGTACATCCTATCCAATCTTATCTCCCGTGAGCCTCTTGGCATCAAGGTACCTCTCGAAACCCTAAATGAGGACGATCTACGCAAGCAGCTAGATAGTCCATCTTTCCAAGGCCAGGCAATCCTTGAACCTGCAACAGCACGCCTCCAGACAATAGAGGCAAGTTCCATGCTAGGGTCACCTGAAGGACCATTGTGCAGGGACTCAGCCTCAATAACGGCATCTTGTGCTAGTTCTTCTGGCAATATGGCTGAGATGCAACGCAAGATGGCCAGCTGGGGAAAGAGAAAACTGGCAGCCCAGTCCTCCCATATAGGGCCTGTGAACCCTACAGTTGAGTCTCAGCTTTCAGTTACCACTGCTGATACTGGGGGAGAACAAGCGATGGTTTCTTTATATGACCCAGTTTCAACATTCGCAGCTGTCCTAATCACATCAAACAAAAGAGTAAGATTAGAAAATCAAGACAGCAGGTGAAACTAGAAATTCAGGCCGAACAAGGCAAAACTTGAGCTCCAATTTATCTTAGTTGCCTCTTCTTGTCAAGGGTTAAAGCATCAGTACTTACCGATACATTATTCCAACCCTATCATCAAAGCTTGTTCTCATAAGTTGGCCGTCCTGTGGTTAAGCTCCTCTAAAGCCCTTGGAAGCATCCTCTTCAATTTTCTCGAGTTGCTATGAGCAAGACCTTCCATATATCGTCAGGATGTGAAGACGGGGAGAAAGTCTCGGCAGAGGGTTGATATTGAAAGTTGGTGATGATATGGAATTTCGAGGATAACGGTGCGACATTGCATAGCTAGTGCAGCTAGTGCAGCATCGCACACCGTCAGTATGTGTGTGTTTCTCATCTGGGTGGAGACAATGGCCCGGTCCGTGGTTCGCAATGCTGACTAAACAAGTTGGCGAGATCTCGCCAATTCGTTTAGTCAGCAGCCCGTCTGATCTCCCTGCCATCCTCCACCGTCCTTCGCCGTCCTTTGAATCCATCCTACATCCTTCGAGCAATGCCCATTCGGTGGTCGGGCTTGCGGCAATCATCGCGCTCCGGGCCCCCAGGTAGGCTATCGATGGAGAAACCAGATGTCTCCCGAGTCTCCACGTTCCCGGGGTTATCCGCTAGATATCGGCGTTGAGACAGCATTCCGACACATCTTTTGTCGATCGGGTGGGTGTAAGGCGAGGCGGAATAGTGATAGGAGAGTGCTGATAAGGCACACGGGATGGCTGTGGGTGCTTGCGCAATGCTCTTCGTGTTGTCGGCCATGGCGATGGTTGGATGTGAAAATTTTTCTCCACTAGAAGAAGAGTTTATCGCTAAGACCATTTGAGAAGCGGCTCTTTTCAACATCCCATCAAAATCCCCACTTGCATTAACCCTAAGCTAACATACCTGAATCAATGCAGACACCATATAATCGAATCGTCAAGACCAACGGCGAAGTCCACTTTGAGCTCGTCGATCATGATACTGCGACAATGGCGGCAATGATTAGAACGTTGCTGCGACTACCGAGGGTTCTGGCCTCTGAAGAAGACGAGAGTATACAATTTCACCACATGCAGCCCGGGATTCCTCGATTCATCTCCGGAAGTCCTGCTGCCGAGCCCATATTCTCACACATGCTGATTAGTCCGGATATGCTTCGAGGATCAAACGACGCTCGATCGGCTGCGGGAGATCCGGTATCGACTCCTCCGGAAGACAGCGCATAGTGGTGGTGGAGGTTCTGTGTGGGAGGATCATATCCGGTCACTTCGTGGCGCGCACTGCAATGCTAAGCGCGGCTGACATTACATGGTAGGCGTCACGCAAGAGAGTGGTCACCATCGACTGCAGCCAGCGGCGGCGACAGTGATGAGCCCCGAGTACGCCAAAGAGAATGCAGAGCTTGTCCGACTGATTGGCGAAGCTGCTGGTGACGTGTGCAGACGATTCCTACCTATCGCCAGCTGTGGTCGACTGACGGAGCGCTACCACGCCGACGTGAGTATCGGGCTGGGTTACCACGACAATATGTTTGTCTCTACTGCACAGATTAACATCACCCCCCACGATGCAGGACTCAGTGTCCTCGGCGACTTCTCTGGCCTGCACGTCGATCATGATGATGATCCCACCAGGTACACGGTACTCCTCGGATTGTCGCACATTCCGGTGGATTATTGGCCTGGTCGATTTATTTTGGTGTAATAACCACCGGACCAACAAACCTATCTCTGGCAACTTTGGCCTTGGCTTCAATCTGCCCTTGCTCCTGTCATTCGTCGTCTTTTTGGTTCATCTTCTCGTCAAAATGCTCTTTGAGCATCTCAAAGCCACCGTTGTAGCGGGCTCTTGTAATCCCTCTAGATGTATGAGAGGACAAACACAGATTGTCAACCCTAAGCCGAAGCCTGGAAGCTGGCAATTCACGTCCAAAAATGTCATCCGGTTTGCCGCAGCAACCAGAGTTGTGGGGTGTTGGTGGGGAACCATGACATCATCCCCGTGACCTCGCTTGGCCCATTTCATGATACCGATACCATCAAATCCACTGACAAATAACCCAGCCACCATCACAGGGGTTTGGTTGGTTGGTCGGTCAGTCGGTTAGCTAAAGGAGAGTCAGCAGCGTGGCGGACATCATGCTTGCATCTTTGATCGAATTTCGAGGATAACGGTACGACATCGCACCCAAGTCGGCATGTATGGCCTTACCTGCTTCTGGTGGTTCGCAATGCTGACTAAACAAGTTGGCGAGATCTCGCCAATTCCTTTAGTCAGCAGCTGTCCTTTCATCCTCCGCTGTCCTTTGAATCCATTCTACATCCTTCGAGCAATGCCCATTCGGCGGTTGGGCTTGCGGCAATCATCTCGCTCCGGGCCCCCAGGTAGGCTATCGATGGAGAAACCAGATGTCTCCCGAGTCTCCACGTTCCCGGGGCCATCCGCTAGATATCGGCGTCGAGACAGCATTCCGACACATCTTTCGTCAGTAGGGCGGGTGTGAGGCGAGGCGGAATGGAATAGTGATAGGAAAGTGCTGATAAGGCACACGAGGTGGCTGTGGGTGCTTGCGCAACGCTCTTCGTGTTGTTAGCCATGGCGATGGTTGGATGTGAAAATTTTTCTCCACTAAAAGAAGAGTTTATTAACCCTAAGATCGCTTGAGTAAGCGGCTCTTTTCAACGTCCCCGCTTTTCAGTGTCCTCATCAAAATCCCCACTTGCATTGACACGCAAGCTAACATACCTGAATCAATGCAGACACCATATAATCGAATCGTCAAGACCAACGGCGAAGTCCACTTTGAGCTCGTCGATCATGATATTGCGACAATGGCGGCAATGATCAGAACGTTGCCGGAGGAGCTGCAACTACCGAGGGATCTGACCTCTGAAGAAGACGAGAGTATACAATTTCACCACATGCAGCCTGGGTTTCCTCGATTCATCTTCTCCGGAAGTCCTGCCGCCGAACCCATTTTCTCGCATATGCTGATTAGTCCGGATATGCTTCGAGGTTCAACGACGCTCGATCGGCTGCGAGAGATCCGGTATCGACTCCTCCGGAAGACAGCGCATAGTGGTGGTGGAGGAGGTTCTGCGTGGGAGGATCATATCCGGTCACTTCGTGGCGCACACTGCAATGCTAAGCGCGGCGGACATTACACGGTGGGCGTTACGCAGGAGAGTGGTCACCATCGACTGCAGCCAGCGGCGGCGACAGTGATGAGCCCCGAGTACGCCAAAGAGAATGCAGAGCTTGTCCGACTGATTGGCAAAGTTGCTGGTGACGTGTGCAGACGATTCCTGCCTATCGCCACCTGTAGTCGACTAACGGAGCGCTACCATGCCGACGTGAGTATCGGGCTGGGTCACCACGACAATATGTTTGTCTCTACTGTACAGATTAACATCACCCCCCACGATGAAGGACTCAGTGCCCTCGGCGACTTCTCTGGCCTGCACGTCGATCACGATGATGATCCCACCAGGTACACGGTACTCCTCGGGTTGTCGCACATGCCCATGGATTATTGGCCTGGTCGATTTGTTTTGGCTGCCCTCCGGGAGTACTGCGTGCTAGAGCCATTTGCCGTGCTGATATTTCCGGGAGTGCAGCCTCACAAGGGTTTGGCACCCGCGCTGCGTGATCCCCCGGCTTCCCCTTCTTCGGCGGTTTCAACCTCGGCGATGGACGCCGAGCGCTACATCCACAGTCGGCTGAACATAGTTGCCTACCCAAAGAGATATATGACCGAGGAGGCCCCCATACGGCTCAAGGTTGACTACGATGGCTTCCAACTCCACTACAAGGGACTTGCCTCCTTCGGAACGCTACGCAATCTCCACGAGTTCTTTGCCCGCCGGGATATGTGGCTTAGCGTCCGAGCTGCGCGCCACACGATGAACCCCTCTGTGATCATCCCGACTGGTGAGGATATTGCTCGCTGTCATCGTTGGCTGGAGGACGGCGTCGAGATGATGCCTAGGGCCTGGGTGATTGAGGAGGTTCGCCGCTGCATGGAGGAAGGTGACGAGGACGAATGGAGGAAATACCAGCAGCAGTGTCAGGCGAATCTTGCGCTGCCCATGTTTCCCGGCCATTTGAAGACGGCAACGGTCGTCTGGGCTCGCGATTGGAGAGACACTCCTGTGCTGAGTTCCAATCGGACCAAAGATAACGGCTCCAATCACACCAAGGGTAACGGAACCAATGGTGCCAAAGATGACGGTGACGATGACCCACGCCAGCCCAGGGAGACCGCCCTTTCTCGTGACGGGCGTAAGCAGAAGGAAGGCTCAGACGCGGATGGTGGTACCCGGCGGCGGACATCTCGAACCAAGTCGGGAAGGCCTTTCACCAAGGATCTCGAGCGAGGTGTTAGGGAGGTGACGGATGTGGACAGGCTCGCACAACTGCTGGTCAATGCAGCAGGGGCGGAGGAGCATGATATCATTGGAGACAACAACACGATCAGGAGGAACTGGGACACACTGGTGTCATCCCGCAGGTCCGCGGATCTCATGGCAGGTTTTATCGCAGCTTCGAACATCGCCGCCATCAACCATTCACAACTCAATGGCCTGTTCTTCTATGCAGCCTCGTACCTGCAGTGGCAGTGTAACATGTCTGCCTTTGAACTCACAGTGGAAGACTCCAAGATGATGGACCTATTCTTATCGGGGTCTGGGGATCTTGGCACCCCCGATAGTCTGTGGCTTCGCCAGCAGGCTAGGGAGTTCGTCAAACACGCGCATAGTTGCTGCGAGCCAGGACACTTCACCGAGTTCCACCGAGAGTACGCATCCGCATCAGCCATCCCGTCATGCAGCTTCCGTCTCAGCTGCCGGGGTAAAGTGAGGTCTCCTAAGGAATCCCAAGTTGTCTCGTGGCTCATGAGACACATGTTCTTGGAGCCGTACGCCCAAAAGTATCTGGTGAGGCCCGCACGCTATGACGTAGACGCCAACAGGCATGGCTGGAGGATACTGGAGGGCCTGGTGAGACTGCTGAGGCGACTAACCGCATTACTTGGGGGTGATTCCTTCTTCTTCCTGCCCGGGTTCCATGGATTCTCCAGCAGATTCCGAGGGTTGAAGGCCTACCTCAGTCAGTCTGAAGAGGACACCATCGTCATCACACTGCTGAGGGAGATTCGGAATCCGGAGGTTTTCAGTCGCATGGTCCGCGTGCATGAGGCCATCTTCCAAAGATTCTTGCCGTGAGTAGTATCTTCCCCACACCACCTTCTCGTTGGTTACCGTAATGACGGGTGATCGGGGGACTGACCAGCAACACAGTGGATTGCCTTTTACACCCTGCACCACCGTGCCTCCAGAGACAGGCATCGCCACCAGCTCTAGGAGCAAGCGGCATGCGAATGCGGAAGCGGCTATCACCACCCCCAAGGAGTATCTCCAGCTAGCGTTCGACATATCTCGTGGTACGGCTGCATCTGTGCGACTAGGAAGGCCAGCAGATAACACATTAAGGGCGCGTGCGCTGCATCACATGCTCACGATGGACGGCGAGGAGATGCTGCGAGACAGGTTGATATGCGCTCGGCAGGAGAGCCCATCGGGAAAGGCTTTACAGGGCAGAGGTTTGGAGAGGGGCAACCAGAAAACATTAGACGGACAGTTCGTGCTGGCCAACGTCCTCTGCTACCGTGTGTTGTACTACGGGCGACCAGAGCTGCTCCAGACATGGAGGCTGTTCCGTAGTGATGGCGAGCTGATGGAACATATGCTGTCCTGGGAGGAGGATCGCCGCCGTCGGGCCGGCCACGTAGTACGCCAGGCGGAGGTCGGAGCAGGAGATGGGAGGTTAAAGAGGAAGCGGGGTAGCGCTGCCAGGCCGGATGCAGAGGAACAGGCTCGGCGGCTTGAGGAGTTCGAGGTCACCGCCGTTGGAAAGGGAGCCGTGTACGGCAACTACGTCATTCCACCCCGAGATTCGCACCCAGAAATAGCCAAGCACTACTTCACGGTGGCCAGGGAGATCTGGAACCAGGTCACCGGGAATCCCAGGAAAAGTCCCACTTGGGAAGCTCTACGCCTGCAGATTAGGAACACCAAGCCCCGGGAGATGGGCGGTTCTCTGTTGCCATCACTCGTCGTGAGCGACATGGCGCGATTAGGCTGGGTGTCTCTCCCAACCTCCCTCGATTGGGAGGCCCTGCTGGGCCCCGGAGCGAGGAAAGGTCTGGCAGCCATGACGAACGGCGGCAACTCCACCGCAGGTTCCATCTCATCCCGAGCGGAGAGTTTCATGATGCGCCTGCAGGAGGATCTGCCTAGGGAAGACCGGGAAGCCTTGGTGTTCGATCGGATATTCGTGGAGCATCTTCTCTGCAAGGTCAAGCGGTTTGCCTCGAGAGAACACTTCCCCAGGGTCATCAACATTATGCTAGAGAAGGAAGAAGCTTGACAGTGGACCGAAAAATTTCCATGGAACCTGATCCTCCTCGTCGCCCATCGTCATCGTGTTAGGGTTATGATATCGGGAAATCCATAGGGCACCTGGCGATGGGCAGACCATGGTTTGCTCGTTGCGGGGGGTTTACTAGGGGGTTTAAGGATCAGACTAGGTGGGAGTTTAAGGGCCGTGTACGTATGCAGCTGTTATGAAGGGGTTTTGATTACACGGGAGAGAGTAAAATTTGCAGAGTTAGAATATGTTGTTGCTGAATGGAATTAGCTACAATGCCAACTCCTCCCAGCCCCCCACCAACTCCATCTCCTTGCCGGCTGCCTTCGCTTCCACCAGCCTCTCCAGCCACTCTGCCGTCATGGCCTGGCATTCCCCAGTCTCGTTCCCGCCGCCTCCCACGAAAAATCTCCTAACCCCGGTATTCTTGCTGTTCCGACTCTCCTGGATTAGGTCATTCACCCTAGTCAAGAATGTTAGACTTCGGATCCTGCGCTTCCCCTTCCCCGAAGAGGCTTCCGCCTGGTCGCCGCCCTGGGTGTCGTCAGCCGGACTGACGGGGACAGAGGAGGCGTCCGTTGGATCCCAGCTGGGATCGTATATATACAACTTTGGGTCTTGTCAGCTCATCCCTTTTTGAAAAGGAAATAGGGTGGGATACTAACGTTACTGGCCTTGCTGAAATACACAGCATAACTGTGCCACGCGACCCCATTTTCATACTCGTCTCGAGCTTTGGCGAAGGCCTTAGGGTCCGTCTCCTCGAGGTAGAGTACCCTCTTCCTGGCATGGGACTGTGCCCAAGCCCGGTTGTCAGCCGAAGACAGCCAGAACACCGACTCTTTTCGCCAGCTCCTCTTTATGGCCACCGAGACGGAGTCCAGGTTGAGTCTGAAGTCCTCCATCATCTCCGGTGAGAAATCTGCAGAAGTGTCAATGAGAACTGACATTGAAAACAGTTCCTTGTCCGCTATATTTACGTATAGCCCGCTCGATCCTCTCCTTTTCGGTCTTGTACGCGACCTGTCGAGGGTGGATGCGGAGTTCCTTCTCCGGTATCCCATCTTGCAGCTTGGCGAGGAAAGCGGCGAGATCTGCGGCAGAGGAATCACCATGGATTCGCAGAGATGAAGTCATGGTGTTGAGTGGATGATGGTGGTAGGCAGTTAAGTGATGGCTGATGGAGTTGAGAGGGAAGGAAGAAGAGGGTGAGGAAAGAAGTGAGGAGAGAAGTGAGGAAGGAGGAAGCGGAGGTCGGGCCTAGAGGTACTACTAGTGCGCCTGGTTTTTCGCCCGTGATGAGATTTACCAGCGTATTCACTTGCGCTCGCTCCCAAGCAACCCTGCGCTCAGATATTTGCTTAGGTGGCCTAGACCCTTGCTGAGGCCTCCCGGTGCGCCGTGGGGAAAATGTGAAAGCGCAGGCTAATTCTGGTATGTTTTCCGGTCTAGGATCCGTATTCGCTGCCTTCGCACCTGGCGTGCATGCGGCGGGGTTTGCACGCCGGGTGTGGGTTTGGCCTTCGGGTTTATTCCCATGAGTTCGAGAATCTATGGTGGGGAAAATCTAAAGTGACAGGCTAATTCTACTGTGTTTTCCGGTCTAGGATTGACATCCTCTGCCTTTGTACCTGGCGTGCAACGCGTTTTACGCGGAAGATGGCAATCTACAGATCGGAGTTATTCCCAGAATATACGGTGGGGAAAATCTGAAGTGACAGGCTAATTCTACTGTGTTTTCCGGTCTAGGATTGATATCCTCTGCCTTCGTACCTGGGGTGCAACGGGTTTTATGTGCAAGATGTCAGTCGAGTCATCCCGCCGATGCTTGGTCGTCGCTGAACCAAAAATTTCTACTAGTGTGATGACTAAAACGCAGCCGTCTACTTAAACTGCTTCAGCCCCCGCCTCCCTTCCTTCCAAGTTCATCATCCTCTGTCAACCGCCTTATTCCACACCACCGCATTACCCACCGCCTAATTGCTTTTTACCAAGCTACATCCTTCTACATCTTCCACCCAACATCGCCTCAGCCATGACGCGCGCGCCCAGCTCCCGAATTGCCCACCGAATCGCCTCCCGCAACCCCTACGCCCCAGCTGCCACAAGACGGGAGGATACAATCAAGGAGGCTCATCAGTTGATTGGGGATATTCTTGGGTGAGTCCGTCTATTCAGCTTCTCCATAATAAATTAACACTTCGTGACAGAGCCACCGGGGACTATAAAGACAGCCAGCAATGGCAAGACCTTACCAGAGACTGCGACGCAATTGCTGGGATAAAGGATCGGCTGGGCTTGGAAGGTAGCAGTACGGCTGAGCTCTGGAAGGAGTTCAAGTCCCTTGCGGGCTCTGTCTCCATCGCCCTACACGGGTTCAAGAACTGGGACTTGGAGTTGGATGTTACCGATAACATCCAGGAAGCCTTGGAGGTAATGGCGTATGCTCAATGTACTTAGCATGTTCTTGCCTCCCTCTTCCCCCAGCCCAAACCCATCACCATCACCATCACCGACATACACTCTTGACTGAAAATAATATATGATGTGGGGAATCAATCAATCAATCAATCGGGGTCTGGCGATGGGCAGACCATGGTTTGCTCGTTATACAAGGGGCTAAGAATGATGATATTAGGTACTAGTTAAGGGCTGTGTACACAGCTGTCATGAAGGGTTTCCATAACACGGAAAGTTAAATTTGCAGAATTATAAAATAATGTCATTGCTAAAATGGAATTAGCTATAATACTGACTCCTTCCAGCCCTCTACCCTCAACGTTGCAGTCCAAGACAGACCTCACGTATGGGGATACTGTCAAAACACTACGGCACGAAGAACTGCGTTGTGAGAATACCCAGGAGACCACGGAGGCTGGTGCAGCAATGACCGCATCTGGCAAGCAAACTGGGAAACAACCGGAAACACGTGTATGCTTCTATTGCAAGAAGCCAGGGCATATACAGAAGGATTGCTGGCATTGGAAAAAGGCCAAAAAGGCAGAATCGAAGGCTGGAGGATCCACGGAGCCACCAACGACGGGCAAGGCCAATGCGACATTTGCAGACCCAGATAAGGTCCTTACAGCGCACGGCGAACACACGGCACCTACCCCTGATGCCTGGTATGTGGACTCTGGAGCCAGCAACCACGTAACAGGCAGCAAAGAGCATTTCACCAGCTACACGCCAGTGAAAGGCCAGGAATTGGAAGTCGCCAATGGTTTTAGACTACATGTCAAAGGGAAAGGAGACCTCATAGTGCCAGGGACGGACGGACTAGTGCTGCAGAACGTGTGGCATGTGCCGGGAATGGCTAGCAATCTAGTGTCGCTAGGACAACTGGAAGATAGAGGTATTACCATGGCGAAATGGCAGGATGCGCTGGCATTGATTCGTGCTGGCAAGGCCGTGGCCAGCATACATCGTCTCGGCCGCCTTTATACGTTGGGGACGTACATAGGGGCTAGCCAGCAAAATCCTACATTGCGAGCAGCAGGGACAGCAGAAACAGCAGAATTATGGCACCGCCGTTTAGGCCATGCAAACTATGGGCAGCTTGACGACATATCCAAGGCCGTGGATGGAATGATGCTGAAGCCTGCGGACAGCAAGCCATTTTGCGAACCGTGCATATATGGCAAGCAACAACGTCGACACCATGGTAGTACGAATCGGTGAGCCATAAGAAAACTGGAGCGAGTACATATGGACTTCTGGGGTCCCTACAGGACGGCAGGACGACAGGGAGAATATTACATCCTTACAATCACAGATGACTACTCTCGTAAGGTCTGGGTGTTCCCTACGAAGGTGCGGAGTGATGCTGGAACTATCTTCCAGGAGTGGCAAGCTCGCGCACAGATTGAGAGTGGAGAGAAAGTCATGGCAATCTGTTGCGATGGCGCGCCAGAATTAAAGGCTTTACATAGCAATATAAAGGGTCATGGAGGTACTATGGAGATCGCAGCCGCATATACCCCTGAAAAGAATGGGGTTGCAGAACGTATGAACCAGACTTTGATCGAACATGCGAGAACTATGCTTGCAGACACGAACCTACCACGAAATCTCTGGCCGGACATTGTTAGAACGGCAGCTTATCTTCGTCGAAATCAGACACTTGCTCAAGGACAAAAGGTCACACCAGAGGAGCTGTGGACTGGACAAAGACCAGACTTGTCATATCTCCGTGTGTTTGGTTGTGATGCATATGCTCTAATCCCTAAGGAGCATCGAAGCAAGCTGGACGATAAGTCAGAAAAGTGCATCCTATTGGGTTATGGGGATACGACAGTACATTACAAGCTGTGGAATCCATGCACCAAGAGGGTGGTAGTAGCTACAGACGTCGAATTCAACGACAGAGGATTGCGAGAAGTGCGAGGACTGCCACGAGTACTCTCTCCAGGGTACCCCGCCAATCTGCAGCGAATACTCAATACATTGGGTATTGGCGGCGGGCAATTGGCGGTGCAATTGCGTGAGATGCCTCGGCAGGCTTCCGCTGCGAGCTCTCAATATATCGAGTCCTCGCAGTGGAAGCTTGTGGCGCAGCATGCTATGCTGCGAGGAGTAGCCACCGGAAGAGGGGAAGGGGGAGCCAGGTGATCCCAGGGGAACGGGAAGGTGGAGGAGGGAAAGGAGAGGGGGTTGGGTAAGCCATGTAGTAGGATTAAATTAAATTTTATATTGCCTAAGGGTTCTATAGACTTTGCAAAAGAAACAGCCTCCACGAGTGAGCTGATCCGCGTGAACCGGAGAGCAGCCCTAAGCCATTGCCCCCAAAACTCTCGCGCAGCTAGTTCCCAGCAGACACTTTGCTGAGTCCGCGGGTTATCGTGGCAGCGTACGCTACCAAACTGCAGCCGAATGAACTCCTCGTGTAGATAACATAGAGAGGAGTAACTAGAACAAGGACTAGAATAAGACGTTCTGCGCCAACCTAAGTTCCTCAGACAGCCGAACATCACCCACTCGTAACGCTTTCCGATTCGGTGACTCTGGCCGCAATGCTGGCTGAACCTCCAACAGCTCCGACCTCTCAAAGTCAATCAACATGACCCGCCCAGCTTCTTCGTTCCAGCAGATGTTTGGCGCTCGCACGTCCCGATGCAGCACGCCAGCGCGATGGATGGCCCTGATCGAGAATATCAGTTCCTGCCTCATATCGTGTTGATCCCTCCCCGCAGGTATGTTGTACGGGCCGAGAAACTCTCCCGCCCAGGACAGGAACATCATGTGGACGATGCGGACACCGACATCGTAGTAGTACGGATATACCAGGTCGATGTTGCCAAGGCAGACTGGGACACAAAATCCTTGGATAGCTGTCAGCCGTCGATAAACCTGAGACTCATGTTGAAGATCCTCCACGAAGACAGGAACCGTGCCCTTGGCCACAACCGTATAACCGTGTGAAGCCAGCGTAACCTTGAACATGGCACCTCGAGCACCTTGCTTCCCCAGAGGGTGGCAGTCTTTATCTCGAGTGCGTCGAAGCTGTTCCCGCATCAGAATCAAGAATTCCTCTCCATTCAGCTGGTGCCGGATACCCTCACGCCCCACACCGCAGTGGTCAGAGACATTGGGACAAGCATAATCCAAAATCCACCCTTGAACCAATCCTCGTAGACATTGTTGGGTGCAGAACGATCGGGTCTTATAGCCGCCTGTTCGAGTAGACTTGGACCCAGTCTTGGAGGATGTACCCCGTTGGTTCTTGGCTGGAGCCTTACCCTTACCCTTTCCCTTGCGTCGTTCCTTAGGTGAAGGGGTGTCATACCCATGCAACTCGTTGTCAGACTGGTCAGGCGAATCTAGGTGCTTATCTTTACTCTTGGGTTCAGCAACCGGGCGACACACGAGACCAGCGGAGTTCCTTGGCCTAAGATTCCTAGGGTTTCGGTTTATTCTAGGAGTTCTAGGAGACCTAGGAGCGAGGATAAATGTCTTAAGGTTACGGCCATATTCTGAATGTGGAGGTGATATCCTAACACTCTTAGGCATCTGATCCAAAATAGCATCGGCATCAAATTCCCACTTCTCCAGCTGGCTCTCAGAATGGGTGTGCCACTCTTGATCGGCAGAAGCTGACTCCAGGGCCAGAAGACTGAAGGCCACAACCTGGCTGATAGCGGTTCGATACAAGAAGCTTTGAGAGTCTCTCATCTGAGCATTGACATCTGCCTTGGGTTCAACCAAACGATAATAAACCGTGCCTGGGTCATCAAACGGGGCATAAAGAAACACAAAAGCTTCGCCAGTGGTGATGTAGCCATACTGAGTGCCGCCTTCGATCATATAGGAAAAGGCCTGAGTCACAATGGCAGCCACGATCCTATCAGCATGATATTGGAAGCTGGCTACATTGTCGTCCTTGTGTGGTTTGGAAGCGCGGTTGATCACGTCTTTCAAGACCATATCGCGAAGACCCAAGCGAAGTATTGGCAGGTCGATCTTATGAGGTGGTTTATACTCGATGATGAATGCCAGTCTACGCTTAGTCTGATCACCAACCATGGTGGTATAGACACAGATCTGATCGGCCCTCAAACAGCTGGTGGTAGAAGCAGAGCCGGTGGTGGAAGTAGCAGCGGTAGGATAGCAAATGGGGGTGGAGGGCTGCTGGACATGCCGCATCCGCCTCTCGATAACGTCTGGGCTATCATTGCTCAAGGCATTGGGGTGACTATCGAAGGTGATGCCAGGGCCAGAGAGGAGGAACTCATCAATCTCATCCTCCAGAGTATGTAGATGGTCGAGGATGAAAGCTGTAGGAGTCTCTATGGTATCACGCTGAAGATTTTGGAGGTCAGGCTCACAGGCAAGGAGGCGATCAGCAACCCTCTTGCCCAAAGTCTGGATGAAGGCTTGATGCTCAAAAATGCGGGGAGGGTTGAGTGGGTAAGCATCTAAAAGGTGTTCCCAGGTCATCTTCTGGAGGTCCAGGAAGTTTTCCCACCAGACCAGGCGGGTTGGGCAGGTCTTGCTCTCTGTCTTGGTAACACCATCTCCCTTGGTGGACAGAGACTCATCAGTTTGGATGGCGATAGTGTTAAAGAGATGTGTATGGCAGAGTTGGAGGTACTCTTGGAGGGTGGTGGGGCGAATTAGATTCTCAGCAGCGTCGGCACGCAGCTCAGCGCGGGCCCGGGCCTCGCTCTGCTCCTCCCGCTCCCGCTCAGCGCGGGCCCGGGCCTCGCTCTGCTCCTCCCGCTCCCGCTCAGCGCGGGCCCGGGCCTCGCTCTGCTCCTCCCGCTCCCGCTCAGCGCGGGCCCGGGCCTCACTCTCACGATCTTTT
>WNFW01000579.1_pt1 | contig 28239 bp, 30 predicted proteins | sample 5400131 | NCBI WGS metagenome assembly WNFW01 (sample SAMN13153362, study PRJNA577476) | soil metagenome | isolation source: 20 cm soil or saprolite under grassland replicate 1 | place: USA:California | collected 2016-06-15 | reverse complement strand
CGACAATTACATCGGAATCAAGCGACATCAAAAATCTCCCGGCAACGGCCTTAGGGCGGCTCGTACGGTGTTCTCCGCACAGCCCTAACATGCCGTGCCCTGAATACATCAATTGCGGCGCAATATGAAGAAAACAAGACCCAAAGCACCCTCGCCGTCATCATGGCCGGGCGCGTCCCGGTCATCCACGTCTTTGTTTCAAGGAAGGAAGACGTGGATGCCCGCGACGAGCCGCGGGCATGACGACCGAGAGCTCACATATCCCGGCGACAAAAAGGCCCCGGTCGAAACCGGGGCCCAACTGATGAAGACGAGAAAGCAGGTGCTTACTTGTCGGTGCGCTGCTTGAGCGCGGTGCCGAGAATGTCGCCCAGCGTCGCCCCCGAATCGGAGGAGCCGTACTGCGCGATGGCCTCCTTTTCTTCGGCGACTTCGAGCGCCTTGATCGAGGCCTGCACCTTGCGGGCTTTCTTGTCGAACTGGATCACCCGCGCGTCGACCTTTTCGCCGACGGCGAAACGCTCGGCGCGCTGATCGGAGCGCTCGCGCGCCAGCTCGGACCGCTTGATGAAGGTGGTGAAGTCGGTGCCGGCGATCTTGACCTCGATGCCGCTTTCCTTGACCTCGAGCACTTCGCAGGTCACGACCGCGCCCTTCTTGACGTCGCCCGGCTCGGCGAACGGATCGCCCTCGAGCTGCTTGACGCCGAGCGAGATGCGCTCCTTTTCGACATCGACATCGAGCACCACGGCCTTGACCATGTCGCCTTTCTTGAAGTTGTCGATCACCTGCTCGCCCGGAAGCTTCCAGTCGAGATCGGACAGATGCACCATGCCGTCGACGTCGCCCTCGAGCCCGAGGAACAGACCAAACTCGGTCTTGTTCTTGACCTCGCCTTCGACCGTCGACCCGACCGGGAATTTCTCGATGAACACTTCCCAGGGATTGCGCATGGTCTGCTTGAGGCCGAGCGAAATCCGGCGCTTGACCGAATCAACTTCCAGCACCTGAACTTCGACTTCCTGCGAGGTCGAAACGATCTTGCCGGGATGCATGTTCTTCTTGGTCCACGACATTTCCGAGACGTGGATCAGGCCTTCGATGCCCGGCTCCAGTTCGACGAACGCGCCGTAATCGGTGATGTTGGTGACGCGGCCGGTGAAGCGGGCGTTGAGCGGATACTTCGCCTCGATGCCCTGCCAGGGATCGTCGAGCAGCTGCTTCATGCCGAGCGAGATGCGGTGGGTCTCGTGGTTGATCTTGATGATCTTGACCTTCACGGTCTGGCCGATGGTCAGCACCTCGGTCGGGTGATTGACCCGGCGCCAGGCGATGTCGGTGACGTGCAACAGTCCGTCGATGCCGCCGAGATCGACGAACGCACCGTAATCGGTGATGTTCTTGACCACGCCATCGATGACCTGGCCCTCTTCGAGGTTCTGCACCAGTTCCTGGCGCTGTTCGGCGCGAGTCTCTTCCAGCACGGTGCGGCGCGATACCACGATGTTGCCGCGGCGGCGATCCATCTTGAGGATCTGGAACGGCTGCGAGTTGTTCATCAGCGGTGCGACGTCGCGGATCGGCCGGATGTCGACCTGCGAACGCGGCAGGAAGGCTACCGCGCCGTCGAGATCGACGGTGAAGCCGCCCTTGACCTGGTTGAAGATGACGCCGTGCACCTTCTCGTTGTTGTTGAAGGCTTTCTCGAGCTTGCCCCAGCTCTCTTCGCGGCGCGCCTTGTCGCGCGACAGCACGGCTTCGCCGAGCGCATTCTCGATGCGGTCGAGAAACACCTCGACCTCGTCGCCGACCTTGAGTTCGCTTTCGCGGCCGGGTCCTGCGAATTCGCGCAGCGCCACGCGGCCTTCGGTCTTCAAGCCGACGTCGATGACGGCCATGTCCTTTTCAATCGCAACAACCTTGCCCTTGATGACGGAGCTTTCCTGCAGATTGCCGCCGGCAAAGGACTCGTCCAGCATCGCGGCAAAATCGTCACGGGAAGGATTATAAGAAGTAGCAGTCAAAGCCATTTGTTCTCCAGATGCGGTGTTGCCGGCCATTCGGGTTAAGGGCGTATCGCGCGTGCAGTGTCAGAGGTTCCGCAAACCCTGACGACCGCCCCGCAAGAAATCGCGAGAGCGGGCCGGCAGCATACCTGCGCGTTCGATACGTTGATTTGATCCGGACTTTGAGTTTATCGATCTCTCGAAATCGAGTTCGAGATACCGACATTCAAGACCTGGAGCGGGCTTTCCTCCAATGACGGCATCGGTTTAGTTTGAAAGCCTCAAACCCGATGCCGGCCCGCTCGGACGGCCTCGACAATGTCGATGGCGGCCCGGACGCCGCCTTCTATATCCAAATGCGAGTTATCGAGCAAGTGAGCATCCGGCGCGGGTTTCAGCGGCGCGATAGGCCTGTTCTGGTCGCGTTCGTCGCGTTTGAGGATGTCCGCCAGCACCAGGGCCTCATCGGCGTCCTCCCCCCTCGCCCTCGCTTCCAGGGTCCTGCGGCGGGCGCGGACTCTTGCATCGGCCACCACGAAAATCTTTACATCCGCATGGGGACAGATCACGGTTCCGATGTCGCGCCCGTCGAGCACAGCTCCCGGCGGGTCGGCGGCAAATTGGCGCTGAAAATTGACCAGCGCCTCCCGGACTCGGGGGATTGCCGAGACCACGGAGGCAGCCTCGCCGACTTCTTGCGTCTTCAGGGCGGGATTTCCGAACTTTTCGGGATCGAGTTCCAGCGCGGCGGCGACCGCGCGCGCCTCATCGGTGAGATCGGCGCCGGCGTCCAATAGCGCCTTGGCCACCGCGCGATAGATCACGCCGGTATCGAGGTGGCGATAGCCGTAATGGTGGGCGAGCCGCTTGCCCAGCGTGCCCTTGCCGGACGCAGCCGGCCCGTCGATGGCGATGATCATGTTGACCTATGTTTTGACCGGTTGAGGGCCGCGCGCCCGCCGCAGCGGCCGCTCTTCGGTGAAGATGTTGCGTGACGCAAATTCCGCGGGACTGGCGAAGGCCAAATATTCGCGCATGGCGTCGGACGGCGACGTCGTCGTAAACCATGGAGTAGCCAAACGGCGCGCCGGATCACAAACCCAATGCGGAACGTGACCCAGCCGACGCTGCTTCGCCAAATATTCGGCGATCGCGCCGACAAGCGCATCAAGCCGATCGTCGCCTGTCAATTTCGGTTCGAGCTCGATCGAAGCGTACCGATCCCCATCGGTTTTCGCCAAATCGAACGTATCGACGAATTCCGCAAGGACAACGTCCTGCGCCGAACCGGCCTGAATCCTTTCAACCGCCTCAGCGAGGGTACTTGGGCGCATCGGCCGCTCCCTCGCGATTCATGTTGTTCAATAAAAACCGTTGTTTCTCGGAGGCCGCGCCACTCATGGGAAAATATCGGCCGAGCAAAGCTATTGCGTCCTCCACCGTCGAGATACCCACTACCCTCATCAAATTGAGGATATCCAATCGTTTTGTTTCACCGCGAAGCGGGTCCATGATCCGGATGGCTTTCAGTCTGAGCGCAAGCAAATATTCTGCCGAGGGGACCGAAACCGCAAGTCCCGCCGGTGTGCCGTCGCGCGGAAACGTCCCAAACCCAAGATGATCGGCGGCGCGATCGGCAAGCGAACTGAGGAACGCGACGCCGTCGTTGAACCAGTCGTCCTGCCAGCCATTTTCCTCGGCGATTTCCTGCACGACCGCCGCCAGCCAGCCAGGCAGCGGGTGCCCAAGTTCTGAAACGTCGACATCCTCCGTGGCAAACCGGAAATTGCTCGCAAGCATCAGCGCGGAGCCATCGTAAACCGCGATCTGCAGCTTGGTTCCCGCCCGCGCCCCGGCGCGGCCGATTCGATCGAAGGCATCCAGCAACGCGGCGCGACCGAGGGTTGCGCTCATCTCATTGCCTTCATGAAAACTCCGCCCCCAGCGAGCGCATCATTGGAATGAAATCCGGAAAGCTGGTGGTGATGAAGGCGGTATCGTCGACCTTGACCGGCTTGTCGGCGGCGAGCCCCATCACCAGCGCCGACATCGCGATGCGATGATCCATGTGGGTGGCGACCAGGCCACCGCCGGGCACATGACCCCCGCCTTCGACGATCAGGTCATCGCCGGAAATCTCGACCTTGACGCCGTTGCCGCGCAGCATGGCGGCGGTCGCTTCCAGCCGGTCGGATTCCTTGACCCGCAATTCCTGCAGGCCGCGCATGATGGTGGTCCCTTCGGCGAAGGAAGCCGCGACCGCCAGCACCAGATATTCGTCGATCATCGAGGGCGCGCGTTCCGGCGGCACCTCGACGCCGCGCAGCTCTGAGGCGCGGACCCGCAGCTGCGCCATCGGTTCGCCGGCATCGCCCCGCAGCTGGCTTTCCTCGATCGACCCGCCCATCTCGCGCAGTGTCGTGAACAGCCCGGTGCGCAACGGATTGGTCATGACGTCTGATAGAACGAGTTCGGAACCTTCGACAATCAACGCCGCCACGATCGGAAATGCCGCCGAGGACGGATCGGCCGGCACCACGACCTCGGCACCATTCAGTTCCGGCTGCCCGGTGAGCGCGATTTTGCGGCCGTGGCTGCCCTCGCGGTTCGAGGCGATCTGCGCCCCGAAATGTCTAAGCATCAGTTCGGTGTGGTCGCGGGACTTGATCTGCGCCGAGGCTACCGGCGTGCGATACAGGATCGGCACCGGATCGCGGGCGCCATGCAGCGTCAGCGGCAGTCGGCCGCCTTGGCCGCACTCGCCTGCCCGCGCGCCCATCAGTTCCAGGGGATCGAGGATGCGCCGCATAGGCCGGCCGCGCAACGAGGCGTCGCCGTCGAACACAGCCGTAATCGGGCAGCCCGCTACCGCCCCCATCGCCAGCCGGCAGCCGGTGCCGGAATTGCCGAAATCGAGCGGATTTTCCGGCTGGGCGAACCCGGCCACCCCGACCCCATGCACCGACCAGGCGAAGGCGCCTGTTCGCTCGACCTTGGCGCCCAGCGCCCGCATGGCCTTGGCGGTATTGAGCACATCTTCGCCCTCGAGCAGCCCCGAAATCCGGGTTTCGCCGACCGCCAGCGCGCCCAGGATCAAGGCCCGATGGGAAATCGACTTGTCGCCGGGGACGCGGACTCTTCCGATCAGGGGCCCGCTCGAATGGGCCTGCAGCGGTGTCGGTCGGTCGGCGGGGTAACCTGAATGGGTCAAGATTGTGTCCTCAACGCGCGGCACGTATCACATGGGCGGCGCGGCGCCAAAGGCCGTCCGTCCACTACAAAGCGCTATTGACAGCGGCGGTGCAACTAGCCAAGTGAAGCACCGTTTTTAGACAAATTCCCAGGATCCACACGTGGCCAAATCCGATCTCGGAACCAAGCGTATTTGCCCGACGACGGGTAAGAAATTTTACGACCTCAACAAGAACCCGGTGATCTCACCCTACACCGGCGAGGTCGTGCCGATCGCGCCTGTCCCGCCGCCGCGAACCCGTGCCGACGCCGCGGCCCGCGCCAGTGCCGCAGCGGCCGCCGCTTCCGCCGAGGTGACGCCGGAGCCCGCCGAGGCCGAAGAGTTGGTGCCGCTCGAGGAAGCCGACGCCGAAGAAAACACCGGGAAGGTCAAGGCCGTCGTTCCGGAGTCGGAAGACGACATCGAGATCGACGAGACCATCGAAGGCGACGATGATGACGATTCGACCTTCATCGCCGACGAGGAAGAAGGCGACGAGGATGTCACCGACATCATCGGCGACGTTGGCGGCGACGAGGAGACTTGAGATCGTCCCTGAATTGTGTTCAGGGTTTTGCCCCGCGCGTCGTTAGAGTCGCGCGGCCATTTTCGGGGCCATAGCTCAGCTGGGAGAGCGCTTGCATGGCATGCAAGAGGTCGGCGGTTCGATCCCGCCTGGCTCCACCACGCTTCGCCCTTCGGGCTTCGCGTGGCGCAGCCACGTGATGGCCGAAGGGCGAAGCGTGGTGCCCGGCGTAGCCCGCAGGGCGAAGACGGGCTGGTGGACGTCTTGTGATATCGTTTAGCGTCACACCCTTCGGGCTTCGCGTGGTGCAGCCCGTGATCGCCGAATTCAAGCCTTGGGAATTGGTTTGGTATTGCGCTTTTCCGGATAAATACAGAGCACTGGAATTCGAAAAATATCTCAAATCACACTCCGGCCGGGCATTTGCGAAGAAGCGTCTTTGATGCGCTCCGCGGCCCCTATTCATCGAGCGCGGCATTCAACCGGTCGCGAAGATCGACGAGATTATTTTTCATCGCCGCCAGTTCGGGAACGGAACAAGCCGAGGCGGCAAGGATCGCCTGAGGCACCGTCCTGGCTTTGTCCCGAAGCGCCTGACCCTGGGACGTGAGTGCGATCAGCACCTGCCGCTCATCTTCGGTGCTGCGCGTGCGTTTGATCAGTTCCGCCACCTCCAGCCGCTTGAGCAGCGGCGTGAGCGTGCCGGAATCCAGAAATAGCCGCTCACCAATGTCCTTGACCGGCACGCCGTCGCGCTCCCACAACACCAGCATCACCAGATATTGCGGATAGGTCAGCCTGAGCCGGTCAAGCAACGGCTTATAGACGCGGTTGAAAGCATGCGCGGTGGAATACACCGCGAAACAGAGTTGATTATCAAGCAGCAGCGGCAAGTCCGCCGCCTGTTTCCTGGCCATTACAACCTCGCCAACTGACGGCGTCCATGGTTCATTCTGGGCTCGTGCGCCCACGCAATCAATTGCAAACAATTAAATCGCGAGCTTCCATTATTTATATCGTGTACAATTTAGTTGTGTGCAATACAAATAGTATCGAAACCGCAAACAGGGAGATCATCATGTCCGTGAACGTGCTTTACAAAACCAGCGCCAAGGCCACCGGGGGCCGCGATGGCCATGCCGCGACGCTCGACGGCGCGCTGGACGTCAAACTCACCACTCCGAAGGAACTCGGTGGCGTCGGCGGTGCAGGCAACAATCCAGAGCAGCTGTTCGCCGCCGGCTATGCCGCCTGCTTCATTGGCGCGATGAAGTTCGTCGCTTCGCAAGGCGGCCCGAAAGTGCCGGCGGACGCGACGGTGACCTCTACAGTGGGGATCGGACCGCGCTCGGCCGGCGGCTTTGGCCTGGATATCGACCTCGCCATCTCCCTGCCGGGCGTTCCGGGCGCGGACGCGGAGGCTCTGGTGGAGAAAGCCCACCAGGTATGCCCCTATTCCAACGCCACCCGCGGCAATGTAGATGTGCGCCTGACGGTTGTGTAATGGCTCGACCGATCGGCCCGCCGCGACAATCGGCGGGCCCGTCGGTTGCGACCGGCATGACGCCGCGGCTCGCGTCAGCGATCAGGCGGTCTTGCGTGGCGCCGCGGTCTTTGGATCGCCCGTGTTGGGCGTGCCCGTCGGCTCGATCAGCAACAGATGGACTTCCTCTCGAGCGACCGGACGGTGCTCGACTCCTTTTGTCACGATGTACATTTCTCCAGGCCCGAGCGTGATGGTGCGATCACGCAGCTGGATATCGAGAGCGCCCTTCAGGACGAGAAAGAAGTCATCGGTATCATCGTGCTTGTGCCAGACGAACTCGTCTTTCACCTTCACGACCATCACGTCATAGTTGTTCAGCTGTGCAACCGTACGCGGCGACCAATGCTCGTTGAATGTTGCAAGCTTTTCGGAGAGATTGATCTTGTCTTGCATCACCCGCTCGGCGATCGGTTCCGCGGGAACGGCGGAGCTGCGCCGACCCCGGGAATGGATCATGATGAGACACAATTTTCGCCTTGTCCACATTTCCGAAAATTTAAGATCCCGGGCAATTGCAAGTCGGCGCCCGTTAACGATTTGAGATACCCCTCCGACCGGACATTTGCGAAGACGCGCCTGTGATGCTTAATGCCGGATAGACCCCCGCAAACTTCAGCAGGCCCCAGAAGCAACTGCCCATGACGACTGAAACAGCCCCCGGCGCAATGACCGGATTGCGCGTGATCGATCTCACCCGTGTTCTCGGCGGCCCCTACTGCACGCAGATCCTCGCCGACCATGGCGCCGACGTGATCAAGGTCGAGCCGCCCGCCGGCGACGAGGTGCGCGACTGGGGACCACCGTTTCACGGCGAGGACGCGGCCTATTTCGTCGGCATCAACCGCAACAAGCGTTCGATCGGCCTCGACCTCGCTTCAGAAGCCGGGCGCGCCGTGCTGATGAAGATGCTGGAGCGCGCCGATGTCCTGATCGAGAATTTCAAGCCGGGCACGCTCGACAAATGGGGCATCGGCAACGATGTCCTGCGGGCGAAATTTCCAAAGCTCGTCCATTGCCGGATTTCCGGCTTCGGCGCCGACGGCCCGCGGGGCGGCAATCCCGGTTATGACGCCATCATTCAGGCCATGACCGGGATGATCGCCGCGACCGGCTCGCCGCACAGCGGGCCGATGCGGATCGGCGTTCCCCTGGTGGATATCTCGACCGGGCTCTATGCCGCGATCGGCATCCTGATGGCGCTGGCGGAGCGGCAAAAATCCGGCGTCGGGCAGTTTCTCGAGACCACGCTGTACGAAACCGGCCTTGCCATCATGCATCCGCATGCCGCGAACTATTTCATGCATGGCAATCCGCCAAACCTCACCGGCAACGAGCACCCCAATCTGGTGCCTTACGCGATCTTCCCGACCCGCACCGACAATATCTTCATCGGCGTCGGCAATGATGGCACCTTCCGCAAGCTCGCCAAGGAGATCGGCAAGCCCGAACTCGGCAGCGATCCGCGTTTTGCGCGCAACAAGGACCGTATCGCCAATCGTGACGCGCTACGCGCCGAGCTTGCCGCCGCGTTCAGCCAACACGACGCCGAACCGCTGTGCGATCGGCTGCTCGCCGCCGGATTGCCGGCCGGTCCGGTGCAATCGATCGATCAGGCGCTGAGCAACGCCCACACCGTCCATCGCGGCGACGTCATCGAAAAGGACTGGTACAAGGGCGTGGCATCGCCGATCCGCCTGGAGCGCAGCAAGCCCAGCCTGCGCAACGTGCCGCCGAAATTCAGCCAGCACTCGGCCGAGGTGCTCGGAGAGTTCGGATATTCCAGGGGCGAGATCGATGCCCTGGTCGCTAGCGGCGTGGTCTGCGGACCGGAACGGAAACGCTGAAGCCCGCGGTGGTCCCGGCGACGGCCGGACCGCCTCGACGACTGACATGCCGCCTGCCTTAGCCTATTTTCCGCTTCCCTTGGCGCGCGCTTCCCCAATACCATCCTTTCGCTTATACGGTCATTCGCGCGTCATCCAGCGCTGTTAACGCGCAAAACGAAGATGGCGGTTCCCAACCCGGAGGAATTCGATGGCACTTCGACAATTCGGCGCAGTAGCGGCAACGGCTGTTGCACTTGCGCTTGCGACGCCCGCCCATGCTGTGACCGAAATCCAGTGGTGGCACGCCATGACCGGCGCCAACAACGACGTCATCGTCAAACTTGCCAGCGACTTCAATGCCGCACAGAGCGATTACAAGGTCATTCCGACCTACAAAGGCAACTATGCCGACACCATGAATGCCGGCATCGCCGCATTCCGCGCCGGCAACGCGCCCCATATCATGCAGGTCTTCGAGGTCGGCACCGCAACCATGATGGCGGCAACCGGCGCGGTCAAACCGGTCTACAAGCTGATGGAAGAGACCGGCGAGAAATTCGATCCCAAGAACTACCTGCCGGCAATCACCGGCTACTATTCGACTTCGAAGGGCGAGATGCTGTCTTTCCCCTTCAACTCGTCGTCCACCGTCATGTGGATCAATCTCGACGCGTTCAAGAAAGCCAACATCGCCGAGATTCCGAAGACCTGGCCGGAAGTTTTCGAGGATGCCAAGAAGCTGAAAGCCGCCGGCTATGCGACCTGCGGCTTCTCCGGGTCCTGGATCACCTGGGTCAACCTCGAGCAGCTCTCCGCCTGGCACAATGTGCCGCTTGCCAGCAAGGCCAACGGCCTCGACGGTTTTGACACGGTGCTGCAGTTCAACGGACCGCTGCAGGTCAAGCACCTCGAAAACCTGGTCGAGTTGCAGAAGGACAAGACCTACGACTATGCCGGCCGCACCAACACCGGAGAGGGCCGCTTCACTTCGGGCGAGTGCCCGATCTATCTGACGTCGTCGGCCTTCTTCGGCAACGTCAAGGCACAGGCCAAGTTCAACTTCACCAACGCGCCGATGCCCTATTATCCTGATGCCAAGGGCGCACCACAGAACTCGATCATCGGCGGCGCCTCGCTCTGGGTGATGGGCGGCAAGAAACCCGAGGAGTACAAGGGCGTCGCGAAGTTCCTGTCGTTCCTCTCGGACACCAACCGCCAGGTCGAAGTCCACAAGGCGTCGGGCTATCTGCCGATCACCAAAGCCGCCTATGAGAAGGCCAAGGCAGAGGGCTTCTACAAGGAGCAGCCCTATCTGGAGACGCCGCTGAAGGAATTGACCAACCTGGAGCCGACCGAGAATTCCCGCGGCTTGCGGCTCGGCAACATGGTGCAGCTGCGTGAAGTCTGGTCGGAAGAGATCGAGCAGGCGCTGGCCGGCAAGAAGACCGCCAAGCAGGCGCTGGACGCAGCGGTGGAACGCGGCAACCAGATGCTCCGGCAGTTTGAAAAAACCGCCGTGCACTGAGATGATCTGGCAGGCCGCATTCCGCGGCCTGCCATTTCGCTGACATCATGCAGAAACAATCTTTTTTCCAATCAAGGCTATTGCCCTACGCGCTGGTCGCACCTCAGCTTGCGATCGTGCTGGTTTTCTTTTACTGGCCCGCCGCACAGGCGGTGCTGCAATCGTTCCTGCTGCAGGATGCCTTCGGCCTTTCCACGAGCTTCGTGTGGTTTGAGAACTATCGGGAGCTCCTGAATGAGCCCGACTATTTCGCCGCCATCGTCAGGACCTTTGCTTTTTCCTTCGCGATCGCCACCTCCTCTTTGTCGTTTGCGCTGCTGCTGGCCGTGATGGCGGACAAGCCGCTGCGCGGCGGCACGCTCTATCGCACGCTGCTGATCTGGCCTTATGCGGTCGCCCCGCCGGTCGTTGGCGTGTTGTGGGTATTCATGCTCAATCCCTCGCTGGGCATTCTGGCACGCGGGCTTCGCGACATGGGGATCGACTGGAATCCGCTGCTTGACGGCAACCAGGCGGCGTCGCTGATTATCCTGGCCGCGGCCTGGAAGCAGATTTCCTACAACTTCCTGTTTTTCCTCGCCGGGCTGCAGAGCATCCCGAGGAGCGTGATGGAGGCAGCCGCGATCGACGGCGCGCGCCCGATGCGACGATTCTGGACCGTGACCTTCCCATTGCTGTCGCCGACCATCTTCTTCCTGCTGGTGGTCAATATCGTCTACGCCTTCTTCGATACTTTCGGCATCATTGACACGATGACCCGCGGCGGCCCCGGAAAGGCGACGGAGACCATGGTCTACAAGGTCTATGTCGACGGTCTGCTCGGCGGCAATCTCGGCAGTTCCGCGGCGCAATCCGTCATCCTCATGGTCATCGTTATCCTGTTGACCGCGGTCCAGTTCCGCTTTGTCGAACGCAAGGTGACCTACTGATGGTCGAACACGAGGGCATCCGGCGTTACGTCGCCCACCTCATTCTATGGATCGGGATCGCGATCGTCGCTTTCCCGGTCTATCTTGCCTTCGTTGCTTCCACGCAGGACAACGCCGTGATCGCCAACGGGCAGATGTCGCTGTTGCCGGGCGGTCATTTTCTGGAAACCTATTACAAGACGATCTTCGTCGGCACCAGCGGTTCGACGCGCGAGCCGGTCGGCACCATGCTGTTCAATTCGTTTGTGATGGCGATGCTGATCGCGGTCGGCAAGATTGCGATCTCGATCATCTCCGCCTACGCCATCGTGTATTTCCGCTTTCCGTTCCGGATGCCGATTTTCTGGATCATCTTCATCACCCTGATGCTGCCGGTCGAGGTGCGGATTTATCCGACCTACAAGATCGTCGCCGACCTGCATTTGCTTGACAGTTACGCAGGACTGTCGCTGCCGCTGATCGCGTCGGCGACAGCGACGCTGCTGTTCCGGCAGTTCTTCATGACCGTTCCCGATGAACTTCTCGAGGCGTCCCGCATCGACGGCGCCGGCCCGTTCCGCTTCTTCTGGGATACCCTGTTGCCGCTGTCGCGCACCAATATGGCGGCGCTGTTCGTGATCCTGTTTATCCTGGGCTGGAATCAGTACCTCTGGCCGCTGTTGATTACCACGCGCGATGACATGCAGACCATCCAGATCGGCATTCGCAAGATGATCACCACCACCGACGCCCTGACCGAATGGCCTGTCGTGATGGCTACCGCCGTGCTGGCGATGCTACCGCCGGTCTTTGTCGTCGTCGTCATGCAGAAATTGTTCGTGCGCGGACTGGTCGAGACGGAAAAATGAAAGGGCGAATAGCGAATAAAACATCGGGCCGGCTCCGAGGCCCTTGCCTGTTCGCTATTTGCTACTCCCTATTCGCCGGAGATACCCATGGCTAACGTCACCCTCCGCAACGTCCACAAGACCTACGCCGGTGGCATCGAGGCCATCAAGGGCATCGATTTCGAAGTCGGCGACGGCCAGTTCTGCGTGCTGGTCGGCCCCTCCGGCTGCGGCAAGTCGACGCTGCTGCGGATGGTCGCGGGCCTTGAGACGATCACGGGCGGCGAGATCGACATTGGCGGACGCATCGTCAACCAGATCGAGCCCGCCGAGCGCGACATCGCCATGGTGTTCCAGAATTATGCGCTCTACCCGCATATGAGCGTCTACAACAACATGGCCTATGGTCTGCGCAATCGCGGCATGCCCAAGCCCGAGATCGACACCCGCGTCCAGGAAGCCGCGCGCATTCTCGAAATCGGCCCGATGCTTGAGCGCAAGCCGCGACAACTGTCCGGCGGGCAGCGCCAGCGCGTGGCGATGGGGCGGGCGATCGTGCGGCAGCCGAAGGTATTTTTGTTCGACGAACCCCTGTCGAACCTCGACGCCAAGCTGCGCATCGCCATGCGCGTCGAAATCCGCAAATTGCAACGGCGATTGAAGACGACGTCGATCTACGTCACCCACGACCAGCTCGAGGCGATGACGCTCGCCGATATGCTGGTTGTGATGAATGGCGGCCAGGTCGAGCAGATCGGCAATCCGCTCGAAATTTACCAGAAACCCGCGACCACCTTCGTCGCCTCCTTCATCGGCGCGCCGCCGATGAATCTGATGCCGCTGCGGGCAGACGAAATCAAAGCGCAATTTGCCGGCGACAGCCGGGCAACGGCCGGCGAAGCCAGCATTCTCGGAATTCGCCCCGAAGATTTTGTGATTTCGAGCGAAACCATCGCCGGCGGCATCGCGCTCGGCCTCACGGTGGAAGCGATCGAACGGGTTGGCGCCGAAACCTTTGTTTACGGAACCCGCCAACATGAAGTGCAAGGCGTGGCCGCCAATCCCGGGGAACTACCTCCCGGCGAAGTGATCGTGCGGATTCCCGGCGCCATTGCGCCTGCCGTGGGCGAGCGAATCAGGGCGATCGCGCCACATGAAAAGCTGCATCTTTTTACCGCCGACGGGCGCAAGCGGATCGATCTTTAGTTCCTCCCGGGCCATTTAGGCAGTCCGGTGAGGTACTTGCGTCCATCAAAAAAGTGCCCATATCCACGGCTGACCGGATGGCAAATCCGCCGGCCGGCCGAAATGGGCGCCGCAAGGGCCCAAAATTTCAAAGTCGCTTCGAGAGGACTTTGTAAATATGTCTCGTGTTCCTTCGTTATCCAGTCCGTTTTTGCTGGGATTCGACGAAATCGAGCGTGCGCTCGATCGCGTCGTCAAGGGCGCCGACGGTTATCCTCCTTACAACATCGAGCGCTGTGATCGCTCCAGCGGCCAGCCTGACCGCTTGCGCATCACGCTGGCGGTCGCGGGTTTTACCCGCGATCAACTGGATGTAACCATTGAGGAAAACCAGCTCGTGATCCGGGGCCGCCAGCAGGACGACAAGGCCCGTCAGTACATCCATCGCGGCATCGCCGCGCGCCACTTCCAGCGCACTTTCGTGCTGGCGGAGGGGATGCAGGTGCTGGGCGCGGACTTGAAAAACGGGCTGTTGTCAGTCGACCTTGCCCGGCCCGAGCCGGAGAAGGTCGTTAAGACAATTGCTATCAATGAACATGAATAATGGAACGAGTAGCGGACTCGACCGCTTAGTCTGACAGAGGAGTCGAGACCATGACTGAAGGCAATGTTGCGTACGAACCCAAAGCCGTCTCCACCGAGGCGCTGGCGAGCCTGGGCGAGGGCCATATCGCCTATGTGAAGCAGATCCGTTCCGAGGACGTGCCGGGCCTGTTTCCGCAGGCGCCGAAGATCGCGCCGGGACTGAAACTGTTTGCGCTGCATGCCGCCGACGGCACGCCGATCATGCTGACCGACAGCCGGGAAGCAGCGATCGCGAATGCATGGAGTAACGAGCTGCAGGCCGTCAGCGTTCACTGACGCAGGCTTTGCCGGTGTCACTGACGCCGGCGCTTGCCGCTGTCACTGACGCGGCGCGATCTCATGACGGTGTCATACGCGGGCTTGACCCGCGTATCCATCGCCCTTCCAAAAAAATTTTCCAACAGATGATGGATTGCCGGGTCAAGCCCGGTAATGACAGCTTGACACGAGCCTCAACCGCGCTGCGCCGCCCTTACTGTAGCCGGCGATCACCCGACTCTATTCGCCGCTTTGTTACCTCGATCGCCTTGGCATGATCGGCGTAGGCCACAGCGTTGTCGTGCTTGGTCGCGTAGGCCTCGCCGCCGACGTTGGGATTCGTCGAGGTTGGCACCGCCAGCGTCTATGGCGGCAGCCGGGAGGTCCGATATCTGTCGCGCGTTGTCCAAGCAGCGATAAGGGGTGTAGGGCGTCTCGGGCGATCGGCGGAATTTCCCGGCCCCGACATATCAGGCCGCGCGAATGGTCGACAGGAATTTCTCCACCTCTTCCCTGAGATGATTGCTCTGGCCCGATAGCGACCGCGCGAGCCCGTGTACATGCGTGGACGCGGCGCCGGTGTCGGCTGCACCGTGGTTTACATCGACAATGTTACTGGCAACTTGGGTCGCACCCTGCGCCGCTGATTTCCTCGGTCGCCTTGGCGGCCGATTTCCGAAACCGATGAGGCCATTTCCTCGGATGCAGCGGCCGCAGATTGCGCATTCGCAGAGGATTGTTCGGATGCGGACGTAACCGTCGCCGAGAGCGCCTGGGTGACCTCTGCCGTCGTGGTCAGGCTGCCGGCGGACAATTCGAGTTCGGACGAGGCGGTCGAAACCGTCTGCACGATTTTTCCAATGGCCTGATCGAAGCCATCGGCGATCTGACGCATCGCGACCTTGCGATCTTCTTCGACTTTCAGTTTGAGATTTGTCTGCTCGGATTCCATCGCCCGGACCCGCGCGAAATCGTCAGGCGCCGCGTCATTTCGCTCCCTCCAGTTGCCTGAAAAAATCCGGCCCGCGAACCAACATATAATTAGCTTAAAATTGCGTTAGTCTGAGAGCACAACTTCGCGACGCCCGCCTGCGCAGCGGGCACCGGTTCCCGGGAAGAGTTTCGAAAAGGCGAGCCTATGCCGCACTCGCCGGCGGCAACGCCAGCACCGAATAGATCGCCTGCGCATCGCGTGAGGCACGCAATTTCTTGGCGACGTCCTGGTCCCGCAACAGCCGCGCGATGCGCGCCAGCGCTTTCAGGTGATCGGCGCCCGCGCCTTCCGGCGCCAGCAGCAGGAACACCAGATCGACCGGCTGGCCGTCCATCGCCTCGAAATCGATCGGGCGTTCGAGACGCGCAAACAGCCCGAACAGTTTTTCCAGTTTGGGAAGCTTGCCATGCGGGATGGCAACGCCATAGCCGACCGCGGTGGTGCCCAGCTTCTCGCGCTGCAGTAGCACCTCGAAGACCGCGCGTTCGTTCTGCCCGGTCAGGGCAGAAGCCCGCGCCGCCAGTTCCTGCAGCGCCTGCTTCTTGCTGTTGACCTTCACGGCCGGGAGAATCGCCTCGGGTGCGACCAGATCGGTAATCGTCATGGGGCGTTCCGAGGTGAATTTAACCGTCAGGTTGCGAAATAGGCTCTAGAGGGGCGGCGTCAAGAAGATGAGGCGGGAGGCGGGCTTACACTCGGGTCCCAGTTGTGGCGGCCTTCTACTCCAACGCAAGACCGGTGCCAACTGCCGCGAAGCTGTTCCCGACCCCCTACCCCAATTACCGTCAAGTACCCCCAAGGGCCGGGGACCATAGGGAGGGGCCGTGGGCGCGTCAATGCCGGTTCACGCCTAACTCCCAAGCTTCACCGCCGGGGGGTCGATCCAGCCGACATTGCCGTCCGTTCGCCGGTAAATGACATTCACCCGGCCGCTTGAACCATGCTGGAACACAATGCAGGCGGCGCCGGTCAGGTCCAGTTCCATCACCGCTTCCGAGACCGAAAGCCGCTTCAGCGACGTGGTCGCTTCGGCGATGATGACCGGATTATAGGCGGTGACCTCGTCGTCACCCTCCCCCGGCGCCTCGATGACGTAGCTCGATGCGTCGAGTGTCGGCGCTTCCATCTCCGCAAGCGCCGCGGACGCCGCATAGGCCTTGCGGGCCGAGCGATCCTTGAGCCGGCTCTTGTAGCGGCGCAGACGCTTTTCGATCATCAGCAGCGCCTGATCGGCACTGGCGTAGGCATCGGTGGCATTCGAATCGGCCTCCAGCGTAATTCCGGAATCCAGATGCAACGAACAGTCGGTGCGGAAGCCGAAACCATCCTTGCTCAGCGTGATGTGGCCGGAGTAATTGCCATCGAAATATTTACGCAACACTTCGTCGGTGCGCTCGCTGACGCGGCCGCGCAACGCGTCGCCGACGCTGATGCTTTTTCCCGAGATCCGGAGAGTCATTTAGATGCCTCGATTCTAGATGCCCCGATTCGTCCGTAGGGGAACCGACACTATCCCGATTTAGCCGGGACGCAATCAGGCGGGCGCTGGATCGCGCGGCCGGTCGGACGATGCGGCGGGGGCCGAAAGCGCATGACCGAGCATGCTTTGCTTGTCACGCCGGCGCTGTACCGAAGATGGAATTCGCATCGCTTCACGATACTTCGCAACGGTGCGACGGGCGATATCAATGCCCGATTCGCGCAATCGTTCCACGATGGTGTCGTCCGAGAGGATCGCTGCGGGGGCTTCGGCATCGATCAGTTGCTTGATGTGGTGGCGGACGGCTTCCGCCGAATGGGCTTCACCACCGTCGGCCGACGCAATCGACGCGGTGAAGAAATACTTCAATTCGAAACTGCCGCGATTGGTCGCCATGTATTTGTTGGCGGTGACCCGCGACACCGTCGATTCATGCATCTGGATCGCGTCGGCCACCGCCTTCAGGTTGAGCGGCCGCAGATGCGCCACGCCGTGGGTGAAGAATCCATCCTGCTGGCGCACGATCTCGGTCGCCACTTTCAGGATGGTGCGCGCGCGCTGATCGAGCGCGCGCACCAGCCAGGTCGCGTTTTGCAGGCAGTCGGTGAAATAGGATTTGTCGCCGTCCTTGCGGATCGTTTTCGACAGTTCGGTGTAATAGACCTGATTGACCAACACCCTCGGCAGGGTGTCGCTGTTGAGTTCGACATGCCAGCCGCCATCGGGCCCGGGCCGCACATAGACATCCGGCACCATGGTCTGCATCCGGCTTGATCCGAATTTCAGACCCGGCTTCGGATCGAGCCGGCGAATTTCGCCGATCATGTCGGTGATGTCCTCATCATCGACTCCGCAAAATCTTCGCAAGGCCGCGATGTCGCGCTTCGCCAGCAAATCCAGATGCTCGACCAGCGCCTGCATCGCTGGGTCATAACGATTGAGCTCGCGCAGCTGGATTGCCAGGCACTCGCTCAAGCTACGCGCGCAGACACCCGGCGGATCGAATTTCTGCAGCACCGCGAGCACCGCCTCGACGTCGCCCCGCGACGCTCCGAGGCGCTCGGCGGCCTGCCCCAAATCCGGCGGGAGATAGCCCGCCTCATCGACCAGATCGATCAAATATTGACCGACCATGCGCTGTGCGGGCGCCGCGAAGGCCATCGCCAGCTGTTCGGCAAGGTGGCTGCCGAGCGTGACTTCGGCGGCGACAAAGGCTTCGAGATTATAGCTGTCGTCGTTGGAGGCGCCGCCCCCCCATTCGGTATACGCGGTCGGCGCCGCATCCTGTGCGACACGCGCGGCGGTCTCGGCAGGTTCCTCGGAAAATACGTTGTCGAGACCGGTGTCGAGGGTTTGCTCCATCTCCGCGCGACTGCCGAGATCGCTACTCATCCACTCTTCCTGGGCCGGCTCGAAGCCTTCGCCAGCAGAACCATTGGCCATCTCCGAATGCTCGGCGCCGGCATGGGCCAGGCCAGAATCGTCGTGACCGGAAAAATCACCGAGCTCGGGCGCAGGTTCACCAGCGACCGGCGGCTCGCTACCATCGCCGGCGCGTTCCAGCAGCGGATTACGCTCCAGTTCCTCTTCGACAAAGGCCGAAAGGTCAAGATTCGACAGCTGCAGCAGCTTGATCGCCTGCATTAGCTGCGGCGTCATCACCAGCGACTGGGACTGGCGGAACTCTAATCTCTGCGTCAGAGCCATCGAAGCAAGAACCGATCCTGGGAAAGTTGGTCCGATTCTTGCTTAAACTAGTCCAAAGCCGATGTACACGGCTTGACGAATGGGAAAAATGGACTATGGCGCGATCAGCAAAAATGGAAACCGGTTTTGCGTCCGATCGCGTCATAAATTGTTAAGTGACCGCATCACCTTACCGCCAAACCGCGCACACCTTGGCAGGTTCATGCGCTAAAGTCGGAATTCCTCGCCAAGGTAAAGGCGCCGTACATCCGGATTGTTGACGATTTCATCCGGACTGCCCTCGGTCAAGATCTCACCGGCATAGACGATATAGGCGCGGTCGGTCAGTCCCAGCGTTTCCCGCACATTATGGTCGGTAATCAAGACCCCGATGCCGCGATTGGTGAGGTGGCGGACCAGATCCTGAATGTCACCTACCGCGATCGGGTCGATGCCTGCGAACGGCTCGTCGAGCAGCATGTAATTGGGGCGGGTCGCCAACGCCCGGGCGATCTCGACGCGGCGGCGCTCGCCGCCGGACAGCGCGATCGACGGGGTTTTGCGCAACCGGCCGATGTGGAATTCATCGAGCAGCGAGTTGAGTTCCGCTTCGCGCTTCTTCTTGTTGGGCTCGACCACCTCCAGCACCGCGCGGATATTCTGCTCCACGGTGAGACCGCGGAAGATCGAAGCTTCCTGCGGCAGATAGCCGATCCCGAGCCGGGCGCGCTGATACATCGGCAGGCTGGTGACGTCGTGGCCGTCGAGTTCGATGGCGCCGCGATCGGCCTTGATCAGGCCGGTGATCATGTAAAATACCGTGGTCTTTCCGGCGCCGTTCGGACCCAGCAAACCCACGGCCTCGCCGCGGCGGACATAGATGCTGACACCGCGCACGACCTGGCGGGTTCCGAAACTCTTTTCCACGCTATGCACAGCCAGGTAGCCGGGGCGTTGCGTCAGCCGCGGGGCCGCCCCGCCGTTGGTTCGGCCGCGCGGGCGCGGTTTTTCAGGCTGACGCGGTTCCGGCCTAGCATAGACGATGGATTCGCGCGGACCCTCGCGGGCAATCGGGGGGGCATCGCGCACCTCGCTTCTGAGCATATCGCCCATGGTATCGCCGCGCGCGATGATGTCGTCCCGCGAGCGCGCAAATCCGGTCGGACCGCGCTTCGCCGGGCGTCGACGGAACATGCCGAGTAAATCCACCATTCCCGCTTCGCTCAGCCTTTCACGGTTTGACCGCGACTCGCCACGGCGAATTCGATTCGCTCGCGCAACATGAAGGAATGGATGTCCCTTGCCCAGCGCAACACCCATAGAACTGAAGGGGCGTTTCCCGCCGCCAGGCTCCCGGCTAGATACAGGCTCGCGCCGTCGGCTTCAACCTCGGGGCTTGCAGATAGCGCACAAGTGACTGATATTATTTCGGTTTGTTTGGGACGCCCAGTGCGGGCAGGGGCGATCCCGCGCCAGGCGTCGCCGGGCCGCAGCCTTGCCCCTGAATGAACAGGCCCTGGACCTTTCCGCTGTCCGATTCGACCCGCGACACGCCCGTGCTCATGTCCACCAACAGACGGTCGCCGCGCAGCACGTTCTTGCACTGGGTCAGCACGACCCCCCCGAGCATGGTGATCAGATTGGCCCTGGTGTCGAACACGGCGGTTTCGCCGGTCACGACCTGATCCTTCTGGGTGACGACGACGCTGCCCTTTGCCTCGAGACGCTTGATCGACGAACTGCCGCCGGGTCCGGGGGTGGCGGACTGGATCGGTCCGGATTTTGCCGCGGCCTTGGCATTCGCCGGCGGGGCGCCGCCAGCACCCGACGCCGAATCGTAAAACACCACCAGCGTCTTCGACGTCATGGTGGTGTCGCCCTGCACCACCTTCACATTGCCGGCGAATGTCGCTTCTTTTTTCTTGTCGCGCATCTCGAGCGTGGCCGCTTCGATCTGGATCGGCTGGTCGCGATTCTGCGAGAACCCCTGCATGGCATTGGGCACGCCCTGCACCGCGTTCTGCGCACCGGCTTCGCTCGCCACCATCAGCGCGAGCGCAAATGCGAATGCGCTGGCGCCGCGCGCGATGCTCCGAACCCAAATGCGCTGGGTCATCATCATCATCAAAATCACTTCGGGTTGGCGTGCTTGCCGGAATTGGATCGCGTCTTGGCAGACTGCGCAGCGGGCTCGTCGGCGCTGGCGGATGCGTTCTCGGGCTGGGCGGTCTGGCCGGGCTCACCGGCGGGAGAGGGACTGTCCATGATCAGATTCATCACGACGTTGCCCTCGAACCTCACGACCTCTCCGCCGCCGGTAATCCTGAGCTTGTCGGCGGTGAGTGTTCCGTTCAGCAATTTGACATCGACATGTTCGTCCGATGTCACCGTGCCCTTGCCGATATCGACGAACGCCTGCGTCAGGCGCGCTTCATAGCCGGTTGAAGATTGCAAAAAGATATCCTTACGCAGGTCCAGCAACTGCTGCTTGCTGTCGAACAAGCCGGTGCGGGCATCCAGCGTGACGGTGGTTTGATCCTCCATCAAGACCTTGGTCCGTATCGTCTTGAGATCGACATGGTCCGGATCGGTCAGGTCCTGGGTCGCGGTTTTGGCCCATAATTCATAGGGTCGCTGATCGGTCGAATAACCCGACAAATGCGGCGATTCCATCGTGATCTTGGTGCCGGAAACCACCAGGTTTCCCATGTCGAGTGGCAGCTTGGGCACCAGCATCCGGAACGGATTGAAGATCGAAACGAAGACGATGGCTGTCATCGCCAGGATCACGGCCGCCGGCACCGCGATCCGCAACAGCCGCACCATTCGGCTGTGGCGCGCAGCCATGGCAAAGCGCGCCTCCAATCCGGTCTGATAGGCTGGGTTTTGAACCGAATTCACCGCTGCTCCAAAGCGTGCGTTGGGCTCACCATTCTACCCGGCATCACCGGATAATGCAGCCGGGACCTCGGCTGACGAGTATGACCGAAACGGGGCCGAAACGCGCTGATCTGGCGCTTCAAAAGGGGCTCGGCCGGGTGCCACAAATGCGGGCCTTCACGAATGCGCGAAGATGTCCTCGGTGTCCCAGCCTTGCAGATCGAGCTTTGCCCGCGTCGGCAAAAAGTCGAAGCAGGCCTGCGCCAGCGCGGTGCGGCCCTCGCGTGCGAGCATGGCATCGAGCCGTTCGCGCAAGGCATGCAGATGCAGCACGTCGGAGGCCGCATAGGCCAGTTGCGCCTCGCTCAGGGCTTGCGCACCCCAGTCGCTGGATTGCTGCTGCTTCGATAGATCGATGTTGAGCACTTCGCGCACCAGATCTTTCAGACCGTGGCGATCGGTGTAGGTGCGGCAGAGCCGCGAGGCGATCTTGGTGCAATAGGCCGGCTGCGGCATCACGCCGAAGGCGTTGTAGAGCGCTGCGAGATCGAACCGCGCGAAATGAAAAATCTTGGTGATTTTCGGATTGGCCAGCAACGCTTTCAAATTCGGCGCGCCGGTATGATCTTTGGGAATTTGCACCACGTCGGCGCTGCCGTCGCCGTTCGACAGCTGCACCACGCAGAGCCGGTCGCGATGCGGATCCAGCCCCATGGTCTCGGTATCGATCGCCACCGTATCGGTGTAGCGGCTGAGGTCGGGCAGGTCACCGCGATGCAGGCGGATGGTCATGAAAAGCGGCCTTAAGTATTTCCAGTCGAATCGACGCGAAAACAACCCTACCGCCCAAAGCCCAAAGAGGCGAGCGTCCGGCGGGCCCGCCAGACCAGGAAATGGCGCTGGAACCACAGTTTTGCAGCCCGCTCTGCTTCAATCAGAACCCAGGCTCTGGATTCTGCTCGCGGCCACCCGCCGCCAGAGCAGCGCGGCCGTGACCGCGACGAGTGCGAGCGCGGCCGGGTGCAGGGCAGGCGGCGTTACGCCGTTTAGCGACAGCACCGACATGTCGAACACGGGCAGGGCGGCGGTTGCGGTCACGAGGATGGCGAGCGGCGTCCATTGCCGTGTCAGCAGGAAGACCGCGCCTGACAGAACGATGATGAGATTGCGGGACAGATACACGCGGTAGAACAGGGTCCCGGCGGCATCGGTCACCTGGGCGCCGAACCGGGCCGAGGCCTGTTGCGGATCGAGCAAGCCGCGCAACGACAGCACCGCGAACCCGAACAGCAGCAGCGCGCTCAGCACGACTGCAGCGATATCGAACGACCTTTTCATATCGATTCCTCCCGCCAGTGACATCCGACGAAACCGTTGATTTTTTAATGATTTTCGCGATATGTATAACAACCTATATATTATGAAGGTCGACATACCGATTTGCAACTGATATTTTCAGCGCGTGGCAAAAGCTTCTGATTCTAAAGGAAAAACCCTGGCAGCGGCGGCGACGCTGTTTCGCCAGCAGGGTTATCACGGCACCGCCTTGCACGACATTCTGGCTGCCGGAGGCTCTCCGCGCGGATCGCTCTATTTCCATTTCCCGAAAGGCAAGGAGCAAATCGGCGAGGCCGCGCTGGGGCTCGCGGCGGAAGCCGTGCGCCAGGGCATCGCCAGGGCCGCCGAAGCATCCGACAATGCCGAAGGCTTTCTGGTGCGAATCGTGCGCGGCATGGCCGCAGACCTTGAGCGCTCCGATTACCGGGAGGGTTGCCCGATCGCGACCACCGCGCTGGAAACCGCGGCGCAATCCGAGACCCTGGGCGCTGCGACCCGCAACGCATTCCAGAAATGGGAGCTGGAGATCAAACGGGCGCTGTTCCGCTTCGGCCTGACCTCAGGCGATGCCGATCTGCTGGCGACGCTGGTTCTCAGCCAGCTCGAAGGCGCGCTGCTGCTGGCGCGCACCTATCGCAGCCTCGAGCCGATCCGTCGCGCCGAGCTCGCGGTGAAGCTGCTGGTGCGAGAGCATCGCAATGAGTAAGAGCTTGGGCGAAAGTGGTGCCCAGGAAAGGACTCGAACCTTCACGGCCGTGAAGCCACTGGCACCTGAAGCCAGCGCGTCTACCAATTCCGCCACCTGGGCCCGGGCCGGTTAGTACGGATCGGTCGCGCGCTTGTCAAATTGGGGAGTTGCCGCCCATATACGCTGTACAGCGGGAAGGCGATGGCGTATCGCGAACCCGCTAAATGCCCCCGAGATCGATCGAATTTGACCCGAGGAAATTGACCCCGATGGCATCGAATCTGGACACGCTGGTCACGGTTTTCGGCGGATCGGGCTTTGTGGGGCGAAGCGTGGTCCGCGCGCTCGCCAAGCGCGATTACCGTATCCGGGTCGCGGTGCGGCGGCCGGAACTGGCCGGGCATTTGCAGCCGCTCGGCAAGGTCGGCCAGATCCACCCGGTGCAGGCCAATCTGCGCTATCCGGCCTCGGTCGAAGCCGCGATGCGCGAATCCCACGTTGCCATCAATCTGGTCGGCATCCTGACCGAGAGCGGCCCGCAGAGCTTTGATGCAGTGCAGGCCGCCGGCGCAGGCGCGGTGGCCAGGGCAGCCGCCGCGGTTGGGGCCCGGATGGTGCATATCTCCGCGATCGGCGCCGACGAAAATTCGCTGTCGCACTACGCCCGCTCCAAGGCCGCGGGCGAAAAGGCGGTGCTGGCGGCCGTGCCAACGGCCACGATCCTGCGGCCTTCGATCGTGTTTGGCCCCGAGGACCAGTTCACCAACCGCTTCGCAGGCCTCGCGAGAATGTCACCGGTGCTGCCGCTGATCGGCGGCGGACTGACAAAACTGCAGCCGGTCTATGTCGGCAACGTCGCGACCGCGGTCGCGGACGCCGTTGACGGCAAGACCCAAGCCGGCGCCACCTACGAGCTCGGCGGCCCGGAAGTACTGACGATGCGCCAGATCATGGAAATCATTCTTGCGACCGTCGATCGCCGGCGCATGCTGGTTTCGCTGCCGTTCGGACTTGCGAAATTCCAGGCGCTGTTCCTGCAATACGCGCCGGGGCCCTTAAAGCTCACGCCGGACCAGGTGGCGCTGTTGCGGTTAGACAATGTGGTGTCGGACCCGGCGAAGGCCGCCGGCCTTACCCTGGAAGGACTGGGAATTGCGGCGGACTCCCTGGAAGCGATCGCTCCGCAATATCTCTGGCGCTTCCGCGCCGCCGGACAGTTCCGGAAGAAGAGCGCTTAGCGGCGTAAGTTTTCCTCATCCTGATGAGGAGCGGGCCGCTTGGCCGCGTCTCGAAGGATGAGAGGGCGCATGCCCTCATGGTTCTCCCGGCGATGCCAACGGGTCGCGCGGACGCGCGCCCGATGACAGGCTCCGCATCGTCCGGAGACGGCGCAAGAGCGCCTCCTCACCATGAGGAACCTCTATCTCCCCATCGCCAGCGCGATCAGGCCGAGCGTGCCGACGATGACGCGCCACCACGCGAACAGCGTAAAGCCGTGGCGGGTAACGTAACTCAAAAACGTCTTCACCACGATGATTGCGGTCACGAACGAAACCACGAAACCGATCGCGATGATGCCGGCGTGATCGGCCGTCATGTCGGCGCGATTCTTGTAGAGGTCGTAGGCGAAGGCGCCGACCATGGTCGGGATCGCCAGGAAGAACGAAAACTCCGCCGCCGCGCGCTTGTCGGCGCCGAGCAGCATCGCCGCCACAATGCTGGCGCCGGAGCGTGACACACCGGGAATCATCGCCAGGCATTGCGCGAAACCGATCGTGAGATACATCGGCAATGGAAACGTCGTGGCGTCGTGCTGGTGCGGATCGAGATCGAGTTGATCGACCCATAGCAGGATCGCGCCGCCGACGATCAGCGAAAAGCACACCACCCACGGATCGAACAGATAGGCCTTGATGTAGCCGCCGGCCAAGGCGCCAATAACGGCCGCCGGCAGGAACGCCACCAGGACGCCGATCACGAATCGCCGGTCATCGGGCTTGGAGAACATGCCGAGCGCGATCTGCCATAATTTGACGAAATAGATCGCGACAATTGCGAGAATCGCGCCGAGCTGGATCAGGATCGCGAAACTTTTCCAGAAACCACCCTGGCCTAGATCGAAGAAGCGTTGCGCCAGCAACAGATGGCCGGTCGAGGACACCGGGAGGAATTCCGTGACACCCTCGACGATGCCGAGAATCACCGCCCGCACTGCATCTGACATCATGATCTGGCGCCCCGTATATGATCGGTATCGGACCAAAAAGCCGGGTTCTTCTCGCCTATTCGCCCCGCTGCCGCAATCTCAAAAAACGCGAAAACACCGGTTGCCTCGCTCGTGCGCTTAGGTAGTTTGACGCCGCTCCGGGCGGTTAAGGATTCGCCCGAGCACCGCCGGATACTCAAGGACTCCATGTTCACGCTGTTCCATCATCCGTTCTGCCCGCATTCGCGATTTATCCGTCTTGCGCTGGGCGAGCTCGGACTGGATCTGCGGCTGGTGGAGGAGCGGGCCTGGGACCGGCGCGAGGCATTTCTGGCGATGAACCCCGCGGGCACCACGCCGGTGCTGATCGCGGAAGGCCGGCCCGCAATTCCCGGCGCCGGTGTCATTGCCGAGTATCTCGATGAGGTTCATGGCGCGGAGATGGATGAACGCCGCCTGCTGCCATCGGCGATGGGCGAACGCATCGAAGTACGGCGGCTGATGGCCTGGTTCAACGAAAAATTTTTCGAGGAGGCCTCCAATCCGCTGGTCACCGAGCGCATCTACAAGCGCTTCATGAGCGAAGAAAACGGCGGCGGCGCGCCGTCGATGGATGTGATTCGCGCAGCCAAGGCAAATGTGCGCTATCATCTGGCCTATATCGGCTGGCTGGCGCAGACGCGGAACTTCCTGGCCGGCGACCAGCTGACGTATGCGGACCTCGCCGCCGCGGCGCATCTTTCGGCGATCGACTATCTGGGCGACGTGCCATGGATCGAGGACGAAGCAGCAAAGGCATGGTACGCGCGGGTGAAATCCCGCCCGTCGTTCCGCCCGCTGCTGAGCGAATGGCTGGCGGGCGTGCCGGCGTCGCGGACCTATGTGGACCTCGACTTCTGAACGCGGCCCACAAGCTCTCATCCGCCGACCTGAAGGCCGCGCTCGGCAACGAAGCCCGCGCGCTCGGATTTGATAGCGTCGGCGTCACCGATCCGGATGCGATTGCGGATGCGGGTTGGCGTTTTCGTGAGTTCCTTGAGGCCGGCGCGCATGGCGACATGGATTGGCTCGCAGCCAGTCCCGAACGCCGCGCCGATCCGCGCGTGCTGTGGCCCGGCGTGCGCTCGGTGATCGTGCTCGGTGTCAATTACGGACCAGACGAGAATCCGCAGGCCATCCTTGCGCAACGGATGCGCGGCGCGATCTCGGTGTACGCGCAGGGCGACGATTATCACGACCTGATCAAGAAGCGGCTGAAGGCGCTGGCGCGATGGCTGGTCGCGACATCAGGCGGTGAGGTCAAGGTGTTCGTCGACACCGCCGCCGTCATGGAAAAACCGCTGGCGCAGGCGGCGGGATTGGGCTGGCAGGGCAAACACACCAACCTGGTGTCGCGCGAGTTCGGATCATGGCTGTTTCTCGGCGCGATCTTCACTTCGTTGGATCTTCCGCGCGATGACACCGACACCGACCATTGCGGCTCGTGCCGGGCCTGCCTCGACATCTGCCCGACCGCGGCGTTTCCCGCGCCCTACAAGCTCGATGCAAGGCGCTGCATCTCCTATCTCACGATCGAAAACAAGGGCCCGATCCCGCGAGAATTCCGCAAGGCGATCGGCAACCGCATCTATGGCTGCGACGACTGCCTTGCAGTATGCCCCTGGAACAAGTTCGCGCAAGCAGGGCGCGAAGCGAAGCTGTCGGCGCGCGATGAACTGCGCGCGCCATCGCTTGCCGATCTGGCCCGGCTCGACGATGCGGCGTTTCGCGCGCTGTTTGCAAAATCGCCGGTCAAACGCATCGGCCGCGGTCGGTTTGTCCGCAATGTGCTGATCGCTATCGGCAATTCCGGCGACCGCGCACTGATCGTCGAGGCCGAACGCCTGCTCGATGACGAAAGCCCGCTGGTTCGGGGCGCTGCGGTGTGGGCGCTGTCGCAATTGATGGGGCGAGGGGAGTTCGCGGCGTCGGCGACAAGGGTGATGAAGACCGAGCCGGACGATACGGTGCGCGCGGAATGGGGTCTCGCGGGCATGAATGCCAACCCCTGATCCTGAGGAGCATCGCCACCGGGTCGCGCGAATGCGCGCCCGACGACGAGCGCAATTGCGCTCGCGTAGTGATGACAGGCTCCGCGATGCTCCTCCAGCGATAACGGCGGAGCCGTTATGCAGGGATGAGGGGATAAAGCGGCCCATGACGCAGGAAGACTACCGCCTTTCCCCACAGCAGCCGAACCTTCGCCATCTTCTTCAAATCTTCCCGGTTGCCCGGATTTACCATTTGCGACGACCTGAGGTCGAGGCGGTTCGCGCTCCCAACCGAAATATGGAAAACAACCCCATGCAAAGTAGCCGGTGGTCGCCGGCATGATGCCTTCGATGGCGCGAAAGTATTTGACACGTCAGGCAAATCAGCGGCACTCGCCTCCGGGTCGCCTCAGCCAGGCATCGGGGTAGCCC
>WNFW01001112.1_pt1 | contig 28306 bp, 25 predicted proteins | sample 5400131 | NCBI WGS metagenome assembly WNFW01 (sample SAMN13153362, study PRJNA577476) | soil metagenome | isolation source: 20 cm soil or saprolite under grassland replicate 1 | place: USA:California | collected 2016-06-15 | reverse complement strand
GTGTTTTGTCGAGTTCAATCAGAAGGCCATTGGCCCAGGCTTTCGAATCGGGAAGGCGAAAAGTCGTGCGGTACTTCTCATAACGGAACCAGCCGCTCATCCCCAGCCCTTCGAAAATTCTGGTGAGATTCCCGGGGTCCGTGATCTCGAGTTCAATCTCATCGCGGATCTTGTAGGACCCATAAGATGAGCTTTCCAACCCTGCGACCGGGGTCTGCACCATCGGCTGCTTGAAGGTCAAAACCACGCGTTGTTTCGGTCCTGCCTTCTTTGACTTCCCTGGCACTTCGGGCGTCTCCGTTCGAATGCGCAGCAATTGGCCATGCTTGGCAAGGCCCCCCTGCGGGGTGTCGAAAATCACATTTTCCTCATGAACTTTGGAGCTTCTGGGGCCGGCGGGGCGCGCTCCGATGCGCTTCAAAGCGCGATGAAACGCGGGCACGTCGGTGATCTTCAGCTTGATTTCAGTCTCTCTTGCCATGGGGTGCTCACGTCCGCCGCAGGCTGCTTTCTCCCGCCGCCGACTTCCGATAGTATAGCGAACGCACCCAAATCATTCCGCGCGTCGTCCCACCCCGCCGCGCGCACCAACGATGAACTGTATTACGGTCTTTGTTAAAGATGGACCGCACCCTGGTCCTCGACAAAAAAGAGACGCATGAACCCGGACGCCAATACCGCGACGCCAGCCCCAGACCAGGAAACTTCAGCAAGTACAATTCTCAAGCCCCCGGTCGCCCGGCGCGAACCCGTGGAGCACGTTTTGCATGGCGACCGCCGCGTCGACCACTACGCCTGGCTTCGCCACAAAGAAAACCCCGAAGTCATCGACTATCTGAAGGCCGAAAACGCATATACCGATGCCATTCTGAAGCCCACGGAACAATTCCAGGAGAAGCTGTATCAGGAAATGCTGGGGCGCATCTTGCAAACGGATCTTTCCGCTCCCTATAAACTCCGCGGGTATCTCTACTTCACGCGCACCGAAAAAGGAAAGCAGTATGCGTTCCATTGCCGGCAGCGCGATGCGGATGGCTCGACGGAAGAATTGCTGCTCGACCTGAATCTGCTTGCGGAAGGCCATGCGTTCCTTGGATTGGGTTCCTTCGAAGTCAGCGAGGACAATCAACTGCTTGCCTATTCAATCGATAACACGGGATTCCGCCAATACGTGCTTCAAGTCAAAGATCTGCGCACCGGGATCACCTTTCCCGAGCGATTCGGACGCGTCACCAGTGTCGCCTGGGCCTCCGATAATCGTACGCTGTTCTACACCGTCGAGGACGAAACGACCAAGCGCTCTCACCGGCTCTATCGGCACGTTCTGGGCTCCACCGAAACGGACCCCTTGCTCTACGAGGAGACCGACGAGCGCTTTCGAATCGCAGTGGAGCGCACGCGCAGCGGCTCTTTTCTACTTCTCACCATCGCGAGTCATACGGCCAGCGAAGTCCGCTTCTTGCGCGCCGATCAGCCCACCGGAGAATTTCGGTTAGTCGCTCCGCGTGAAGACAACCATGAATATTACGCTGACCATCATCCTGGCCCGTTTGCTGCGGAACGTCCCGGGCCGGCACCTCATTCGAATGAGGGGGTGTTTTGCATTCGTACGAATTCCGGCGGGCGCACCTTCCGCCTTGTGGCCGCCCCGGCGACCGACCCTCGCCGAGAATTCTGGCGTGAGATCATTCCCAATCGCCCCGAAGTCATGCTTGCTGCCGCGGAAGTTTTCCAGACCCACCTGGTGCTTTTCGAACGCGAGGGCGGCCTGCCTTATCTCCGCATTGTGGATTTGACCGCGGACTCCCCAAACGCTCTTGCGGCATCGCACCGCATCGAATTCGCCGAACCCGCGTACAACGCTTCCATCGGCGAAAACCCGGAGATCGGTGCCTCCCATGTGCGATTCCAATACGAATCATTTGTGACTCCTCGTTCCATCTTCGACTACGATATTCGAACGCGTGAACGAAGCCTTCGGAAGCAGCAACCCGTGCTCGGCGGCTACGATCTGTCGCAATACGTTAGCGAGCGATTGCATGCCACCGCTCTCGACGGCACCCGCGTGCCACTTTCCATTGTGCATCGCCGCGATACGCGGCGCGATGGCTCTGCCCCGCTTCTTCTTGGTGGTTACGGCAGCTACGGAATCTCAGTGCCGGTCAATTTCAGTTCGAATCGGCTTAGCTTGCTGGACCGCGGCGTAGTCTACGCCGTCGCTCACATCCGCGGCGGCGGAGAGCTCGGAAAGCCGTGGCACGACGCCGGTCGCATGAAACAAAAACGCAACACCTTCACAGACTTCATCGCCGCAGCCGAACACCTCATTGAGCAACGCTACACCACGCCGGAAAAACTCGTCCTGGAGGGCGGCAGCGCCGGCGGCCTTCTCATGGGTGCCGTGGCGAACATGCGCCCCGACCTTTTTCGCATGGTCATCAGCCACGTGCCCTTCGTCGACGTGTTGAACACCATGCTCGACGAGTCTCTCCCGCTAACCGTGGGCGAATACGAAGAATGGGGCAATCCGCAAATCGCGGAAGATTATTTCTACATGAAGTCGTATTGTCCCTATACCAACCTGGAGCGGAAGGCTTACCCTGCGATATTGGCAAAAACGGGGCTGCATGACAGCCAGGTGATGTACTGGGAACCCGCGAAATACGTCGCGAAAATGCGCACCTTGAAAACCGATTCGAATCCACTGCTGCTGAAAATCAACATGGGCGCGGGACACGGCGGCGCTTCCGGCCGCTATGACTATTTGCGCGAGATTGCCCTGGATTATGCTTTCTTCCTGACGCAACTCGGAATGAACAGATGAAATATAAGCAAATCACGCCGACGCTTATACCGGTCTCTGAGGGCTAAGAACGGAAACTGTGTACTGACCACTGACGAATGAGCGAGCCTACAACACCGTTAATGCAGCAGTATCACGCCATCAAGGCGCGCTACCCGCACGCCCTGCTGCTCTTCCGCCTGGGCGATTTCTATGAACTATTCTACGAAGACGCGATCATTGCCGCGCGCGAGCTTCAGATCACGCTCACCTCGCGTAACCGTGAAAAGGGCCAGCCGATTCCGATGTGCGGCGTTCCATACCACGCCGCCGACGGCTACATCGCGCGCCTGATCCGCGCCGGCTTCAAGATCGCGATCTGCGATCAGATGGAGCAGCCCGGCCCAGGCAAAAAGCTCGTGCGCCGCGAGGTGGTGCGCGTCATAACGCCGGGTACGGCTACTGACGGGGCGATTCTTGACGCCCGCGAAAACAATTTCCTCGCGGCCGTCGCCAAACATGCCTCTGGTTCATCCATCGGCCTTGCCTTCGTCGATCTTTCGACCGGCGAATTTCAGGCCACTGAATTCTCCGGCGCACGCGCCGATTACGCTCTTCGCGACGAACTTCAATTGCTCCGCCCGAGGGAAACTCTGCTCCCCCGGCCGCAACAGCTCTTCGAAACGGCAAAGACATCGCTTCTTGAAGGCGTAGGTGGCGTGGAATCCCGCCTCGAAGATTGGGTCTTTCAGCGCGACTATGCCGAGCGCATCCTGCGCGAACAGTTTGGCGTTGCCGAACTCACGGGTTTCGGCCTCGACGAACACCCGCAAGCACTGGCTGCGGCCGGCGCCATCGTTCACTATCTGCGAGAAAACGCCGCGCGCGGAGACCGCTCTGCGCCCGCCAATGAAAACGTGGATGCCTCAGGCGTGGAAGGGTTGCGGCATCTCGACCGGGTCCGCTACTACGAACAGCACCACGCTCTTGTCCTCGATCCCGTGTCCGTCCGCAATCTGGAGCTGCTCTCGCCCATTTTCACCGAGGACGCTGGCCGCACAAGTGGACCCGCAACTCTCATTGCCGCGCTTGACGCCACCGTGACCGGCATGGGCGCGCGACTCTTGCGCTCCTGGGTCCTCCGCCCGCTCATCGACAGCGAGGCCGTCGACGCCCGCCTCAATGCCGTCGGACACCTCGTCCAACAGACCGTCGTGCGCGGCGAAATCCGCAAGGAACTCAAAGGCATCCTCGACCTCGAGCGGCTCACCAGCCGGATCACGCTGGGTCTGGCGACTCCGCGGGAGCTCGTGGCGCTGCGCAAGTCGCTCGTACAGCTCCCGGTGCTGAAGAATTTCCTCACGCCGCCTCCCGCGGGTGGCAGCGAACTCCTCCATGACCTTCATCAGCAAATCGACGAACTCGCCGACGTGCGCGATCGGCTCGAACGCGCCATCGCCGATGAGCCGCCTGCCCTGGCCACCGACCCCGGCATGATCCGCAGCGGTTACCATGACGAGCTCGATGAACTTCGCAACCTCAGCCAGCACAGCAAACAGATCATCGCCGCCATGGAAGAGCGCGAGCGCAAACGCACGGGCATCGGCTCGCTAAAGATTCGCTTCAACCAGATTTTTGGCTACTACATTGAGATCTCGAAAGCCAATCTGCATCTTGCCCCGGCGGAGTACGAACGCAAACAAACGCTGGTCAACGCCGAGCGGTTTACTTCATCCGAGCTGAAAGAATACGAGCGGAAGATCCTCGCCGCCGACGAACGCATCCTGGAAATCGAGCGCCAGCTTTTTGTCGATGTGCGTTCATCGGTGGCCGCTAAAGCCGCGCGCTTGCGCCGTACCGCCGCGGCCGTCGCCCAGCTCGACGTCCTCACCGCGTTCGCGAAGCTGGCCGCCGATCGCGGCTATTCCCGACCCGAATTCAACTCCACCGGCGAACTCCTCATCATTGGCGGGCGCCATCCCGTGATCGAAGAGCTGCTGCGTCAAAAAGGCGAGCGCTTCGTTCCCAACGATCTCTGCTTCGAGCCCGGGCGGCAGCAGCTCTTGCTCATCACTGGCCCAAACATGGGTGGCAAGTCCACATATCTTCGCCAGTCCGCGCTGATCGTCCTGATGGCGCAGATGGGCTCTTTCGTTCCCGCTCGCCAGGCGAAGCTGCCCATCACCGACCGAATCTTCACACGCATCGGCGCGAGCGACAATCTTGCCCGCGGGCGCTCCACCTTCCTCGTGGAAATGAGCGAAGTCGCCGCCATCCTGAACCACGCCACTCCCGCGAGTCTCGTCCTCCTCGATGAAGTTGGCCGCGGCACCGCCACCTTCGATGGTCTCTCCATCGCATGGGCCGTAGTCGAACATCTTCAGAAACACACCCGCGCGCGCACGCTCTTTGCCACGCACTATCACGAACTGACGGAGCTTGGCGACCTTCTCCCCGCGGTCAAGAACGTCCACGTCTCGGTGAAAGAAACGCCCCGCGGACAAGAGCTACGGCATCGAAGTTGCCCGCCTCGCCGGGCTCCCTCGCAGCGTGATTGAACGCGCCCGCGAAGTCCTAAAAAGGCATGAACAGAGCGAACACGAACTCAGCGAGACGCTTTCTCCCGGCGCCTCCGACCTCGCCCACAAGAACGGCAATCAGCAGGTGCTCTTCACCGCACTCCATCGCGAGGTGCTCGAAAAACTGCGCGGCGCCGACCTCGACCAGTTGAAGCCCCTGGATGCACTGAATCTCCTCGCCGAGCTAAAAAAACAAATCTCATGACCCGAAAACACATGCTCGTTCTCGGCATAATGTCTGGAACCTCCGCCGACGGAATCGACGTTGCGCTGGCGCGCATCTCTGGCGCGCCGCCAAATCTGGACACCAAGCTGCTTGGCCACACCTCCGTCAAATTTCCTCCCGCGCTTCGCAGGGAAATTCTTCGCGTCGCCGAACAGCACCCCATCACCGCGGGCACTCTCAGCCAACTAAATTTTCGATGGGGAGAACTCTTCGCCGGCGCCGCCATTGTGGCGTGCCGCAAGTTCGGGATTCCAGCAAAGAAAATCGCGCTCATCGGCAGTCACGGCCAAACGATTTTCCACCAAGGCAAGCCCGCCAACTTTTTAGGCCGACCCACCGCCTCGACGTTGCAAATTGGTGAGCCATCGGTGATCGCAGCGCGCACCGGCATCACCACTGTCGGTGATTTTCGCCCCGCCGATATCGCCCTCGGTGGCCAGGGAGCACCCCTCGTTCCCTACGTAGACTATCTTCTGTATGGCCACGCCAAACTTGGCCGGGTATCGCTCAATCTTGGTGGCATCGCGAACATCACGGTTCTTCCGCGTGCGGCCCAGCCGCAGCAAGTCCTCGCCTTCGACACCGGACCCGCGAACATGCTAATCGACGCCCTAGTCTCGCATTTCACGCACGGCCGTCAGCGTTTCGACAAGAACGCCCGCCTCGCATCCCAGGGCCGCAGGATGCCCGCGCTGCTCGACGAGCTCTTGCGAGATCCCTATCTGAAGCTTGCACCACCCAAATCCACCGGCCGCGAATACTACGGCCACGCGTACCTGAAAAGACTCTTCACCCTCGGGCGACGCTATCGCGCCAAGCCCAACGACCTCATCCGCTCAGCCACAATCTTCGCCGCACTCTCGGTCGTGGATGCCTTGAATCGCTTCGTCACGCGCAAAACGAAGATCCACCAACTCATCGTTTCCGGCGGTGGCGCGCACAATCCGCTGATCCTCGCCCAACTCTCCGCCGCACTTCCCGGCATCGAAGTCCTGCCCTCTGTACGTCTTGGCATTCCCGAAGATGCCAAGGAAGCCTTTGCCTTCGCCCTTCTCGCCTACGAGACATTTCACCAGCGCCCTGCGAACCTGCCCTCCGCAACCGGCGCCCGCGGCCCAGCGATCCTCGGTAAAATATCCTATGCTCCGCCGCGCTAGCCACACTATCTCGAAGTTCCGTCTTCTCATTACTTCGTCACTTCCTTACTTCATTGCTTCTTTCTGCCTCGCCTCATGTTCACATTCCTCTCATGGCGATCCTTCTGCTCTTACCTTCCTCATCGAATCCAGCCCAACCAATCTCGACCCGCGCTTCGCCACCGATTCGCAATCCCAGCGCATCGATGGACTCCTCTTCAGCGGCCTGCTGGAGCGCGACAATCAGATGAATTTCCACGGCGATCTTGCCGAATCCTGGTCCACTCCCGACCCGCTCACTTACGTCTTCCATCTTCGCCGCGGCGTTCGTTTCCACGATGGCCGCGCGCTAACCTCCGCCGACGTCAAGGCAACCTTCAACTTCATCATGAATCCCGCCAATAAATCCCCGAAACAGGGAGCCCTTCGCATGGTCACCTCCGTCGAAACTCCCGACGATGCCACGGTCATCTTTCATCTCAGACAGGCGTACGCTTCCTTCAGCGTGAATCTCATTCCGAGCGCCATTGGCATCGTTCCGGCAAACGCCGGCGCCGATTTTTCCCGCCACCCCGTCGGCTCCGGCCCGTTTCGCTTCGTTCAGCAGTCGCAGGACGAAGAGGTTGTCCTGGAGCGAAATCCTGAATACTTCCGTGATGCGCCGCAGGTCGCGCGCGTCCGATTCCGCGTCGTCCCCGACGGCGTCGTTCGCGCACTCGAACTCCGCAAAGGCTCTGCCGATCTGGAGATGAGTTCCCTTTCTCCAGATGTCATTCCCGTTCTTGCGCGCCAGCCCGATCTTCTAGTGACCGACCGCCCCGGCACGAATTTCAACTATCTCGGTTTCAATGTCGAAGATCCTATCTTGGCCCATCGAGAAATTCGCCAAGCGCTTGCGCTCGCGACCGACCGCGAAGCGCTCATCCGCTATCTCCTCCACGGGCAAGCAAAGCTCGCCGCGGGCGCGCTGCCTCCGGATCACTGGGCCGCCTATCGGAATGTCCCGCAGTATCCTTACGATCCCACTCGCGCCGACGAGGTTCTCGACGCTGCGGGCTTCCCTCGCAAGCAGGATGGTGTGCGCCTGCGTCTCACTCTGAAATGCTCCACCGAAGAGCAAGCTCGCCTCATCGGCGCGGCTCTTCAGGAACAATGGCGCCGCGTCGGCATCGAACTGGAACTTCGGCCGCTTGAGCTCGCCACGTTGTTCTCCGACGTCGCCAAGGGAAATTTTCAGATCACCTACCAGCGCTGGGTCGGCGCCAACACCGATCCTGATTTTTTTGAATACGCCTTCTCCTCGAAGCGCTTCCCGCCCGACGGCGCCAATCGCGGACACTATCGCAACGCGCGCATCGACGCGCTCACGGACCAGATTCGCGTGGAGATGAATCAGGAAAAAAGAAAGGAACTATGCAGTGAAGTTCAGAAAATTCTCGCGGAAGATCTTCCTTACTTGCCCATGTGGTTCAACGACGTCGTTTCCGTCCATCGCCGCTCGCTCGGCGCACTCGAACTTCCCTCCACCGGCAACTACAATTTTCTTGCGACTCTTCAGCCGGGCGGGAATTAATTAGCGAGCACGCCTCGCGCCGCCAAGTTAGGTCCTACTCCAGCGCCTTCTCAATCTCCGCCACCGGAATCGCTCCTTCCCTGCCGATCCTACACGTGTCGCCCGTCAGTTCCACGATGGTCGAGGCCAGCGTCCCGCCCGTTTCTCCCGTGTCCAGCACGAGCGGCACCCGCGACCCGAGTTGCTTCATTACCTGCTCTGCGTTCGAACACGAAGGAAACCCGGAAATGTTGGCGCTCGTCCCCGTGACCGGGCCCTCGAATTCATCGATCAAGCGCCCCACCACGGCGCTATTCGGCCAGCGCAAGGCGATGCGGCCTGTGCCAGCGGTCACTTTGAGCGGTATGCGCTGCGCGGCGTTCACCACCAGAGTCAATCCGCCCGGCCAGAACGCCTGGGCGAGCCGCAAAAATTTTCGCGGAGCTTCGCGCGCGAGCAGAATGGCTTGTTCGATCGAATTCACGAGGATCGGCAGCGCCCTCGTTTCCGGGCGCCCTTTCACACGATAGATTTCATCCACCGCGGCAAGATTGAAGGGGTCCGCCGCCAGCCCGTAGAAGGTGTCCGTGGGAATCGCAATCACACCCCCGCGCGTCAGAAAACCTGCGGCATACCGCAACAGGTCCGCCTCCGGGAATTGCGCACTTACCCGCAGCAGCTCAGCCGGCAATTTTTTAGCCTTTGGCGAAGTCGTGACGCCACCCTGCAGCGCCCCGCCAGCGCTGCCCTTAATTGGGCGACGCTACCATACCCCTGTAACCCGCGCAATAAGAGCCTGCTGGTGAAACTCTCCCCGCAGCCAAAGCCGGCCGCAAAATGAAAAACATGGAGACGGTATCGTCAGTTTCAGGCAAGCCAACCACATAGCCAAACGGCCGCCCACCTCAGATAGAGAAGCCGCAAGGCCCAGGGATCGTTTCCGCCTGCGCGACGTTACGCCCAGAATGTGCCGGGCGCGGCCGGCATTTCCGCGTGTAACGCGTTATCCGCCCGCGATTCGTGCCATTGAAACTTACATGAAACAACGAGCGCATCAGGGATTGAAGAATCGCTCACTTCGCCGATCCTCCCACACTGGCCGCCGCAATATCAGGCTTCATCCCGAGCGCTTTTAAATATCCCTCATTCACGCGACAATTTTGCTGACGGACACTCTCCAGCAACTCGACGAAAGCACGGGTGAGCGTCTCCTGTTCAGGCCGGGCCTTCAGCCGCTCTTCCGCGTGCCCAGTGCCGCGCGGAAGCTTTGCGAACTCCACAATCTTTCCCCAATCGGCAGGTGGGATGATGCTGACGACCGCCGACGGCTTTTCCATCTTCTTATACGGCCAGAAAGCCCACCCGATGTTGTTTTTTTCAAGCGCTTTCACGAATTGCGCGATCCACTCATCGGTATTCTCCCCGGACTCGCCCATCCAGATCGGCACATCATAACGTTCGCGAAAATCAATGTATTGCCGCATCACGCTTTCATCCGGCGCCGTCCAATATTTGTGGAACGTGTATGCCACGTTCGCATCGAAAGGTTTTCCGAAGACCGAAAAGTTCCCGTCCCACTGCGCGCCACCGAGAAAGAGAATATGGTGAGCATCAACCTTTCGTATTTCGCCCGACAACTTCTTATACAGTGGTTCAAGAGAAGAATTCAAAGGTGCCAGCTTGGGAAAATGCGGGATCGGCTCATTCAGCAGGTCATAACCGAGCACCGCCGGCTCATCGCGATAGTGCGTGGCCAGCCGCCGCCAGATGGCGATCAGGTGTTCTTGCTCTTGTGGACTCTGGTATAGCCAAGGATATCCCGCGCTGTCATCAATGTTCGTGCCCGTCTGTCCGCCCGGTGTGGCATGCAGATCAAGGACCACATATAGACCTTCGGCGCGGCTCCAGACGATCAACCGATCCAGCAGCTGGAAACCTTCCGCGTCGTCGCTCTCAAACAGGCTGTAGTGCAAAGGAACTCGAATGGCGTTGAAGCCGGCCCGATGCAGGAGCGCGATGTCCTCACGCGTGACGTAGTTCTCGCGGTACTTCTGCCAGAATGCCGTCGACCCCTCAGGGCCCAGATTTGTCGCGCGAAGAAAGAGCGGTTTACCAGCGGCATCGACGATCTGTTTGTGGTCGGTGTGTGCGAACTGCGCGCTTCCTTGGGAAGTCCACACCAGAAGAAGAAGCGTCAACCGCAGAAGTCTGAACTTGGACATGATTCTCTCCGGCGAAAAGCCTACACCAAGCTATAATAGCTGCTGCTACCGGTTTGGATGTTCGCCATGATCCGGTTTGCGTATGGCGGTGGTCCCTTTGACCGTCGGGCATTGGCATAAGATCGCGGGCGCCCTCTTAAAGAGTTCTGACGGCAATGACGGTCACGTTCGGATCGGGCGGTTGCTGTGGCAGGTCGATCTGGAGCTGGTGTTCTGTCTGTCGATATTTCAATGATTGCCCCCCTGCAAGCAAGTGCGCCGACATCACCTTCGTGTCCAGCCCAGATATCTCCAATGGCGACGACGGCCAATCGAAGATGTGCAGGAAGAGTCTCCCGCGTTTTGCCGTGGTTCGAACAGATTTCATGTTTTGCACTGGTCCGTAAGTCGTCCCGTATATGGATTCGCCGTTAACCGCGAGCCAATCGCCGATGGCCCGGAGACGCTGCTGAAATCCCGGCTGGATCAAGCCATCCGGTTGCGGTCCGACGTTCAGCAGGAAGTTGCTGCCACGGCTTGCGACTTCCACAAGGCTCCGAATGAGAAACTCCGCGCGCTTATGCAAACCGTCGAACCAGATCAAAGCGACCGGGCCGTATTTCGTCAGCAGCTCGATCAACTGGAGCCGCATATACTCGAGGTATATGGGCCACTCGGGGCGTGTGGGCTCCCCGTTCCAATTTTCTTTTGCCAACTTCGTGGTGTCACGAAAAGCTGTGTGGTGCATATCGGGCGGCGAGTAGTAAAACCCCGGTGGAATACCTCTTCCTTGGCAAGCGTCCGCCAGTTGTCTGACAACGTCCTTCCCATAGGGAGTATTCGTGATCTTGTAGTCTGTGTAGGAAGAGTCGAACATGCAAAAACCATCGTGGTGTTTGGTCGTGAACACCATGTATTCCTGTCCTGCGGCTCGAGCCAAATCAATGAAAGTATTCGGGTCGAACTGTGATGGATTAAACCGCCTTGGCAACTCGCGATACTCCGCCTCGCTGATGCCCGCTAGGGTGAGTGTCATTATGGGCCAGGAGGCCTCCACGCTGGCCAGCGAGTATGGTCCCCGTGGATGAACATGCCAAATTTGGCATCGCGGTAACAGCGTGTCCGGTCACTGGCCAAGCCATAGCCCAATCCGACACTACGCATAAATGGAAGTGACGACCCTGCAAGCGCAAGTCTTATGAAGTCGCGTCGAGAAGGCGAACAAAGCACTCACGAGAGCTGACATGCTATCACGACACCTGCTCGCGCAAAACGTTCGGGATCTCCGTCATCTCCGTCGCGCTCCATATCTTTTTCCTCGTCTGCACACGAGAGGCCAGGGAATGACTACTTCTCGGATCCGGACTTCCGGCCCGGAATAGTTTCCGCGTAGCGGCGCACCCGGAAGTATCCCATGTGCCCGGATGTCGCGTTTATTGGAAAACGAACGGCAACAGAAACATCCCAGGGTTAGCGTCCCTAGCCAGAAGTTTGCTACCCTCCACGGTAATGGCTACGCCCGGAAAGATCGCGCGTAACGCTCGTCCCGCGAACGGCGCGGCGCTTCTCACCAGCCGCGACAATCGCTGGCTCAAAGAGTTCCGCGTGGCTTTACGCGGAGGCCTGCCGACGGAAGGTGGATTCGTCGGCGTGGAGGGCGTGCGCCTAGTTGAAGAAGCTTTGCGTTCCGGTTGCCCGATCCGCGCCGTTCTTTTCGGCGAATCCGGCGAACGCCACCGTGAACGCCTCGCTCCCTTGATCGACCGGCCGGAAATCGCTTTTCCCACTCTTCGGACCACCGACCGCCTCTTCGAAGGTCTCGCCGATTCCGAACATCCCCAGGGCGTCGCGTCGCTCGTTAAGCCGCGCGAGACAACTTTCGATGACCTTGTGCGCGCCCCCGTTTCGGCTTGCGCTTCGCTGCTGGTCGTCCTGGCCGGCGTTCAGGATCCCGGCAACGTGGGAACGATCCTGCGCACTGCTGCCGCCTTCGGCGCGACCGGCGCCGCCACTGCCGCTTCCGGCATCAGCAGCACGGCAAACCCTTTCTCGCCGAAAGCTCTGCGCGCTTCCGCTGGTGCTGCCCTGCATCTTCCGATCCTCGCTGGCGTGTCGCTTTCGATCCTCCTTGCGCAGCTTAAGGTTGCGGGCGTCCGCACCCTGGCTTCCAGCGTCCGTGAATCACCTCACGGTGAGCAGGCTCCGCTCGCTCCGTGGGAAGTCGATTGGTGCCAGCCGGTGGCCCTCCTCGTCGGCAATGAAGGCGGCGGTCTTCCTGAAGAGGTCGAGCGCAGCGCCGATGCGCGCATCCGCATTCCTATGGCCAGCGGCATCGAATCGCTGAATGCCGCCGCCGCGGCCGCCGTCGTTTTTTACGAAGCCGCCCGTCAAAGAAACTCCGCAGCCGCGCCGGGCATCCAACCGTCTGCTCCTTCGCGGCCGCCCGAGACAACGTGAGCCTTTTCTCAAAATTGCCGCCACCGGCCCCCGAGCCCGGCGTGCCCGCTGCCAACCAACCGCTCGCCGAGCGCATGCGCCCATGCACTCTCGATGAATTCATCGGCCAGGAAAAACTTCTCGGTGTGGGCAAAGCGCTTCGCGTTCAGATCGAAAATGACAACCTCGGCTCCATGCTCTTCTGGGGACCGCCGGGTTGCGGAAAAACCACGCTTGCGCGCCTCGTCGCGCGTCTAACCAGTTCCGCATTCGTTTCCTTCAGCGCTGTCCTCACCGGGATCAAGGAAATCAAGGAAGTCATGGCCGTGGCCGAACAAAAGTCCCGCTCTGGCCATCGCACCATCGTCTTTGTCGATGAAGTTCACCGCTTCAACAAAGCCCAGCAGGACGCCTTCCTCCCCCACGTCGAAGCCGGCCACATCATCTTCATCGGCGCCACCACCGAGAATCCTTCCTTCGAAGTGATCTCGCCGCTTCTCTCCCGCACCAAGGTCTACGTCCTCGATCCGCTCACCACGCCGCAAATCGCTGCACTGCTCCGCCGCGCCTTGAACGACAAAGAACACGGTTTCGGAAACGAATCCGTGGAAGCTCCCGACGAAATCCTCTTCCGCATCGCTTCCTTCGCGAATGGCGACGCCCGCGCCGCTTACAATACGCTGGAGCTTGCCGTCCGCAGCGCGCCTTCGAACGACGCCAGCACGCGCGTCATCACTCCGGAACTCCTCGAAGACGTGCTGCAAAGAAAACTCCTCCGCTACGACAAAGCCGGCGAGGAGCACTTCAACCTCATCTCCGCCCTGCACAAATCCGTGCGCAACTCCGATCCCGACGCCGCCCTCTACTGGCTCGCCCGCATGCTCGAATCCGGCGAAGATCCGCTCTATCTCGCGCGCCGCATGGTCCGCATGGCCAGCGAAGACATCGGCCTCGCCGATCCCGGCGCCCTCGCCGTCACTCTTGCCGCGAAAGATGCTTTCGATTTTCTCGGCGCACCCGAAGGCCATCTGGCCCTCGCGCAAGCCGCTGTCTATCTTTCGCTAGCGCCAAAATCCAATGCTGTTTACACTGCCTACGGCGAGGTCATCGATGACGTTCACAAAACCGAGGCTGAACCTGTGCCTCTCCACATCCGCAACGCCGTCACGGAATTAATGAGAAACATCGGCTATGGTCAGGGCTACAAATACGCCCACAATTTCGATGATAAAGTGACGGACATGACCTGCCTTCCCGACAATCTCGCCGGCCGCACCTACTACAAGCCCAACGACCAGGGCTTCGAGCAGCGCCTCCGCCAGCGTCTCGACGAAATTCGCAAGATAAAATCGCGGTCATCGGCCACTTCGTGAGGCAAGTATGCGCTCAGTCAGAATAGTCGCACTGCTCGGTATTGTCGGCGTGCCGCTGAGCACTATGGCACCGCCGCAGCGGCCCGAAATCTACAGCGTGGCCTTGGTGCGTCTGCGCGTCACCAATCTCGAAGTGTCCCGCCCGTTCTATGCGAACACTCTGGGCTTGCCGCAGGGCAACCAAGGATGCTTGAGCCCGCAAGGAACTGTGGTCTGCTTTTTTATTAGCCACACGCAGCAGGTCGAATTGATTTCGGACGCGGCATCAGGCGGTGGTTTGGAGGCACTCGGGTTTCGCGTCAGCGACGCTGCTAGGATGCGCAAATATCTCGTTGCCCATGGCATGAAGTGCGGAGAGGTCACTAAGAGCAATTCCGGAGACGACGTCGTAGAGGTCCGCGATCCAGAGAATCATCAGATTCTGCTTCTTTCACACAAAGGAGGTATTGCCGGATCTTTGCCGCCCTCGCTGATCAGCACCCGGATCATCCACGCCGGCTTTGTTGTCCACGATCGCACGGCCGAAGATTACTTTTACAAAGACGTCCTCGGCTTCCACGTCTATTGGCACGGCGGAAGGAAAGACGACGAAACCAGTTGGGTGGACATGCAAGTCGCCGACGGCACCGACTGGATCGAATACATGCTCAACGTCCCAGCCAGCGCCGACCATCACACCCGCGGCGTGATGAATCACATCGCTTTGGGTGTCCCTGACATCAAAGCCGCGAGGGAACAGCTTCTCAAAAACGGTTGGACCGGCAGCGAACAGCCCAAGATCGGCCGCGACGGCAAATGGCAACTCAATCTCTACGATCCCGATGACACCCGCGTCGAATTCATGGAATTCACACCCACGCAGAAACCCTGCTGCTCCGAATATACCGGCCCGCACCCTGGCCCTAAACAATGACCTGCCCCTGTTCCCTAAGCCGATTTCGCTGGCTCCGCCGTCTTTGTCCGTTGGTGTGCGCCCTCGTGGGCTGTTGTTCTTTGCCCTCCGCCGAAGCCCAGAATCTCGGCAAGCCCCTCCAATCCATCGACGAGGAAATCACTGCCTTCGCTTACGCTCCCGACGGCCGCATCGTCTATTCCGTCTACCGCAAACTCAAAACAAAACTCTACGACGCGCTCGAGCACGACGACATCTGGATCCAGGACGCCGGCGGCAAGCGCCGCCGTCTCCTCGAAGGGCAAAAATACACGCGTGGGAATCAGTCGTTCAGCTATCTCATCGACTCTTTTCGCTGGTCCACCAACGGCCATTTCATCCTCGCGCAACTTCTCACGACCACCGTCCTCGATGACACCGGCAAGACCGAGGACTCCATTCAGACGCTTCTCCTCGATGACTCCGGCAGGGAAATCCATATCAACAAAGGCGACAGCCTAATCCCCGACGCTGCCAATGCAACCTGGCTGCCTGACAACGCCACCATCGCTTTTCTCTCCGAATCCATGAAGCCCCACATGCTTTTCTCCCTGAAGTTCACGCGCCCCGCCACCGGCGCTCTCCTTTCTTTTTACGAAGGGCGCACCTTCCGCGACGTCGCCTGGCTGCCTGGAGTGAACTCCGCCATTGCCGTCGAACAGGATCACAACCTCACCGGACCATCCCGCCTCCAGCGCCTCGACCTGCTCAGTGACGATGCCAAAGAGTTGGCCACTCTTGAAGGCTATGAAGGCGGCGTAAGCGTCTCTCCCAGCGGCAAGAAAGTTGCCTATTTCATTGACAAAGAGATTCTCGAAATTCGCGATCTCACTTCCCTCAATCGCGTGGCCCGTCTCCGCGTCGGCCTCGGCGTCTTTCGCTGGTCGCCTGACGAATCCCGCATCCTCCTCAAGCGCTCCCTCGAGAAAAAATCCGGCGATCTCGTCTGGATCGATCTTCCTCCACTGACCGCCTCATCGGGGCATGACGTTCCCGTCTTTCAACCGCAGCCCATTTCCATCCTTCATGGCCTCGGCTTCCGCGATTTCGCAATCTCCCCAGACGGCCGCTTCCTCGCCGTGGTCATCACTGGCAAACGCAATCTCCTCGTCTTCCCCCTCCCCTCGCCCTGATTCACCCGTTCCTCTTCGCCCTCTTCTCTGCGCTCTCTGCGTCCTCTGTGATCTCTGTGTTAAATCTTTTTTCCCCAGTCTTTTTCCTGTCCCCTGAAATCAAAAAGCCCGCGCACCATCCCCGCGCGGGCCTCCACGTCCTTACGAATTGTAATTCGCCTATTGCTTCAGCTCTGCAACTCTCCTCCGATGCTCCACCAAAATGCAAGCATCCTCAATCACCACCATCCCTGCCGCCCGCGCCTTTTCCGCCGCTGCTTCGTTCTCAATTCCCGACTGCATCCAAACCACTTTCGCCCCGATTCGAATCGCGCTCTCCACCACCGGCGGCACCTCCTCCGCCCGCCGGAACACATTCACTATCTCAATTTTTTCCGCCACATCTTCCAGCCGCGCATAACTCTTTTCCCCCAGCACTTCCCGCTCGTTCGGGTTCACCGGAATAATCCGGTACCCCGCCTCTTGCATGTATTCCGTCACGCCAAAGCTCGGCCGCTCCGGATTCGAAGACAATCCGACCACCGCAATGGTCTTGCTTTCTCTCAATATTTTCGTGATTGGGTCGCCATCGCCATCGCCACGCCCGCCGATCTCCGCCCCACCAGGAATGTGCACCCTCATGGCGTGGCCGCCCGTTTTTTCTTTACCTCATTTACTTCCTCTATTTCCTTTACCTCCTGAAATATCACTCTCATCGCGCTGCGAGTTCGCCTTCGCCTGCGCGCTTCAAGATCACTCGCGCCATGGCCGACAGACACTTGTCATTCTCTTCCGACGTTCCAACTGAAATGCGGATCGCTTCCGGAAATCCCATCCATCCCAGCGGGCGCACGATCACGCCCATCTGCAACAGATCATCGCTCAGGGCCTGCGCTTCCGAACCCACCACAATAAAAATAAAATTCGCCTCGCTCGGCACCGGCCGGAATCCCATCTTCGCCAAATCCTCGCTCAAGCGCTTCCGCTCCCGCGCATTCGTTTCGATGCACCGGGTCACGTGTTCGTTGTCATCCAGCGCTGCCAGCGCCGCGGCCTGCGCCACTCCCGACGTATTGAATGGCGTCCTCAATCTATTCATCGCGGAAAGCAGTTCGGGCCGCCCGATGGCATACCCGATCCGCAATCCCGCTAATCCATAAACTTTTGAAAACGTCCGCAGGATCAGCAGATTTTTCCTCTTGCGATAAGCCTCCACCGCATCCCGCAAGCCCATGCTCATCGCGTAGTCGATGTACGCTTCATCCAGAACCACCAGCACGCCATCCGGAACGCGCGCGAGAAATTCCTCGAATTCCTTGCTCGCAAACGCGCTGCCCGTCGGATTGTTCGGATTCGCCAGATAAATCACGCCGGTCTTCGGCGTGATGGCTCTCGCCATGGCCTTCAGGTCAAACGCAAACGCCCGCTGCGGCACCAGCACCAGTTCCGCGCCGCTCGCGCGAATCGCCACCGAAAACGGCGCATACGTTCCTTCCGACGTCAACCCCTGCAGCCCGGCCCGCAAAAGCACGCGCGAAGCCAGATCAATAATCTCGCTCGAGCCCAGCCCCACGAAAATCTCTTCCTGTGTAACTCCTCGACGTTCCGCCAGCGCCTCCCGCAGCAAATGCGTCCCGCCATCCGGATACCGGTTCGAATCTCCCAGCACCGCTCCCGCCGCCGCCATCGCTTTCGGCGAGGGCCCCAGCGGGTTCTCATTCGAAGCGAGCTTCACCGCATGAATCTTCAGCTCCCGTTCCACTTCTTCAATCGGTTTTCCCGGAACGTATACGGGCAGCCCGCGCAGGTAATCCGGTATCAGCTCTTCAATCGTTCGCGTCATCTCTCTTAGTTTACTTCCTCCGCTGTCTCACCGCCAATCGCCGCTCCCGCCCGTTAGCCATTCTCTAACCGTCCGCAAAGAGAATGTGCATGAGAGAGTGCGTGTGATTGTCATTCCGAGGGTAGCGAGGAATCTGCTTTTTTTCTTCTCTGCGAATCTCTGTGTCCTCCGCGTCTCTGCGTTATCCTTATTCCTTCTTTTGAATTCCTACTACCCCGCCGCTTTCAGCAAATGGGCAGGAGGGCGCAGATTCCTACGGCTCTTCTCCTTTACCTCCCTACGCAAGACTCTTCAATTTCGCCACTTCCCGCACCGTCAGCGCGCGATATTTCCCCGGAGCCACATCCAGAACCAGCGGTCCCAGTTGCACACGTTTGATTTTCTCCACTAGAAATCCCACGCACTGAAACATCCGCCGAATCTGGCGATTCCGTCCTTCGATCAGAATCACCTCATACCAGGGATTCGCGCCGTCCTCCGCCAGCCGTATTTTCGCCGGCGAAGTCTTCACCCGCGTCCCATCCTCCAGTGCAATCGTGACTCCCGCTCGCAAACGCTCGATCGCCCGCTCGTCCGGCTTTCCGCTGACCTTCACCAGGTAGGTTTTCGGCGCGTGCGAACCGGCTTTCATCAGCTTCTGCGCTAGCACGCCATCATTCGTCATCAGCAGCAATCCTTCGCTGGCGTAGTCCAGCCGCCCCACCGGATACACCCGTTCGGGGCATTTCTTCATCAGCTCCATGACCGTCGGCCGCCCTTCGGGATCGCTGACCGTAGTCACATACCCTTTCGGCTTGTGCAGAAGAAAATACAGCAGCCGCTCCCGGCGCTTCAGCGGCGCGCCATCAACGCAAATCACGTCCCGTTCCGGATCGGCCTTCGTACCTTGCTCCACCACCACTTTCCCGTTAAGAGTCACCCGCCCCGCCGCGATGATCTCCTCAGCTTTGCGCCGCGACGCAATCCCGCAAGCCGCCATAATTTTCTGCAATCGTTCTTGCATTCTCTGGATTTCGTCTCTCGGTAAGCGTTACTCCGTCAGGCCAGTTCTCGCACTAAAGGCACGAGGTCAAAATGTTGTCATTCCGAACGAAGCGAGGAAGCTGCTTTTTCTTCTCTTCTCTGGGTTCTCTGTGCCCGCTGCGTTAAATTCTTGTTTCTTTCCCCATTGCCTTGCCCGCCCTTCTCAAACTTTCGCAATTTCTCCGCTTCCTTCTGCTCGAGCAACCGATATCTCCCCCGCGCTATTCCCTCCACCGTCAGCGGCCCCAATCCAATCCGCTTCAACTTTTCCAGCGGATGCTTTTCCTTGAACAACACCCGCCGCAGCTCTTCCTTCTTCGAATCCCGCATCCGCACTTCGTACCAGAAATTCGCCGCGCGGCCACGCGTGGCGTCCGGTTGCCGCACCGTTTTCATCTTCGCGCCAATCTCTTTTCCCAGCCGCTCCAGGTCCGCCAGCGTCAGCATTCCTTTCACCTTCACGTGATAAATCTGCTCCAGGTGGGCCCAGTTCTTCAGCATCTCCGCCGCCAGGTCCCCGTCATTCGTCAAAAACACCAGCCCCGATGCCGCATACTCCAGATTCCCCACCGGAAACACTCTCTCGGGCAATCCCCGCAAACAGTTTCGCAGCGTCTTCCTTCCTTCCGGGTCCGCCATCGCCGACACCACTTCCGGCGGTTTGTTCAGCAAAATGTAGACGCGCCGCCCCTCCTTCGCCTCGACAACTCTCCCCGCCGCCTCAATCCGGTCCTTAGCCGCGTCGGCCTTAGTCCCCAATTCCTTTACCACGTGCCCATTCACGCGCACCTGTCCGCTCCGGATGAGCAGCTCCGCATGCCGCCGCGAAGCAATCCCCGCCCGGGCAATTATCTTCTGCAATCTCTCTTGCATTTTCTCCCTTGTCTTTTCTATGTACGAGGGGGGCCGCCCGTCTTCCTGAAGCCCCGTGTTCCAATTGGCAGCCTCTCCCTCACGTTTTTTCCGCATAGCAACGTAAGCCGACCCGATGACTGCCTATAGTGCTGCGTTTAGGAGCGCTACAACCATCCAGACGACATAAAAACCGCCAGTACCGATCTCAACGTCAATGAGAGGAATTGTTAGGAGGACAGGAGGACAAAGAATCATGAATAGCGCAGAAAGAAGATTGTTCAGAAGTGACCACGGCGAAGGATCTGTTAGCATCTGATAGACGACCCAAACGATGGCGATTCCCAAGCCCACTGCCGCAAATCGGAAGACCATCCGCCGATCCTTGTTCATGAACTTACAACTCCGCAGCGAATCTCCGCGCCCTGGAGCGTCTCTGCGTTATCTTTGCTCTTTCCTTGGCCCTACTCTCACTCCCCCGCTGCCGCCGTTTTCCGCGTTTCACCGCCCCCCGCCTCCGGCATCCCCTCATTGTTCGCCGCCGTTTCTTCCAGCAACTCTTCCCGCGCTTCCATCTCCGCACTCGCCGAATTCCCTATCGCGGGCACCCCGATGCTCGCCTCGTTCGTCGATCCATTCTCCGCCGGCGCGAATCCCTCATCACTCCCCAGCGCTTCCCGCGCCAGCGCCTCGAACTCCTTCAAGCTCGGCAATTCCTCCAGATCGCTCAATCCAAAGCGCATCAAAAATTCCTTCGAGGTCTTATACAAAATCGGCCGCCCTATCACTTCCTTCCGCCCCGCCGTCGTAATCAGGTGCTTGTCCAGCAGCGTGCTGATCACCCCCGAAGTATTCACCCCGCGAATCTCCGAAATTTCCGGCGAAGTCACCGGCTGCTTATACGCAATCACCGCCAAAGTCTCCAGCGCCGGCATCGACAGCCGCAAGGGAGGCCGCAAGCTCTTGATAAACCGCCGCACCACGTCATGCTGCTGCGGCTTCGTATACAGCTTGTACCCGCCCGCCACCGCGCGCACCTCGATCCCACGCTCTTCCGCCGCATAGCTAGCAACCAATTCGTCCAGCGAAGCCTGCACCATCAGCTTTTCCTCGCCCAACGCCTTAGCCAGTTGCTCGATCGTAGCCGGCTCATCCGCCGCATAAATAATCGCTTCCAACGCCGCTTTTCTCTCTTCGTTCGTCATATGGTTTTTCTTGTAGCGCCGGCATCCCTGCCGGCTCCTTCTTTTTGTAGTGGCCGGTCTTAGACCGGTTCTTTTCCAGTTCTTTTCCTCTTCTTCTCTGTGTCCTCGGCGCTCTCGGTGATCTCCGCTTTAAATCTTTTTCCTGCTTTTAACTTCTTTATTTGTACTCCTCATCAATCTGCTTGAACCCTCCGCTCTCATCAAACACCAAATCAAACATCTTGTGCTTCCGCACCAAAATATCCCCAAACTGTTTCTCCTGCACCAGCGCCACCGCCTGCAGCTTCACCATCTCCAAGACCGCCAGGAACGCCACGATCATCGCGTGCCGCGACGGGCACGCCTCAAAAAACTGGATCAGGTTCACCGAATTGTCCGCGCTCGCCAGAATCTGCGCCCGCAGCGCCGCAATCATCTGCGCCACGGTAAACTCTTCGTGCCGCAACTCGATCCGCGACACTTCCTTCCGCCGCTCCAGCACCTGCTGGAACACTTTCACCAAATCCACCAGCGAAACCACCAGCTCGCCCGCGGTCTCTTCGTCGTTGTAGAGCGACTTGTCCGGCTTCGACCACACGTTCTCTTCAATCTGCTGTTTCTGATACAAAAGCTGCGCCGCATTCTTGAACTTCTCGTGCTCCACCAAGCGTTGCACCAACTCCGCGCGCGGATCACCCGCCGCGTCTTCCGTCTCCCCCAACGGATCGGGAGGCAAAAGCATCTTCGATTTGATGTAAATCAGCGTAGCCGCCATATAAATAAATTCCGCCGAAACATCCACATCCAGCTCTTCCAGCTTGTGCAGGTACTCCAGGTATTGCGCCGTAATCTTCGAGATCTGTATATCGTGAATATTCATCTTCTGCTGCTTGATCAAATCCAGCAGCAGGTCCAGCGGCCCCTCATACATCGGTATATTTATTTTGTACGGCGTCGCCATTCGTTCCTTCTTCTCTCTCTTCTCCGGGCCCTCGGTGTTCTCCGCGACCTCGGTGTTAATTCTTATTCTTTGACTTTATTTCTTATCTTTACGCCTTGGCCGCCGTTCCGCCAATCTCATTCCGCTTCTTTTCCCACCCAAACACCGCTTCCCGCACCCGTTCCATCGTCCCCTGCGCTACTTTCCTCGCCTTCTGCGACCCTTCGTCCAAAATCTCCAATACGCGCTTCGGGTGCTGCTCGTAATTCACTCTCCGCTCCCGCACTGGCGCAATCCACTTGATCAAATTCGTCGCCATCGCGTCCTTGCATTCGATACACCCAATCCCCGCCGTCGTGCACCCTAGCCGCACCCACTCCAGCCGCCCCGGCTCTTCCGTCGAGAACAGTTTATGCCAGTCATACACCGGACACACGTCCGGATTTCCCGGATCCGTCCGCCTCTTGCGGGCCGGGTCCGTCACCATCACCTTCGTCTTCTTGCGAATCTCCTCGTCGGTCTCGCTCAAGGTAATCGTATTGCCATAACTCTTCGACATCTTCCGCCCATCCAGCCCCGGTATCCTGGGCGTCTTCGTCAGCATTACTAGTGGCTCAGTCAAGACATCAGCAAAACGCACCAGACGCCTGAATAGATCGTGCAGTGCGTGAACCCGCGTAGCTACATCTCCAAAGAACTCCTCATCGTCGAATTCGCGAAACTTATTCTCCAGATTTACTAAGCCACTCGAGCTGGCAAGCCGGCGAACCCGCACCTCCAATTCCGCAATGTCAATAAGTTCGGTACCTGCCTTGGCTTCTCGCTGCAGCCCTTCTGCTCGGTCCAATGCCATTTTGAAAGATACAATCGACTGCGCATCCTTAGCCGCCTTCGCCTCGACAAGCTTCAGGTGCAATCCATAGTGCAAATTAAACCGCCGCACAATTTCCCGGCTAGTCTCCACATGCGAAACCTGATCTTCTCCAACAGGCACAACCAGCGGTGCCCCTGGAGTGCTATAAATCACAATGTCCGCCGTCTGCAGCACCGGGTACCCCAGGAACCCGTAATTGTGCAGGTCCTTGTCCTTCACGTTTTCCAGCGCCTCTTTGTAAGTCGGCACCCGCTCTAGCCACCCCAGCGGTGTCACCATGGATAGCAGCAAATGCAACTCCGCATGCTCCGCAATCACTGACTGCTGAAAAATCACGCTCTTCGCCGGATCGAGCCCCGCCGCCAGATAATCAATCATGATCTGCAGCGTATTCTCCGCAATCGCCGAAGTATCCGCGTAATCGCTAGTCAGCGCATGCCAATCCGCAATGAAGTAAAAGCAGTCATAGTTTGGGTCGTTTTGCAATCGCACCCAATTCTGCAATGCGCCAAAATAATGCCCAATGTGCAGCCGCCCTGTCGGCCGCATCCCGCTCAAAACCCTGCTCTTCTTCCCCTCAGCCCCTGTCGCCAATCTCCGCTCCTCTTCTCTCTCTGAACTCTGTGCTCTCCGTGTCCTCTGCGTTAAATTCTTTCTTTTCTTCGTGGCACAGCCATTTCTGGCTGTTCGCCTGATGGCGTTCTAATTGGTCGATTGCCTCATTTCCATCCAAGCCCCAAGGCGGTCGGATGCTTCGGCTGATACAGGCCAATCTCCCCTCCACCGGGCAGTCTCATCTTCGTGATAGAACCCCACCGCGCTTCCTCAACCTCTGAGCAGTTCACACCCTTCTTAGCGAGTGAAGCCATCTCCGATTTCAAGCTGTCGCACATGAAATAGAGTTCCTGCGGGCCATTCTCAGTGGACGGGTGGAATGCGGCTTCCCCCGGTGGCAGCGCGAAGATTAGCCAACCATGGCCCGCATCCACAGACTTGAAACCCAGCTCGTCGCGGAAGAAGGCGCGGTCCGCTTCCGCTTCTTTACTGTAAACAATGAAGTGAGCGCCAGAGATCATCTGCCCCTCCCTGAACCCCAGTGACTCTGCTCGTTGAACTTTTCCCCCTCAACTCGCCCTGCCCAACAGCTCGCGCGCGATGATCATCCTTTGTACCTCGCTGGTCCCCTCATAAATGGTGATCACCCGCGCATCCCGGTACATCCGTTCCACATCCGCCTCCCGCGAATACCCCACGCTTCCATGCACCTGCACCGCCTTGTAGACCACGCGATTCGCCATCTCGCTCGCGTAAAGCTTGGCCTTGGAAGAAGTTGCGCCCACTTTCGTCGGATGCGCATCCTTCAACCACGCCGCGTAATACAACAGCCCGCGCGCCGCCTCAATCTCCGTCTGCATGTCCGCGATCATCCACTGAATCGCCTGAAACTCGCTGATATTTTTCCCGAATGCCCTGCGCTGCTTCGCGTACTTCACCGTTTCGTCCAGCGCCCCCTGCGCCAGCCCGACCGCCTGTGCCGCAATCCCAATCCGCCCGCCATCCAGCGCGCTCAACGCAATCTTCAAACCCTGCCCCTCCTCACCGAGGCGGTTCTCCACGGGCACGACGCAATCATTCAGCAAAATCTCCACCGACGGCGACGAGCGCTGCCCCATCTTGTCCTCATGCCGCCCCACGCGGAATCCAGAAAAATCCGGCTCGACCAAAAATGCGGAAATCCCCTTCCCGCCCGCCGCCGCATCGGTCTTCGCAAACACCAGCAGCACGCCCGAGGCGCTCCCGTTTGTCACCCAGGTCTTGGTTCCGTTGAGCTTGTAGCAATCGTCAACGAGCACGGCGCGCGCTTGGATTCCTGCGGCATCGGACCCCGCGGCCGGCTCCGTCAGGCAAAACGCGCCGAGCGTTTCTCCCGTCGCCATGCGGCGTAAATATTTTCTCTTCTGCGCGTCCGTTCCAAACAGCATCAGCGGCGCCTGCACCGCCGAATTCGTCACGCCGATCGCCGTAGACATCGCCGTAAACACGCGCGCCACTTCCTCCAGCATCAGCGCATACGAAACGGTATCCAGTCCCGGCCCGCCCCATTCCTCCGGCACCAGCATCCCGCAACAGCCCATTTCCCCAAGTTTCTTGATGGCCTCCGCCGGAAATTTTCCTTCTTTCTCCATCTCCTTGACGATCGGGCGCACCTCCGCCTCCATGAATTGGCGAACCGTATCCCGTATCAGTTTTTGGTGGTCGTTAAGTGAAAAATCCATCGTGTCGTCGGCCGCTTCGTGGCCGCACTTAAGACAGCATGCGAGGTACATGCGATGCTAGCACAGCCAGCCGAGGAGCAGAAGGCAAGCGGATACTGCACTTGGTAGTGCATCAGTTTCCGAGCCGTCGACACTACATTCGGTACAAGCGCGAAGTTATGCGTTCATAGCGCCCACGTGAGCGGCCCAGCTTCCTCATCGCTCCTGGGGCGGCCCGCCATCTTGAGGGCTAGCTTTATCTGAACGTGATGGTAGCCTTCGTGCCAGACCATGTGCTGGAGCAAGAGGATCGGGTGGTCGTAGTGAAGGTTCGTGTCCCGGACTGCCTCCACCCTGCTTTTTACCGCGTCCCACACCGCGTTGGCGCTGTCTTTCAGCATCTGCGCCATGCGGCAGGATGGTGTTGTTGCGGTCCCAGGAGTCCAGCAGAGCCTCAAGCAAGCCTTGGTCTTGTGCGTCCAGCATATCTAGTTTCAATTTCCAGAGTGGGTCTTTCTCTTGTCCCTTTTCTAATCTCTATTTTCAATCCCGAGCCCAAGATGCCAATGCACAGCTCTACCTCGGCTTGGGCTTCTCTTTTGCTGCTCAGCGGCCCACCATTTTTTGCAACTCTTCGGGGTACCGAGCACCTTGCACCACGATCTTTGAGGCTGCGGTCACCAGTTCGCGGAGATCTTCGGGCGAAAGTTCGACGTTTTCAGCACCGATGTTTTCTTCGAGGCGGGCTAGCTTAGTTGTGCCTGGGATGGGAACAATCCACGGCTTCTGGGCAAGCAGCCAAGCGAGCGCGATCTGAGCAGGTGTCGCTTTCTTCTGTTGCGCAAATCTGCCAAGCAGATCCACCAAAGCCTGATTCGCTTTCCGAGCCTCCGGCGTAAAGCGAGGGACGATGTTGCGGAAATCGCTTTTGTCGAACTTCGTATCTTCCCTGATCTTTCCGGTAAGGAAGCCCTTACCAAGAGGACTGAATGGAACGAATCCGATCCCGAGTTCCTCCAGTGTCGGGATTACCTCCGCTTCAGGCTCTTTCCACCACAGCGAGTATTCGCTTTGGAGTGCCGTGACGGGCTGAACCGCATGTGCGCGACGGATCGTCTGCACCCCTGCTTCAGAAAGTCCGAAGTGCTTCACCTTGCCTTGCTGAATCAGCCCTTTCACCGCTCCCGCAACGTCTTCGATCGGCACGTTGGGGTCAACGCGGTGCTGATAGAACAAATCGATGACATCGGTCTTGAGGCGCTTCAGCGAGGCCTCAGCGACTTCCTTGATATGCTCTGGCCGACTATCCAGGCCGGCCTGTTTGCCAGTGTTCGGATCAAGTTTGAACCCGAACTTGGTGGCCATCACGACTTTCCCACGGAACGGAGCGAGAGCTTCGCCCACGAGTTCTTCGTTCGTGAACGGGCCGTAAACTTCGGCGGTGTCGAAGAATGTGACGCCGCGTTCCACGGCCGCCCGGATGACCGAGATCATCTCCTGCTTTTCTCCGGCCGGACCGTAGCCAAAGCTCATTCCCATGCAGCCGAGCCCGATAGCCGAGACTTCCAAATTGCTTTTTCCAAGTTTGCGCTTCTGCATTGTTCCTCCTTCGAGCAATCACCAGTAGCCCACGTACCTCGTGCGCGGCCGCTCCGAATGTCGGCGCGGCCGGTGAGGCTGCAAAACTCCGCCAGCCTCAAGGTAAAACAGTATAGTCCGCTACGGGTCTGCGGGATGAAGTGGCGGGCGGCCTTTGCGGAGGAGCGGATTGGCGGTGGTGGCGAGAGGAGGCGGGAGCTTGCCGGAGGCCACGGCGGTCAAGCGGCGCTTGCGGGCGCTTGCGGTAGAGCCAGCGGAGGAAATCCGCGGCGGGGCTGTGCCCCTTTTTCGAGTTGCATTCCAGACAGCAGGAGACGAGGTTGGGGTAGGAATTGCGCCCCAACTCGACGCGCGGCACGACATGGTCGAGGGTGCGCACGAGGGCGGTAAGGTGGCGCAGACAGTAAAAGCAGAGGCCCACACTCGCGCGAGTGGATGGCCGGCGGAGAGCCTTGGTTTTCATGAAATCCGTCTCCTCGAGGCTGGCAGCGAGGGGCAGAGGGGCCGGGGCGCGCTGCCCGAACCTCGTCGGGCAAGCGCACCTCGACCACGTGACCGGCTTTGGTGCGATCGACCAAGCGCAGAGCGTCGTGGTCGACGAGGCGGCGTACAGCGTTGCGCGCGGGGTTGTTTGAGAGGCGAGCACCACGGGCGAGCCAGGCAATCGAAAAGCGCAGGCGGAGCTTCCCTTCCATTCGACTGTGGCGCAGAAGACGGGAATACACGGCGCGGTCGATAACGGAGAGGCGCAGCCGCGGGACGAGAAGATCCTCGAATTGTTTCCAGATGAGCTCGGCGTTGCGCTTTTTGATTTTCATGGTTCAGGTCCAGAGCACGCAGGCGCGGGTGCGCGCGGCGAAGGGAGATTTGGGACGCCGGGGTAAAAAGAGAAAGTCGACAATCCCGACAGGGTCGGGATCTTCGATCGACAGTTAACAAGCAAAAGAAGAGACAAAGACTTAAAGCAGAGAGCACAGAGTCCGGAGTACAGCTGTCACAGAGAAAAAAGTAGATCCCTCGCTGCGCCCGGGATGCCAATTTCGCGCTGAGCGCAGGAGTCGGCGACGCTCGAAGGGCCGGTACAGACTAACGTTGAGTTTTTCAGCAGGCTGAAAGCCAGAGCGATCCGGGGCAGACTACCGGCAAAAAGGAAACGGGCGAGTTATGTAAGCCATGGCTTGCCCTAGAAATGTCATACCAGATTGGAGAATTGTTGCAAGTAGAGGTATTTTTGTCTTTGCGACACAGTCCTCAGACGACGGGACGCATACCATCACGGCGTCAGGGCGAGTGGAATTGTCAGAAATCTGAGCGGGCGCACCTCCGCCTCCATGAATTGGCGGACCGTATCCCGTATCAGTTTTAGGTGATCGTTAAGCGAAAAATCCATCGTGTCCGTCGACCGCTA
>WNFW01000382.1_pt1 | contig 28328 bp, 17 predicted proteins | sample 5400131 | NCBI WGS metagenome assembly WNFW01 (sample SAMN13153362, study PRJNA577476) | soil metagenome | isolation source: 20 cm soil or saprolite under grassland replicate 1 | place: USA:California | collected 2016-06-15 | reverse complement strand
CTCCAAGGCAAGAAAGTCTCGCGCTTTAAAAAATATGAGAACAAAACTCCTTCTCTCGTTAACAGCGATCGCGTTGGCAACTTACAAGTGCGGCGCAGCGGAAAATGATCATGCCGAGATCAAAACGGAGATCACGAAACGCTATGATGAGGCGGTGAAGCGATTACAGGATTGGATCGGCCAAGTGTCGATCGCGGCGGAGAACCGCGGATATCCCGAAGGCGCGGATTACATGGCCAAGCTCGCGCGCGACGCGGGATTTCAACAGGCGACAGTGATCAACACCGATGGAAAGCCAGGCGTGTTTGCAACGCTCGATGCCGGTGCCGCGAAAACGGTCGGACTTTATTTCATGTACGACGTGAAACAGTTCGATCCGGCAGAATGGAGTTCGTCACCGACCGACGCGCAGATCGTAGACAAGCCGCCGCTTGGAAGAGCGATCGTCGGTCGCGGCGCGGTGAACCAGAAAGGACCGGAAGCGGCGTTTCTGGCCGCGCTGCATGCGATTCGCGGCGCGAACAAGAAAATACCGGTCAATCTGGTGATGGTGGCGGAGGGCGAAGAAGAAATCGGTTCGCCGCATATCAAACAACTCGCGCACCGCCCCGAGGTGCGTGAAGCCTTATCAAAATGCGTCGGCGTGTTTATGCCGTCGGCGACACAGGATTTGGACGGGATCGTTACGGTGAACCTTGGATCCAAAGGCGTGATCGAGCTCGAATTAGTCTCGGACGGCGCGAAATGGGGGCGCGGCCCGGCGAAAGATATTCATTCTTCCCTCAAAGCGATGATCGACAGTCCTGCGTGGCGGTTGATCCACGCGTTAAACACGCTTGTTTCAGAGGACGGCAACACGATCAAGATCGACAATTATCCGCGGCCGCGGCCGATCAGCGCCGACGAGAAGGCGATGATCGCGAACGTGTCGAAAGCTCGGAGCGAAGCGAGCGCCAAGAAACAGTTCAGCACGCAGCATTGGATTGACGATCTGCCGTGGCAGGAGGCGAACGAGCGTCTTGAATCGCAGCCGACGGTAAACATCGAAGGTCTGGTCGGCGGCTATACCGGACCCGGCGGCAAAACAATTCTGCCGCATCGCGCGGTCGCGAAGATCGACATGCGCCTTGTGCCAGACATGAAAGCGGCCGACGCGCTCGCGGCGTTGAAGGCGCATTTGGCGAAGCGCGGCTTCGGCGATATCGAAGTGAACATGACCGGCGGCTACGACCCGACCAGCACGTCGAAAGATTCGGCGCTGATCAAAGCGCAAATCGCAGCTTACAAAGGATTCGGAATCGATCCCCTGCTTTGGCCGCGCAATGCCGGCTCGTATCCGGGTTACGCTTTCACCGGCGAACCGTTGAAGCTCGCGGCCGGACATTTCGGCCTCGGTCATGGCAGCGGCGCGCACGCGCCGGATGAATATTACGTGATTGAATCATCGAATCCCAAAATCCAGACCTTCGACGGAGCCGTGATGTCGTTTGTCGAATATCTCTACGAGTTAGCGAAATAACTCGTTAGCGCAGCTTCGCGTCGAGATTGATTTGGGTGCCGGCCAACGCGACCGAAACTGGACAGGTTTTTTTCGTCTGCTCGGCCTGCTCCTTAAATTTCGCTTCATCGATTCCTGGAACTTCCGCTTCGGTTTTCAGATCGATGGTCGTGATCTTTGGACCGCCGCCGATCATCTCAAGTTTTACCGTCGCGGTTGTGCTGATTCGTTTGGCCGGATGGCCGGCCTTTTCGAGATTCGCCGAAAGAGCCATTGAATAACAGCCGGCCTCAGCCGCGCCGATCAATTCCTCAGGATTCGTTCCCTTTCCCTCCTCAAATCGCGACGAAAAAGAATACGGTCCCTCAAATGCACCGCTGCCGAGTTTCATCGTTCCCTTGCCTTGTTTCAGTGTGCCGTCCCAAACAGCCAATCCAGTTCGTGTTGCCATTGTTTTGTCTCCGTTAATTGTTGCCAATTAACGATTCGCGTCGAACGCGGGCGAGCGCAATTTGTTTTCGGCTTAACAACGAGGCCGGGGGCCTTAAGCCGCTTGGGGCGCGGCGATGTCGGTTGGAGGAGGGCTATCCTGATGCTGCGCATCCGCTAAGGCGCGTTGTTTCCGCGCCAACCAAAGACTGAGCGCACACCAACCAGCCGTGACCGGAACTGCAAGCCAGCTGATGGCGTTGAGACTCAAATGAAGTCCGTTGGGGCCAAGTCCGCCGTACGACCACGCGCCTAGTTGGTCGCCAACACGATACCCAAGCGTGTCCGTGACGCTCTTCACCTTGTACTTGTCTTCGCGTTTCAAAACAGTGAAGAGAATTTCGCGTGAGGGACGCATCAACGCATAGGCAGCGGCGCGACGCGTTACTTGGAAGAAGGCCAACATCGCCAGGCTGGGCGCAATCGCCATTGCCGCGAAACCGAGCATACTTAGAAATGGAAGCGCCGTAAGTGTGAACGCAACGCCGAACCATTTCAGAAGGCGGCCGGTGAGAAAAATCTGGATCAAAACTGTGATCGTGTTAACCCAAATTTCGAGGTTGGAGAGGAAGACTGTTCTGTCTGCCGGCGTTTTTAGCGCTTCACCGGCGAGAGTGGTCTGTTGAAAATACGCCCACGTTGATGTGGTGGTATACAGCATAATGGCGGCGGCCAAGCCGAACAAATAAGGCGAGCCTGCGATATGTGTAATGCCGGACCAAACTGTGCCGCCGATTGGCTCTTCTCGCGCCGGTGTGGTTTCAGTGTGACCTGTGTAACTCCTAGGAAAAAATCGTACGAGAAAGCAGATAATTGCAAACAGCGTTGCTGAAATCGCGACCAGGTTTGCCGGCCCCATTCCGCGAATGAGATTCTTGGTAATGTAAGCGCCGGCGATTGCGCCAAGCGTTCCGCCAACCGCGATGAAAGCGTAAAGCCGTTTGCCTTGCTCGACGGTGAAAAGGTCGGTCATAAACGCCCAGAAAATCGCGGTGTTAAACAAGTTGAAAACGCTGACCCACACATAAAACGCCCGGCCAGTCCAGACCTGCTGTGCCGACGAACCGGTTCGCATCAGCGCAAAAAAGAGCAAAAGAACCAAAATAAAAAACGCGTAGGCGAACGGGATAAATTTTCGACGCTCCATCCGCGCGACAATGGCGGCGAAGATCGTGTTGGCGATCAACATGACGACCAGCGTCGCTGTGAACATCCAGGGCAATGTTTCGAGCCGATTGCTGGCCGCGATGGCGTCGCGAATCGGTTTCACGATGTAGTAGGCGGCGAGGATAATGAAATGAAACGCAAAGCCGAGCCAGAGAGCGCGGGCCTCGTTCGGTTTTACGTCGACGATCTTGGAAAAGAGCTTTTTCAATATGAAATTGTAGGCCGTCTCTGTGAAACGGCGTCTGATACAGACGCCCTACAATTTATCCTTTCTTTTTGTTCCACGCGCTGAGAACTTCTGCCTCACGCTCCGGGATCAGACCGGCGCGCAACTTCGATTGTCGATCTTGTGGAAGCGATTTGAACCACGCAAGCGTGTCGCGCGCGGTGTCAGCGAGCGGGCGAAATGTCAAACCTTTCGCGAGCGCGCGATTGATGTTCGTTCGCGACAGATCAAGTTCGTCGCCGGCCCAAACCGGCATGTCTGACCAGGCTTGGACCTTTTGCTCCTTTAGAAACTCGTACGGCAACCAGGCGAAGTTCGCGTTCGACTTCTCCGCCTCTTTAATTCCATCGAGCATTCCGCCAATGCCAAGCGGTTTGGCCGGGCCGGTTGCGTTATAAATTCCGGTCTCACTGTTTTCGACCATGCGAATCGTCCACTCGGCCAGATCGCGCGCGTCGATGAATTGAACCGGATCGTTCGAATTTCCCGGCGCGAGCACTTCGCCGCCGCGATCGATCCGCACCGGCCAGTAAGTGAACCGGTCAGTTTCATCGTGCGGACCCACGATCAGTCCGGGCCGAATGATCAACGCCTTTCCCGGAAACCATTTCTCGGTTTCCTTTTCCGAGAGCGCTTTGAGCGGGCCGTAGGTTTTGTAACCAGAAGCCTTCATCGCTTCGAGCGTCTCTTTGTACGGATCTTGGCCTTCGTATTTCGCAAGCGGCGCCGATTCATCAACGCCTTGTTTTACCTCGCCGTAAACCGAGATCGTGGAAATGAAGACGTAGCGTTCAACATTGCCTTTCAACAGTTGCGCGGCATCGCGCACCCACGCCGGCAGCGTTGTCGGGTTGTCGATCACTACATCCCACTGCCGATTTTTGAGCGCGTCGAGTTTGCCGTTGCGATCACCGACGAGCTGCTCCACTTCGGCCGGCAGTTCGCCCGGGTGCGTCTTGCCGCGATTGAATGTTGTGACCTTGTGTCCGAGGCTCAGCGCGTAGCGGACTTGATAGGGGCCGGTAAAACCGGTGCCGCCAAGAATCAGGATGCGTAAAGGCTTCACAGCTTTTTCCGCGAACAAAGATATCGATCTTGCACTCAGAGCCAAAGTGCTGGCGGCGGAGAGTTTGATGAAATGGCGGCGGCTGGTTCTTTTCACCGTTGGCGATTACCAACGCAGGTTTATCGTTTCAAGCAAGATGAACCGAATGACACGACGCAAGGCCACTAAATTAATCGGCGCGAGTAGCGGGGCCTTGCTTTTGCCGATGGGTGCATCGCACTTATTCAGCGCAACCGAATCATCATCGATGCTGACGCGGGCGATTCCATCTTCGGGCGAGAAGGTCACGGCCATCGGACTTGGAACCTGGAACGTCTTCGATATGAATCTGAATCCGGACAACGAAAAGCAGCTCGGCGATGTGCTTTCGCTCTTCGTGAAGCTGAGCGGCAGCGTGATCGACTCCTCGCCAATGTATGGCCGGGCCGAGGAGGTGGTCGGCACTCTCGCGAGCAAGCTCGGACTGCGCGACAAGCTCTTTCTCGCCACCAAAGTTTGGACGCGCGGCAAGGAGGCCGGAATTGAATCGATGGAGCGCTCGATGTCCCGGCTGCGAACCAAGCGCATCGACCTGATGCAAGTCCACAATCTGGTCGACGTTTCCACCCAGCTGGCAACGATGCGCGACTGGAAGCAGCAAGGCCGGTTTCGTTACATTGGCGTCACTCATTACAACGCGAGCGCTTTTGACGAAGTGGGAAAAGTCCTGCGCAGCGAAAAGCTCGATTTTCTTCAGATCAATTATTCGATCATGGAACGCGAAGCAGAGAAGCGGATCCTCCCCCTTGCTCAGGATCGGGGCGTGGCCGTTATCATCAATCGACCCTTTGGCGGGGGCGATCTCTTCAGTCGAGTGCGGTCGAAGCCGTTGCCGGGTTGGGCTGCTGAATTCAATTGTCGCTCCTGGGCGCAATTTTTTCTAAAGTGGATCATCGCGCATCCAGCGGTGACCTGTGCGATCCCGGCGACGAGCAACCTGGGACATCTGGAAGACAATATGCAGGCTGGAACCGGCCGGTTACCGGACGCGAAAACGCGGCAGCAAATGGCGGATCTGGCTGGTTCGTTATAACGGCGGTTGGCACTCCGAAAATCTTCATTTTTCTTCAAAAACCGGTTGCTCAGGCAGCGATTATGCTCGATAGAGGGCGTTCTTCATGCCGAAAACCAGTCCCCTTACCCCCTATTTTATTCTCATCTGTGCCTGCGGTTTGCTTTTTGCGACGGCGGCCCAAGGCCAACTGGCCGGATCGGCGAAATCGCGATTCGTTTTTAAGGATGCCGATGGGAGAACCGACTCGGCCGAGGTCGTCACCAAATACGCCCCGAGGAAAATCGTCCATCCGTTCTCGAAAACGGACGGCTCGGTCGATCCCAAGTTGAGACAGGCCGCGAGCATCGCGGAGGAACGCGCCCATGCGCATTCGCGCGAGCAATGCTGGCATTATGTGAAGGAAGCGCTGGTCGCTTCCGGCGCTGTTAACTCCTATCCGAAGACAGCTTACGCGAAGGAGGCGGCGACAGAATTAGTCAGCACCTACGGATTCAAAAAATTGCCGGTCCGCGACCCCTACAAGGCCCCGGTTGGCTCAGTCCTGGTTTACGGCGCAAGTAAAGGCGCCGGTCACGTTGAAATCAGGACCAAAAGCGGATTTGCGAGCGATTTTCGCTCCAAAATTCCTTCGCCCCGTCCCTTGATCGGCGTTTACACGAAGTTGTGATCGGCGGATGTCGATCTTCGCGTAAGATCGGCAAGCTGTTAGCGACCAAGTCGGCCGAGCGGATTTCTGATAATAACTCCGATAGGGGCAGGAGGCGACGCCTTGGTCGCCGAGGCAACGACGCCCGACCCAGGAGTCACTGTATTAGTCGTCGTGATCGCCGGATTCAAAGCGATTCGTTGAGAGTTCGTAATGTTCGGCTTTGCCACTGTTGCAGTATTTGGCGGAATCACCTTCACGCTAACGAATGGCGGATTGGAGTTCGCCCAAGCCAGCGCCTGGCGCTTGGTCTCAAAAAATTTGTCGATAACGATCGCATTGCGTTCGTAATTGGTGCGGCCTGATCGCTGCGCAGCCTTGCGATTCCGAACCGCCGGGCCGGTATCCACTGCTGACAAAGTCGTGCCGTCGGGAAGAAGGACACGACTCCCATAGGGAATTTTCTTTGGGTCGACGGCACAATGGCCTTGCCGCAATCGCGTGCCCGTCGCGGATTTGTGTTGCCGGGTGTATTGGTCCGCGCCGTGACCGCCCTGGGCCCAGTAAACCGTGACCCGAGCGAGGAGCGATTTGTCGCCGGTGAAAGCGTTAGCTCCGGCAGTGACGCCGAACAAAAGTAAAAGGACCAATCGTTTCATAATGTCCTCCGTCGGCCTGCGCGCGTGAGTGAATCATTCGGGCGCGAAAGCGCGGCTCCGTTCGCATCAATCGGTGCCTCAAAATTCTTCATTTTCGGCAATGCCGCGATCGATGTCTGATCTTTTGCGACTTCCGGAGGCGATTCCTTTGGGTCGTCCTGAGAGTCCGCCGGAACAACGCGCACGGTCATGAAGTGCGGATTCGAGCGCTCCCAGGCAAGCGCCGCTGCCCTCGATTCGAAAAATCGATCGATCACAACCGCGTTTCGCTGCGCTGCGTTGCGACCGGTTGCCCGGGCTGCTTTGCGGCTGATAACAGCCGGCCCGCTATCGACTGCGATGCAAGCCGCATCCGGGAATAAGACGTGGCTGCCAAAAGGAATTCGTTTCGGATCGACTGCGCAATGGCCGGCGCGGAGCCGCGCGCCGTTGGAACATGCTCGCAACTGGCCTTCGCCCGGCCAGTAGACGGTAATCCGCGCAAGCAGTGACTCTTCCGCGGCAAAAATCGGAGCCGCGAACAGAAAAGCGAAGCCGATCGTTGTTAATAAATATCTCATTCCATTTTTTTGACGAATTCGCCCTAACGAATATTCGACATAAACCCGCCCGAGTAGGCAGGGCTTTTTGATTAAGAATCGGAGCAGACCCCTAAACTGGTTCCCACTTGGACGCAAATTTTTGTTGCCGAAATATTTACGGCTGATTCGGGAGAAACGAATTCCAGTGGCATGTTCCCTGCAGTAAAACGTTGGCGTGCGACGCATTACCGTCCTCACGATTTTATGCGCAGGAGGATTCTCCCTTTGCCTTTCGCCTGTCTGAGCTGAAGGCCTACGAGAATCGATCAAGAAGTTTGTTTATAAGGACGCTTCCGGCCAAGTCAGCTCGGTTCGAATCATTCATCATTACTGGAGAAAGCCGATCGTCTATCCGTTTGCGAAAATTGATCCGCGTCTCGACCCAAAACTCGCGCGCGCGGCCACGTTCGCTCACGAGCGCGCGCACGCGGAATCGCAAGCGCATTGCTGGCATTATGTGAAACACACGTTAGTCGCCGCCGGCGTGATCAATTCCTATCCGAAAACTGCTTACGCCGCCGAAGCCGGCGACGAGTTAATGCGCAGTTACGGATTCACACGATTGCCGATCCGCGATCCCTACGCCGCTCCGATCGGCGCGGTCCTGGTTTACGGCAACAAAAATCACGGCCACGTCGATATCCGAACAAAAGATGGGTTCGTCAGCGATTATCACAGCAAATATCGCTGCTTTTATCCGCTCATTGCCGTTTACGGAAAATTCGGGTCCTGATCCTGGCTCAGGCGTAAACGAGAAGATCGATTTCTTCCGGAAGCGAATGCGAAACTTCGCGGATCACATTGCCACGAAGAAGATTGATCAATGCGTTGCGCTGCGGCGCGCCGAGAATCAGCCGGGACGCGCCCAGGGTCGCGGCAAGGTCGACAATGGTCTCGGCGGCAGACGGACTGACTGCGTAAGCAAATAGAGGCGGCTGATCACCCGCCTTTTCCTTCGCCTCATTGAAAACCCGGCTCGCTTCTTCGTCATCCTGCCATCTGCGTCTGGCGTCTTGCTCAGTCATGAACGCTTGCTCGCGAACAAAGAGGAGATAGAGACGCGCTCCGGTTTTGCGTGCTTCGCGCAACGCGAAATCGAGCGTTCGGCCAGTGCCGCGAATCGCGCATAGGATCGCTTCGCCCCCGGTCGTTGGCGTCGCTAATTCGCGCGGCGATGTTGCAAGATCGACATCCAACCGTTCCGGCACGAGCGCGGGTTTGGCTTCCTTTTTCATCCGGCGTTCCAGAACCAGTCCGCGCAGAATTAATCCAACCGCCAGAATTGTGACCGCGAAATAACGCGCGTTCGGTTTGTCGATTAGCAGCGACAGCTCAATCGCCGCCATTACGATGAAGGTGCCGAACATGAGTGTCCGTTCCCATAATTTGATCGAGAGCTTTCGGTCTGTGGCAGTCGCGCCGAGATTGGTCGCAATTGCACCGACGACACCGACCGCGTAGAGGTCCGCCAGCCCGGACATATCTTTGACGATTACGACAAGCAAAATCGGCACGATGGTAGCGAGCAGCGTCGCCGCGTTTGGCACGCCCCAGTTGTTGAGCTTTTGGAAAATCTTTGGCAACTCACGATCGCGCGACATCAGGAATTGGATCGCGATAAGATCGACAATCGCTGTGTTCGACGCTGACAGAAGCAAAAGACCAAACACGACGCTGACGATGAGGGCGAAAATATGCCCGAGTCCCGGCCCCATTGCACCGCCGACAAAGATCTGGCCCATGTAACGCAGCAGGTAATCGCGCACACCTTCCGCGCCGGGCGCGTTGACATCGCCATTAACAACTTGCAGCCCGTTTAAGCCATGAGCAGCCAGTCCGAATAACGCTGTAAAAATACAGACTTCGATCATCACGATCAAAATCGCGGGCGTGGACGTCTTGATGACGCACGGATTCTCGTCAGTCGTTCCAGGATCGAGTTTCATTACCCCAGTCGCATTCGCGATCGCTTCGACACCGGAAAGAGCGAGCACGATCCCGACGAAGGCGAACCAGTTTTGCCCGACCGTTCCGTGCAGCGGCTGGAGATGACCAAAGGCTTCACTGATGTGGGGCAGACAGAAAAGTCCGAGCACAATGACGACGATCACAGTCGGGATCGAAACGAGAAACGCGAGACCGCCGGTTTGTTTCGGACCGAGCAGGTTAAGCAATCCGATCGCGAGGATCGCCGCGGCCGCGAATTTCTCCGGATGCGGCACACCGAGATATTGAAACGCGGACAAGGCGCTAATCGCGGCCGTTACCAGGTAATCGGCGATGAGGAGAAATGCGCCGACGATCGAAATGACTTCGCTGCGATGTCGCACGCTCGCGTAAACGCCGCCCCCGTCGGGATAGAGCCGGCAGATGATCATGTAATTGATGCCGACCAGCGCAGTTAGAACGCACATCGCTGCGATCAGCCAGAACGAAGCGTAGCCGGCAACGGCGAAGGCGAGACCGATGACATAGGCCTTGCTCGTGCCCCAATCGCCGTAAAGAATCGCGGCCGCGCGCTTCCAATCGACATTACGCGGTCGCTTGACGTTAGTTGGTATCAATTAGTTTCAACTCAAAACGAAGCGCGCTCGCGCGACGAGGCGCCTCACTTCAAGCGGAGTCGGATTTACGACATCCCTTGCACTTTAATGATGCTGACGAGGTTAGCTGTCGGGCTGGAGCCATTAAATGCTCTCGATGCCGCGCATCGTTCGCCCCGATCCGTTTCGGGAATTGGGTCCCCCGTTGATCCCACACTCGCGGGACCATTAAGCGAAACAAAGAACTGAAAAACTCTCGGATTTCCGTCCTAACGAGTCAAGTCGGGCACGATCCTACGTTGCCGAATCTACGCTTACACTTACATTATATATAGCTCTACTGTGTGACCTACCGCGCAGGCTGTGACGCGCTGCATGATTGAATAAAGCGCTTGTCAGGCGCGACCCACGATGAAAAGTCAATCTACGCCCAAATGGCTGATTTGATCATCACCGAGAGCGGTGCGGTGCATCGCCCGCGCAACGTCGATTGGAAACGCGCGGCCGCGCTGCTTTATGGCGACTGGGGCACGAGCAAGGCCTATGTCATTGGCTTGGCATTTTTGGCGGCCGGATTTTCGTCGCTGCCGATCATTCTCGCCGTCTGCGCGCTGACCGGTCTGGTCGGGATCAATTACATCGTGATCTGCCGCCATTTTCCCGATGGCGGCGGCGTTTACTCGGCGGCGCGATCGCAGGGACGATTGCTCGCGGTGGTTGGCGCGCTCCTTTTGCTGGCCGATCTAACCGTCACCGCCGCGCTCAGCGGCTGGTCGGCTCTGACCTACATTACTTCCGGCGCCGAGCACATTGCGTGGATCAAGCTTCTCCGCGACCACATCGCGCTCACCACCATCGCGGTGCTCTTGATCATGGGCGCGATCAATTATTTCGGCCCGAAACATTCCGGCAGTCTCGCTGTCGCCCTCGCGGTGCCGACGTTGATCGTAGTCATCGTTCTGATCGGCATTAGCGCGCCGCACCTGACGACGCATTTCCTTCAACCGCGCCAGGAAAGTCTCGGGACGCTTTGGGTCCAATTTGTTGGCGTCATTCTTGCGCTGTCCGGCGCCGAATCGATCGCCAACGTCACTGGTGTAATGAAGCTCGATAAAGGCTCAACCATGGAGCATCCAAGCGTCGCCCGCGAATCGATCAAAGCGATCATTCCCGTGGCGATCGAAGTTGTCGTCGGCACGGCGCTGCTTGGCTGGGCGATGTTGTCGTTGCCATCGGTGCTCGGAAAAACTCTGCATTTGTCCGATCCATCGTCGATCGCTTCGGTGCTGGAACTCCGGAGCGAGGACATGCTCCGCTTCATCGGAGAACAATTCGCGACCGCAACATTTTCACCGGCGATCGGCAATTTCTTTGGCTGGATCGTTGGAATCGTCTTCTTCCTTTTGCTCCTCAGCGCCGCCAACACCGCCATCGTGGCAATGATCGGGTTGCTCTACATGATGTCGCGCGATCGCGAGATGCCGCGGCAATTCCGAATATTGAACCGTCACGGCGTCCCGATTTATCCGTTGCTCATTGCGCTCGGCTTGCCGACGGTCGTTCTGCTTTTCGTCGCAAACTTCACTGCTCTGGCCGGACTTTACGCAATCGGTGTAGTTGGCGCGATCACGGTCAACGTCGGCTCGTGCGCATTTAACCGCACCGTCGGTTTCACCTGGTACGATCGGGTTCTTTTCGGCGTCACGTTTGGCATTCTATTCCTGGTCGAGCTGACGTTGGCGCACACAAAACCGGACGCGCTCTTTTTCGTTTTTGTGGTCGTGCTCAGCGGTTTAGCGCTGCGCGCTTACACCCAGAAGCGGCAAGGTCTGACCACGCTGACCGTCACCCGCGAAGTTGCGCAAATGGTTACGCCAGATCTCGAGGCTCGCGTCCAACCGCGCTTGCAAGAAGGCCAGAAAATACTGGTGGCAGCGCGTGGCATCACCCCGGTGCTCGGTTTTGCGCTCGATGAAGCGCAGTTGCGCAAAGCGACTCTTTGCGTGCTCTACGTCAAAGAAGTCGCCGTTTATTATTCGGGCGGCCCAGCCTCACTCGGCCGCGCCAAATGGCAGGACGATCCGGAAGCGAACGCCATCATGTCTTTGATGATGAAACTCGGATCAGAGCGCGATGTTTGCGTCCTTCCAGTTTATGCCGTCAGCCAGGACGCCGCCGCCACCATCGTCGATCTTTCCGCAACGATGGGGGTCGATTATCTCGTCATCGGCGCGACTCAACGGACTGCGCTGGCTAATCTTCTTCGCGGCAGTGTGGTCACGAACGTCGCCCAACATTTGCCGGACACGATCCAGCTTCTGATTTTCGGCTAAACGTGACCGCGCCCTTGGTTCGCATCGCGATGTGGTCAGGTCCGCGGAATATTTCCACCGCTATGATGCGCGCATGGGGCAATCGGGCGGATACGGCCGTGATTGACGAGCCGTTTTACGCGTACTATTTAGAGACGACCGGCAAGGAGCATCCCGGCGCCGCCGAAATCATTGCTGGAGGCGAGACCGGTTGGCAAAAAATTGTCGCCGATCTGAGAACAGGACCCATCCCCACCGGCAAACGTATTTTCTTCCAAAAACAGATGACCCACCACTTGCTGCCGGAAGTCGATCGGGAATGGATTGTCGATCTTACGAATTGCTTTCTCATCCGCGACCCGCGCGAAGTAATTCTCTCCTACATCAAAAAGAATCGCGAGCCGGAGTTGGAGGATCTCGGATTCGTTCAGCAGTCTGAGATTTTCGAATTTATACGCGCGCGAACCAATTCAATCCCGCCAATAGTTGATGCGCGCGATGTCCTTGAGTATCCGGAGCGAACTTTACGACTTCTTTGTGATGCGGTTGGGGTTGAATTCGACAAAGCGATGCTCTCCTGGCCTCCGGGTTTACGCGACAGCGATGGCATCTGGGCAAAATATTGGTACCACGAGGTCGCAAGATCGATATCGTTCCAGCCCTACCAACTGCGAGAAGGAAATGTTCCAGACCATCTCCGCGAGATTTATGAGCAATGCCGCGAATGTTACGAACAGCTTTACCAACATCGGCTACACTGAGACCCAGAAGATTGTAGAGGCGCTTGTGCCAAGCGCCTGTTTATTAGTTCGGCGTTTGAGACAAACGCCGCTACAACGTTTTAGTGCTTTTCCGCGTTGCTGTTTTCCTAATTCGATTTTCCTACTTTCATGCTGCAGAAATTTAATCCCAAGAACCGCGACCTCATCGTTAATATCAATGGTGAGCTCGTGCATCGGGACAAGGCCGGGGTCAGTCCGTTCGATTCGGCCGTCCAAGGCGGCGACGCGGTTTGGGAAGGGTTGCGTCTTTACAACGGTCGGATCTTCAAATTGCACGAGCATCTCGATCGACTCGAACGTTCTGCGCGCGCCCTTTCCATTGTCGATCTTCCACCGCGCGAAAAAATCATCGAGGAACTCAAACGTACGCTGGAGGCAAACAAGATGCGTGATGGTGTCCACATCCGGCTCACGCTCACACGCGGTGTGAAAATTACCTCCGGAATGGATCCACGGCTGAACCAGAGCGGTGCGACCTTGATCGTTCTGGCTGAGCACAAGGAGCCGGTTTACACAAAAGATGGTTTGAAATTGATCACCGCATCAATTCGCCGGCCGCCATCAGAAGTTCTCGATGCCCGAATCCATCACGCCAACCTGCTCAATTCGATTCTGGCCAAAATTGAGGCGAACAACGCAAACGCGGATGACGCGCTCATGCTCGACATCAACGGGTTCGTTGCCGAAACCAACGCGACCAACGTTTTCATCGTGCGTAAAGGCGACCTGGCCACGAGTAAAGTCGTCGCGTGTCCGGAAGGAATTACTCGCGCAACTGTGATCGAGATTGCAGCCGCCGAAAAAATTCGCTGCATCGAAGCCGATCTGTCTCCAGTTGATATTTACAGCGCGGACGAAATGTTTTGCACCGGCACAATGGGCGAACTTGCCGGCGTGGTTAAGATCGACAATCGCGACATCGGCGACGGTAACGTCGGCCCGATGACAAAACGGCTAAGTGAGCTCTACGCAACGCGTACAGCGACCGAGGGCGTGCCAGTTGTCGACGCTGATCCCCCGTCAGTAATTCCTGACCAGGCGCGTCACGGCAACGAGGGCCGAGATAATCGGCCAGGCTGAAATTCCACTGATAAGGGCGAAGAGCAGGAGCTCTGTTGCATGATGGCGCCTGTTTTCTGCGCTGAAGAATTCGCCGCTTAGTTTCCAAAATGTACGCAACTTTTCCTGAGAAATTGTAGAGACGCTGCCACACGCTTCGGTGGTCGATTGAAAGTTGTAATCGGTTGACGGGAAATTCCGGGAATCGTCCGCCGTGCGGTTGTCGCAGCGCGAATTCCGCTGATCGGGACTAATTTGAGGTGTTGTTTTCATAAAGTTTCTAAATTTGTTGAAAGTTATTGCCGAATCTGATTTGGAAGATGCGCGCAAAGCTACCTGGCTGATTCGACCACTGGGGTGCCGCGAAAAGCGGGCTCCAACTTGGCGTGATGGACGCGCCCCTATCCGGCCTGCCCGCCATGGCGGGCGGCGCGGTTTGGCGCGCTAGTCATTTTCGTCTGTATCTAACTACAGACGTTTGCATGCCGGTCCAGAGTGCAGGGCGGATTCTAGTTGCAAGTGCCTCTTACAGAGTGAGAAACAGCTGATGAAATGTGTCGTCAACTGAACTCGAGCACCTCCTTAGTCTCTGCTCACAGGCCCAGCAACGAGAGCGAGCGATAGATCCACGTAATGCCGACGAAGGCGTACCGGCCATTGAGTAGTTATGAATGCAAGATTTATGAGGATTGACGCGGAGGTGGCTGCTGGGGCAAAATAGAACTCGCCTGATGAAAGTCTGTCTATTTGTAGCCGTTGCTCTGTTGACATTGGCCAGCTCTGAAGCGGTCCGAGGGATAACTATTCCAATAAACTTAGGACCTCCGGGTACTCTCGCGACTGATACGACAATTTCATTCAGCGACCTAAACGGCAACGGTTTGGTTGGTCAGAATCTGTCAGTGGATTTTGTATTCACCAGCTCGGAGTTCGTGCGTCTTTTCACCGTGACGACCGATTTTTCGGTATTGATGACGCTGCAGACTAGTAGCTCCATCCCGCTTGGGGTTTTTCTTCACGGAACAGGTTATTTAACCGCCCTAGAGCCGTCGGAAACTTTGGGAAGCGCATCTTCGTCGAACTCGCTGTCGGTCGGCTTATCCCCGACAGTGGGCAGGCCACTTGACTTCAACGACGTGCATTTCGACCTGACCTTCCCGACAAATCCCGGGGTTGTAACTGCAGGTCAGTTCCGATTACTCAGCAACACCGGACCGTTTGGTATCGGCCCCGGTCTGCCGGCAGACATTGTTCCGGACACCGGAAGCACCGGTATTTTGCTCGGGTTGGGTTTTTTCGGAATTATCCTGGTGACACACTGCTTGGAGCAAAACGTACGACGCCACTATTGAAAGTCGTCGCGTCGACAAGCCCGGCGAATCGATTTCTTCGGTCGGGGAGCGTTCTGGCAAGACTGTAGCGGCGGTCTGTGACCGTCGCAATAATTTCAAAGCTACTCCGCGCGCAGCGCGACGACTGGGTTGAGCAGACTCGCGCGGCGCGCCGGTAGCAAACAGGCGAGCAGGGCCGCTGCGCCGAGGGTTGCCGCTGTGCCGATCAGCAAAACTGGATTGTGTGCCGACACCTGGTAGAGCTGCGAAGTGAGCAATCGGCCAAGTGCTAGCGCCGCGGCCAATCCCGTGATCAATCCGATCACCACGGGCTTCATTCCCTGGCTCACGACCAGACGCAATACATCCATCGTTTGCGCGCCCAGCGCCATGCGAACGCCGATTTCACCGGTTCGTTGCTCGACCATATAAGCGACTGCTCCGTAAATGCCAACCGTGGCCAGGAGCAATGCGGCACCGGAAAAAATTCCCAGCAACCACATCATCAGCCGCGCCTGCCCGAGCGCTTGGGCGACGATTGTGTCCATCGATTGGGGAATTGCGATCGCCAAACCGGGATCGACCGTGCCTAACGCCGATTGCACCAATTTGGTTACCGCATCCGCTTTCAAATCGCTCCGGGCCGCGATGACCACGAAGGGAGAATTCTCCTGAGCCCACGGACGGTAGATTTCTACTTCGTCCGGGTCTGCTATGCGCCGCATCCGCACGTCGCCCACCACCCCGATGATTTCCACCGGCGTGCTTCCACTCGAGACCAGAATTGTTTTGCCGATCGGATTCTCGTTGCCAAAAACCTTCCGCGCGCCCGCCTGACTGATCAGCATCACGTTCTGGTGATCGGCCACGTCGTGCTGATCGAAATCGCGTCCCGCCAGGATGGGAATGCCGAAGGTCTTGAAATAATCCGGAGCAATATCGTGGCCTGCGGCTGCGGCCCGCTTATCCACGGGCAAAATTGCGCCGTCCGGACGGGTATAAAGCACGTTACTAGCGGCGGCGGCGATCAACGGGATGTCCCCGCTGATGGTTGAGCTTTGAAGAGCTGGAACCGCGTGCAACGCGGCCAGAGTTTGTTCCACGAAACGTTGGCGCGTGGGCAAATCGGGATATTGCGCTTGGGGCAGGGTCACGAGACCGATCCAGAGATTTTCAGGACGGAACCCAATGTTCTGGCGGTTCAACTGTACGAAACTAGTGATGAGTAACGACGCGCCCGCCAATAGCGTGACCGACAGAGCGACTTGGGCGGCAACTAAAATCTTGCGGATTCGATGCGTGTGGAGGCTGCCGCTGGTTCCGCGTCCGCCTTCTTTCAATGCGTCAACCAGGCCGGTCCGGGAGCTTTGCAGCGCCGGATAAATTCCCATGGCCAGGCCGGTCAAGATCGACAATGCGATGGTGAACCCAAGGACTGGAAAGGAGAGACTCACGCCCGTCTCGGGATCGAAGGGCAGAAAGTTCGCTGCCATTTTCGGTACGAGCGGCACCAGTTGCGCGGCCAGCAGTGCGCCGACTACCCCGGCGAGAACGCTCACGAGCAAACTTTCGAAAATGAAAAGTCGCAACACGCTCGCCCGGGAAGCTCCCAGCGCCATGCGCAGCGCGATCTCTCGCCGCCGGCCAGTGAAGCGCACAAGAAGAAGGTTCGCTACGTTGCTACACGCTATCAGCAACACGAACGCCACCGCGCCAAGCAAAGTAGCGAATGCCGGCCGCAGATTTCCCGTCACATCTTCGGGCAGCGTTTTCAGCGTCATGACCGATGAGGTGTCGATCTTGTCCGGATATTGTTTGCGGTAACTTTGTTCGAGCGGCGGCAGCGCGGCCCGCGCCTGTTCGATTGTCATTCCCGGTTTCAATCGGCCGACGACGCGAAGAAAACCGCTGCCGCGCATCACTCGTTCGTATGATAATCCGGGCACCAGGAACGGTTTTGTCGTCCAAATCTCGGCATTCGGCCCGGCCCAGGAAAAGGGCAAGTTGGGCAACACGCCGACGATCGTGTGCGGGACGCCGTCAAGTGTAATGCTGCGACCAATTACGTTCGCGTCGCCGCCCATCCGTTTCTGCCAGAAATTCTCGGTCACCATCGCGACATCCGCGCCTTCTTCTTCCTCCGGCAAGAAATTGCGGCCGCGAATCGGACGCACGCCAAGGACATCGAAATAGTTCGAGGTGACTTTGCCGCCAAAAAGTTGAACGGGATCCCCCAGCCCGGTCAAAGTGAACGGAACTGCGTTTTCGCCGCCGAAACCGTCGAAGATCGTCTGGCCATCCCGATAATGCTGAAAGCGCGGCACCGACACCGCGAGCTCCAACAGCTTGCGCTCCCTGGCATTCGAGTACATGTGCACGACACGTCCCGGTTCCTTAAACGGCAGTCCGCGCAAAAAAAGATCATTGATCAAACTGAAGATCGCGGTGTTCAATCCAATCCCGAGCGCGAGCGTGAGTAACGCGAGGAAAGTAAACCCTGGAGACTTGAACAATTGGCGAACAGCGAAGCGCAGATCGGTCAACATGATTAACGCTCCCGACGAAGTGATTTTCGAAATTCGTCACTCATAACGTAATGCGACCATCGGATCGACCGCCATTGCTCGGCGCGCCGGAAAATAGGCGGCGATCAACGCGGCGCCGCTCAAGACAATCGTGACGATGGCGTAAATCGAGAGATCGTGGGCGCTGACGCCGTAAAGCAAGCTAGACATCAATCGCGTGATCGCGAGCGCGCTCAGAATGCCGGCAGCCAAACCAATTCCAATCACGGCGAAGCTTTGGCGCATGATCATCGTCAGCATGTCGATCTTTTGTGCGCCCAGCGCCATGCGAATTCCAATCTCCTTGGTTCGCTGGGCCACGGTGTAGGCGATGACTCCGTAAATTCCGATCGCCGCCAAGAGCATCGCCACCCCGGCGAAACTTCCGAGCAGCATCATATTAAACCGCGGTTGGGCGAGCGTTGTGCCGATCAACTTTGGCAATGGCGTCAACCCGGGGAAATAAACGTCCGGGTCGACATCATGCAGCGCATTCCGCGCGGCGGTTTCCAGACCGCTGAGCTTTTCCGCAGATGTGCGCAACACGATATGCATTCGACGATCCGGGTCTTGCGCGAACGAAATGTAAAATTCCGGGATGGGAGCGATGGCCAGCGATTCGTGACGCGTGCTTCCTGCCACGCCGACCACCTCGAGCACGATCGGCTTGTCGCCGTCATCACCGCGATGATCCAGAAGAATATGTTCCCCAATCGGGTTACCGTTTGGGAAAAACGTCCGGACAAACGCGTCGTTTATCACTACCACTTTCATTGAGTCTTTCGTGTCCCGGTCGTCAAACAGCCTGCCCGCGAGCAGTGGAATGTGCATCGCCCGGAAATAGTCGCCCAACACCGTTAAGTGTGATGCGTTCGGATGATTTCCCTGGCCAGGATCCGGACGGCCGGCAATCCAAAACGAGGATGAACGATCGTTGCCGGTGAACGCAAGCGGCATGGCGCCACCGGCGGCTTCCACACCGGGCAGGACGCGCAGTTTGCCTTGCAGCCGATTAAACAAATCAAGCTGCTTTGCTGGAGCGGAATATTTTGTCCGCGGCCCGTAGAGATCGATCATGCTGACGCGGGACGGATCAAAGCCGGGATTTGTGCCGCGCAAATTGCCGAAGCTCTTGATCAACAGCCCCGCTCCCGCCAGCAACAACATCGACAATGCGACTTGCGACACGACGAGCAGCGCGCGCAGCCGGTGCGATTCGGGTCCGCCTGGTCCACGACTGCCTTCCTGGAGTGATTCGTTTACGTTCTGACGCGAAACCTGGAGCGCGGGCAGCATTGCGAAAAGCAACGTGCTCAAGACGGCGCTGCCGAGAGTAAACCCGACCACCGTGGCATTGATCCGAGTTTCATCCAGACGCGGAACGTCCCGCGGACCAAACAAACGCAACAAATCGATCCCCCACCAGGCGAGCAATAAACCACCAGTCGCACCGAGCAACGCGAGGATGAATCCTTCCGCCAAAAGTTGCCAAACGATGCGGGAGCGGTTCGCGCCGAGCGCGGCTCGAATCGCGATCTCGCGCCGGCGTTGAGTGGCGCGAGCAAGAAGAAGATTTGCAACGTTGGCGCAGGCGATCAGCAGAACAAAGAACACCGCGGCCAAAACCGTGATCAACGCCGGACGGACGTCGCCCACGAGATCGTCGTGCAAAGGAATCGCGTAGTAGCTGCGGCCGGTGTTGGTATCGGGATATTGTCGCTCCATTCTCGCAGAGATGGCGGCGACTTCGGCGCTTGCCTGTTTCACGCTGACGCCCTCTTTCAAACGGCCGACCAAGCGCAGGAAATGTGATCCGCGGTTATCGATTTCTTTCGGTACCAGCGGCTGGAGCGGGTTGAAATATTCGCAGCGAACCCCGATTGGGTACTGAAAGCCGCGAGGCATCACGCCAATGACTGTATACGGACGTAGCGAAAAGAGAATTTGACGACCGATGATGTCGCGATCGGAATTGAAATATCGCTGCCAGGTTTCGTAAGTGAGCACGACGATATACGAATCAGCGCGCTCCTCCTCTTTCGTGAAGGCGCGACCGAGAAACGGGCGGACGTTAAGAACGCGAAAAATGTTGGAGGTGACCGCGAGGCCCTGGACCTGATGAGATTCATTCCCCCTTCCGAACACCCCTGCCCCGAGCGTGTATGAGAACAACGAATCGATCGTCTGCGACTGGTCGCGAATATCGGTGTAATCGAGAAACGATCCCGTCTCCTTCTCCGCTTCGTTGGTGACTTTGCTCCAGACCGAAATGAGCTGGTTCGGTTGTGAGAAGGGCAACGGCCGAATCAGGACGGTATCGATCACACTGAAGATGGCACTATTGGCGCCGATGCCGAGAGCGAGCGTCAAAATGGCGATGATGGTAAAACCAGGCGCCTTCGCCAACATTCGCAGCGCGTATTTTAAATCAGTCAGCATTACTCAACCCCTAAGAATCCATTTTGCCCCCCATTTATTCACAACGAAGAACAACAATCGGATCTACACGCGACGCGCGACGGGCTGGTAACAAGCAGGCGATGGCGACTGCAATCGCTAACACCGCGCCGCCGCCAACCCAAGCGAACAGGTTAGGTGTTGGCATCTCAGCCCATTGGCTTTGCACAAGTCGGAAGATTGCCCAAGTGGTAAGCGCGCCGGCGACGAACCCGGCAACAAGAAGACGCGCGCCTTGTTTGGCGACGAGTTGAATTAACTGTGCTGCGGTCGCGCCGAATGCGCTGCGAATTCCAAACTCGCGTTGCCGCCGCGCGACCTGCAGTGAGAGCAAGCCGTACAATCCAACCGCGGCCAACAGCAATCCGAGCAGACCGAAAGCGGACAGAAGAACGAAGATGAATCGTTCAGTGGTACGTGATTGCGCGGCAGCGTCTTCAAGTGAAACTGTATTATAAACCGCCAGGTGGACATCGGCGCGAGCAAGGGCGGTGCGAATCGACGCTTCCGACACAGCTTTGCTGCTTGCGTGGACAACAAATGTTATGTCGTCGAGTGGCGCGGTACCCTGTTCAAGCATCTGGATTAATGGTCGTGCAATCATGCCCACGACTTCGCCATCCTGCGGATCAGCGATTGCTTTCATATCGCCAACTACGCCGACGACAGTGAACCATGGCCGCGGTCCGTCGAGTCGCCCCCATTTCACCCGTTTACCAATCGGATTTTGGCCAGGCCAAAATCGCCGCGCCACGCTGTTACTTACGACACAAACGAGCGGCGCATCCGGGCCATCACTCTCCAGAAACTCTCGTCCCTGCAGAAGCGGCTGGTCGATGCTTTTGAAATATCCCGGTGCAGCAATGCGCGAGTAGGCGAAGTAATACCCGCGCGGCTCTGGAGCGGGGGCGCTCTCCGGATTAAAGGGCATCAAATTCCACGATGCATTCATTGGCGAAGGCGACGTCAACGTGGCTGAAGTCACACCGGGCAACTGACGCAATTGAGCTAGCGTCGCATCGAGCGCGTTTTGCTTTGCTTTTGCCGTCGGGAAAAATTGGTCCGGAACCGTAACGTTGAAAGCAATCCGGCTTTTCGTCTCAAAACCCCAGGGCTCGTCAACGAGTTTCCAAAAGAATTGCGTGGCGGTTAGGCTCGCGGTCAACAGGGCCGCGGCGATTGCCAGTTCGACGATAACAAATGAGCCAAGGAGACGCCGCGTGCTGCGATTCAACGTGGCGCTGCGTGAGACAATGCTCATTGCACCGCGCAGATCGACGCGGGACGCTCGCGCCGCTGGAAGCAAACCGAATCCCAAACCCGTTAGCGCCATCACTCCGGCTGCGAAAGCGAACACCGGCAGGTCAAGCCGCGCCGTATAATCGAATTCGCGCATCGCGCTGCCGGTGGCGTCGGCGCCTTCCGGACTCATCGCCACCAGCGCGGGCGTTGCCCATAAGGCGAGAAGCAAGCCAAACGCGGTACCGATCACTGCCAGGAGCAATGCCTGGACAAGTTCTTGCCTGACGATACGCCTTCGGGTCGCTCCAAGGGCGGTCCGTAATGCGAACTCGCCTTCCCGTTCGACCACGCGCGAAAGCAACAATCCGGCGAAATTCGCGGCCGCAATTAAGAACGCACAAAATGCGGCGCCAATAATCACCAATATTTTGGGTCGCAAATCCATTACGAAGCTTTCGCGCAGCCGGGGTAAGTAAGCGGCGCGAGGATTGGCGGGATTAGGATTGGATTGATTGATGGCCGCACACATGCGCCGCACCGCGGCTTCGGCTTGCGCCGCCGTTACTCCCGGGCGCAATCGGCCAACTCCGTAGAGATAATGATTGTTTGCGGTCGCCACGTCCGCGGCTGGCAATGCAAGCGGTAACCAAAGACTCGCCCGATAAGGATGCCGAAACGATTTGGGCATTACTCCAATGATGGTGCGCTGTTGACCATCGACCATAATTGAGCTGCCAAGAACATCGCGCCGCGCATTGAAGTCGTTGCGCCAAAAATCGTCGCTGATGATTACTACCGCGGGTCCGCCGGCGCGATCTTCTTCCAGGGTAAACGTGCGTCCTTGAGCAGGTGCCAAACCGAGAACGGGAAAAAAATTCGCGCTGATCCGAGCTGCCGGAACAGTTTGCACTGGCGAGTCGTCACGGAGACCAACCGTTGATGCACCACCTGTTCCAGCGCCGATGTCGTCAAAAATATCGCGGCCGAACTCGCGCCAGCGCTGGACCGTTTGATCGGTCAAGTTCATCGAAGCAGAGCGCGCACCCTTTTCATCCTGCGCTTCAAATACTCTCACGAGTCGCTCTGCATGCGGAAATGGCAGCGGACGAAGTAATGTTCCTTCGACGACTGAAAAAATCGCGGTGTTTGCGCCAATCCCCAGAGCCAAAATCAGGATCGCGATCGCACTGAAGCCCGGCGCCTTTACCAGCATTCGCAGCGCGTATTTCAAATCAGTTAGCATGATCGCGTTCTCCGATTTACTCCGTGCGCAACGCTTGGACCGGATCGACCAGGGCCGCTCGGCGCGCTGGAAGCAAGCACGCTAGTAACGCGATCGCAGCGAGTAACACGGTCGCTCCGCCGAGCAGTGCCGGATTGTGCGATGAAACCTCATAGAGCTGCGACGCAATCAACCGGCCCAGCGCAAAGGCCGAGGCAATTCCGATCGCCAATCCGATGACGACAGGTTTCATTCCCTGATTCACAACCAGTCGCAGCACGTCGCGAGTTTGGGCGCCGAGCGCCATCCGAACGCCAATCTCGCCCGTGCGCTGTTCGACTGTGTAAGCAACCGCACCATAAATTCCAATGCTGGCCAGAAGCAATGCGACGCCGGCAAAAATTCCGAGCAGCCACATCATCAGGCGCGCCTGCCCGAGCGCCTGAGCGACGACGGCATCCATGGTTTGGGGCACGGCAATGGCGATACCCGGATTGACCGAGTTTATCGCGGATTGCACGAGCTTCGTCACTGCATCCACTTTGAAATTGCTGCGCACGGTCACATTGAGAAACGGAAAATTCTCCTGAGCCGACGGTCGATAGAATTCCATGCCGGGCGCGTCGGCGACTCGGATCGACCGGACATCGCCGACGATGCCAACGATTTCAACCGGGACGCCGAGGCTTGTTACGAGCAGAGTTTTACCGATCGGATTTTCGTTCGGGAAAACTTTTTTCGCGCCCGCCTGACTGATCAGGCAAACATTTTGACCCTCGGCCGCGTCATGCTCATTGAAATCGCGTCCCGCCAAAAGCGGAATTCCCCAAGTCCTAAAATATCCAGGCGCGATGTCGTGGCTCGGTCCATTCGCGCGTTTCTCAATCGGTGGGACGTCGCGATCAGCCCGGGCATAGAGAGTTCGATTGCCTCCGGCTAGTGGAATATCGCCACTGACAGTTGTGCTCTCGAGACCCGGCACGTCACGCAACGCGTTAAGAGTTTGTTCAATGAAACGCTGACGCGATGGAGCATCCGCATATTGCGCCACTGGCAATGTGATCGCGCCGGTCCAAAGATTTTGGGAGCGAAAGCCGATGTTCTGCTGACTCAAACGAATGAAACTGGTGATGAGCAGCGCGGCGCCGGCGAGCAAAGTCACCGAGAGAGCGACCTGCGCGCCAACCAGAATCTTGCGGAAGCGTTGTTGACGCACACTGCCACTGGTTCCGCGGCCACCTTCTTTCAAGCCATCAACTAAATCGGCGTGCGATCCCTGCAGCGCCGGATAAATTCCCATCAACAAACCGGTCAACAAAGATAACGCGATCGTGAATAGAAGAACCGGAAGCGATAAACTGGTCGCGGTGTTCGGTTCTAGCGGCAAAAAATTGGAAGCCATTCTCGGAACGAGCGGCACCAACCGCCACGCCACGAAAGCGCCAACGGCTCCGGCAATCGCACTGACGAGCAAACTTTCAAAAACGAACAACCGGACAATGCTTGTCCGTGAAGCGCCGATTGCCATCCGCAATGCGATCTCGCGGCGGCGTCCGCTGAAGCGGACTAGCAACAAATTGGCGACGTTGCTGCACGCGATCAGCAGAACGAAGCTGACCGCGGCGAACAGCGTGATGAAACCGGCGCGAATATTTTCGGTCACGTCTTGCGGCAACGTCCTGAGCGTTGTCGTGAACGAACTGTCGATTTTGTTAGGGTATTGCGTGACATAACTTTGATCGAACGATGGCAGTGCCGCCCGGGCCTGCTGCACGGTCACCGCCGGTTTCAACCGACCGACCACGCGAAGAAAGCTGGTCCCGCGCATTAGTCGCTCGTAGCTAAATCCAGGAAGCTGAAACGGCTTTGTCGTCCAAACCTCGGCGATCGGATTCGCTCCAAACCAGTTCGCCGGCATGTGGGGAAGAACGCCGACAACGGTATGGGCAGTGCCGTCAAGCGTGATGCTCCGGCCAATCACGTTTGGGTCACCGCCGAGACGTTTCTGCCAGAAATCTTCCGTGATCAGTGCCACGTCCGCGCCCTCTTCTTCAGCCGGCAAGAAGTTTCGACCCCGAATTGGCCGGACCCCCAAAACATCGAAATAGTTAGAGGTCAATCGACCGCCGAAAATTTGTACGGGATCCCCCAGTCCGGTCAGGGTGAAGGCAAAGAAATTCTCCGCCGCCAGGCCGTCGAAAATGGTTTGGCCATCGCGGAAATGTTGATAGCGCGGCGCCGATACTCCGATATCCACCAGTTCGCGAGACTTGTCCCCGCCATACAGATGGACAACGCGCGACGGCTCTTTGAATGGCAAACCGCGCAGAAAAAGATCGTTGATCAAACTAAAGATGGAAGTGTTGAGTCCGATTCCGAGCGCAAGGGTGATCACGGCAATCGAAGTAAACGCGGGTGATTGTCGAAGCTTACGAAAAGCGAAACGAATATCGTTCATGTGAGTTGCGGGTTGATTGTTTAGAGAAAATCATTCGGCACGCAGTGCTTGAACGGGATCGATCAGAGTGGCGCGCCGCGCCGGCAACAAACAGGCCACGAATGCTACCGCGGTGAGAATCACAGTGATGACAAACATCGTCGGCAGGTCGGTTGCGCCAACGCCGAAAAGCAGGCTTTGCAACAAACGGCTGCAGACAAAAACTCCGATCAGCCCGAGTACGACACCGGCGCCGACGAAGCGCATGCCTTGGAGAACAACCAGGCGCAACACGTCATAGCGTTGCGCGCCGAGGGCGAGTCGAATTCCAATTTCCTGCGTCCGCTGTGTAACCGAGTAGCTCATTACCCCGAAGATTCCGGCGGCGGCCAGGAGCAACGCAATCAGCGCGAAAAGGCCGACTAGCATTGCGTTCAGCCGCGGCTGGGCGACGGATTGCGAAACGTATTCCGTGAATGCCCGCGGCCGATAAAGCGGAACGTTCTTGTCGATCTCGTTCACGGCGGTGTGCAGCGCCGCGGTCAACAAGCGCGGATCGTTCTGCGTGCGAACCATCATGGTCACGGTTTGGATCGCGAATTGTTCGTGTGGCATGTAAATCTGCGGCTTCGGCGCGTCGCGCAGACTGATGAGGTGGATGTCCTGCACGACTCCGACGATTTCGCGCACCGGCGGGTCGCCCGGATCGACCGATCCGTTAGGCCGAATTCGCTTTCCGATCGGATTCTCGTTAGGGAAAAATTCTTTGGCGAAACTTTCGGAGACAATCACGACTTTCGGCGCCTTCGCGTCATCGCGCTCCGTAAAATCGCGGCCGCGCAAAATCGGCGTGCGCAGCGTCCTGAAATAATCGGGCGAAACAACATTGACTTGAGCGTTCGGCTGTTGTGCTTTGGGTGCAGGCCGCTCTTCGATGTCGAAATTAAAACCGATCTCACTGCCGCTGAGCGGGAACCACCAGGCGATAGCCGACGATTTCACGCCGGGAAGTGTCGCGACACGTGCGAGCAATTTCCGATAAAATTCGGCAGCTTGCGGTGGTTTGCCGTAACCGGAGTCCGGAAGCGCGACGCGCGCGGTCATGATGTTCGTCGGGTCGAATCCGAGCGAAACTTTTTGCAAATGCAGAAAACTTTTCACAAGCAATCCGGCACTGGCGAGCAACACAAGGGCAAGCACGATCTCGATCACAACCAGGGAGGCACGCGTGCGCCGGCCAGCCGCACCTTCGCTCGAACCGCGCGAAGCTTCATTCAGCGACGTTGCGAGATCTGGATGGGACGCTCGCCATGCCGGAAGCAAGCCGGCAAGGATTCCAACTCCAAGACTGAGGAAAGCCGTAAACGCGAGCACGCGTGGATCCGGTGAAATTTCTTCAATGCGCGGAATGTTCGGCAGAAAAGTTTTTAGCGAGTCGAGCCCCCAGATGGCAACGAACAGTCCGGCGACACCCCCAAACGCCCCGAGCAAAATGCTTTCGACCAGTAATTGTTTAATGATGTGCCAGCGTCCCGCGCCGAGCGCCGCGCGAATACTGATCTCGCGGTTGCGAGAAAGGGACCGCGCGAGCAAGAGATTGGCAACGTTCACGCACGCGACGAGCAACACGCACGCCGCCATCGCGCAGAGCATGAGCAACGCCGAATGCGCGCTACCAATCATCGCGTTTACTTCCGGCAAAACTTTTGCACCCGTGTTTGCGTTCGAATCGGGATACTGCTGGCGCAGCGCGGCGGCGATGGTGTCGATGTTCGCCTGCGCTTGTTTGATCGAAACATTCGGTTTCAATCGCGCGATGCATTGCAAAAAGTCGTTGCCGCGCTGTTCCGTCATCGGCGGGGAACCGTCGGTTGATTCGCGCAAAATCGACATCGTGGTCCACATCTCCGGCGCGAATGTCCCGATCGGATATGAAAAGCGCGCCGGCATCACGCCCACGACCTGAAATTTTTGTCCGTCGAGTGTGAGCGATTGGCCGATGATTTTCACATCGCCGCCGAATTGTCTTTGCCACAGAGCGTGACTCAAAATCACGACGCGATTGCCCGGTTCATCTTCGTTAGGCAAAAATGTGCGGCCAAGAATCGGTTGAACGCCGAGCAGCGGAAACAAATCGGCCGAGACCGCCTCACCTTGCACGTGCGTCGCGTCTCTGCCGTCGGTCAGCGTCTTCACGCTCTGATTCGTGTAAACCGCGACCCGTTCGAAAACGGAATTTTGTGCGCGGCAATCGACAAAATCCGGATACGAAATGGAATGGATTTCAATTCCACCAGCGCCAGAAGTTTTGTCGCGCAAATCGTATTCGCCTAACGCGACGAGGTTCTGCGGTTCGTGAAACGGGAGCGGCCGAAGCAATACAGCGTTGAGAACAGTGAAGACCGCCGTGTTCGCGCCAATTCCGAGAGCGAATGTCACAATAACGATCGCCGTAAACAGCGGCTGCCTTCCAAGAAATCGAAGGGTGTAGCGTAGGTTTTGCATAAACTATTCGGAACGAAGAGCGATGATTGGATCGACCCGTGAAGCGCGGCGCGCCGGAATCAAACAGGCGAGCAGCGCAGCGAGTGCGAGCATGATCGCGGTCGCGCCGAGCAACAATGGATTGTGCGGCGAAATCTGGTAAAGCTGCGTGGTCAGCAAACGGCCGACGGCGAAGGTTGCGGCAAGCCCGATGACTAATCCGAGCAAGACGGGATTCATTCCCTGTTTGACGACAAGACGCAAAACATCCTGCGTCTGCGCGCCAAGCGCCATGCGCACGCCAATCTCGCCGGTGCGCTGTTCGACGGTATAAGCGACGGCGCCATATATTCCGACCAGCGCGAGGAGTAAGGCGATACCGGCAAAAACACCAAGCAACGTCATCGTCAATCGCTCTTGCCCGAGCGATCGCGTCACGATCGCTTCGAGCGTGTTCGGTCGCAGAATCGGCAATCCGTTGTCGATCTTGTTCAGTGCCGCGCGAACAA